>JAABUY010000221.1_pt1 | contig 113121 bp, 99 predicted proteins | sample 5560271 | NCBI WGS metagenome assembly JAABUY01 (sample SAMN10711886, study PRJNA513374) | rock metagenome | isolation source: Antarctica rocks | place: Antarctica: Victoria Land, University Valley | reverse complement strand
CGCCGGCGGAGCGCCTGCGGGGCGGGACTAAGGTTTTCCATTTGGGTTTTTCCTTTGCAAAGGCGCTTCGCCCTCATAGACCTAGATAGGGACTGAATAGGGAGTTAATAGAACAAATAATACTTAATCTGTGTTGCTTTAAGTTCTTAATGAACAATAGCATTAAATCATCAACATTGTAGCTTTTTTGAACATGATTTTTGTCAAAGTACTTAACTTGCACTTTTACAGCAGCTTATTATCACTTTATCATTGTGACATAGATTTTCTTTATTTACTGTACTCAGTCTTTCACTGCTGACATCTTCTCTTTACAGACATTGTTCTCAATGTGTTGAGCAATTCTTAAGTAATAATTCATTAATGTCTTAAATGATGTTCAATTAGTTATTATATGTTTTCTGTTTGCATATGCAAACTCTGTCATTAACAGAAAGAACACTCAATTATTTTATTCTTTATAACAATAACAATATAGATAATGTTTTAGGATTTAATTCTGTCTTTTAATTTAATTATTAATTTGTAAATAAAAGATGATGCTTAGTCTTTACTTTATTTAAAGTTAATAACAGAATTTAAATCAATATATATTAATAAAGATTGATTCTCAGTCTAAGACAATATCTTTAAGTTCTTCATAGTGATATATAATCTGTTCAATATATATGTCAGTTAACTTGATCACAGTAAGTTTTTTAATAACAGAAATATATTGAGTTATCTTTGTAAGATGATTTACAATTATCAGTATAAAGTCATAAACATTAATTTCTTATCTGTTAGACAGCAAGTCAGTGATTATGTTCATTGTTATCTTCTTTTATGATTAAGTAAATAATAATAACAACTGTAATTTGTTATATGAGCAGTGTCTTGATACTTAAATTCTTAAACATACAGTATATGAAGTGACATATTCTTAAATGTCATTCATCATATTAATTCAGTAATACTTTCTGAACAGCAAATTAATTGTTCTGTTTACTTTATAATGTTCTGCTAAAACATCATCATGATGCAGCTTCATAAGCTCATTCTTGACAACTTCATCAAGTAATATGTATATCTTGCTTTTATGACAAAGTAATTCAGTAAAATTAAACATTTACAGACTGTCACTAATGTCTTAATAACTCTAATTACTCTATGATTTCAAGTCTTGTCACATCTTTACTGTTAAAACATCAGTGTTTTGCAAGAGATGAACAAATTCAAGAAAGAGTGATTGTCTCTTATTATATATCATTTTATCATCAGTCACTTTCTAAATCAATGCATATAAAATAAACTGTTTACAATCAGTAATTTCAGCAACAGAATTAAGCAGCTCTTCTGTTACATTGTATATAGATAAACTAGATATATAATCATTGTTTTTCAGTTCATTTTTAAATAAAGATTCTCTAAATCTTCTGTTGAATTATTCTTAACAGTCATGATCTTCAGTCTAAGTGCTTGATTAATATTCTTTTAATAAAATGATCAGTGTGATTTGCAGATTTAAGCTTTAAACATTGATCTGACTAACTAGAGCAGTAATGCTTAATTTTAATTTTTAAAATAGTGTAATCAGCTTTTATTGCAATATTAACAGCAATCTGTTTATGTTCTTTTTAACTTTGTAGTCAGAATGCCTCAACAGCACATTAATGAGATTTGTCTTTTCTGATTGATGTATAATTATAAAATCATAAGCAGCTAGCCTCATAGCTCAGTGTGCTTGTCTTTTATTTAATGATTTCACATTCATAAACTCTCATAGATTATTGTGATTCATGAGTATCTCAATAAGATAATGACTATTCTCAAGATAGTGTCATCAGTGTTTAAATATCTTCATAATTTTCAACAATTCTTGATCATAAATTTCATAGTATGTTTCAGTTAGATTTAACTTTCTTAATTAAAAGATAACAAAATGTCATTGAGCATTTGTCTGAAGCTATAAATAGATACTTGTCAGCTCAACTATTAAGATATTAATTTAGCTCTTAACTTTGAGTTAAAGTGTGTCAGAATAAATGTCTATGTAAAGATGTTATAAAGCTTGCAAAATGCTTAAGCTGTCATTTATGATCACTTAAATGTATTTATCTTCTTGCTATTCTTGCTGTCTTTTAACAGATCAGTTAAAGAAGCAGTGATCTTAAAATAACTCTGTATAAAGCAATAATAAAAGTTTGCAAACTCTAGAAATATTTGTATCTCATGATAGCTTTTAAATATTGATTATTTCTTTATGATTTTGATTCATTGTTGATTCATCAAAACATCAGTAGTGAAGATGATGAATTTAAGAAATTTTATCTATATAGTATAAAAAGTGCACTTCTTTAGATTTGCATACAGTTTAAATCATCAATATTACTTCAGAATTTGTTTTACATAACTTTGATGTTCTTTTAAAGAACTGAAATAGATCAAGATATTATTTAGATATATTATACAAAAGACATTGACTAACTCAGTTAATGCTTAATTAATATAGACTTGAAAAGTTACTGAAGCATTAATCAGTCTGAATGACATAATCATGTACTTAAAATAATTATAATATATATAAAACACAGTCTTTCACTTGTTGTCTTTCTTAATTCTAATGCAGTGATAAGCATTCTTAAGATCTAGTTTAATGAATATCTTGACTTCACTTAAATGATTAAGTGTCTTGTTAATCAGTAATAGAGAGTGACAATTCTTAATAATAATCTTGTTAAGATCTCTGTAGTCAACATATAAATGTAAGCTTTCTTCATTTTTTAAAATAAACAGAACTGATGCTTCTGCAGAGCTGATGAAATGTTGTATTTACTTCTTTGTTAAAATGTTATCTAGATATTCTCTAAGCACTTGTAGCTCTGTTTTCAACAGATTATAAAGTGAATCATAAAGTAATTTATGTCTCTTTATCTTTATGACATAATCATGATCTTAATGAGATAATAACTTGTCAACATTCTCTTCAGAGAACACATTCATGTATTTATTATATCATTGAGATAATGCTGATGTCTTATTAATAATATGTATAACAGTTGTTGATGAGCCTGACTCAGGCATCATCAACAATGCATAAACAGTGAATTGATTTTGAATGTTATTGATAAACACTTCAGACTCATTAATAGTCAGAGATATCTGTTTTATCTTATAATGTTATGTGTGCAAGTCACAATTAATATAAATGTATTGTCATTTCAGATCTAAGAGATTAAAGATGAGTTCAGATTTATTTTTATTTAAAATATAAAATAACTGCTCTTCAGTTTGCTCTTATTCTTAATTGTTGATGAGTTTATACTTCATTAAATATATATCATAACAATAGACATATTGTTCTCTCAAAAGCTCCAATCTCAGAAGTTCTGCATTAACTTATGTCAATTAATGAGTAATAATGTATTACTAAGACATCACATTGATCTTTGCTGCAATATTTAACAGTACACTGACAGAAACTTAACTGAATTTAATTTAAATTTAATCTTTCTTTATAATGCTAAATTTCTTTATAACTTTTAATCTAATTTTTGTCACTAAAGTGCAGTCAATAAGACTCTGTCTTTTTTTGTCTTAACTACATTAATCTTAATGTGATTAAAGTTTTTTAAGAAACTTCTGTAGTTCTTTGCAAAATAGTCTGATCTCTCATAATTATAGCAGTCATTTTTCTTAACATCAATCTTAAAACAGAGTTTGTCTGCATTGTTATAATGACTTAATTTTGTAGTCTCAGAGTTGAGATAATTGTTCTGCTGTGACTTTGCTGTTTAAGTGAAAGAGTGTAAATAATGTTCATAAATTTTCTTAATAATGTAACTCTGAACTATATAATTGTCTATGAATTGCTGATTAATCTTTAGTTTAACAGTCAGAACTATTAGACTTTTTCTTGTCTTTAAGAAATTTTAATAGTTAATTAAAACTGCTTAAATCTTCAATCAGAGTTTTATAAAGAAATAACTTATTCTCTGTTTCTTTATATAGTTCAGAAGCTGATCTTTCAGCATGTTAAAATATGTTATAAAAGCTTAAATTGATTAAATAAATTTCTATATAACTTTTAAGTATTTCTGTACTGTACTAAGTCTGCAGTTCACTGAGTTCTCAATGAGATTGAGCAGAAACTCTGAAAAGAATATTTATAATTTGTTATTCAGAAGTTTGCTCTCATTAATGTAATAAAATCATGCATCTCAAGATTCTTCTGTTAAGAACTGCATGACAAAGAGAATTTTATTGTAATCATTGAAGAAGTTTTTAGAAATTAAGTAAAATGCTGTCACAGTGCTGTGTATAAATTCAGTATGTTTATAAATGAATTTTTCATTATATATAAACAAGTTTTTCAGTCATTGCATTCATTTTGCTGAAAGTGTATACATAACTTTGAATGCATATCACTTTGTTGAATTTAAAGAGCTGATAAAAACATAAAAAGATTCTGTATATAGTTCTTTCTTAAATGAGATTTAAAAGTCTTTATCTTTTAAAAGTTTGTTGATCTCATTATACATATTAAATACTTATGATTTACAATTAATTTCTGTAAATCATCATCTTTTCTCATTATTGATCTGCCTAATTTCAGTTAAACAAATCTATTTATTTAAACATCAATTCTTCTTCTCTGCAGTCTAAATAGCAGCCTGAATCTCTGCAGATTCTTATTCTTTAAAGATCACTTAAGTCTCAATATAGTCAGAGAATGATTCTGTCTCATTTTGCTGACTTCTAGTCTGTATATTATAATGTAATGAATTGTCACTCTTTAAAAAGATAAAGTTGTTAGAATTGTGAATTCATAAGTCTCTTATTTATAAGAGACTGATGAGTAAGATATGTGACAATGTAAGGCACTACATTATGACAGCTATTTAATGAAGTTTCAATGTTAAAATCTTATATTGATGAAGATTAACAACTAAGAAACTTAAAAGATTTATATGTAAAGACTGTCTATATAGTACTTTGCTTATCAATCATTGTGTAAGGGGTTTGACTATGATTTGATATGAGTGCATAGTGATATCATGACAATAAAGATGTTCTTATAGTTAACATTATATGTCTATGAGAAGTCTCTTGTCATAAGTTTTGTCTTAAGCTTATTTAAGAATTTATTAGTGTTTAGCTTAAGTTTAAAGACTCATTTACTGATTACAATGTTAACTTTTCTTAATGACACAGTCTCTTCTTATGTTTTATTTGCTGTCAAGACTGTCAGCTTTATATAAATAATGTTTTTTTACATTTCTTCTTAGATTGAGTCTCTCACTGCTTCAGCATAGATGACAGATATTAGAATGTTAAATTTAATTATAGAATCTTTTTTGTCTATAGAGAATGTTATAAATGTCAGTATGATTCTTAATATTTTAATTAAGAACTCATTTACATCTTAATTGTTGTCATCATTATCTCTCTTTTATTTCAGAATCTCAACACACAGAAAAATTCTGACTTCTTTAAGTTTCATTATCTTAACTTAATCAATGTTGATTTTCTCATTTAATGACTTATCTAGATTAACTGCAGTCAACTTGATCTTATGTTGTTTATCTTAAGACTTATTAATCTTAATTATAATTAAGTTAGACTGCATCTTATTGTTCTAAGTTATAAATGTCTAATCTGAAGCTGTAATCTTCACAATGATTGACTTCTTCTATAAATGTTTAATGAATCTTCTATTTAAAAAAACATTTAATATCTATTATTGCAGTTTAAAATTAACAGTATCTCTCTTTTTGCTTTTAGCAAACTTTACAACATAATTCTTAATGATGTATTTAAGATCTAAAGCTTAAAGCTGATACTGCTTTGTAATTTTCTCAATGTAGTTCATAAAGACTTTTACTCATTCTTAATTTATGAATTTGTTGTATCTATCTTCAGATAATAACTTAAGATCAATGTAGCTGTAGCACTTATATCTTTATATATAAATGTAATTAATAAATAACTTTACATTGATGAAAGCTTTCTCAGAAGTCATCTATTTATCATTAATTAAAAAATCAGTTACTATTCAATTACAAAGATAAATATCTGTTTATGCTGTCTGCATTCAGAACTTTATTGACAATTATATTTCTTTAATTATGATATACACTGAGTTCTCAGTGATTCAGATGACTCTTTTGACAATGTCATTCTGAATTGACATGTAAAGCATCATATATTGCAGTGTAATGTTAAGAGACTTATCTCAGTCATTTAAAATGAACTTTAACTTTATTTTATTGTCACTTTGTACAACAAGAATCTTTGCATCAGTCTGAAGTTCAATCTTTAATCATCATTTTTATAATATCTATGACATTTTATCACATTACTTCAGCAGTATCATTCACATCTTTCAGAAATGATTATCTATTATCTTCAGAAAGTACTGATATTCATTAAATAACAAGAATAATGAGCTATATATATTAATAAAGACAAGAATGAGAATATTAATCTTTCTTTTACTTACAGTGTGATCTTACTTATTGATGAACTTAATTAGAACATAAATTTTACATATGTTCTTATTGTTCTCAATAATGAGAATTGACTTTTTAAGAATTATTATCTTTTGAAGATTACACAACTTCATAAAATCAAAATAAACAAATTATTAATATTAAAGTCTGTAAGTCTTAATCTTTCTGTTCAATAATGCAGTGTCAATGTCTAAGAAGTTAATTATAAGATTATGTTCATAAATTTAAACATGTAAACTTGTATCTGAAGCAATAGCAGAAAAGATGATCTCTGAATATGCTATATACATTATAAATATTAAAGCAAATTCATTAAGACTCTTTACAATATATTTAACTATATAGACTTTATCTTGCTTTAATGCTTCTATTATAGTCTTGTTGTGCTTATTATACATCTAAAGACAGTATTAATTAAAGCTTTTATATAGTTTCATTTTACACATTTACTTTTCTGACAAAAGATTGATCTCAAGTTTAAACATATAAAGTGTTGAATTCAGTCTTACAGAATTTTCTAATCTGACTTGTATAATGATCACTTCACAATAATAAAAGTATAAATGTCTTTTTTTAACTCTAATTTGCTGATGTCTCATTCATATAAGAAAGTCACTGAAGAGTTAAAGTTAATTAATTATATATAAGAAGAATTTAGAGTCTGCAATTTATTTAAATTTAAATATCTTATTGACAGTCTTCTTAAATAGAGCAGCAATTTCATTATTAACTTTCTTTTTCTCTTTAAATTCAGAGAAGAAATCATCATCATTATTGTCATTAACTTCTGTATTAAAGACTCTGTATTTCTTTTCTTTTTCTTTATAAACTGACTTTTAATACAACTTAACTGCAGTCAATATGTACAGCTTAATTACAGTTAATTTGTTTGTCTTCTTTAAGTATTTTGCTTAATGTCAGAAAGAAATTCACAATCTTTAATGAAGTGAGAGTTGTTGCAAAGAAAGCACTTAATAAAGTAATAAAAAGAATGATTACTATTTAAGCTAAATGATCTGCAATAATGTTGCTTAATATCAGTTATGCAGTAATTTAATAAACTGCAATTCTAATTCATTAAACATTAATTTTCTTTCTATTTATTTACTTACAAGATAATGACAGTCTTATCAATCTTAAGCTGTATCTCTTTTTTCTAAAGTTTTTATAAATCTCTCTTAATGTCTGAATTGTTCTGAGTGTCAATGACATTACAGATCATAATATATTTAATTAATAATGCTTAAAGCAGTATTTAAAATTGTCATTCTGATTTAAATAACTTAATTATATTAAACTAAGTTGCAGCAATCTTTCTATCAAGTTTACTTAGATAAATTTATACTTCTTTAATAAATATATTTTTTAACATTCTGTACTTAATAAACTTCATTAAATATTGTTTCTCAGTCATCTGCAGCTTCTTTTTATACTTAAACTTCAATATATCTTAAACATTCTTTATATTAATTTTATTCATCAGATATTCTTAATTATCTATGTTTATGCAGATAATAAGTCAATATAAAATCTTTACATCAGTTTTCTAACTTTTAAAGCTGAGACTGCTGAGAAAAAATGAGTTTAAGAATTTATTAATCAGTATATTGACTGTTAAAACTTCAATAACATTTTATAGATTTTCTTTTATCAATTATTTTCTTATAAAAGTAAATCATTGATCACAGTTCTTATAAGTAAGAATTGAAATGAATTGTTACTTTATAAAGAAGTTGTTAAAGTTTATGATGACAATAGTTGACACATAGTATAAGAAGTGCATAAAGTAAAATAATAATGTATACATTGAAGATAATATAAATAAAATAAATAAAAAGCTTTTATGTTTCTTATTTTATAAGATAATAATGCTTATTTATTTTAATAATTCATATTAAGCTACTAAAGAACAGTGCTCTCTAAGCAATTATAAATGCTGATTTTTGTTAAGATTAATTCTTTATAAATCTTTTAAATTAAACATATTTAGCTGCTGTAGAATGCTAATTCTGCTAAAATTAAATTTATTATAAATCTCAATAATTAATGATACTGTTAAAGCTAAATTGACTGTGAATCTCAATAATTAATGTATATAGCTGTTGTTGGTGTGCTGATTCTGTTAAAGTTAAATTTATTATAAATCTTTTATAAATCTTAAAAGTTAACATACTCACTACTTAGCTACTGTCACATTAAAAGTATACACTTTCTTTAAGAAGCTTCTTGTTAATTTGAGCTCATAATTTATTGAAAGAAAGTAGATATTTATGTTATACTATGTTATTTAGTGAAATTTCTAAATTATGTTATCTATGAGTACATCTTGATTAAGAGAGTTACAGAAGAAGTAGAAAGAATGTTGACTGCAGTTAATGTAAACTAAACTGAGTATGTGAGTTGCCTATAGGTCATGTGAGTTCAGGTTGAGTTTAGGTGTTGAGTTAAGTAGAGTGAACTTTTTTTGACTTAGATTAAGTGCAGATTAATCTAACTCAACTCTGTGTGAATTGCAGATTATTTGTGAGCTAAGTAAGCAAGAATTAGTCTGACTAAGCAAGTATAAGTTAATATAAATATGTGAAAGTTTTTGTCAGTTAGTTTGATAGTGTGCATGTTAGAATTATGCATTAAAAATGAAGATTTCATCTTAAATCATAGCATGTACTATTCTTTGAAAGTGCATAATGATGTTGTCATTGACTATCCTATGACTCTATGCTACAAAGTCTAATCAGCACTTAGAACAATCATCATCATTTATTAATGAGAATTTATCTTCATTTACTGTTTAAAGATCTATATCTTTCAACATTAAGAGACTCAAGACACAAACAATCATCATTTAACATCACTTTATTAATAAAATGATGTCAGACATTGCTCTGTCAACAAAGTAATGTTAAACATTGCTTTATCAATGAAGATTGAAAGTCTTTAATTATGTGATTTTATCTAAGATTGAGAGTTCTTAACTGTGTGATTTTACCTGAGGTTGAGAATTCTTGATTATGTGATTTCATCAGAGATCAAAGATCTTTAATTATGTGATTTCATCAGAGATTGAAGACTCTCAATTATGTGATTTCACTGAAGATCAAAGACTCTTAATCATGTGATTTCATCAGAGATTGAAGATTCTTAACTGTATAATTTCATCAGAGATTAAAGGTTCCTGACTGTGTGATTGAGTGATGTGATGAATGATGAAATAGTGAAGCATGAAGAAGAAGTGATGTAAGTAAAGATGATGTGATTAAAGTTGATTTGATATTCACTGTTAAGAGTTAGCATTATTCACTGTCAAATTACTTTTATACAGATTTGCTCATTACTTATCTTTCTTCATTCTCTTCTTTCTTCTCACTCTTCAAATGCAAATGTTCTTTCTAATGCACAATGTATTTCTTTTGAAAGCAAAGAAGTTAATGTTGTATTCTGAACAGATTGTAATCTCATGAATTTTTTACATTCATTGACATAACTACTAAGTAAATCTCTTCTGACTTTCTTTTTGAGATGAGCTGAGAAAATTAATAATATAATTGATTGTAAAGATGCTGTGATATTGACTGATTCATCTAAGTTGTGATGTTTTAGTCTTTTAATGAGAAATTTTAATGTGCATGCATCAGTCAGCTATCTTCATAGATATTAAGTCTCATATCTTTGTTCAGATCATCAGAGTCATCATCTGAAGTATTGTGAGAGTTGTACTTCAAAATGTCATAAGTGATTTGATTTAAAGTATCAGTCAGGCTGTTATCTGCAATGTTGAAAGAGTTGCAATTCAGAATAAATATATAAAATAGATGCTCTGTATCTATATTAACTTCATCTAAAAACAAGTCTTCTGCAGCATTCTTTCTTTCAGTTATGAGATAATTCAATTTCTAATGTTGAAGTAAATTGAACCTTAATCATCATAATGATCTTAATGATAACTTTATTTAGTCAATCTCTTTAATAAGTAATGACATCTTGAACAAGATTAAACAGTCATTCAATCTCAACATCAGCAATAAATATAGTAAGAACATTCTTAATCATTGTGATTAATGCTGAAAAGATCATGATCTGCAATTTTCAGTACTTTAGAATGTTAAGATTATTCTTATTAACTGAGTACAGTAAAGAATCTAAGTATTGATTAACTTCTAAATCAATAGTTATGATGTTGTTAAGTTAAGTCTTAAATTGCTGTGCTTTTGTGATGAGGTTTATGAATGATTTGATGACAGATAATGTTGAATTTTAAGTACAATTATGTGACAAAACATTTTCATATAAACAATAATGATCTTTATAATAAGTCTGAAACTCAGTTCAATACTGTGCATAATATGTCTGATCTCACTCAGCTGACTGCACACCTCAGTAATTGGTGATGCACATTAAAAATATATGTTAAAAAGATCAGTAGAAAATGTACCTAATACAGTGAAAGTTTCTGTATAGAGTTAAGAATGATGACAATATTATATAATAAATCATTCTCATCTTCTGTTTACACATAATACTTCTTCATCTTAATTAATGCTTTCTCAATAGCTGTCTTTAGCTTTGCTGTTCACTTCAAGATTAAGTTTAATATTTTTATGTTATTCTGATTCTTTAGATGATCAAAAAGATTAATGTACACAAGAAATATTTTATGCATAATTAAATTATATGTTTAATTCATTGACTCTGTGTACTTCTTGAAGAGTTAAAAAAGCATCATTATATATGTAACTTGCTGTCACTTCTGCTCAGATACACATAAAGTCTTAAGTTTCTTGCTCAAGATTGATTCAGACACATATATTATTGTGAAGTTGATAGACTCTTTACATTATGTTATAAATAGAGTTTCATCATGTTCTGACATTCTGTATAAGTGTCAGGACAGAATGTAAATGAATGAGATACTGAATTCTTTTAAACATTTTGTATTGCTGTGAAGAGAAATTCATAGCAATAGCAAGCTGTCAAATCTAAATATTTAAGAATGTGTTAGTCATATCTGTTAGAACTATCTGTTAGAAACAAGATAGTAATATATCTTGAATAGAGTGTTAGACAGAGTGATTTTCTTAATGATTTGTGTTAAATTATTCTTGTTAAATAATAAAGTAATTGACTCATTGATCATCAATGTCTTTAATGAGTCAAGTAGATTCTTAACAGCTAGCTAAATGATATGTACAAAGCAAGAAATGACATTAACTGCAGTCTGTCATATAATATCTTTTCTTTTTAAAAGCTTACTCAAAGCTCTCTACATAAATTCATTATTACTGCAGTTGTTCATAGTCACTGCAAGAAGATGCTTCTTCAGTTTATATTCTTAAAGAATTGCAAAGATCTCTGCAGTCATTGATTGATCAGTATGTTGACTGTGAAGAAGTTAAAAGACAAGAAGAATTTCTCAATAATTTCAGTTCTTGTTGATAAAGTAAGCAGTAACACTCATAAAGGTCAGATGACTGAGACTGATTCAGTTATTAAATGCAATTAAGATTTTAATAGTTTGCTTAAGCTCAGTAAAAAGTGTTTCTTGAATGTTCTGATGTTACATCTTTACTAAATTGTCAAATTGATGTCTATCAGACATCAGCATACCTGACTGCAGCATTCAAATAAGTTTTTGAAATTCAGAGTTCTTAAGTGCTTAAAAAGAAAGATTTAAAGAAAGAAAGCTGTTTAAAAGTTGTTTAATAAAGTTTTTAACACTGAAATGCTTGTTTACTGATTTCTTGTCAAGTTTTGTCTGCTGTGCTATGTCAGAGATATGCATTAGAAACACACATTAGAAAAGTAGAAATTGATATTTTTAAAAGTGAATTAAATATTTATGCTTAAATAGATATTCATAATGATAGCTAAACAGTTCTTGATTGATCTATGATTTCAAAGAGAATTTATATTACTGTTAATTAGTGTTGAATAAGCTATATTCTCATCACAATGACAGCAGATCAAGCAAGATACATTAATATATTGATGTGCTGTCTTTAAATACTCTTATTACTTATTGTTAACATAAAGATGATTACTTCATTACATAATACAGTGTTTTCAATTAGATTTGTCAGTACTAAATTAACTGTCATCAATGTTCTTTCATTTATAGTCAATCAAAATTCATCACTCTTTAAATTTACTCTGCAGCTCATTCTTTTTAACTGAGTCATCATGTTCTAAATATTGAACTAGATATCTTCAAGAGTTAATGAATTTCAAGTTTGAAGAAGATTTCAGAGATGATTTAATTGAAGTATTTAAAGATTCTGTTTAAGAATTGATGACATCATTATAAAGTATAGATGATGTTGACTGACTGAAAATCATGTAAATAATTAAGCTATAGAAATGCAAAGCTTTGAGAATTACTCTGTAAAGTGTGCATGATGTGTTTACAGAATTGCAATGCATTCAAAGACATAAACATATTTTATAGTCAGAAGTTAAGAATCAAATACAATTGCTATTTAATGTTTTTAATGTGTTTTTCTAACATACAATGACTGCAGAGAGCTCTGCCTTCATTTTAGATATTTATTGATTGAGAAAAACTCTTAATTTGATTACTAAGTAAGCTACTCTCAGTTAAGTTAAGAAAAGTAATATAATTTAATTGTTACAATAATTGTCTCATCTATCTCATGTATTTGCTGCTCTTCTTCAAGAAGAAATCAGAAGATGAGACAGAAACTATATTGATGACTTTACTACAGATATATTTAAAAGCTGTATTGTGTAATTTATAAATATTGTAGATCATCTTTACTTCTATGATATTGCAACACATTCAAACACATTTAACACATAACACTCATCATTGTAATTAAAGAAATAAAGTTAAGAATTAATATTTTTAATAAACTTTTCTGATATGCAATCTTCTTGTCTTCTTCAGTTTAGATATTATTGAATGTGATCATTTTTAAAGTGCATTAAAAGAATTAGGTAGTGAGAGCTAATCTTTATACAGAAAGAGAAAGTGAAATTATTTATTTATTTATAATTTATATAATAAGTCAAAGCATCATTGACTGCTTCTCTCTTTCAACTGTTTTAGAGTCTTTCAGCTTTTACTTAAGACAATATGATCACTTTTATAAGCTTTGTCTCATCAACAATCTGTTTCTTAAATTATGATGTATGTAATGCTGATAAAAATCATATTATAAAATTTAACTCTTCAGAAATTTCTCTCAGATTATTCTCTACATCTTCAGAAATCTATGATTAACATAAGCATGTTAAAATTATCTGTTAAAATTCTTTTATCTTTATTACTGTCTCATTAACTGCAGCATTCTTCTCACTGACATTTTTCTTTTCAGTTTTGTTCTCAGTAACATCTTTAACTGCAACTTTCTCTTCAGTAATATCATTCTTCACAACTTCTTTCTTAGTTATCTCTTCAACTGCAACATTCTCTTTAATCATAACTTTCTTCTCATTAAGATTCTTCTTCACAACTTCTTTCTCATCAACATCTTTAACTACATCTTTTTCTTCTTCATCAACATTTCTCTTCACACACAAACTCTCTTCTAATGAAATAACAATGACAAATTTCTTAAGCTTGACTATCTATAATAGTCATTAATATGTTAAAAATAACTGTTAAAATTCTCTTACTTCAATTATGAGTTCATTAAAATATTTATGTTCATCTAAATCTAACTTTATAATTCAGAATTCATCATCATTCTCTGTGCTCAGTGTTATGACAGAATTCTCATCATTAAAGAAAAAAATGTATACTCTCTCTGAGATCTTAAGATCTTTGACTGCACTGAAGAATTTAAGCTTTAAGATATGTTCTTTTAAGTTTGAAATTGTGTAGCTATTAATGATAAGTAAATATACATTAAAATGAACTGTTAAAACACTTACTTCACTGTTATGTTCATGATATTATCAGAGTTCATCATCTGCTGTTAAAAGTGTCTTATATGCATTTCTGACTTGAAATCATCAGCTATCTAAAGACTATGTCTTTCTCTTAAATAGCTTATCTATTCTCAGCATTAAATTACAAAATCAATATTCTGCTCTGCTGTCTCTTTAATTGTTAAGTGAATCTATCATATAATGAATAAGTTCTAACAAGTTTTTCTAATGTATATATGTAATATTTATTTCTTCAGTAACCTTCTTCTTCATCAGAGACTTCACTTTCTTCTTATTCTTCTTTATAATTACAAGATCTTCAATTTTCATCTGTATCTTTCACTTCTTCTATCTTCTCACAATCTTCTATCTCTTTCAGTTGATCTCTAACTTCAGTCACTTTACTAATGTCTATTAGCAGTATTAGATTCATAAAGCTCATAAACATATCACTTTGCTGAACTCAATATTAATTCTTCATAATATTCTCTATTAAATTCTTCTTTATCTGCTTTCTTATCTTCACATTAGCTTTAACTTACACTAATGTCAGTCTGAGCTTACTTAAGACATAGTGATGTATTAATTTATTATGATCATTTACTTAATTAAAAAGATAAGCATTGAGAGACAGCTTACTTCAATGTTTTTGCTCTGCAGCAGTACAAGAATATTAAGAATATTCATTCTTCTTTTTATGTAAACTGTCACTTTCATCTTCAATATGTCATTCAGCTTTTCTTGATGATTCAACTTTACACATCTCTGTCAGTCATCATTATAAGATACAGGCTTCAATTTCAGACTTTTACATACTCAATGTTATTAATGTGTTAGAAATAAGTATTAAAACTTACATCAATGTCAGCATCATTAAGTTCAGCAGATGAAGAAATATTCTTAATAATAGTTTTAGATGACATAATATGTAAGATGATGTTTTTCTATATTTTAAGTGTTATTAATGTGATAGACATAGATGTTCTAACTTATTTTAAAGTTCTTATAGTATTTTGTGAGCATATTAACAACAACATTCATGATAGAGTCTCTCTACACATTAAATGTTATTAATACATTAAATGTTATTAATACATTAAAAACAGACATTAAAATATATCTTATCATCATTGTTATGATGCTTCTTTGAAGACAATGATGTTAATAAAGATGTAACACAGCATTTTGAAGTTTCAGAAGACATCATAGTATGTATTATTTCTATTAGATAATTTCAACACACATATCAGTTAGAAAAGAGATATAAATGTTGAAACTTATATTTTTGATGATGCTGATAAAGATAAGATGTTCAGAATTAAATAATCATGTAAAGAAAGATAAGCTGAGCTTTTAAATTTGTTTTATTTACTCAGTGAATTTCTCAATAACATTACAGCAACAACATAGCTTCAGTAACACTACATTGATAATTTTAGATCAAAATAATACATTTTACATCAAAACAAAACACTTACATCTATCAAAAATCTTTATCTCAGACATTACATTTACAGAGTCATCAGCAACATCAGATATATCTAGTTCTTTGTCTTTAATGCATTATTCTAACAATCTAATTAAAACAGAAGCATCTTCATCATATCTTTATAACAAATCTTATTTCTATAAGATCACAATCATTATCAAATTATCTATCAAGTCAAAGTCATCTATCTCATTTTTAATGAATGATTCTAACAGTTCTAGATAATATGATCAGAACAAAGTGAACCTCAAAGATAATGAAGTTAAGCAGAGCAGCAAACTACAATAAAGTGAAAAATATAGCTGAAGAAAAAGACTGAGTAACTGCAAAGTTAAAGAAGAAAATAACAGCTGAAATTACATTACAGTCATTAAAGAAGCAGAGATTTAAGACTGACAGTATGTACACATTTTGTCTATTTTTTAACAGTACTTTTTAATGTATCTATAGTGATTGCACTCAGAAAGATCAGACACTATTAAAAGAATGTAAAGTCTCTGATTTTTAAACTATCATTTCAGTGATTAATTAAAGAGATTGCACAGAATATCTTGTTTAAATCTTATCTTTACAAATTAAATATATTTATTTACTGACAAAGCTCTGCTATTCAGGCTGTACAAAAGACTATGAAGACATTCTTAATAGAATATCTTAAAAATAATACTTTACATATTGATGTTGAGATCAACTACTAATAGATATTTAGACATTAATTTGTGTGCAATTTATGCAAAATACATGACTATTTAAACAAAGAACATAAAGTTAATTCATTACTTCTATCATAAATTGATGTTGTTTAAGTTCTTCTCAGATCTTTAAAGATAATATTACAGTTGTAGTCTGTAAACTACAATGTGTATAGCTTAACTTGTTATGATAGAATCATACTTATTCTTGACTCATTACAAATATACATTAAAAATATAACTATAACATGATTGTAATGTTGTCTAAATTTATACAGTAAACTTATGCTACATATTAACTCAATAAAGTATAGAATTGAGATCAGTGTAACTCATTATGATTAGTCTTATCTGTGTGCAGATATTTATACAGATTGTAAATAGAATTAATCTATACATAAACTTGATCTGACTTGATCTGAACTTTAATGTAAGTTTAAGTTAAGTGCACTTTTTTTTAACCTGACTCAACTCTACACTCAGTTTAATGTAAACAGAGTCTTTACTTAATCTTTAATACTAGTTTTATCTTACTTCATAGAAGCAGCTAGAACACTGCTTCTTAACAAACTCTAAACTTTTTAATTCTAATTATTTAATCTCTGAACACTAATTTCTAATTACTAATCAGTTACAAATAGATTCTTAATAGATTTGTAATAAATTATTAATGAATTACACAGTTACAATTTCAATTTCTTGCTTGTTAGCTTCACAAAAAACTCTATTTTAAAGAATTAACATAAGATTATCTGAGATTTTAGTGAGATCATCTGACCTGTGTCTTGAGAGTTCATCAACTGTAAATAGAGAACTTTTGCAAAGTGTAAATAATTTTTTGCACTTCAGAATTTACAGTACTAATGTATAATTATCTTTCAAAAGTAATCAGTTCAGGGTCTATTAACTGTAAATGAAGTGTAAAAAGTATAAACTGCAGATAAAACAAGAATTGAAGTGTTAGCTGTTTTCACTTTGTGTAAACAACTAACACTTCAAATCTGAGCTAAATCTATGTCAGAAGTGCAAATAAAAATTTACACTTTGCAAAAGTTCTCTAATGAAGTGTAAAAAGTATAAACTGCAGGCAAAACAAGGGTTGAAGTGTTAGCCATTTTCACTTTGTGTAAACGACTAACACTTCAAATCTGAGCTAAACCTATGTCAGAAGTGCAAATAAAAATTTACACTTTGCAAAAGTTCTCTAGTGTCCTTCGGGCTGTTGGCACTGTTATCTTCCTCCCATAAGGTATTGCTTACTATACCTCCAAAGATCTTCATATCATCCCTCCCAGCTTCCACCGTGTATCCGACCATCCATTATATCCAAGCAGCCCCTCCCCTCTCCTAGATGTTTCCTTGTCCTTCCTTTCCGTTGACTACCCTTACTTACACACCCATGCGCAAATTAGAGTCGTGGTACCAATCCACAAAAGAGATAGAAATCGTGTCGAAGCGGAAGGAGATAGGGAGGTGGATGTATGGTGAAAGTAGGGGAGTCGAACAGGCCTGCTCTGCTATGCCGTTACTCCTATTTAGAAACGAACCAGGGTCGTAAGGACAGGCAATGGATGTGTTATCTACGTTGATCTATGGACCAAACAGCATTACCTTTTTTTTGAAACGAAATGTCCTCAAAGCCATATCCTACTCTGTTGCATTCTTCCTAGTATACGGTATAGATATCCTGACGTGTCCCTGTTATGATATCCAATCCAAAACGTCGACTCCAATGGCCAGGCCGAAGATACTTAGCTACCTTTCTTTAGAGGGCATGACACCTTCGAGCCGAGACTCGACACCGGCCAGGAGAGTCCACTGGGCAGCATCAACTGGCACACCGCAGTTCCTCAGCGGTCCGTTCAGCCAAACCGCATATCCCCCCCCAGCGGAAGGATTCCCCTGCATGACCATGCCGCCGTTCGAATTGACCGTCCCGCTCCACTGCTGCGTCCTGCGCTCCGGTTGGAATTGCGCGAATCTCTCGACACGACGGTCACGAACCTGTTCGTTCGAGGAGGCCTGCGCTTGCGCTTCCGGTGCCGGTGCGGCTGCACGTAGCTCGCTGCACCAGATGCTCAATTGGCCGCTGACCTTGTCGTAGCCGGGGTCGGTCTTGCCGGTGAACTTGGTCATGCCCGTGTGCGTGGCGTGGATGCTTTCGGCCTGGTAGCCGGGCACGATCGCGGAGGAGCTCTCGACGATCTACCTCTGTCCGTAAGCGGCACGTACCATCATGCGTCGGTGTGTGGAAGGGGTGGGGAAGATGGAGAGGACCTTGCCAACGCCAACAACGGCAAGCTCCTCGAAGAAGCAGAAGATCTTGAGGTCTTTCCTGTAGTTCTTGGCGTAGTTGTCGAGGAGGATGTAGAACTGCTGCTGAAGCGATGCCAACATCTCCGAACCGGGATCCAGAACGCCGACGAGAGGCCGGTTCGTCGGGCGGACGATGCTCGATAGTCGGGTCAGGATGGAACCCAATTTTGCCTTGTCGGAGCCGTGGTGCGGGGTGCCCATGAACATGATGCCGCAGGTTGATTGGAAGATCGCTTTCATCCAGGACTCGGCTGCTTGGGCGGAATTGAGCAAGGCCTGGATATGTCAGGCTCAATGCCGTCCGTCAAGGAGTCAAGGGGAGGGCATACTTGCTCCACCACAAGGCCACCCAAGCCATGGGCCACGAAGATTAGAGGACGGGTAGTCTACGCCAATCAGGATTCGCCTTGAGAGTTGGTCACAATGCTACCCACCGACTTGGTCCTGACTCTCCATCTCGCCAAGGTGAGGGCTAGCGAGTTGCCGTGGTCGCGGAGCGTATTTGACGACGCCGTGTCCAACGCATTCACTATATCGGCATCATATCCAAAGGTAACGATCCGGGCTGTTTCAAGGTCTTTCGCAAGAAGATCTTTTGGCCACAGTGTCTGAGATTCCTTATGACTCCAAGTGTTGGCGCGGTTGCCGGTCAACCCGTGTACGAAGACGATACTAGAGTCTTGATTACTCGGCTGTAACACCGTACGCTGGGATCACAGCTTCGGAGCATACTCCACTTCAGCATCCTTAGGGTCGCTCAAGGTCATCAGTCCTGTCTCCCCATCCGTCGAGTACAGTTTCTGCTCGGGTGCAGACACATTGTTCTCAGGAGACGTCGAGTTGGCAGCAGATGTAGTCGTGACCTGGGACTTCTTCTCATCCCACCATCGTTTCATCGCAACTCAGAAGAGCTGTCAAATACGCTTTCCTCGAAACGATATGTCCCGCGGTACCGTGAAGATGCTGATGGCGAAAGTGTCCCTCGCTCCTCTTACAGAATATATAAGGCTTCAGGGTGGACCACCGCATGCATGTCTCGGCCCCCATTTGCTACTTTGGGCCCTTCCTTGAAGCCTTGTAACTCATTGGGCCGTTTGTATAACCAATCATTTGGATGCTCAGCGATACAGGCGGCCACAGGTTGACACGAAGACACCGATCTTTGTGGCATTCTGCGATTCAGAACGTCTTGTGCTGTGAGATATATTTCGAAGACAAGGGCTCACCCTGCCAGCCTTGCTTCCTGGTCTGTAGTAAGTGATTGGTTTGCTACTCCAATCGGGTTCAATCCTTGGCCGTGGCTGACTGTGAACCAGGAGCGGTATGGAAAGGGGAAAATAGTATAGTGTGAAGCTGGATGGTTGGGAGAACCTGGGAAGATAGGAAGTTCAATCACAACATTTAGAGTCTATGTAGAGTACAAGCTTTTCTCCCTCGGTTTCGAGTAGGTACCGAATCTTTCCTGAAACATGTTACCAATCCTACAATCCGAACCCTAGTATTAAACATTTCACTCCAGATCCGATCAGCAACTGAAGAATTACTTTCCAAACGACACGAATTTCAAGCAGTCGAGATGATGAAGGGCGTAGCCACCATGTTCGCATCGAAGCTTGGCCGGTACAGAGACACAAGCCCGCCTATCCACCATCCCGAACACTTTTCTTACCTTTGCTGGTCTTCGCAAGAGCTTCTCTTTGAAACCCTCAGACCGTGATCCCGTCGAGAATCTTCCTCCCAAGGTCCTCACTCCCTCCACTTCCGCCCTTGCCCCTCCCCACGCCATCGAACTGCGGCGGCCCCGCCGGACTGTTGAACCCGGCCCGATTCGCGGTATCACACTGGTCCTTGGCGGGCGGACAGTAGCCCTCCATGTGAAACTGGCCCTTCTTCGAGCCCTGGATGACAAGTACGGTTTTTTTGGGGTCAAACTGACACTGGCAACCTTGGGTGAAAGTGCTTGTCGTCGACTTCGACGAAGCCGGTAGGAATGCTGTGCACGAGCGGACACACTGCTGTTCTTGGGTATTGGCCTTGCAATTCCGCACGGACAGGCACTGGAAGCCAGGGGCAGAGCACGGAGACGCGGTTTTGTCGTTTGGGTTGGCGCTGCAAGGCGCGCCTTCTTGGGGTCGGGCGAGAGATCTTTGTTGGATGATGTCAAGTTGTTGGCCGCTGAACGCAGCGGGGAAGTCGTTTGCCGTTCAACTCAATTGAATGACGCCGGACATGTTGTGGGAAGACTTGTGTGTTGATGCTGCTGCCGCTGCTGTTGATGGGAGGACCTTGCGTGTCGCCTGAGGTCCCGTTTGTGGCGTACCCTGTTGAATCCTTGACACATAGCTCCGGCTTTGACCAAATGGCGTCCGCAGCATACTTCCATGAGTTGGTAAAGTTGTTGAACGTCTGGGGTGTGTAAAAGATGCGGCACTTCGCAGCGTCGTAGACGAACTGAAGAGGAATGTTCTCGCCTCTTCGGATTTGGTCGCGGAGGGTGCTTGCAGATGTAATCCAGACGTCCTCTTCCCGACTGGGTAAGATGTCACGGGCGGTTGCGTTGAGTTTGGATGCGATTTGGAAGTCTTGGTCGAGGTTGTAATTGGAGTATAATTGAGCGCCACGACTGCCACTCGCAGCCTGCATGGGGCCGTAACTCGGTCGGCCGCCAACAGCGACAGTGCGGACGCCCGCTTCGTGGTGCATCATTTCCACGAAAACAGACATGCCGATGAGCACAGTCCATCGGTAAGCAGAAGCAGTTATTTTTGGGTGCATTGTAGCGCGATTGAGAGAGTTACTCACGATGATGATATCGTCGGCAGCATAAGGCTGAGCTGAGGGTACCGAATTATCCCCGTACCCGTACACTACAATACCTCCTGATGCCTGAATATCGAAGATCTTGCTGGACAGATTTTGGCGTTGCTAACGACATCTTCAGCAGGTAGAGAATGGAGTGGAATGATTGGAGGCCATACTGTGGTGGTAAAGTAATCTCCATTGAACATGTGAGGGCCGAAAAACTCTCCCCATGAGGTAAAGTTCTGATCGGTATGAGCATTGAGGCGGGAAGTGGCAACCCAGTCCTTGGCTGTCATCCAGTAGTACACAGATTCATTCATCGTGTGCGTATCATAGTAATTGGTGAAAGTGTTGCCCAGCACATCCGCTGTGGTACGTGCACGAAGCCGACTTCCCGCAAATGGTTCGATCAGTGGGAAAAACTGTTGGTATGTGGTAAGCATTCACGTGGTCGATCAGATGTGATAGGCATACTTGTTTGAAGGCATCTACCGCCAAAAGAGTGTCGCCGCCTCCGTTCTGCTGAACGTCAATAACAACCTTTTTCAACCCGGCTTGCTTGCTGCGCTTGAGGAATTCGCCGATGGTGTCCGAAAACGATACGATGGCGTCCTCAAATACTAGGAAGCTTGGGATGCTGAGTACCGCCGTTGATGTATCATTGAGGAAATAGCCAGTGAGAACCCCGGTGTCACCAAGATCAGGCTGCACTATATCCGGATTATCTGGATAGGCGGGATTTTCCCATGAAGTCGGTGACGGGGTCGCGGTCGTGGAACTCGCGGCCGAAGAAACGTCCGATGTAGCAGTTGCAGATGGCGCAGAGCCTGAGTCTGTTGGCGCAATATCGGGATTGTACGATGCTGGGTAAAGGCCCAAGACGAAGGAGTTGTAGAAGTCACCTCCGGTAGTCAGCGGTCCAGTGCTGGCAGGACCGTAGTAGATCGCAAGCCACGGTTCAGGACCAAGCTGAGTGCCATTTTCGAAGGTGAACGTGATGTTATCACCAGGATAGAACGTAGTGTATCCTTCAAAGATGTCGAATTGATCCTGGATGTCAAGAACAGGACTTGACATCAGCTGGTTCAAATCCGCATGAGGCTCGAGGCCGCCAATCGCATTGACAGCAGCAAATTGAGAGAGAGATTCGATTATTTCCTGGCCGTTAATCTGTGTTATTGCCGACGGTTGCCAGTCGACGCCCGGGTCTTGAGAGGCTACGAGATCGTCTATCGAATTTGTCAGTCTCAGTGGATAAGTAAGCGCTTCGATGCTGTTGTACTTGTGATAAAAACCTTTGGGAGTTGTATCCCGTCGATAGAGACCGTCACTATCGAATAGGGACTTCCAAAAGCGAAGGCCGCCAGGACGCCTGCGTTCAGGGAGAGATGCGCATCGTGTGCTGAGTAGATCAAATTCTGCAGAGTAGCCTCAAACGCATATTAATTGGGAAAGGCTCCGTTGTCGATACCTCGTTGAATCCGCTCCAGACCTTCTAACAGATCTACCGCAGGCTGTTGATAGCCTGGTGGGGGGTTCTTCAGATATGCCAATGTGCTTTGAAACTGCAGGGTCTCTTTATAGTACTGAAGCAATTGAGTCGCGACAGCCGGATGGAAGGGTACACTCGTCAGACATTCGTAGGCCGTTGTGGCGTTGAATACCCACGAATCCGCGGCGAAATCAGCTCCATACCCTCGGGACAGAGATTCCGGGTAAGTGTACCGTTTGAGTTTATACGATGTCACCACAGGCCGTCGACTGAGGAACAGGAGCACTAGATATCGAAGAAGCAGTAGAGTCTGGGGCCGGCGCCGCGAGAGACACGGTCAAGACCAGAGTATAAACAACGAGTGACAGATGCATTATGGAAGGCAATGATGTGAACGACGAAAGATGGCCGAATAGTCAAACTATTCAGAAGGATGCGAAGAGAGAATGACAGGTAGGATGCAAGAAGAAGAAGAAGAAGAAGAAGAAGAAACACAAGTGAGCATACTGCTGGTCTAAAAGTAGAGCCTCACAAACGATGGGGCCCATTGCGCACAAGGGAGGAGGTGTGGCTACCTACTCCGTACGATTATCAATCATCAACGCGAGAAGGCAAAGGCAAAGGCAAAGGCAAAGGCAAAGGCACAAGCACAACAGCAAGGCTGTCGATGAGGCTCTTCATCCCTACCTTATGCCTATGCATATGCCTATGCCTATGACTACAGTACCTAAGGTACCTACTGTACGTGTACAGGTAGGTACTCTGTATGACTCTTGAGCCTCATGCCATTTCGACAAAGTGCAAGCTGAAGATCAACTTACCAATCCACCGTCAAAGCTGACGGGAGGGGAGGATGGTGATCCCTGCTCTGTGGGTTATTGAAGTATACAGAAGTAACATGTATACTTGTCCTGTTTTGAAATATAACATATGCAAGCTTCGTAAGTTATCTGAAGTATCGGCAAGGTAATATTTATTGAAGGGGCCAATCCATCGCAAGCGGGCACCTAGGTACGAGGTACTTCGTAACTTACCTTACTGCGACTTTGTAGGGTACGGTATCGTACGGTATCGTACGGTATCGTATCGGATCCGTGCGGTATCAGTATTCTTACAGATGGTTTGTACATACGGTACATACCTTAGGTAAGGTACCTCCAAGCCGTCGTCCTCCTGCATGCAATCCATGCATGCACGTAAGGCCTCGAGCAATCTCCACGATATGAGCTTCACCAGCAATAACATTGCTTACGGTGTTTATCCTGACGAATCAAGGGCACCGGTAAACGACAGACACCTCATGCACGTTCGTGGCCCCCAACCATGTTGGACTTTGTAACCATACCATACAGTACCATATGGAGACTGCAGATGCTTTCATCTCTTGTATCAATAATCCTCACACGGTATATTGAAAATATATGTAATAGGCCAGTCTCCATACCTCGTTCATGTTGCAGCCATGGCATTCGTGACCCCCTGGACAACCAGATTCCCCGCCTCCGGAACCAATCCGCCCCTCCCCCTTTCCATATCCTCAACCCGCGCAGTCGTGGGCCGGTGCGGTCAATAGCAATGGTGGGCCTGTTATACAAGGACACTCGTACGCCGCACGGGATTACATTATCAGTGAGTGCATATACAAAACAAATGTATTATTGCCTTGGCATGTCCTGATCAATCTCACTAGATACAACTGCCTCGACGCCATGGCAAGGGAAAGACTTGGAGGAGAACGACATCATGAGGTGGCTGTCGCCACTCAAAGATCAGGCAAGACAGAAAGAGCTCTCCAAAGATCGCTGTCAGGTTGGTCGGTGGCTACTCGAGTCGGAGGAGTTCCAGTATTGGATCGTTGGTAAGCCTTGGCATCTTCGATGCTATGGCAAGGCGGGGATCGGGCAAGGTACGTGGTGCACTGGTGATCTGGATATTCGACCGTCTAGCATCTGATCACTTTCGAGACCTTCCTCTCCTCCATCCTGGTCAGTCATTTGGAGATAGCTTTCAATCCTGAGAGTAATCCAGTGATCTGTTTGTATCTTGACTACACGCAATCGACTGCCCATGCACTCGAAGACCTGTTTGGCAGCTTGCTCAAGCAGTTACTGCAGCTCAAAGAATCCAATCCGGTTTCCGCAGGACTTAGACAGTTGTACCACAATGCCAAACATCGATATGACGGTCGGCGCGACTGTGATGATTTCCAAGCCCTGTTGCGAGATGAACTTGGTGCCTGTGAGCGTGTCTATCTCGTGGTGGATGCGCTGGACCAGTGTCGTTCAGCAACACGACGGTCTTTGCAGGAGGAGCTTTGCAAGCTTCGACCAGACAAACTGAGTATGATAATCACGTCGAGGGTCATCGAAATAGAGGCTGATGACGAGGTGGTCACATGCTCGCATTGTGAACGACCGGAGATCAAGATCCACTATGACTGTAGTATATGTAAGTTCGAACTCTGTCAGAGGTGCATAGAAAAGAAGGTTCACTGTCGAGATAAGTCTCACAAGCTACTTGAGCCGTATGATCGGGTGCAAATTGATATCGGAATGTGTGACGAGGACCTCAAAGAATATGTGATGTGGACACTTAGGAGGGAAGCTGCAATCGGCACTTCAGATCACCGCGATGAACGCCGACATCCTCGTCATAGTGGCAGATTGCAAGGAGATCCTGGTCTCCTGCGAGAAATCTGCAACGCCATTGTACAGAGAGCTGAAGGCAGCGCTCTCCTCGCCAAACTCTACCTGGACTCGATCGAAGTAAAGGAGTGCTTGAATCAGAAGGATGTTGCTACATTGTTGCGCAGCTTTCCGAAGAAAGTGGACCAAGTATATGAAAAAGAGAGGAGGCGAATCGTAGACCAGGACCAGGACGATAAAGATACTGCAATCGCGGCCTTGTCTTGGGTTTCCTGCGCACGCCGACATCTCAGTTTTCTCGAGCTACAGCACAGTTTGGCAACAGAAGCAGGGACCACGGATTTTGACGTTAAGAACATTTACCGAAAGGACAATCTCTTATGGGTCACGGGCGGGTTAATAACCATCGAGAGCGATGAGGCTCCCGTTCGGCTCGTCCACACTACTATGCAAGAATACCTTGAAGAGACTGGCTCCAAGTGGTTTCCGAATGCAGAGGCTAATATGGCTCACATATGTTTGACCTATCTGAACTTCGACGCTCTCTCACAGCCTCGCGAGGAGGTTGAGAGTTTCGATACCAAGAAATATCCATTCATAGCATACGCTTCCCAGCATTGGGGAGATCACGTCCGTGAGGCTGGTCTTGATCTCCACACCGATATTCGAGATTTGGCTCTGCGAATTGTCAATGAGCCTCTCCGTCTTGCGGCGTACATGCAAGCAGCTTGGGCCACAGATGCTCCAGATTATGATGGCTGGGACGTTTGTGAGGGCGTTACCAGTCTCCATGTATTCGCGTGGTTCGGACTGTCCTCCATGATACCGAATCTCATACAAAAGGGTCTTGATGTTGATGTTCGTGAACCGACATACAGGCAAACACCTCTGATGTATGCCTGCAGAAGAGGACATGTGCAAGTTGTCCGTCAGCTTTTGGATTTTGGTGCATGGGTGAATAAAGTGAGCGCCCGAGGGCGGACAGCGATGTTCGAGGCTGTTGCACAAAACAACGAAGATGTCGTGAAACTCCTCCTGGCCAAACACGAGCTGCTGACCAGACCCAAGCTCGACCTCAAAGCAGTGAATCCCAGAGATTCTGGTCAAACAGCTTTTATGCTGGCTGCACGATCGGGCCATCTTGGTATTGTTGAGATTTTACTTGAGCATTCGGACATTGACGTCAACCAGCAGGATGCGAATGGATCTACCGCACTTTCCCTTGCAGCAGCCAAGCCCCTCGACTTTATTGTGAAGCAGCTCCTGTTGAAGAAACGAGGTATCATTGACGTCAACCTTGTGGACCACACAGGTGGGCGTTCTGCATTGATCCGGGCGGCCGGAGTTAATGAACATGAAACTGTTAGATTGTTGTTAGAGAGCGGTGCCAATCCCCATCTGAAAGATTTTCAGGACGGTGGTACTGCCATAATGCACGCAATTGACTATGGTCACACATCAGTGATAGAGACAATGCTCCAATATGGGGTCAACGATCAAGGCAAGGATGACAACGGCCGCGGTCTCGTTCACAGTGCCAGTGTAAGTGGATTACCTGACATGATCAATCTATTCGTGGAGAAAGGGCTGGATCAAAATCTTCAAGACAAGAATGGATTTACACCCTTGCATGATGCAAGTCGAAACAGCAAGCCCGAAGTCATCGAGACTCTCCTGGATTTGAGTGCAGATCCAACGATCAAGGACAGTTTCGGCAGGACGCCTCTTGTCGTGGCGTGGCAATATGGGGAGACAGAGATCATGAACGTCTTGCAAAGGAAGGGGAAGACGGAGCAAGAAGATTCCGATCTAATCTCGAAGGAGGAGAACCTACCTATCTGGTCACTTGTACGGCTAGGTCGCTCGGTTTTGATTGCAGACGTGATAGCAGCGAACAAGAGCAATCTCACCGCCGTAGAGCCGGGCATTGATGATACCGCTCTGCACTGGGCTATCCGTCAAAATCAGGTCGACATCCTAAGCATGCTTCTAGAAACTGCCGAAATGGACCCAAATGCCACCAATCGCCACCAACGCACCCCATTGCACCTGACTGCCCTCTGCGGATCCTGTGACGCTACGTCGGTGCTGCTGGACCATGGCGCCAAGCTCGAAGCAATGGACCGGTGGGGCGCCACACCTTTGTCCGTTGCGTACAGCAACAAGAACTTCCCCGTCGCAATTCTTTTGATCGAGGCAGGGGCTTGCATCGACACGCGGATTTTCAACGTCCAGAAGATGTTTTTCGCGGCCGTCGAGCTCAAGAGTACGAAGGCGGCGGAGATACTGATCGCCAAAGGTGCGAGCATCGTGACCAAGAATGCGGACGGGAGGTGGGCGATGCAGCTCGCCAAGGAGGCGGAGGATGAGCAGATGATAACGTACCTGAAGTCTGTCAAGAGTCTCCCCTACCGTGCAGATGAGGAGACGTACCTTGCTGATGAGGAGACTTACCGTGCGAATGAGGAGACTTACCGTGCGAATGAGAAGACTTACCGTGCGGATGAGGAGAAGTCAGAGGAAGGGGGCGGCGTCGTTACTCCTACTCCTTCTCCGTCCCCGGAGGAGAGTCCGTACATTACATCGTGGGCTGACTTCTTCATGTCATAATCTGGGGGGGAGTATATCGTAAAGAAGGGCATCGGTAGAATGTTTTGGCGTAGGACGTTGAGGGGATTGGGACATTTGTTGGCAACTATGTAACTGCTAAGATCTACTCTACAATATTGATGCCCATGTATATATAGAACTAATCATCACCCCGACCTCCATCTCTCCCATGGGTTCAGTAAGAATTCAAATCTTTCCCTAGCACTTAAGTATAGTCGGTCACAAGCCCGCCGAAAAAGCTACGACCCCTGAAACTAAATACAAGCTCTGACTTAATGTAACCCATACAGCGACAATCATTCAAAACAAACAGCAGCCCAACATAACTTACCAACGAATGTGACAGCAAGGCAGCTGTCGTTGACCCGTGCTCAGAAGGCCTCTCTCGCAACAACTTCTCTGACTTCGCGTCTCGCAAGAAGCTGAGATGGATGAAGAGGGAGAGTGGGGAGGAGACTTCGATCCTTTGTCAGATCCGGAGGAGAGGAGGGTATTGTTCGGAGCCCTAGATTCGTTCCGGTAGGTCCACTTCATAAGTTGCTACTCTAGCCATATTACTCCATCTCATACACAACATCTACGCATTTGTTTCGTGTTCACGATGCTTTGCCCGATTCTCTCTCTCAGTCTCATTGCTTCATTGCTCTCTCTCTCTCTCTCTTTTCTTCCGCCTCTCTATCCATCTCCCTTTCCTCTAACCCACCACGCCGCTTAAAAAAGACCCTTCACACCCCACCCCCAGCCCCCGGCAACGCACCACACCACACCTTACCCCCCCCCTCCTCTCCTGACTTCCCCCTATCCCCCTCACACCAAACCCACAACTCACCCACCCCCTTCCTCCGCAGACAATACCGCCACCAAACCCACCACACAACAACCCACCTCCGCCGCCAATCCTACCACGCCCTGCCCAGCACCCACACCGCCCTCCTCTCCGCCCCACCCATCGCCCTCCTCGCCACCCTCGACGCCATCGACGCCGCCATCTCCCGCAACGCCCACATCGCCGAACTCATCCTCGCCGCCGGCCTCGCCGCCTTCCACCTACCCACCTCACCCACATCCTCCCCCTCCTCCTCCTTCTCCGCCTCCGCTGCCGACACGGACCCAGCCCGCACCACGACGGACCCAGTCCGCAACTGGCACGCCACCGCCACCCCAACCGACACCCTCAAAGCTTCCACCATCATCCGCCAACTCTACCGCGACTGGAGCGCCGAAGGCGCCCGCGAGCGCCGCGCCTGCTACGACCCCGTCCTACAAGATTTGGCTACCATGTGGGGCCCACCCGACGCTCCGGCCACAACCTCCAAGCCACCCCGCCCGAGGCCGAGGTTGAGGTCGAGGCCCAGGGTGCTAGTCCCCGGCGCGGGGCTGGGGCGGCTGGTGTTCGAGCTGGCGCAGCGAGGGTACGTGGTCGAGGGGAATGAAATTAGTTACCATGCGCTGCTGGCGGGGAGTTGGGTGCTGAACCATTCGACGCGTGTGGGCGAGTGCGAGCTGTTTCCGTGGGTGGGGGGGTTTTCGAATCATGTGCGACGGACGGATCAGTTGAGGGGGGTGCGGGTGCCGGATGTTTGTCCTGGTGTTGCGCTTGGGGAGAGGGAGGGGAGGGCGGGACTAGGTGGGGGAGATGGGGGGAATGGGGAGATGGAGGGGGAAGGCGGAGGGGAAGGGGAAGGGAGAGGGAGAGGGAGAGGCGAGATGAGCATGACGGCGTCGGACTTCCTCCTGCTCTACGGCGACGCCGCACATGCGGTGTGCTACGACGCCGTGGTGACGGTTTTCTTCGTCGACACGGCGCCGAATCTGCTGCGTTATGTCGAGACGATTTGGAATTGTCTGGTGCCGGGCGGGGTGTGGGTGAATGTCGGGCCGCTGCTTTGGCATTGGGAGGAAGGTGGTGGTCCAGGTGGTGGGTCGGGGGTGAAGGGTGGGCGGGAGGGAGAGGGAGACGGGGATGGGTGGGACGGAGAGGGAGAGGGAGATGAGGACGTGGATGGGAGTGGAGATGGAAATGTGGGGAAAGGAAGGCCAAAGAGCGGGAGGAAGGCGCAACAAGGCATCGCGGAGCCAGGGAGTGTGGAGTTGACGGACGAAGAAGTGAGGGCGGTGGTGGAGAGGATGGGCTTTCGGGTCGAGAAACATGAGGTGCGGGAGGCGGAGGCCGGGTATATACAGGATCCGGAGAGCATGTTGCTCAATCTGTATCGGCTGTCGCATTGGGTTGCGAGGAAGGTTTCATAATTGATGTAAATTTTATGTAGTGAGGGACGGGTTGGCCATGCAGCAAGATGTCCTCAGGTCTATCGTTAAGGCAGCTGTAATCTCCTATCTCTCCACTCGTATGGACATGCCTGGTGCTAGAACGAACAGAAGCGTAATGGCAGGGGAATTTTGAATGCCTTTGACTGTATGTACTCGCGATGAATCAAGAAAATGTAAACGGTGCGGGATGGATGCAATCAAGATTACGCATACGGATAATCCCAGAGCGCCAAACAGTACGAAGAGAGATAAAGCACCCTACATGCCGTTGACCTTTGCTTCCAAGAGCGCAACGCTGTCTGGTCCGGACCTGAGACTGCCATTCAGCTTCAGATTTGACAGATCGACATTGTCGTGCGTGTCTGACCGCTTGGGGCGGAAAGGCATTGGGGTGTTAGGCCGACTTGAGATGAACTATACGGGCTATGTCAGTACAGTTTCGACATGTCAAGTGAGATAGAAGGTCTAACAGATGAAGCTGCAGATAGCAAGGCAATGAGAGAAGCCTGAACAACATCCTCATGGATCCCGACGCCCCACACACTTTCTTGCGAGCCGGCCGCCGTGCATTCGATGTACGTCACTGCCTTCACGTCTCTGCCCTCGCCGATGGCGTGTTCCTTGTAATCCGCGACGTCAAGATCGATTCCGAGTGTATGCAAGGCGCTGGCGAGAGATGAGATAGCACCATTTCCCACGCCTTTGATCGGGTGCTCCGTTCCGTCAATGGCAATGATACCAGTGAACATCCTCTTGAGGTTCTGTATGTTTTGGTTCCTCCCTTTCTCCGGCGGAGCGGGTGAGCTTGACCGGTCTGCCGTGATGTTGTAGTCCACAAGCGTAAACCGCGGGTTTGTCTTCAAATGATAGGCATTCTCGAACAAGATTTGAATTTCCCGCGGTAGTAGTTCTCGGCCGAGATCGTCGGCTTCTTTCTGGACAATCTTCGAGAAAGCCACTTGAAGGCCACGAGGTAGGTCGAGTTCCAGGCTGCGTTGAATGACCCACGCCACGCCACCTTTACCGCTTTGTGAATTGACCCTGATGATGGCTTCGTAAGTACGGCCGATATCTCGAGGATCCAACGGTAGATACGGCATCTCCCAGGGATCTTCTGCAGTAGCATTGGTCTCCCGACGATTTTGAAAGCCCTTCTTGATCGCATCTTGATGAGATCCGCTGAAAGCACAGACCACGAGTTGTCCGCCGTATGGGGCGCGAGGGTGTACGGGGATCTTGTTGCTTTTCTCGACAATGTCAATGACGGGATTAATGTTGGAGAAGTCGATGTTCGGGTGTATGCCTTGTGTGTAGAGATTGAGGGCAAGTGTGACAAGGTCGACATTGCCTGTCCGCTCACCATTGCCGAAAAGCGTTCCTTCCACTCTGTCCGCGCCGGCCATTTGAGCCAACTCAGCGGCTGCAACAGCACATCCTCGGTCATTGTGGGGATGGAGAGACACGCAAATCTTCTCCCGTTCCGTCATGTTCCGGCAGAAGTACTCGATCTGGTCCGCGTAGACGTTTGGTGTGGACATCTCGACCGTGGCTGGTAGATTGAAGATCAAGCGGTTCTCCACTGATGGCTCCCACGCCGCTTTCACAGCTTCACATATCCTAATCACGAAGCCCGGGTCCGAGTCTGAAAAAGTCTCCGGAGAGAACTCGTAAACCCAGTGTGTCCCCTTCTGACTCGGATCATCCTTCGTTATCGATCGTGCATACTCGGTGCACTTGACCGCCAGTGCAATGCTTTGTTCCTGGGTAAAGCCAAACACAATCTTTTGGAAGCATTCGCTAGTTGCAAGATACAAATGGAGAATGGCCTTTTTCGCGTCTTTCAGGGAGTCGACTGTCCTTCGAATCAAGTCCTCTCGGCAAGGCGAGAGGACTTGAAGATACACATCGTCTGGGCAAACACCAGGAGTCTCGACTACCCGTCTGGTGAAGTCGAAATCTGTTTGTGATGCTGAAGGGAAGGATATTTCGATTTCTTTGTAGCCAAGTTCAACGAGCATCTGGAAGTATCGGAACTTTTGATCACCGTCCTGCAGACACAACATTCAGTTCGCTTATGCGTGAAACGAGAGAATGGCAAGTCAAGCTCTCAAGTCTTGTGTACGTACCATGGGGTCGACCAGCGATTGGTTTCCATCTCGAAGATCTGTAGCTAGCCACCGAGGAGGTTTGTCGATGGTTCTTGACGGCCATTGCCGATCTGGTATGTTCACAGGCTTGAAGCGTCTATACTTCTTCGAAGGATATTTGAGCCTGTGTTCCCACTGATTAGCGAACTGGGCAATGGGCAGTTCGGAAAATGGTTAGGGCTGCGCCTACATCGGCATGTTCACGATGGTAACTCTACCCCTAGTCGTAGCAATTCACTTGGATTTACTGAGGATGGCAACTCGACACATGGAAGAACTCAAACATGGCAGCGAGTGAAGTTCAGCGATTAATACAGATCTTGGAAGCTCCGAAGACGGAGTTGTGTGGACAAGTAAGGTTTTCCCAAGCTGTCAAATGTGGGGGTTGCCGCAAGACTTCACTGGCTTCACTGGCGTCACTGGCGGGGTAATTGCTAAGGAGGTAGGTGCGGGATAGGTAAACGTTGTTCGTAGATGCGCTTCAATATCATTGAGTGATCTCACTACTGTAGGAACTATAGCGCATTCAATTGACTGTTGTGCTGGTTGACATCTATCTTGTCTTGTCTCCAATGGGTAGCTGAACCTGAAGATCGTGAGAGCACTCTGTGACTGACAACCTCCTGACAGCTGCATGGACCACGTTAAAGCCTTCAACGTTCTTTTATGTGCAACGGATCATCGCTTCTGATGTTTCTCCAATATATTTACCTCTCAACTTATTCACTTGGTGTTCTGCTGCATGATTTAATTCTGTCAGGTCTAGTATGTGCTCTTTGACCACCCGTGTTTGTCAGTAACATGACGGGTGCTCATCAAGACTCCAATCTGATACGAACCACTCATATATCTGTTTCTATTGATCTTGCCGTAAATCAAGACCCTTCATGTATTCTCAACCCTACAGGTTTTACTACGTTTCGCAGTCTGGACACACATCATCTTTGAGTCAGTCTACTTCCAGGACTCTTGAAACCCCCTGGCTAAGATAGGGCCTATCATCACTAGACCTCCGTACCAGGGGATCTTAGATCCACTCCCAACGGTCATCAAGCAAGCTCCAACTACCACCAAGTGCGCCGGGGCGCTCACACCCTCCAGCCCCATGTCCCAGCCATTCCGCTTCCTCGACCTCCCCAGTGAACTCCGCAACCACATCTACCGCTGCCTCCTCCACAGAGGAACCCGACAGCACCTCGGACTGTCGAATCCTACACACATATCCGGGCCCCATCTAAATCCCTGCCAAGGCTGGCTACACCGGCGATACAATGACCTGCAGCCCGCCATCCTCGCCACCAGTCGCGCCGTGCATGACGAAGCGGCCGCCATCATGTACGGGACGCAGCCCCTCTACTTCCGCATTACGGCCGATGTTTGTACGACAATCTGGACGATCGACCGGCCTGGCCAGAGGGCGCTGATTCCGCCGCGCTACATGCGCTTGATAAAGCGGTTCAAGGTCCAGGTGAACCTGTCCAGTTACCGTCTCGGATCGTCCGGAATTCGGACGCAAATGTGGATACTGTGTAGCAACATCCGGATGTTTTGCTATCTCATCCGAGAGAACTCGCTGGTGAGGATGGAGATCGATTTCAACAACCTGCTGCTCCGTCGAGCTATGGTCTCGGGGCGGCGGTGGCCGGAGATCGACGTGCAGTCGGAGGGACAGCAGACACTCGATGCTTTCCTGCTCCTGCGGAATTTGAGGGATGTGGTGATCACTGGAGACGTTCAGCCGCTGTATGCGATGCAGTTGAAAGCGTCAATGGAGAACAGCACAAACATCAGTTCCGTCTTCTAGCTCCATGGTATCAGAACAGTAATAGAAATTATCTACCAGTCCATGAACATACATTGGTCGCCGGTAACCAACATCGCCCCTACATATCATACATCCCTCAATCACAGCTTACTCCTCGACGTCCCACCATCCTCATCCTGCTTCAACCGCACAAGTCCCTACAAACACATCAGTCATCTCCACCCCCCAACCCACCAAAGCACCAGGACGGAGAAAACCGTACCTCCTGCACGCAACTAGCCACCAACCTCCCATCCGCGCTCCAAATCTTCTGCAACACCAACCCCCTCCCATCCCCCGCCCACGGGCTCTCCATCTCCGTAAACATCCACTCGTCCGCGCGAAAAGCCCTCGGATTATGAAAGTAAATCGTATGGTCCAGACTAACCATCATGCCGATGCGCGGCCGCTCCTCGCCCTCCCAGCGCGTCGACGCCGCGTTCTCGCGCGCCTCCGCCACCGCCATCTCGTCGTTGAAGGCGGCGGTGGCGGCCGCCTTGCCGGGGCGCGGGGCCAGAGCGAAGCGCCACAGGTTGTGCACCCGCGACACGGTGCCGATGAAGTAGCTGTCCGACATGTAGGCCAGCGCCGAGAGGTGCGCCTGGTAGCCGCCGTCCGGCGAGATGCGGCCGCGCGCTTTGATCCATTGGCGCGTCTTTTTGGCGTGCGGGTGGGGTGAGCTGTCTGGATCAGGCGTCCACTCCGATCAGCCCCGGTTCTACCTACCGCCATAACCGCATTCGGCCGAAACGCGGACGAGGGACAGGACGGGACAGGAGGAGACGAACTATTCAAGATCTCAATCCGCTGACTCTCAAACGGCCCCCCACCGCCCTCCCCATCCCCATCCGCACTCCCCTGCCCCACCGTCCGCGGCCCCGGCACGTCCGGCATGCGGGCCTCGTGCGTCACCAACTTCCTGCCGCCGCTGCCCTCGCGCACGAAGCTCATGGTGACGGTGAAGATGGCCTTGCCGCGCTGGCGGGCCTGCACCGTGCGGGTGGCGAAGCTCTTGCCCTCGCGCACGTGCTCGACGTGGTACAGGATGGGGATCTCGGCGTCGCCCGCCAGCACGAAGTAGCAGTGCATCGAGTGCACGGTAAAGTGCGAGGGTACGGTGCGTTGCGCTGCTGATAGGCATTGCGCGATTACTGCCCCGCCGTAGATGCCGCGTGCCCCCGGGGGGTGCCAGAGTGGTCGGGTGTTGGTGAAGATGTCCTGTGGGGGGGGGGAGTGTGAGTTGGGACGTTTGCTGGCGGGATAAGGGGGAAGGATGGTGAAGTGGAGTGGAATGGTTGCTTACGGGACCGATGGCGGAGAGGGGGGTGAGTTCGAGGACGTTTTCGATGGCGGATTTGGAGGGATCGACTGGGGGCGGTTTGATCAGGGTTGCGTATTCGACCATGATGGGCTGGGGGAAGCGGAGGAAGGGCTTGAGGACTGGTTGAAGGGTCAATCGAATCTCAGCCTGTGAAGTTGCAGTAACTCATGCGTTTGACATGCTTCGGTCGCAGGATATCCTCATCAAAGAATAATTGAGCCTTGCGTTACGAACGTAGTTGTTGATATGAGCTTACATGTTGCAGATCCACAGAAGCGTGCAGAGTTGCCGAGGTTCAGTTTTCGGCCGGAGCTTTTATACTGTATAAGGGCACATTTTCGAGCTTGACATCAGGTATTTAGGATAAGGTACTCGTACTTTATCCAACAATGAACCGTAGTAGCGGTCACTATAATCGTACACATATACACTGAATCGAACATCAGTCCTCAGTATGTGAGGGACGTCGAAAATCGAAGCCGATCATAATATGGCAGCCTCAAGCCACCAACCTCCCACCGACCTTCCTGTGCATGGCGACCGCAAGGGACATCATACTCTCAATCCTAGTCCATCCGTCTGTACTCTCGTAATTCTGGGTATAGTCGGCCGCGATATATCTTCTCCGGCGATCTCATATCGATGATGCATGCTCTGGTTCATCTCAATCTCTTGCCTCCTCTGCTCTCTGCTGGAAGAGCTAAGATCTCGACTTAAGGTCGACACAGAGCCGTTACTCATCTGCCCACCCGGAACCTGTGGAGCCCAAACTGCTTGCTCCGTGACCGGTCGTGATTGAGATCTAGATCGTCCTTCGTAGATTGTTCCGACCGGGGCCAGGTGGCTCTGTATCGGATATTGATTGTACACGTGATCTTGACGTGCTATGTTCACGGTTTCGGGCAGATCGATGCGGTATGTATCTTGTGATAGAGCAGGACTCGGGGCTCGGTCCGTGTTCGACTTGCGGAGAAGCCGAAGAAGCTGTTGGCGCTGCGCGTCTTCTTCGGTGAGCAACGAAGAGGAGTCCTCCTGCCAAGAGCTCGGTCGTCGGTGGAGCGCATCGCGTTTCCGGACGACGGAGATTTTGTGATAGAGAGTTATGGCACTTATGGCGTAGATGGTGGTTGAGGAGAGAGCAACAGCGATAGCGGTTATAGACCTGGGCGTCCATGGCACAGATGATCGGATGGCGATGTTGTAGATGACGTTGAAGAGGCCCAGTGCGCATGAGCTGAGACACGGTCTAGAAATGTTGCACAGTTAGCAGGTGTTCTTAAGTATTGGCAGAGCCGTGACCACTTCCATTAGGATAACATCTAGGCGGAAAAGGTGGCTTTTGCAAACTAGGAAAAGCATGATCGACAAAGAGTAACCAGTAGCTAAGAGAATGATTGCGGCAATAGACGTAGCGCGTCTGCTTGGGCTGAGCCTTGGATCATCTTCAAATGCTGCTGGGCAGACAATGTACCTATCACAACGTTAATTTCGTTGTTTTCAAGCCGTACCGACCCCGCAGATATCTCACCCTCCGAGGATCAAAGATGCCGCTATTATGGCAAGAATCCGCCAGAACCACTTTGTCTGATCTCTCTCCCAGTACAAGTCTATCAGGGTCCGTCTAGGCCGCCATTTTCGATGCGACGCCATGTCCACCGGCTGGTCACCGCATTCGAGTGTCGACCAATACAGCACTCCAATAAACGAGGGTGGAAGTAGTGGTGACCGAACACGGGTGGTCGAGCTTCTAGTTAATATTGACTGGTCTGTACGATCGCGAACTGGGAGGCTTGAAAGATGAGAGCAACAGGTGGCAAGATTACCCACGCGTAAAGAGCGAAGTATGTGGGAATATTTGGTCGTAGCGAGTCACACAGGTGAGAATGAAAGAATCGATATGTTTGAGATAGTATATACCAGGTACTATAAGCAAGAGCGAAAAGATGCTCAGCTTAAGCCTCAGAGCGGCTGAAAGAAATACTCGGGATTTGCTCATATCGCATGAAACAATACGAGTTGGTGTGGCTTTGCCGTGTAGAAGAGAGTACTTCGTAGGTAGCAGGTATCCATAATAAAAATAAGTAGAGGCAAAGAGAAGAATACCTTCGTACCTTACAGCGGAAATATGTATGTAATCTGTAAGCTGCTGTGCCTCAGCCTTTCTTCTGCCTGCCTGTCTGCCTGCCCAGCCGTCTCCCTCACTGCAGAAGACCAGAGCTGAGGCACTGCATTAGCGAGGTCACTGCGGAAAGCACCGTACCTGAATCCCGTTAAGATGTGGGATAAAAATAGCAACACCGTCATGAACTCCAATCCTAAAATGTACATACAGAACCTTGCCGTTTTCCTCTGATTTGAATGACTGATAGATGCTAACATTGAGAACTTGATGTGTTCAAACACTGGCGATGTCATGTTATTGGCTTTGCAGCGGTAGCGAGCTCTTGAGTGCATAAGCCAAAGGCTCCGGTTGTATCTCGAACCCTAAGGTACCCTACTAAACATCAGCCAATCTGGACAACTCTTTGCGAGATCTTGAGCCTTTGAACTCTTGAACTTCGGTGAGGAACGTTAGCAAATCAATTCGTGGTGGGTTTAGTTTGAGCAGCTGGCAGTGGTGGCCGGTCTTGGGTCGCCGTCTGTACGGGATGAACGCACAGCTAGAGCTACGCAATGACAGACGACAGACGGTAGACGGTAGACGTGAATTCAGACAGTCCTCCCAGCTATAGAAGGTGTCATAGGGCCCCCACTAGACTAGGTAGGTACTTTACTGATAATCCCAACAGTACCCGCTATCCAAGCCATCCCCATCTCCATTCCGCGTCAGAGCCACGTGCCTTCCACTTCCAATCACAGCCGTACCCATACTGCAAACGTCGCTGCCGCCACCAAAGCCGACAAGCTCCTTCTCCTTCTCCTACTCGGCACGAGAGGTGCACCGTCGTTACTCCACCTGCTGACGGCGATGCCTGCTACTTCTGCCATATGCCACTGTGTCACTTTGCCATACCAATGCAATTGGTGGAGCTCGTTGGACATGGTGGTAAGGATAGTCGTGGAGCGGCCAGCAGGGCAGAAGATGACCTCAAAGCCTCCGCCTGACGGAATGATGAACGTAGAGGTTTGATCATCGAAAGCTACGGTCTCGATGAGCATCATGAATCCGTCCGGTCGGCATGTCCAACTCACCATAACTGTATGCATCCGGACACACCTTCTTCGCATTTTGACTGTACTGGCTTGGCTTGCACGTACTAGGGCTGCCGTACGACCCGACACAGCAGTCGCTTGCGTGATTGTACTTCGCACAGGCCGAAAAGCATGGGTTGAACTGCGGTCTCTGGATACTACCATCTGGATATGAATAAACTCCGTTTTGAGGGCCCGTAGGTTGCTGGAGCTGAAGTTCCCAGGGACACCAGGTCTGACAGTCTGATGTAGATACGCTCTGGTCGAGTGGAAGAGGGAACGAAGAGTTTGTACCGAGTGTAGCATCATCGGTAGAGCCTTGACTGGCCAGGAGAGCAGCAGTACCGATACAGACCGGATTGGTAAGGTTGGGGGGAATGCTTGTGATCGACGAGTTGCCCGATTCGGTGTGAAGAGATAGGATGCCCATCGGGATGTTATAGCCGTCAACCAGAGAGATGTCATAAAAGGTCTGCCCGCTGGAAGAAGCCAACGTGAACTCTGCAAGTGTAACCGGGGTGTCTCCCTGTGGACATTGTTTGACGTCAGCCGTTTATGTTCGCGATCTCATCATGGGAAGAGCGATTGAAAGCCACATACAGTCACCATACAGTTAACAACACCTCCGCAGTCACCGGTGAAGCAAGGACTTCCCCAGCCATTGTTCCCTCCATTGTTGGCAGGCCCAGTGCCAGCTGAGTTGAAGCTACAATTCGTTCTCCCCCAAACCCTGCCCTGCCAATCCGCGCTGACGCTGAGCGTTTGGCTGTCACCTGGATTGAGCTTAAACCCACTCTGCTTTGGAGCTGTGCCCGCCTGTGTTGCGATCCCAGGGTATATCGTCTCGGGACAGGTGTTTGTGACCTTGAGCGGTCTGGTGTCATCGCGCCGGTTCACATACTGTATGGGCGCCCGCTTCATGTGGTGGACGGCGTGAGCACCTGGGCTTGCCGATAACATTTCCAGGAGGACGATCAAAAGTGGAAGCAAAAGATTCCTCCGCAGCGATACCCTGCATCGCAACGAGTACGATGAGGAATACATCGAAGCAGGAAGCAAGCAGTACCGGCACCACTTAGGGCTTTCTGCAGGGAGCCACAGAGTTATCGATAAAAATAAGATGACCAAGAGGGATATAAGAGAAAATACACGTAGAAGCGTAGAGTCGGTCAGGACCAGCCTGGAACAATAATACTCTCTGCTTCTATCCAAGACGACGGCTGATTTTCTAAAAGCTGTAAGACCGTGAGTCTGACAGTTCCCCTCCCAGAAGAGAAATAGAGGTAATACAAAAACTTTATGGTAAGGAAAGGCACGCAAAGGAAGGAAATTCCAATGTGGAGGGAACAACATCGAGAAAATCAGGCAAGTGCAACTCTCCGCACTTGACTCAAATCCTGAAGCTATCGACGGGAGACGCAGAGTAATCAGCAGGCTTGGTCAAAGCCGTCCCAGGTAACGGTATGTTGAATTTGGACCATATTCTAGATCAAGCTGAATCTGTCTTGAGCCGTCGTCGTCGTCAAGTATGCTAAGTGCTACATGTCTACCTGGTGAAGATGGTCACTGAGATGCCTGACGCAACGAACCCTGGTACTTCGTGCCCGAAAGGTTGCTTAATAAGCAGAGCTGATTTTGAACAACGGGCGACACTGCTGAGCACAGGTAAGGTACAATCCTGCTATCGTTGAGGATAGCTGTCTCAACAATAGCGAAATACCATTTCATTTTCACGGATAGAGAATGTGCCTCATTCGGAAGCAGGAAATGATTTTGTTGATGGCCAGAAGGCCGACGATGACAGCATGTTGTCATTGTTCTACTGTACAAGTGGAAGAGTACCGTCACTACCGTGTGTATCAGTTGAGCACCATAATTCAAGTCTTCCATTTTCGATCTGGTTCCGTTACCTATTTCTGAGTGTGGGTGTCGCAGCAGTAAAGTTGATCTGGATGAGCGAGGTACTGAGTGAGCCTTCCTCTTTGGTGGCTGGTGATCTTTGATCTTGACCACTTGCTCTTTCCGAAAGGGGAAGCCACGCTAGTGAGGAAGTTGATCCAAACAACAATCACAACCCAATAAATATACAATCTTCCGCTTCTCTTCCCAATTTCTTTCCTTTCAATCTCTCTCTCAGTATTCGACAACTACACAACAACAACCGCCACCAGAGTTACTGACTGGCTTACGCTTATTGGGAAATGGATTTGGCATCCATCAACTTAACCACAATCCATCTGTTCCCACTCCGCTATCATATCTGCTGACTCTTTGACCAGACCTCTTCGATCGACACCACACACGCGTTGAGCGCAATCAAACACAGACAAGGTCACAGTTTAAAATATGTAGGCGTCACTTGAGAAGCACACTAGTAAGGACTCTACCATACTTGAGAAGCTTACCACTTGCTAACTTCACCAGAGAGGAGTCTCTCATACCTGAGGGGTCTACCAAGTCAGCCTACCAACGAGGAGTCAACCACTTGAGGAGCCTATCACTGTCGAGCCTACCACTTGCAGGGCCTACCACGAAGGAGTTCACCACTCACGCGCACTGCTTGAATGTTGGAATTCTCCCATCGCGGTGGCCTCCCTCTCGAGGTAGGCTCTGCCCGGTCCGTTCGTCGAAAAATACACACATTTCAACCGCTAGGAGTCTACCTCCTCCCGGTTCGCTCCTCCCCGGTTGACTCCTTCAGGTGGGCTCGTCCAGGTGGGCTCTTCAGGCCGACTCCTCCCGAGAAGCCAACTGGCGAGGCCTGCCTGCGAGGAGTTCACTACTCACGCGCTCTGCTTGAATGGTGGAATTCTCCCATCGCAAGTGGCCTCCTCCAGGTAGGGGTTTGTGCCGGTTGGCTTCTCCAGACTGGCTTCTCAAGTTGACTTCGGAAGAGTTGGGCACTGGGCACACTGGCTTCTCCAAAGAACATTTCTACTGATCGGAGAGTACTAGATACGAATCCTACGACGCGAATCGGATCGAGTCGAGGTGTGCATGGTGTGGGATCGGGCATGGAGTTTCAGTATCAGCGGCAGGATAATAGGTGGGCTCAGTTTTGTTCTTTTAGGTAGCATGGTCTGGTAGTGACAATGAGGCATGTGTTCGAGCTATAGCACATTGCTGTAGTCACAGCTAGACCTAGATGAATAGAAGAACGCGGTTTACCTTTAGCCTTACACACGCTCAATCAACCTTCAATCTGTCCCCAAACATCACTCGAGACCGGACATTGTATGCAGTTTCTTGCAACTGGTCCTATACCAGCTGGTACATACGGAGAAGTGCAAGTTATTGTTTATCAATTCTGAAACTTTCATTTAAGGGCCCATCTTTGTTGCATCAGATACTACCGAACGCCACTACCTCACGTTGTTGTTCCAGAAGTCCTTCGACGCTACCTTTGGGGAGCTTCTGCTTGCAAAACTCCATCGCGCATTGTCCCCAAACATCTCTGCCCTTATAAACAGCGACTTCACCCGGCCAGCTGCTGACCTCTTTAGCAAAGCCCAAGAGATCCTCGTCCCCCAACCTTTCGAGCGGTGTGATTGTCGTCTCCACGCTAAAGACCACGGCATCAGACTTCGGCAGCCTCCTGAAAGCCTGCCTCTCACGACGGAAGAGGACGTCACGGGCTTGCACCATCCACGGATCAACAGTCCCGTACGCTTCGAGCTGACACAGGATGTCGATAAGGGATTGTCCAGGCCGGACCACCTGGACAAAGAAAGCGGAACGCTCCATCGGCTGCGCGGTCGTGATTCGGGAGAAGAACCTGAAAACGCGTCAGTCGCCATCAGACAAAGAATGTGTTCGCGTGGCGTGCAGGGTACCGTTCGACCGAAGACGCGATCTTCGCCTCCCAGAGCGGGACCGTGCCATGCAGCCGTGAGAGAGGCCACCCGATGCGGTCTTGCACCGTCCATCCGACTGGGAAGAGCGTCGCGCTGGCTATGCTGATAGGGGTCAGCGAACGACTGGTACCGGCCTCGGCCTTGTTGGATTGTGGGAACATACAGATGATGTGCACCCCCGTCGGCCCCTTTCTTCAGGATGTTGATGTCCTCGCTCACCAATCTGGCCGCTATCTCCAACGGAGCCATGCCGTTGAACGGCTCCTTAAGACTGAATTACTCTTCAGTCTCTGTGTTTCTGATCGTTTCCGTGCCGTCGTCTCTTTTGTTTATCTTGTACATCGCTGGATACTTGTCCGTCAGGTATTCTACTATAAGGCCAAGTACTTCGACACATGCGTCTTCGGAGCCGGGAAGACATCGCAGTACTTTGTGCTTGTTGTTCGCCAGTATCTGCCTCCTTACTCCGTGTTCAGTCATGTATTTCTTGTCGACCGTTAGCCAGTTCTCCTCGTCTAACCTTCTGAGCCCCATGGTCATGTGGTAGTTTCCACCTTGGTTGAAGGGACGATGGGGATAGGGTTCTAGGGCTTGCAGGTCGAAGACGTCGGGTCTGTTCGAAGGAGTGTCTGGCTCTGCTGCTCGCGCGCAGGGAACCCCTCGCCAGACTATGACAAGGATCGTGAGCAGCAACAGCATAAGAGTGAGAGATGCTTCGGCATATGACATCTTGGTCAGGGGCGGGATGTTCCTCAGAATCCGTCGTTGACACACAAGGTCTAGTCGGAATCGTCCGCGATCTATTGACGTCCCCGCTGTAACTGAAGAACCGTCGCAGGCATCTCCGTCCGTTGTTCATCCCATGTCAAGAGCATACGGTGAACACTCCCCCCCATTCACAAAGCTGATCCACTACCCTTCACTCAAACTCGCATCGGCAGCAAGCGGAACCTCCTCTCCCGGCGAGCTCCCACACCGAGAACGGTTCAGGCCTCCGCCATCCCTTGTAGCATCGACTCTAATCCGCAAGGCGAACTTTGAAGAGGGGAGGGCAATATCCACAGCGACAACGACAGTCCTAGGCTCCCCGCGCAACCCCACCCAAAGCGCTCCTTGGGAGAAAATAGCCACGGCCTTGCGTTGCTACATCAACAGTCAGTGCGAAGCCACACGAGACTCAAACGAGGTCACCGTCGAGTCAAAGTTTTACGTTCTGCCTTCCGCCCCCCACCGTCCAACTCGATCGAAGGGGAGTTCGAGTGTGAGCCGTGTGTCCTAAATTGAGTCGGTGGAACCGCATCATAGCCATCCGCCATCTGCGCGCGTCAGTTGTGATCTCGTCCTTCACATGCGTTGGACTTCTTTAGGAGCGGGGTGAAACAAATCGAAAGGGAACGCCATTCCGTTCAGGTTTTCGTGCTTGCTTGAGTTCCAGGTGTTAGTGTTGGAAAGGTAGGGAAGATCCAAGTGTGGTATAGTACGGTCAATAAAACTGGAAGCACGGCCTCGATTGACCAGGTTTGTCGGTGTCATTCAATCGGTGTATCGAGACACAAGAATTCATCTCAGTACATCAGACCTTCGATGGTAAGGAGAATTGCCGGGCGTCTGAGGAAGGATGTGGAAGAGTGACTGGCCATCGAACGCCCCACCCAGGTAGGTACGATGTTAGCTGAAGCAAGTCCCACAAATCATCGGAAACAGACAGATAGAATCTCGACTCGCATTTCATTGCGAATATGCACATATATGCGAACCTCTACTCAAAGATTACCCAATAGATGAATGAAAGGCACGAGAGAGGACCGAAGACCCCAGCCAAGCTTGCTCTGGCCACCCCCTTGTTTGCTTGCTTGCTTGCTTTCTATCAGCTGTCCTCTCGCTCTCCTAGATAAGGGCCACTGTAGATCAAGCCTTTGAAGTCGTCGTCGGTAAAACCTCGCGCAGTCACTAAATCAACACCTAGCGTGCAACACAGAACTTGAAGAAGAAGGAAACGCATCATGGAGGAAAGAAGAAAAAATATGACCAGAATAATCCCCAATAATACCAAGCTGAAAAGAACCCTTATCGGAATCTGGCCGAACACCGACCCATGACCTCGCCCTGACAGACCAGCTCGGCGTTGAATTCGCTGCCGTCGAGGGTAAGGTATATGTCGAAGTAGACGCGGTAGAAGGTCCCCTGCGGCGTATCCATTCGCTCAAAGTCCTTTTCGAGGTTCTTGCGCGAGAGGTCCGAGGTTAGGGTTACGACTTCTTTGATGCCTGTATAACAACAAGAAGGAGAGAGTGTGTCAGTGATGTTCATCAGAGAGACGAGACGGGCGCGACAATGTACGCGGGTAGTGTGCAAGAGAGAAGGGAGAGCTTACGGGGATCTTTGGTGTACTCGGGACAAACGTCCTCGTCGCAAGCGTACAAGATATCCTCGTACATCAACGTCGCTCCCGGCGCAACCTGTCGGAAAAAGGACACCTTGACTGGCTCGCCGATCTTAACTCGCTGGCCCTTCTGCACGAAGATCTGGCGCGTGTACTTGCATCGGTCCTTGCCGTCTAAGCTGGGAACGCGGTACTGCTCAGGGTGGTGGCCCTCTTTGAAAGGTTGCAAGGTGGCCATGAGGTAGTGGCGACGAGCAACGCGAGACGTAATGACCCGTTCCGTGATACCGGCCGTGACCGCGCCTTTGACGATGGCGGCGACCGAGTCCATCGGACGGACGACTTTCGATTGGAATTGTGGGGGCACGTGCAGCTTGATCTGGCCGAAGAGGTATTCCGATGCGCCGAAACCACCAACGACAAGGACGTTCTGGATTATGATTAGCTTGGTAGATCCGAAACCTAAGCAATGTGACTGACCTGTAGTTGTCTGTTCTGTGCTTGGATGGCGATGATTTGATTTCGAACCAATTCCAGGATTCGATTTACGACAGGCTCAAAACATTGCAGAATCTCCTCGTTGGTGAACGTCATATAGCCTTCTTCGATGCCAGCTTCTGGGAACTCGGCTTCGATTCCCACATCCACCGCCCATTTCTGCCCGTTGTTGCGGAAGTCTGCTTTTATCCGATTCTCGAAGTCCATAATGCACTTTGCGTACACCCTCCCTGCCGTTTTGGAGCCGTCTGGTAGCTTCATCTTGCGGATCTTGGCTCGGAGGATGTTACTGAAGTTTCGATTGAGCGCTGTGGACCCACACGAGTCGCCTGACCCGGCGGTACACTCGGCGACGGCGAATGGCACCTCCTCTTCAACTTCGTATGCAATCAGATCGACGGTGCCACCGCCACAATCGACAATCAGTACTGCATCGTGGATCTTGAGATTCAGTAAACCCGTCTTGGAACAGAACATAGCAGCGGCTTCCGGTTCGGTGATCAGGGTCAATCGATTGTCGTTCTCGTCGCGAAGAAAGCCCGCCTGAATGGCGGCGGCACGCGTAGCAGCCTTGCCAGCATCGTTCCAGATAGCGGGGACCGTGAGAAAGTATCGGATGTTGCGCTCTTCTCGAGCGAAGACTTCCCCCAGGGTTTTCTGCAGCTGATTCCTCATGGCTTGCCGTAGTTTGAAAAGGTAGTCAGCCGCGACATCGATCTCGGATTTCCCTGGCGGAAGAGGTGGAAGGTTGATTGGGTCGATATATGTGTTGCCGGAGAGCATGAGTTGGAGTTTGAACCATTCGACTTTCTGTACACCAGGCTTGGGATAGCCAGTAGGTGCTAGAGCATCGGCGATGTCTGGACCCCATCCGACAACTTTTTGATATTGGTCATAGTATAGGACCGTAGGGATCTGCCTAACGTCAGCAACAAGAGCCATCCCAAAAGTCGAGGACTTGGGACCTCCACGTACCTTTTGCTTGGTCTGATTGCCCGCACCAGGCCATTCTGTGATAATATCCTCTTTGGCTTCTGTATTTGTCGCAAATGCGAATGCGACTCCCGAGAAGGTGGTGCCCTATAACTCCAGAATCAGTGCACTTGTCCTGATGAGCGTCTGTTCGGTACAATCTCACAAAGTCTATGCCAACAATCAATTGTGCTTTACTCCTGCCTGCACCCTCTACCTCCACCGCTGACCCTCTGTTACCGTACATACCCATCCCGGGCGGGCCACCAACTCCGCCGCCACCAGGCATCCCGTTCGGCGCACCGTATACTCCTCCATACCCAGGTGGCTGCGGGGCTCCTCCCATTGCCGGATGTCCCGCTGGATGTCCTGCCGGTGGGTATGCTCCAGTGTTGATCGGCGGTGGTTGATGCGGGTGCTGTTGATGGCTGGCGCCGGGTGGCATAGGGCTTGTCGGTCTCGGTGCGTGTGGATTGTACGTGTAACTTGGGGGGCGACCAAGCTGATTTTGGTTGGGATTTTGATTCATGGGAAGGCTAGCCGTGGAGGAGTTGTTGCCTAGAGGAGGGGTATGAGCGATCCCGTTTGGCTGCTGGGGTGGTGCGAGCGATTGCTGTATCGCGACGTTGTTGCTTGACGGCTTACGCTTCGATTTAAAGCCAAGGTTCTTGAACCTTGAGTTCATCACATCCATAAGGTAGATAGAATATAAATCGGAATCAGAGGTCGTCTGCCAGCCTGATGGTGTAATAAACTTCTCGAATGCACGAGCGTGGCTGTGTCCTCCGAAAGCTTTACTTATCTCGGCACTTGCGGCTGAACGATCTAGAGTTATTGATGATTGGGAGCGGTCATGGCAGTTCTGCCCGTTTCCAAGTCTCGAAAGCTCATGAACAGCAGAGAGTCGCTGTGATAGTTACAACGGTGTTTCTTAATATCATCCCAATAAAAATCGACCGATTGACAGAAGAGTTTCTTGAGACCATGAGTGCTAAGGAGATGAAGTCTTCTAATCTCAGGCCAAGGCTGAACTGAAGGTGCCTTACAGTATGTTTAGTAAGGTACTAAGAGGATGCGCCCCATGGAATGGGGAATGGCGGGGTCCCTAATGTTTCCCTCTTGCTTTGCGCTCACCGTCCGTGTGTACAGTCATCTTACTACTACCGTGCATAGTCACACGAAGAATCAATACCGTATGTCCGCTCTCAGCTTCTCGTTCAGGCTGGGTACTTGTGAAGAAACTCCAATGTCAAGGGTTGGAAACAGAAACGTAAGGATCGACGAAGTAAGGTAATGTATCTGTTGTGTACCCCAACGTAGAGTACGCATGGAAGCCCAAACTTTTTGAACTATTCAAGATTATTGACTGACAGTCGTCTGCCCTGAAACTTCCCGCCAAGTTGGCCATGTGGTAGGCCTTTGAGCATCTGCATTGCATGGGATTGTGTCAGGCCGATCTGTGTGTCTGGTCTTTGTTGCCGCTCCAATGATGACCACAAGTATGGGATAACGTTATGAGTTCAACCATTACAAATTCGAACTGACTGGGTCCCTTGCATATTCCATCTTCTACGGTAGAAGGAGGGGAGCTATCTGCCTTCATGTTCTGCTTGATAGAACCTGAGATGGTGCAAAATCCTGTTTGTCACCCAACCAGTAGGCTGCGCTGATGAACCTGAAACCAATATAATCCATCGTAACAAGAACATCTGCATCACCCCCGTTACAGGCGATGCCGGCTATCGTCACAACTCCTTGGTGTTCGTTATGTCCTGCGGCGTCGATCATCAGGACACTGACCCACGATCCGAAACAAGAACAACCGGCCAAAGTTGTCCCAGAGGGGGTCAATAACAGGGCATCCATTCTATCAACGGTTGTATATACACAGCGACACATTTATTGTCCCTCCGCCTTCGGTTTGACCAAGGGCTTTACCTCTTCCGGTTTGGTCACTTTGTCGAATTCGGGTCTTGGAAGCTCCAACCCTTCGATGGTCCTAGCGTACGTGATTCCTCCCAGGCGACTCATCGGCCTCAGTATAGCAGGGTCGATGATGTTCCTGTCCTCGTTGATTGCGTCCTCCCTCACCCAGAACCTCGTTCCTTCAATGATGGCGAGCACGCCTGTCTTCCTCCCGGGGGTAACCTTGCTTTCAAACTCCTTTGTTTCCATGAGCTTGCCTTCGATCGAGAAGACAGACTCCATGACCCTCGAAGCCTTCACTGTAGTGCACGGGGCCGGGTGGAGCCCTGTCAAAGCCCATTCCGATATTCCATACGGCGCGTTTATGGAGGTTGCATTAGCGGCTTCAACAAAGTGCTCGGAGACCATATTGATAACACATTCGTTAGTGTCGACGAGATTGCGGAGAGTATCCTTGGCATTATCAAAACCACCGGCGAAGCCAACGATGAAGATCGGCGGATCGTGATTGATCACTTGAGTGTAACTGAACGGAGCTAGGTTTGTGGATTGTCCTGCCACGGTGAAGATCGGTCAGACTCTAATGTCCTGGTGCACCGGTGCTCTTACATACCATCCTTTGATCTTGTACTCAGGAACCCTATCGGTCTCGGTACGATGCCTGAGATGAGGAGTTTGTAGTTGTAGACGGAGGGCCTGCCTTCTGCATAGGGATCGATTTCGACGTGCTTCTTCTTCAGACTTTCTCCGTCGTCATTCGCGCCTTGCCCATATTTCCATTTGGGATCTTTGGTTTTGGTAAAGTTCCACGAATGCTCCGTCCTCCAATCTGGCCTTGACGCTTCCACTTTGTCAAAATCTGCGTGCGGATTACGTTGCACGGCTTTCTCACCGTCCATCCGTTGTTCATGTGTGGTGGGATCGCCAGCCCTCTGCTCATCGTCGCCGAAATTTTTCGTCATATTTGAGGCAGAAAGGTGGATCGCCCTTAGATTGCGCTTTCGAAGGATACACTGCTGGAATATCCTAATCGAACCTACAGTTAGTTAGGGAATCGCTACAAGTCCTTACTGAACTGTTACCTAGAACGTAGAATAGGTCTTGTTCGTATCATGAAGGATTTCTGCCTGAGGTGACTAATTAAGATGCCGTTACACATGTACTTTCCGGCGCAGTTCCGTTCTTCCGTCCTTCCCGAGAGTCTCTAAGCTCTTCGGATCTTAACGTGAAGGCCCTCGGTTTGTCAGGAGGGAGTGGATCTACGGGAGGTATAGCGCGGCTGGAGAAGGCGGGGATTAGGTGATCTGATCAACGACCGGCAGTATGGAGTACGGTACAGAGCTCAACTCCTTGCGGGGTAGATCAGATTGGCTTTATAGATAAGGAGTTGGTCATGAAGTTGAATAACTTACAAATACATGGAAGTCGTCGACGCATCCGAATGAACACGCCGACGGGGAAAAGATAGAAACAACTATGACGGCACAAGATTACCAAACATTCAAGCTTGGAGACTGGAAGCTTCAATGCGGTGCAGAAATACCGGGCGCGCACATTGCGTATAAGACATTTGGGGACTCCAAATTGCCGGCGGTAGTATACCCTACTTGGTACTCTGGCTGTAAGTATCAGACTCTCCTAGGGTAGTAAAGCACACAATCCAGAAGACGCCTCAGATGCTTTGAAAAAGACCTGATATAAGACCTCGGTCTGCTAATCACGAAAAGAAGGGCTGACGATTTGAGCAGCAATATCAGATAATGAATGGCTCATCAGCGAGGATATGACACTGAACCCTAAGAAGTACTTCATCATCGTTCCAGCCCTCTTCGGTAACGGTGAATCATCCTCGCCATCGAACCACCCTACCGCGAAGCCATTCCCGAAATGTTCGTTCTATGACAACGTCCGAGCCCAGCACACGCTCGTGACCAAGCACCTTGGCCTCAAGCATGTCCGTGCAGTCCTTGGCTGGTCAATGGGCGCCGCCCAGACATATCAATGGGCCACTCAATTTCCTGACTTCATGGACCTTATCGTGCCTTTCTGTGGCTCAGCCAAAACTTCCCTCCACAACCAAGTTTTCCTCGAAGGTGTGAAAAGCGCCATGCTAGCTGCCAAAAAAATTCCATCTGCCGGCCCGGGCGAAATAGGAGTCGCCGTGAAGGGAGAGAAGTATCGGACTTGGACAGAAGAAGAGAAGTCGGTGGGAATGAAGGCGTTCGGGAGGGGCTATGCCGGCTGGTATACCGTACCTTGTACTGACTCTGGAGGCGAGCCGTGCTAAACACCAACGTGAACAGGGGCTTCAGCCAGGCCTTCTATCGGGAGAGACTCCATGAAAAGCATTTCGGCTTCAAAGATCTGGAGTCGTTCATGACAGGGTTCTGGGAAACCTGGGCTTGCTCCAAGGGTTCGTGAACCTATCACTTCATCAATCCGGCAGCATCGATACTGATGTTGGCATGTAGATCCGGAGAACATGCTGGTCATGCTGCAGACGTGGCAAAGTGGCGACTGTTCGCAACAGGAGCCATACAATGGTAACTTTGAGAAAGCCATGGCAAGCATCAAAGCGAAAGCTCTCGTGCTGCCGTCGAAGACTGATCTGTACTTCCCGTAAGTCAGAATCCACAAACCACTGCTTCGCGGTTTTGACGATAAGGCCACCCTAGACCCGAGGATTCGGAGTACGAAGTTGCCAACTTGAAGCCTGGAATTGGACAACTGTTTGTTTTCCCAAGCATCTGGGGCCGTGAGTCTCCCATCTCATGAACCTAATAAAGAGCGCCGAAAGACTAACTCAGGATCTCAAGATTGGGCCGGTGGTCCAGGCGACAGCAAAGACGACGTTCAATGGCTAGATGACCATCTGAGAAAGCACTTTGCTGAGAACTGAAAAACCGTACTGAGAGATGCTTGCCATCATACTAGGTCGACGTTCTCTTCAGAGCTTATCCTGCATCTATCGTGTACAGCGTATCATTACAAAATGCCTCATAGTTACATAGATTTTGGTACCTTAAGGTAGTGATCGCCTCTAAATTACTCGCGTACTCCGTACATCTGCGCACCGTGACAGTACTTTACCTTACCTGGAAGGTGCGGCTAAGATGACTCAGCTTAGCGGATCGTGACTTGGACGTCCCAGTTGCATTACACTCAACACCACTACAATAAGTCTGCCCATCCTCTTGTCGCATTTCGTTCGCATAATCTATGGGATTGTTCTGGCGCAGGATTTAGGAGTTCTTGGGCTGTCTAACGTCAAATTTGATTCACAGTGTAGTTGAGGCGACCAGCCACCTTGCTTGGCGCCGAAAACACCTCTCGATTCGAAGATTCCACCTATCGCATGATACTCAGTTCAACACATCCAAACTGAACAATCATGGCTGTTCACCAAGCCCGCCAGTGGGGAGTGACTCCTGCGATCTCATCCACACTACCGACTGATACAGAGCTTGCGGCCAATGATGCTCTCATAGCTGAGCTAAAGAGGCAAAACAACTTCGAAAGCATCGAAGAAACCGAGAGAAGGTATGAAATGATGAAACTGTGATTCGAGTCGTTTTAACGCCGGCCTGTTAGGAAAAATACCCTCCAGTCAATCCAGAAGATAACGGTCGAATTTGTGCGCCAAGTGAGCAAGAAGAAAGGACTGTCTCAAGCAGCGATAGATACTGCCGGGGGCAAGATCTTTACCTACGGCAGCTATCGCCTTGGCGTATATGGTCCTGGTAGGCGTAATCACAACATGATTTAGATTTAGGAAATGCTCACTTCTGTGTCAAAGGGTCGGACATTGACACACTTGTTGTCGTACCTAAGCATATTACACGCGATGACTTCTTCGACGACTTCCCTCCACTTCTTCAAGCAATGGCTCCTCCCGGGGCCATTGAGGAGATGACACCTGTGCCCGATGCGTTCGTGCCCATCATAAAGCTCGAGTTTTCTGGCATCAGCATCGATTTGATCTTCGGCCGACTTGCCGTCCCATCCGTACCGTTGGATCTGGATCTCAAGGACAAGAGCTTGCTTCGAGGAGTGGAAGAGCGAGATTTGAGATCCCTGAACGGAACCCGCGTGACCGATGAAATACTTGAGCTTGTTCCGCAACAAAAGACTTTCAGACACGCTTTGCGAGCTATCAAATTATGGGCCCAACGTGAGATTGCCGAGTATCTCCTTTCGTATCTTATAACTCACGTGTTCTAGGTCGGGCGATCTATGCGAACGTCATGGGATTTCCAGGCGGGGTTGCTTGGGCTATGCTCGTTGCAAGGGTTTGTCAGCTCTACCCGCAAGCTACCGGGTCTGTAATCATTGGAAAATTCTTCCGGATCATTGGAAAATGGTCCTGGCCTCAGCCTGTGTTACTGAAGCCAATCGAAGATGGGCCTCTACAAGTCAGAGTCTGGAATCCTAGGGTATCGATCCGTCATTCGTATCCCGCAAGCTATCAAGCTGACCTTAGTGCAGGTGTACAACGGTGATCGCTTCCATCTCATGCCTATCATCACTCCCGCCTACCCTTCCATGTGTTCTACACACAACATCACAATGTCGACAAAGAAAATCATCATCAGGGAATTGGAACGCGGAGGAGACATCGTGGACAAGATTTTCACCGGCCAGCTACAATGGAAAGATCTGTTCAGCCGTCACACGTTCTTCACCCAGGGTTATAAGTATTACCTCAGCATTATCGCTGCCAGCCGAAGCAAAGAAGCCCAGCTCGTCTGGTCAGGACTTGTCGAATCGAAGGTCCGGCTCCTAGTATCGCAACTTGAGACCCAAGGCTCCATCGAAATCGCTCATCCCTTCAATAAAGGCTTTGACAGGGTCCATCATTGCGGCAATGAGGACGAAGTCGAGGCCGTGAGTAACGGAGAACTTCAGTTTCAAGCGAAGAACACCAAGACCGAACCGACCGATCTAACGAAGGATCCAAAACACGATGCTGCAGCTAACGGCGATGCTGAGAATATTGTAGTTCCTAACGGCCACAGTGAAGTTCAGCTCAACGGCGAAGAGAAGCACGTCATATATACCACGACATATTACATTGGCATTGAACTAGCTCAAGGTCGGTTGGCCGCATCAATACAACCTGAGTCTTCTGATATTTTGGCAGACGGGACGAAGAAGCTCGATATATCTTATCAGACCAAACATTTCAAAGAGCTATGTACCGAATGGGCACAATATAGTCCAGAGATGAACTCACTGAACATCGTTCACACTAGGAAGTAGGCTTCAACCATGGTGCTCCGAACCTCTGCCGCTTCCCTGCTAAGTCTTGGTTTGAAGCTACGATCTACCGGATGATGTATTCGAAGCGGGGGAGACACGACCGATCAGACCGAAGAAGAGAGTGATAAAGAAAGCCGACGGTGGAGCGAAGAAACGAAGTTTCGATACGAGCGAGCTGGAGGTAAACCTCCTTGACACTGTTACCATTAACGTGCTGAGCGTAACGCAATCGTTTGGCACTGGCTACCGAGCTCAAAAGAGGCCTTACTTAGCTCATAAATAACTGAAGAACAAGCTGACTTGTACATCCTAACACTTCATGCAGAACCCATCTGAACCCCAGAATGGGATGAAGCGGCAACAGTCTTCGAGCATTCCGTATGCGTCGGCAATTTCTACCTAAGACACAAGCTATCCGGTCATGTGCGAAAAATTTGCCCACTCTATTCGATCGATTACTACTGAAGAGGATATTAGGCTTGAAGGCTCAGCTGGCCCACGAATCGGTCCAGCAACTGCAGCTACGTGCTTGGACAAAACGAAATCGCATCAGCAACATGAGATCTTCCAACACCTTTGCTACACGAAGACTAACGTGCTACGCAGAATGCTACCGAATAGACCCGTTTCGGAGAGCACGACCCTATTATGGATCCGACCCTGAGCCCTGACCCAGGGTCAGAAACCTCGGGAAACATTGCAAGGAATACATATCAACAGGACGCTTCAGGCGTCTCCCACCATTTGTACGCCAAGTCGCTGTCAGTTCTTAGCTTAGTGTCGCACCATCTCAGGCGGGTCTTTCGACTCTGACTGTACTTAGATTTGATAGAATCTAATGCCATTTTATGAGCCTACGGGCTTCAGCAAAATCAACTCCGTTCAGTGGCTTTGTGTGCTATGCTACGAGTTGATCTGTGTCTATGTACCTTAGGTTTATGCTCGCTACGACTGTGCCAGCCACTTAGTACACGAGGATTACAGCCAGTCCAGTCACAAAGAGGATGAACGAATTATCTTCATGATCAATACAAGTCCGAGACCGAACGTGTATAATATCCAAGCAATAAGCGGTCTCGACGCACTTATCCAAGCTGACACCAGTGAACAGGGAGGAAGACCCCATGTGATCTCAGTTTTTACTCAGGTCTCTGTTCAGAGCTCGGATATTTCCGGACCTGCTCCCATACTCTAGGAAAGCGTCAAGGCGACATACTTCCTCGTCGTCATGCCCATCCTTGACGACACGATGGATGGCACCGTCATCCCACGCAAAGCCATGCCATAGCAGCTCGCCGATATCTCTAGCGGTCTCAGGTGCGTCAAGCGCTTGAAGAACGCCGCCAAGATCGGGCCAGAAATCCGCTCGGAAGCACTCGGATCTATTGCAATATGTCCACTCTGTCGACGTCGTGAACCCGAGCCGTTTTTCCAGCCCGTAGAGGCACAGGGCAAAAGGCAGTAGCACTTCGACTTCGGTCCCGGCCCAGTCGACGAGACGGGTTAGCCGGTTGCTTGTTGGGTCCACCATCATGTTTAAGGGGACCAAATCGCCGTGAGTGAGAAGCCACGGTAGGGCTATAACTTGCGGATCTGTTCCATGGCCCATAGCGCGCAGCGGGGACGGAGCCGATGTGGAAGCACTTGGTTCAGTTGGTGTAGCCGGACGGCAATTGGCAAGCCCACCCTGCCCCCCGAGGGGAGTTCAGCCCTATGAGGCCATGATCTTGCGGTCTTGGATGATTTGCACGTGATTGTTGGACGTTCGTTCTCAGGCGATCTTCTTCCCCTCTTGAGTGTATATTTATACACGTTTCCCTGGTAGTTTTACATAGTGTATAATTCAGCAATCCGAAAGATTTCTTCTCTACGAGGAAGCGAATGCTTGGTGCGAACATCGCGCTGACCACAGCGGATCCAGGCGATATTTCTTGGGCGGAAGTGAACGATCTGGCCATCTCCAATTAGGCCGGTGTAAGTTAGCTGCAGTAGCCGTGTGTCGGCACTGGGTCAGATTCCATCATCTGGGAAGAAAGCTTGAGATAGTTTAGTGCAATCCAGATGGTCTTCCACAGTCAAGCCATGGCTGGTGAAAAAGCTTGTGATGCTTCGCACTGTGGAAGCGTCAGCTATACGAAGTAGGTAGTCGGCGATGGCATGTTGTATGTTCTGTTAGTAGAAAGCACTAAGGTGGTTAGTTCCAGTTCAGCCGGGGTGGGACATGGGTAAGGGCAGACGCTATTGATTGGATCTATGGGAGTGGGTGTCCCCTACCACCAAAATACTCCAGCTGACAGAAAGCCTTCCAAGGTTGAACTCTGGACTTGGACCTGGACTTCAACCTTCTCTCAATCAGGTAATCGACCTTACCTTGAATAGGATCCTATCTCACCTGTTTTTACCTTCCTTGAGGTGGGCTGTTCTTTCGGTGTTTTTGATCACGAAACTAAGGAAACTACCTGATACTTACTGTAAAGCTGCTCGCCTCAGCCGTCAAATGGCCATGTCCTTCTCGGCGTCCCCCGCCAGCGCCCGCCATTAATAACATATTGACTCGACGCCAACATAGGCCTCTTACGATACGGGCACATCGCTTTCAGCTAATGGTACGAAGTAAGGTAACTCAAGGCTGCGCGAATCAGCTAAGCCAAGAGCTTCCACACCCAAGCATGGCCGACTGGAAGGAGCTGTTCAGGCCCTTCCTTTCTATCAGCCATGTAAGGTATTTGTATACCATATATAACTCCTGTCCTCAGCCTTCCTGAGCCATGCGAAACACCTCCTTCATCTCTCGCATTTTAAAACGCGCTGTATGAGTTTACCTTCTCCGGCTTGCTTGATTCCGTCCATTGCTACTTTCCCCCGAAGCTTTTCCCTACTTGCTATTCGGAAGGCAAGAACTGCCCCTACATCAATTTCTTTGCAACAAAGGGCTTTCTTTTCCTACCGCTATTCTACCCCGTTACGCAGTCAGTCGAGCAACGTCGGGTTGAAAACTATGGCGGCGTCACGTCATGGGATGACAGGGAAAAGGCTTATCGTTGCTTGTGATGGTATGCTTCTCCCCATCCTGCTCATGAGAGCACTGATATCGCTGGGATGTTCGCAGACGGACTGGTATTGACGTGTCTGCTTAGGAACATGGATGGTATAGCTTCCAGTCCACTACACTCGAGCAGCATGAACATCAGCTAGTGCACGCCCCTGGTCCGGTTCCATTTGCTGATGTTGTATCTCGGAATATAGAATAGCGACAGTGGGTTCGTCAAAGACTCGAGATGGCCGTGGGAGAAGAACGGTCATATCCAAACACCGACAAATGTGACAAGAATCTGCCGTGCCATTCTTCCAGAGAGCAGAAGAGAGGGCGAGAAGGGTGTGCAACAGATAGTCTACTATCAAGCAGGAGTCGGCACGGGCACCAGCATCTGGGATCAGGTTGTGGGTGGCGGAACCGGCGCCGGCTTGTCGGAGCACATACGTGAAGCCTATTCGTTCCTTGCCAACAACTACCAGCGCGGAGATGAGATCTTCCTGATTGGTTTCTCGAGAGGTGCCTTTACAGCTCGAAGTATTGCGGGACTGATCGCGAGTGTCGGACTGTTGACTAAGAGAGGACTGCCACACTTTTACGAGGTCTTCAAGGACTGGAAGCACCAAGACAAGCCCAGCCATGTGCCCCAGTTTGCGACTCCAAACAAAGTTGGCGTCAATAGTGCGGAGTACACGAAAGAGCTTGAAAAGGTACTTTTCCCGCTAAGTTGCAATCACGTAAGTTCCGCTGACTTTTTCATGCAGCAAGGACTCTCAATAATCAAAGTACCAATCAGAGCCGTGGGTGTATGGGACACAGTAGGTATGTATTTACTATTGCCCGTGGTAGGAGGAGTCTTGAACTACTCACTTACACTCTAAAAGGTTCCCTCGGAATACCAAACACGGGGATTTTTCCGGATCATCCACAAGACTATTCCTTCGTCGACACGAAGGTGAGTCCAAACGTCGAATATGCATTCCACGCGTTAGCGTTAGACGAGAAACGGCGACCATTCTCGCCAACGATCTGGGAGAAGCCAGCCGGGCAGGACTTGCCCAAGCTTCTGAAGCAATGCTGGTTCCCGGGTGCCCACTCCAACGTCGGTGGTAGTTATGACGACGCCGAGCTTGCGGATATTACGCTGGCATGGATGATATCACAGCTTGAAGACTTGCTCTACTTTGACGAGGGCTACGTCACGTGGCAGCACGATCTGAATTTGAACTATTACAGGGACATACACAAAGACCCTCGATCCTGGGGTATGGGAATGATCTACGATTCCAGGACCGCAATTCAGACCTTGGGTTACCCGAGAATTCGGGAACCTGGACGTTACCACGCCGTGGACCCAATCACAGCTAAAGAAACAACGAGACCTTTGCGAGATACTGGGGAGCACATCCATGCGTGTGTCCGGGTACGCATGAGTTCGGAGAACGGTCTTGGCACGGCTGACCGCGGACATTACGATCCCGAGGCGCTCAGAGAATGGGAGCTTGCTGGCGTGGATCATGCGAGGGAGGTCATCGACGATGCTGCTGATCAACACCATCTCGGCATGCACAGGTTTCGCTGGGAACACCGAACAGATGAGAAGCAAGTGCCCCTGCCTGAGGACACGCTAGGTGAGGTGGAGCTAAGACTGATCGAGACCTACCCGGACGTTTATCAGCACCTCTACAGCTATGTGCCTCGTGGTCGCGACTAGGCGGGTCTCTATTCATCTCTGAACGGAGGAACAAATTGGATTTGCTTTCTATTCCGCTACAGGCGCGCTTTTTGAATTTGTTTTGGTCAAATCGATGATGCGTTGGACTTCTTCAGGTCTTTGTAAAAGTCTCAATAACTGTATAGCTATGTGCTTTTGTTATCTGTATTCGAAAGCATATCGTATTCAGTACACCTTCTCTGGGTGATAGTCATGTTCTGTCGCGAGAGATGCCTCGGCACAATCCCACCCCGCCATCAAGTTGTTTGTTATCTGAGTTCCACTCCATTCCCAAACTCGCATACTACAACATGCGTCGCTAGGCCCTCCAAATAGACTAAATCCCAATACTTAACTCCTCATCTCTTTCAAAGCCAGCTATCATGTCAACCTCGACTTGGGAATCAATCCGCGCGCGCAAGCAAGCCGAGCGCGAGTCCCGCATCCCCTCGGCATGGCGTCTGCCTTCACATCTCATCCCGTCCGACTTCGATCAATCTGCCCTCAACGTCATGGACGTACCGCGAACATGTGGTCTGTTGAGTCGAAAGGAGCTGGACATCACGGAGAAGTACGACGCCACGGCGCTGGCAGCGGAGCTCCGGGCGGGCAGGATGAAGTGCGCGGAGGTGACCCAGGCGTTCTGCAAGGTGCGATTCGAAGCGGGATCCATGCCTGGCCGGTTGTTGGGGAGCTAAGATGGTCAAGTAAGCTGATTGTGTGCGTGAGTCGCAGAGAGCGGCAATAGCGCAACAATTGACGAACTGCCTGACGGAAATCATGTTCACCGAGGCCATGAGCCGTGCCCGCTGGCTCGACGAACAGTACGCGGCGAGGGGCGGTAAGCCGGTGGGGCCGCTGCACGGCGTGCCCGTCAGCCTGAAAGATACGTTCAGGGTCAGCGGATACGACGCCAGCGTTGGGATCGCCAGCCTGGCGTTCGAGCCGGCGCGAGGAAATTCGCTGTTGGTGGACATACTACTCGAGGCGGGGGTGGTGCTATACGTCAAGACGAACGTTCCGCAGACGATGATGTCGCTGGATTCGGACAACAATCTTTTCGGCCGGACGATGAACCCACGGAATAGGAGGGTAACTGCGGGCGGCAGCTCGGGAGGCGAGGGCGCACTGATCGCGATGCGGGGTAGTGTCTTGGGGATCGGGACGGATGTGGGTGGCAGTATACGCATTCCGGCAATGTGTAACGGGCTTTACGGACTCAAACCGAGTAACGGGCGGATGCCGTATGTCGGGCTGCAGAGTTTGCAGTTACCCGCGGCGAGCAAGTTGGCGCTCCCGGCCAGCGCGGGGCCGATCAGTGCCAGTTTGAGGGACTGCGAGTTGTTGATGCGGGTGGTTAGTGGAGCGCGGCCATGGGAGCGCGATCCGGAAATTAGGATGGGGAAATGGGAGGATATGGATGATTTGGATGTTGGTGTGGGAGAGAAGCAGAGGAGGCCGGTTATTGGGGTTGTGTGGAGGGATGGGCTCATTGAACCTTTGCCGCCTGTTTTGAAGGTTTTGGAAGAGATAGTCGGAAAGCTGAAAGAAAACGGAGTGGATGTCGTGGAACTGGACATTCCGCAGTTTCAGAAGTGCCAAAGTCTCGCCAACGCGCTTTTCGGGGTCGACGGTGGGAATTTTGTGTTCGACCTTCTGGAAAAGACGGGGGAACCGCTGGTCAAGTGGCTCAGCACGAGACTTAGGAGAAAGAAGCCGCTAGGCCTGGACGAACTCAGACAGCTACATGCGAGGAGAACTGAGCTGGAGACGGAATTCCTGAAGATATGGAAGACTGTCGACGGCAAGAGAGTGGATGCCTTCATCTGCCCGGTTGCGCCGCACCCGGTACCGCCCATCGACCGATGGAATGGAGTGAGCTACACGAGTAGCTTTGTCCTGTTGGACTACCCTGCGGGAACCGTCCCGGTACGCTCCTTCCAAGAGTCAGATCTGAAGGGTGACATGAGCGGAGAGCCTCTCTCGGGCTGGGACAAGGTCAACCGCGAACTCTGTAAGTCTTCTTTGGCGGATTCTTCCTACCTAGTTTCCAGTAAGCTTACTGGCTGTTAGGGGACGAGAAATCGGTCGATCGGAGGGTCTACCTCGGCACTCCATTATCGGTGCAAGTCGTGGCGCCGAAATTACAGGAGAGGCGACTTTATCGAGCTATGAAGGTTGTCGATGATGCAATGCGGACTGCAAAGCTCACCGCAAAATTATGACGGTGGTCCAGCGTAGTGCCAGTCACTTGACACCGAATACCTTAACAACGAAGGGTACCAGTTGCGCGCATAAAAGAACAAGTAGCCGTCGAACTATATTGACCTACATACAGGCAACTGGTGGTGTTGGGAAGGTTTCCGGTGAGGTTCCTCACGCTTTATCGGTGGTATGCTCAGGCGGCCAGGTATGCTCAGAAAATCTCTGTAATTACATGGTTATCTCTGTCAGGGTGAGATGCGCGTACGTTATCACGTGTATGGATGACGGCCCAAGGAACTATAACGAGTCTCTACTCCGAGACGTTGGCCACCGCTCCATTGACCGATCCTGACCGAAGGGGTGGATCGGTGCATGGAAAGACACAGAGAGCTCCCTATGCAACTCCAACCTCTCCATCTTGATGGACAGGAGAACCTGGCAGAGCTGTGTGCCTACATTGAGGATTTACCGGCCTCTTTGACGCTTGGTCGTCGAGCCTGAGCAACAGTTGGATGGATCCCAGGGATAACATTTTCCTCTCTGCCCCCCCCATTTCAATGTTCCGCTGCTTCACTGCCGGACCTTGGCTGGTCTGATTCTCCGCATTCATCGAGCTCCCGGTCTTTCCAGCTCATGGACGCACTGGCGTACATTTCACCCTTTCAGAACCCTCGCATCTTCTCCTTCAACGCTTCTTCATTCGGACAACTTTACTACTGATATATCTCTGTGATCTAATCATAAAAGATCCTCGCCAACTGTCATGCTCGTTCACAAGAAGACTCCAACAAGATTTTAATCTACTGATTCCAGCAAAGTTTATTCGTGTTGTTGCCGTTATTGTACTTCATGCTGGTGTCTTATTATAGGGACCCAACAGTGCGTGCACCTCCATGCAACCGTCGCTGATACCGGTAGTACTGGACAGCTCTAGCTGATGACCTAACTCAGGGGCACTCTCGGCGAAACTGATGAAGACTGTGAAGGCCTCGCAGTGTTACGAACGGCAACCTAGATGCCGACGTCCCGAAGAGACCGAGGCAACATCACGAGAGCGAGAAATGGACCCATGCGACAATCTCGAAACGGAGCGGAGAGCGGTCTGTATGGTGTAGACAGCCCTGTTCGAAACACGGACATTTACAAAGCAAAAAGTGGCGTCGATGAGATTGTGGGCCAAGTCCTAAACTCTAGATCATACGACATTTCGCACCTGGTCGGTATGGAGAGTAGAACAAAGTCATGTCGATGTAACACCAGCATGCCTGGGTTGGCCGACCGTGCGGTGTTGACAGGCAGTCGTGTCAAAGTCTACAAGGCTCTGCATCAGCTTTCTGAGGGGTTTCCTATCTACTCCGAAGAGGATACAACGGCCGGGTTGGTTTCATGCTGTGTTTTGGTTTCATCGCTCCGGTTGAAACGGCCGTGTTTGTTCCACATCCGCGACACAACCGCAGTTACCGCGCCAGTCAATTTCGCAGACGACGGAGGCTCATCACAAGGAGAAGGCATGGAAGCTCAAGCCACGTGCAACCTATTTTGTCCTTATACATGGCGAACTCTTTTGGATCCCTGGCATTTTCGACGTCGACCCTGTCCGATGCTTTAGTCACCGGTCGGTTTCCCAACTTTCCCTTCCGCCAACTTACGTGATTTACGAGATGAGAGTCTCGATTGCACTTCTGTATAGCCTGGTTGTGTTGGCGACCTCCATCCACGCGCTGCCTCCCACCTCTGGGATACCACAGGATGTTGTTCCCGTACGTTTACTTTCTACCTTTCCTCTCCCGCTCAAGATGTCATCCTCTCCGGCACTACAACGGCGCAAGATAGAATTGAGATCACATACTCCTTCACCGTCATTCTATACTGACAGCAACCCCCCCCCCCCAGTCGCCCAGCTGCTACTACGAAATTCCCACGACCGGCTACCCCCCCGGGTACACTTCTTCCAACGCCGGCCGCAGCCTGCAATATCTCTGCGTGGATCGGAAACCTGGCCCGCGCTGCACCTGCGTGAAGATTGCCAACGGGTCCTGGCAGGTCGCGTGCAAGCCGACGGGAGCTTTCGCCAGGATCCAGGGCTGGCCGAACGTGAACACACAGTGCGTGTGGGGCTGCAATTGTTACTCGATGCAGCCCGCTCTCGTCCCGCCGACGAGCTATGAGGATGCGTTGGCCAGAGTGCCAGGGTTGAGCGGCAAGACTTGAGCGCATCGAGTCCCGACGGCAGGAGCGAGGGAGTATCGGTATACTCGCAGACGGGGCCTTTCTTGCATCCCGTACGGGCTGTATGTTGAGACTTTTGCCCATGAGGCGGAAAGGACCGCCTCCATCCATGAGCGTTAATGAACTGTAGATTGGCTCGACACGGACTCGTGTCATTTGAAGCTAGATGGAAACCAATATAATTGTTGCCTGAGTCCCATGAGGTTGCACAACCGACTCTGTCCGGTGTCTCGAGTGCCGTTGATTACGCACATGGATCGATCGTAGATACAGTGGAGCCAGTCAAACCACATCACAAGGCATAACGTAAAACACATCTTGCCTCTCCAGCGCCAGACTCAGGACCGCCGGCCCCAAGGTCAAACTTTCAAGTCAATCCGCTCCGAAGGGCGTAGCATAAGAGGAGGACTACCTGATATCCTAGCTTAATCCTCAAATCGACACGACACGACGCAAAGACGATGGTGCTTGTGAACGCAGATAGCAGCCCTGAAGTCGAACAGCTACTCGGCTCCGCCTTGCAATTGTGACGTCGGTTCATCCTGGCCGTGGACCTGAGTTGGAAGGCAGAGTTTAGTATATATACACACACGGAGTATCTGAAGACTCTTCCATAGAAAGCTAAATAGATGAATTCCATGCACCCGAAACTTAACTCCCAGACCCAACGATGGGTTCATGACGCACATTCGATCGGACACGAGTGGGAGGGCGGGGAAGGTGCGAAAGGTAGCAGACAAAACTCGACGTCGAAATGCAGGACGACCGTGTAGGGTTAGAGCTAACGGAATTCGGATGACTTTGAGAAGAGTTTCGAGATGAGGGTTGATCTGGGTCGGCACACGGTCGTGGGCCGTCCTGCATGCACTTAGATGCACTTTAGGGCGATCAGGGGGTACTGTAATGAAACAACTTTTGTGTCTGGGCTCTGAGCTAGAGATCCATCGATATCGAGCCCGAGTGGAAGACGCCACTTCGCAACCAGGAGTTTCTATCCTTGTGTATCATAATCCACATCCAAACAGCCGAAGGTGGATCTCCCTGACATAACAAGAAAAGCGTTCGCCAACGAGTAATGACAGGAAGACGCCATGATCAAGTCTCATACTTCACCCCGCCTCCCTGCCCACTGCATTGCTTGAGGCTCGGGGTCGAAAGACAGGTACCCAGCCAGATCAAGGTCCCCTATGGCCTGCCATGCGAGGTACCCGATCCACTACCGGGTCAAAGTCCGGCGGGACGATCTGCGGCCCATCGCCACAGCGACAAGATTGGCGGCAAGCCGTCGTCGCCCACGTCGCAGCCCAAATCCATTGCGGAACGCGTGTGTTCGCGGCACCGGCGCAGTTGGGAGCAATCCCGGGTCGGACTCCCTCACAGGTGCAGTCGCCGCCTGGGGCAGTCAGACAGTAGCTCTGGAGGGTCGCCCAGTGACGCCAGTCCCAGCCCTCGGGATAAGCGGAGAGGTGCGATGGCAGCTCCCCGACACAGTTGGGCGTCTGTGGCCCATTTGGCCGTGTTATTGGGGCATCTCGACAGATGGTTTGAGGGGAAGGTCAGAAGAAAGACGTACGTTTGTTCGCACTTCTTTTCGTGCGAGATGAGGGGCGCTTGCTGAGGGGTCGAGGGGAGAGCCCGTGGCGAGCGGTGTTGAGAGAAGAAGCAAAGCTGACATGCTGAGGAGAATCATATCGAACGACTGCTGGATGGTTGTCCGTCTATCTAGATTTTGACAAAGGAGTCGAGTAGTAATAAAGGTAGAAACTGTCTCCACCGCCGTTGCAGACCATCATAGTCGGTCAAGGAGCTTTCAATATATACTGGGTCGTTAACCCTATTCTCTTGATTGCAAAGTCATCCAACCCAGGACGAGGATTCCAACGTCGCGAAGGACCGGTGCTCGATAACAGGGCAAATTCGAACGCAAGCCGAAGGATTCGTAGCACAGCATTCATGGCTCAGGGCTGGCCGCGGTCAATGCCAGGAAGGTGAAGAGACCGAATCAGGGAAAATGCGTCGATTGCGTTGGGCACTTTGCATTTGTACCTCCACCCACTCCTCCTGGGAAGTGATTCTCAGGCGCCTTCATGGGAATTCCTTGCCACTTCGGTGCAGTGGAACCCTTCAACTGGTCGATGTTGTTGTCTTCGCTTGGAAGTCTTGTCGGTAGAGGCTCCTTCGGACGCATAAATGAACAGCTGCAATGCGCCTTCGAGGTTGTGGATCATAAGCTGACGTCTAGCAGGGCGACGGGAACATGTTCTTGTTCTCGCAGACTATTCAGAGCGGCGCGACTACGAAAGCGGCTATCTGGCGTGCAGGCTGCTAACGACGTTAAAGTCTCCACAATGTTGGATAAGGTAGTCGGGAAAGTACCACGCAGTGGGAGTCCATGGATAGTGAGTCGAGACCCAGCGACCCGTATAGCGCTACACTCTCATCCGCCATGATGGCAACGAAAAAACCCGACATCCAGCTAAGCCCTCAAGATGGGACACCGGAGGATGAAGACTCTAGTGGTATAAAGTCCGCACGTAGGGTTCGGCAGACATGTTGTTTAGCGATATACCTTAGAAGGCCGAGAATGCAATCGCAACCCACATATCTAGAAACATGTGCGGGCGCGTGTATGTACAAATCACCGAACCCTGGAATCGTTATCTTTACTCTAGTTTAATGTCGATAACACCGTCACAGCGCGCATTGCGGTGTTTATTTGGAGATGCTCGAGCTGCGTCCGCAGCGCTACGACTGCATGTGCTTGCCCTGGCCCTGGCGCGCTGCCACTCTACACGAAGCACCTTCAGTTTTGACAGGTGTCAACGGCTGTGACCTTGCTTTGCAAAACCCCTTCTCTGCGGCTAGTTTTTACGTTGTGTAAATGTTCGAATCACTAAGCATGCTTTAGCTCAAGCACAGCCACCTCGAGGGGTGACGGTGAAACTCACAACTTCCCAAACTTGTCTCTGCCCTCGGCCACCTTGTTGACCCAAACGGCGACGCTGGGCCCAGGACACGGGAATAGTCCGTTCCCCTGCACATCGATTGTGACTTCACTTTGCTCCCATCCTAGAATGTCTGTCCACACTTCGCCCTTGTGTCCTTCGCCCACATACATCTTCTTCTCGTTCGGTCCCGCGTTGGACATAACGCAAGCCAAGCCAAAAGGGCGATCCCAAGTGCCGACCCGAGTCCAACCGACACACTGGGCAAAATCGAAGTAGTCGTGCTGTTCGCCGTACGCATACAGGTTGCGAGCGAGACAGAGGTCAGGGAGCTTGCCACCGCATGACGGTGGAACCGGATGGTCACCCTTGATACCATAGAGGTCGCCATAGAATATACAAGGGTAGCCGTCGTAGCGTAGCAGGATCAAGGCATATGCCAATGGCTTGAAGAAGCCTTCTATAGGGGCTTCGAGTGCTTGGTTGGGCTGACTGTCCACGAGAATCAGCGACTGCCAAGCTCAATGCAAAGGGTTTTACCTACGTGTCGTGGTTCATCACAAGGGTCTAGACATATCAGCGTGAATTATCCTGGCGAACAGGGCAGATTGACTCGGATGATAGGATGGCATGTTGGATGCAGTGGTGATAAAGACACTTACCACAGCGTTCACGGGCTCATACTTGACCAAGGTGCGGTCAAAGATTTTTGTCAAGTCGGCGTCCTCGGTTCTCGAAGCATGAGAGAAGTTGTACACAAGCGGGACATCGAAAAGTGAGAATTTGTGCCCCATTCGCTGCAGATAAGCCATCATATCGTCAAGATCATCCTTCCAAAACTAAGGTGACAGTCAGTCCTCTGTCACGATTGCCGTTCACTCTTAGCAGATCCAGAAGTCTTGCTAGTGGAGGATGCTTACCTCTCCGATCAAAAACCAACCCTCGCCAACAGTCTGATCCAAATGCTGGATGAAGTCTCTCAGGAAATCCTCCGAGAAGTGTTTTACCGCGTCAAACCTGATCCCCTTGATCCTCAATTCCTTGCCAATCCATTCGCCCCAGCTTTTGACATCCTGTTTGACTTCAGCGTTCGTATAGTCCAGGTCGGCGAACATCAGATAATCATAATTTCCTTTCTCGAGGTCCACGAATCGAGACCAATCCTTGTTGGGTCCCACGATCTTGTAAATAGCCGTCTTGTTGTCCTTCGCGTTAAAGTCTGTCCCACTGAAATGAGGCCAGTCGTACTTTTGCGTACTGTACTTGTCGCCTCTTCCCGAGAAGTCGAAAGCAAGCCACGCTTCGATCTCGTATGGATCTGAGACGACCTTCATTCGATCTGCGCGTCTCTTAGCCGCAGTGACTTTGACAATCTCGGCCGAGATACTCGGGCAGCGACCCACCGTTGGGGTCCACTTCCACCGCCATACACTTGACTTTCCGGTCCGCCGCGGCCTTGTGGTTGAGTACCGCATCCCAATACACACCTATGCCTACCTCTTCCGCTTTGCTGATCAACGCCATCAGCTCCGCCTTGGTGCCCCACTTTGTCCCTACACCTCCTTTCTGGTTGAATTCCCCCAAGTCGTACAGATCGTATATGTCGTAGCCATTGCCCTGGGGGCTGCTGGCTTTACAACCGGGTGGTATCCACATGTTATCGACGCCGATGGATTTCAACGACGGAAGGGCAGCGGCAAGACGACGCCAATGGGCGTGGTCAGCCGGCACGTACCATTCGAAGGCTTGCATCATGGTGGCATTTTCGGGAGTAGGGTGTCGCCCTGGATAGCAGGTGCTTCAGCGAAGGGTGTCTTCTTGAGCTACCGTCATATGCCGGCCCTGTGACGTGCTGAAGCCTCATCGAACCTACCTGAGTCTGCCATCACTGACGATACTTTCCCGTTGATTCGCGTATAGAAGCTGCAGTCAACGCTGTGTATCTTCCTCGCAACAATGCGAACGATTTATGAAGAACAGTAGGCTTGTCCGGTGTCAGATCTACATCCTAAGGATTATAGATCCAAGCTCGCCAACACAACTTCCTCGGATTGGTATGTCGGTCCTGGTAGTTTCTGGAAGCCATGGCTGTCATTGCCATTTCTAAATCAGGAAATCAGGGCCACACGCGACGATGTGAAGGCGAATGAAACTGCTGAAGCTTTTCGAGGCAAGTAGAGGTTGGTCGTTCGCGTGAATACAGTGTCGCATGACGTCATCAGGGTTCTATCCTGTAAGTACGCAACTTGAGATGTGTATTGCTCTTATCGTTAAGGTATAAATCTCTGACAGAAGACACATGGGTTGAAAAAGCCGTGCAAATATAGGTATCCTAAGGTCTTGACTACTAGGTATATATAGAGCAAGCTATAGAGACCATCAACAGAACAAGAAACAGTCTAGATGGATCCGCATGTTGCTGACATCCACCGCCCTTTGCTGGATATCCGTGTAATGGTGTTGGCTCCTGCTTTCAAAGTCCGAACAGTCGGTTTGCGGATTCACTTACTCATTATACTGCCCAGAGCCTCGTCCGACAGCAGATGCAAAGAGGGACACTTGAGATGGCACGCTGTGACTTGCTAAGTATTCATACCATCTGCGAGCTTAGACGTAGGCCATGAACTGTAAATTTTCGTCATAAAACCTAAGGTGCATTGCGTTGGACCCGTACCCAGGACCATGCCAAGTATCCGTGCCATCTTCTTGGACGTGCTCCCCACGGCGAGGCGTAGTGACAAAAGCTGCTTAGATGAGAACAGCTAAACAGATCATCCCTCTATGGTTCTTTTCGTTCGGAACGATGATTGAGATCTGCACACCGTTCCCAGTCTGAATCAGAAGACCGTAATCAATCAGCTGTGAACAAAAACGGCTGACACCTGCCCGTGAACGAGGTATTGAGCTTGGAAGACGTATTGTAGCAGCAGTGAAAATGCGAATTCGTCAAAATTGTCCCGCTTGAAGTAGCAATCCTCACCAAGGCATCCCAGATGCCGACAGCACTCACGTTCAGCTAGCCCCAAATGCTTCGGAAGGTTTCCAGGACATTCAATCTGTACTCCATGTCTGTTTGTTAACTTACCATGCAACCAGTATACTTCGAAGAACAGACTGTCCACTCCTTCCCTGCAAGCAGCTTTCGTTGCAGCTACCAGGCTCCCCATGATACTGCAGATTTCGATAGTACCCTTACTGTAGGCAGCTGGGAAGGAGTCTAGAATAATGTCTTTTAGTCCGCACACACCAGCAGGACCAACGCCGTACGACATCGGGTCCAGGAGGCTCCTAAACCCCGCCGGGGTCTCGGCGGTGGCTAGTCCTGGTTGTATGCATCTTCAAGCTGAACGTTTTCGTCGAACTCTCAGGAACAACAACCTCATTTGGATGCACCGTGTCCTGTGCTCCGAACGGGGCCACTCGTATCACTGTGACACAGCGTAGGTGGATTCAAAAGCCAGCCGGTGCAATGTACAAGCAACAGAGATGAGTGGTCGGCCCATCCCGCACATGAGGAGGTGGGAGAGAACGAGGATGTTGTCTCACGCCCGACATCGAATGGGACTCCAAGAATAGAGGAAAAGACATGACGCTGGCAACGCATGAACATGGCCTGAACTGCTTCCTGCAGTTTGTGATGATGTTGGTTGGACTACACACTTCGAACGCAAAGCACCCCATACCTGCTCAGTCGATCACTAAGGTATGCTGCAATGCCATCTGTGTCTCGAACCCAATAAGTTAGAGTAATAATAGGAAACGCCGCAGGAGCACTCTTTTCGAGATCCTTCCATACCACATCCTAGAACGCACATCCAGGCAAGATTCCAACCTTCCTGCAGTCAGACGTAATTCCCAGATCTAACAAGAATGGAATTTCCCGCCACAAACCTGGGCAACTCCCATCACTACCTTAACTCACACCAAGGAGAGTGATCACTTACCCTAACCTCCTTGCTGAACCATGCATACGCCAATTTCGTTACCTAAGACACCTTTCTATGATGTTGTCCGCTTTCGTAGATGGCTGGCTCAATGGCGGAGGTCGTAAAACAAGCTCAAGGACGGATTATCAAATACTCCCAGCTCCGGCAAGGATTCGGTATAGGCGCACCAATCAACCACTCAGATAAACGAACGGTTTCGCACGTTGTGGTACCCGATCGCGGGAACAAAAGCTAGCGTTACTGTAGGGACCCCAACCCCCGGCACCAGTGCGCGCTAATGCCAAGCGCTGACAGATACCTTAAACCTCACCCGTACCTTCCAATGACAGAGATGACAGCGGCTGGAATGAGTTAGGGAAGGTACAAGTGCCGTGTGTACCTCAGTACAATGGACCTGGGTAGGTACCTACATGTACAGTACGAAGCGTGGAACGCGGAGAAGGCGCTTCTTGGGGTCTTCTAGTGGGCTTCTTAGCTGCTTCTTAGCTGCTTCTAGTGGCTTTCTTGGTGGCTTCTAGGTGGCTTCTTGGTGGCTTCCTGGGGTATTCCCTTCGATCTGTCCTCTGCGGCTGATCGTCATGGTAGGCCAAGGGGGGTTTTGGAGATCGGTCAGATGTACGAATATCGAAGGTACAGATTAATTACCTTGAGATACCTTAAGTGCAATACTTCGTACTAACAGAACTTATGGACGCCACGTGCAGCACGGCAGTCGCCGTACGGCGGTGGAAGCTCCTAAGTCAGTGGGGATGCAATGGGGATGGGGATTACTTTAGGCATCGCCAAGTCTTGAGGTCATTGATCCGGTAGGTGCCACAACGATCAAGAGTTCGAGGCCTCGAACGAACGGAGTTGCGGTGAAAGGGCGGAGATGAGATTGGTGAGGTTTATTAGGTAAAGCAAAGCCTTACCTGAGATAGGTAAAGGACGTGACGGACTTGATGCATTATCGTGCGTGGCTTGATCGACGGTCACACGTACCTTAAGGGACTCTCTCAGCCAGCACAATGCCAGATACGGCGAGGTCGATCATAGTTGGACTCAAACAAGTATTTGTCGTGTTCCGTAAGAGGTTGGCAGCTGTTCTGGTTGTGCGACCGGTGGCTGCCTACCCTGGGTGTACCTACAGTAAGTGATCGTCTCCTGGACCATCATTGATGGAGTCGAATCCAAGTAACTTTAGCGTCCAAGAAGTGCAGGAAGCATCAGGGTATTTGTACTTTAGCTCCGGTCCACGTGACACAACCATTGCGACAAGCTGCTCGTGGAGAAAATTAAATAGTCACCGCATTGGGTCTTGGCCTGAGTGAGCGTCGAGTGTCGAGCGTCTTGTGTCGGCCACAGGAGTGCTCGTGTCCTCAGCCCGGTCGAGGTCTAGGGCCGTGTGACCGGCTGGGTGCAGATGAGGCGGACGCACGCCGGGTCGGCAGTACCAAGCCGTTTGAAGCCCCGCCGAACTGCCACGGCCGTGGTGTTTCAGGGAGCTTCTCCTACGATCCCGAAGGGGGTGCGGCGCAAGGAAAGGGGGGAGCCCGCCCGCTCAAACACAGGAACCAGGGCCTTACGGTCTGCAGATCGCGGCACAACACCGCCTCCCTGAACTACCGGCATGGTGGAGATTGCCTGATTCAAGGCTGAAATGGCACCTTGAGTGTGCAGGCGATGTGATCATGGCCCGAGTGGAATGAAGTGGATTGCTCAGACGTGCCAACACCGTAGCCATGATCTGTACTAGTATCACAGATGACAAAGAAAATCTATGGTGACCTCCCAGGATATCAGAACACCACCGAGGTAGGAAAAGATCTAACGCTGGAAATGTAAACTCGACAACCGTTATGCAACAAAAATACAGCATGAGCGCTTTTTCCAGTCAACCAAATACAACCTCTCGGCCCATGTCGGCGGCGATATCCCTCCAACCCCTTTCGGGTTCCCCGGAATCACCGTTTCTCCACACCTCTTCCGCCACCTCCCACGCGGTGACGATGTTTTGCATGCCCTGCCTGCTTTCCAAATGTCTGAATACCATTTGCGCCACGTTGCGGTCGACGTCGTCAATGGCCTCGCACGAGGCGGTGAACAGCGGCCACAAGAGCGCGCACATGGGCCCGGAGAATATGACGACTCGCAGGCACGCCTGCAGAGCTTGCTTGGTCGCAGCTTGGATTTTAGGGGAGCTGCGTGCCAGGCCGAAAACGCTTCGGTTGAGGAAGATGAAGCAGGCCTGCTTGTACGCTTCGGCGTTGTTGAGGATGGACTGCAGGCGGGAGTCATCGGCCGCGATGTCGGTCGTGACGAGTGAGCCCGGGATCTTAGGCGTCCATTGGTGGAGGGCAAGTTCGACGGTGGATGCAATGTTATCGAAGTCGGTCCGCATCGCCGCCGCCTTGTCCGATGCCGGGTCGGTCATTTCGATCTTTTCGAGATCGATCTTCATGCTGTAAAGAGTGGAGAGGCGATGGACCATGGGCCAGAGATCGGCCACGAGGCCAAAGAGCGTGTCCACGGCGACCATGGCGGATGTCTCGCGGATCGAAGCTATATCACTTGACTGGTTCTGAGACAGGATTGTTCCGGACAAGGGGCTGGTGCCAAAGGATAGAGCGCAGATCACATCAAAGTAACGGAAGGTCTAGAATGGCTGTCAGTAAATCACCCGTAGCACTGGATTAAATCCGGCTGTATTTACCCGTTCCAAAAACGTGCTAGTTGCACCTCTCTTACCCCGGCGTTCGCGCATAATGGATAAAGCGCCCCGCAGATGACTGTTCAAACTGACCGCTGTGCCACTTCGAACGACCTTGGATCAGAGTGAGCAAAACTGGCGAAAGAAAATCCGTAGATCAGGTAACATACCTCGTAGTACACGAGAAGCATGATGACCGCCAGCACCTCGTCACGGTTGCCCCGGTCCTTCTCCGCTATGAGTTGGGCCAATCCCGCCAGAGCTTTGGAGTGCAAGTCGAGCGCTCTCTCTCCCGTCTGCAAGCCACGGTGCTCCAGATGCGCACTGGAGATGGCGTAAATGGCGTTCAACAACGGAGGACTTTTATGCGCCATGGGAAGGATCAACTGCTGAAAAGCATTGCCGCCATCCTCCTTGAAGACCAGGAGATGGCTGAGGACGTTGCAGAAGTGATCCAGCAGATGCCTGCGGCTGTCGTTGGTGGTGAACTCGGCGAAAGCCGGGGTGCTGAAGTCGTACGGCGAACCACACGGGCTCGGTGCCATCATGGTCAGCTCGGGGTAGGCACTGCTCGATCGGCCGGAGATGCAGGTGAGCACGTCCCGGTTTCCGCCGATATCGTCGTCGAAGTCCTCCTTCGGGAAACCGTCCAGAGGGTCCATCTGCAGCGGTTTGACGTCGGGAACTTCGGGGCCAGACTTGCCGAAGCCTTCCAACGGGTTGAAGGGCGGTAAAGGGGAGCCGATGTCGAGGAGGGTGTCACTGCCGCAGCTCGAGGCCGAGTCCGAGAAGACGGAGTGTGCGCTGTGCGCCTCCCAGCCCTCCGCGATCGCCGGCAGGGGCGGGGTGGGCGAGCCCGACAGGATGGACGAGCCGGAGCTGGAATTCTGCCGTAGAGCTTGTAACCGGTCCTGAAATCCCAGATGCTGCCCGGGAGCGGTGGTGGGCGGTCGCATGACGGAGTGCTCCGGATTCGACACGGTCCTTCTCCGCTTGCGAGGCTTCACCGGCTCGTACTCGCACTTCAGTCCCCGCTCCAGACACCGATCACACTGGGGCCGTTCTTCGTTGCATTTCTTCTTCTTCTCTTTGCTGGATTTGGACTCCCGGTCAGTATATCTGGCCTTGCCGAACATCTCGTGTTACGGGAGGACCCACCAATGAACGCAGCCTGCAGATGGGCAAAACGCGGTATGAAATCAGCCTCCAATTTCTTTTCTTTCCTTTTTCTCTTTCCGCGGTTGTTGCGTGTGGGAAGGCCAGGGCAAAGAGAATGGGTTGGTTCTGCTCACCTGCTCGGGACCGACGTTTGGGTATTTTGGCCGGTATTGGTCTGTGGTACAGCAGCATTGCGTGTGAGTGTGCGGGTGTGTGGGGGAAAGAGTCGAAAATTGTGGAGTGGTTTGTTATATGCGTTGATGTGCCTGTGCGCGAGGAGAGGGACAGAGTGTAATAGATGAGGTAGAGAGAAGGTCAATGGGTGGTCGGGGGGAGGGGGATTGGGATTGGCGGGGGGGGTTTGTTGATTTGAAGTTGGGAGGACAGTAAGTGATAGGTAGATAGATAGTAGGTAGTAAGGTAGGTAAGGTAGGTAGTGGTCAAGGTATGGAACAATAATAAAAAGAAAGAAAGCTTCTGGAAGGACGGGACAGCATGGAGGACATCCCAAGCAGTCTTTAAAACAAAACGACATATCAGCGCCGATCATTAAGTCCTTTATACCTTGCATCTGTTGATACTGTACATGTACGTTCAACCTGGTCTCTTCTTAGGGTTGTGAGATAAGGTACCTAAGGTAAGGTAAGGTAAGGTAGGTAAGGTAAGGTAGGCTGAAGACTCTCGATGGTGGGCAGAGCAGGGTTCAAGGGAATCGCACGCGCATTAGAGCCACCCCTGCGTTTTGCGGGGGTCCAGGATCGCAAGGAAGGAAGGGAGGAGAGATTGACGTAAGGTAAAAGACTACCTTAAGGTACATGAGGTACATGAGGTACATGAGGTACATGTACGAAGGACCTTGCTGTGAGGTAAGGTACTCCGTACTACCGTAGTGTGGGCTTGAAGCAAGCAGGCAGGCATCCAACGACATGGACAGGAAGGTAAGATGCTCCCAGATTCGAAGCGCCAATGATCAATGATACTTCGTACCTATATGGTACAATACCTATACCTGTCCTAAGCAAGATGGAAGTAGGATTTGAATTTCAGTCCTCGACACATTATTACCTGCCTTGCTACTCAACGGGGTGTTCCGTGTGGCTTACACGAGGAAACTTACCTTACCTTACCTTACCACCTACCTTACCTCCTTACCTACCTTAAGAACGTATCCAATAAGGTAACTTAAATACTAAGTTAAGGGCTTTTACAGCTTTTACAGCTTTTACAAGGTATCTAAGGCACTTCCCTGAGATGCTAAATGTGACAGAAATTGAGCGTCATCTGTGGACACACTAGGAGGGAATTGTCACGAACGATATCCACTCGATATTTTACCTGACCATTGATCCTGCAGGTGAGAGAGGTCGATGTTCCTCGTACAAGAGTCACTTAGTAATGTACTACCTAGGTACACAGTAGTGAATTCTGATTGGATCACTGTGTTCTTGTCAGGGCTGAAGGCTACCTTACAGGGTAAGGTAAGTTTGGAGTTGTTAGCCAACCACACCATACCGTACCTCAGGTACAAATACCTCACTCCGTACCTACCTTAACTTATACGCCGTTCACTTCTCAGAGCCGCTCCGCTCAATAACAGTACCGTACATTTACTGTATGCATGCCCGTCGAAAATGGCACAATGTACCTACTAAGGAACTTTGTACCTACCTTCACCTCATGGACGTTCTCCTCCTCCTCCTCCCCTTCTTCATATGATTCGTTGCCGTTGTCACATTGAATGCGCCATCTTCGAATCCCTAAGGTATCACCCAATCCACTCTCAGGACTTGTCCCTCCCCTAAGTTAGTTACCTTACCTGTACTGACCGAACGTGGAGAAAGACGCCCTATGTGTCCCAATTCCGTTAGTGCCCTGTTGGTCAGATTCCGATCTAAACCAATTCCGTCTCGATCCATACCGTCATGGCTGGACAGCGCCCGCCCCCTTTGCCTCTCCCTTTTTCCTTTTCTCTCGCAGTGCCACACCATTCGAGTCGTAGCTTGAAACAATCTTGAGGCGCTGCCTCTCTCATGGCTCGACGTCTTCAATCCGGTCTAGCGCCCGCTACCGATGGTGCTGTTCAAGTGACATCCTGAACCGGGACCCATAGCTACAGTACCTTAGGTAGGTACTGCAGCTACCTGGTACGGCGCCATTCACATCTCGACGGGGCTTTGTTGACGTCTTGGCTGGCTGAGGGTACTGCTAAGGTACTGGTGGAGACGGTGCTGTTGCTGGTGAGTGCTTGGGAGTTTCAAGAGGGTTGTTTCAGACATACCAGGTAGGGCAACTAAGGTATGTGGTATGATCGAATGAACGGAAATGACTGCGCCTCTTTCCCTCATTCCCTCCCTTTCCCTCGAGGAGCTTTTCCACCGTCTGAAACTCTACTCACCTTACCTTATCTCCATTTCCTCCTCGACCTTTTTGAAACACCAGAGCCGCGACCTATCGTAACAGACCGGGCCTCCACGACGTCGGATTCATGTTCGGTGCACAGCCCCCATACTTTGCAACTAAGGGAGAGTTCGGAGCTCTCAGTTCTGAGTTGAAGTGGTCTCCGAATACTCCATGGATACGATGAGATCCTGCCTTCTGATTGCTATCGCTTGTACGCATCCTTTCGGGTAGGTAAGGTATGAAGTTACTGCCATAGTGCAAGACGTCAGAGCCGCACGTGTCATCTTTCAGTGGTCTCATGGCCCGAGCTTCAAACCTAACCCGATTGACGTGATTAGGTAACCGTATGGGCCAATAGAGTACCGAAGTACCGCGGTACCTCACCCTACCTTTACCGTATCTACGGTAGGGTAAATCTAGAGAGATGAATTGCGCTGGTCTGTGCGACTGGCGCCTTGCCCGAACGCGTAATTCTTGACGATTGCCGCTGCGCTAATGGCAAGTGAGATGCGCAGAAGGCACTAAGAACATTCCATCATCCTCGAAGCTTCATCTTAGCTTTGCTCCGCTTGGCTTTGCGGGATGACATGCCATGACATGGATTGGCACTAGATCATGAGTGATGATAATGAGGATGATCAGGATGATGATTGAAGATCGCTCCTTTCAAACGACAAGCACACATGCACACCTCACCCCATATCTGGTTAAACCCCGTTGTTTCCGATCCCCTTCTGAAGATCACGTTGGAACCTTGTCGGCACACGTCTAATGACAAGGTAGTACCTTACCTTGGTGTGCACATCAGCACTCCGTCGATGCCCTCGGGATCCAGCCAGATCCCATTGGGAATACCAGACACCAGCAATTTAATCGACGCCATGTCGAGGAACGGTATCAAGTGGATGAGCAAGGTGGCATAGTTCGTTGAACTACGGTCAGGTATACTTGTAGGTGTATGTGGGTAGGGTGACACAGAGGAGCCAAATCGGAGGACCCCCTTTTACAATTTCCCTCATTACACAACTCTAGCGCCATAAGGCGAGGCCCACATGCTGATGCCCCACCAGAGTATCCTCGGGGCGTTGTGGGGATCATCGCTTTGCGCCTCTCATCGGCAATCTTCTCGCTCTCGCTCTCTCTCTCTCCACTCTCTCTGTCTGTCTCTTTCTCATCACACCCACGTAGGGTGTCGCAACACCAGCCGGTCCTATGGTCTCTCGTCTAATCGGCCTTTTAGTCGGATCAAGCCGGCACGGCCCAAACAGGCTGTTCGGTGTGAGTGTGAATATTCTGACGGCCCTGAGTAGCCTTGATCCTTAGTGTCTAATTCGATCGCCTATCAGCTTCAGGGTGTAAGCAAGCCTTGACCTTAGTCTGTGTTCCATTTAGCGCCAACTTTGACCAGATATGTCTAGGTAGCGGTTCGTATTGGCAGAAAAAGACCGCTCGGATGCTTCCACTGATCGACAATATCATTATCAATATTGGCGTTCTCGAAGAAAACCACATTCTTGCTGAATTCCAGGCGCAGACTCAACATACGAATATCTGAAACGCAACACAACACACAATCTGTGCAATTGCACCGTTGATTCTGGGCCTAGGCTGGCGGATATACCGTAATTTCTCCTGATTTTCGCGCCCAAGGAATCCAAAGGAGACTCGGAGTCGTATCTGAATTCTGGACTCGTCTCATCGATCGTATTGTGACCGATGATCTTGTCCGACATACAGAGCTTCCTAGAGCATGTGACGGGTTCGTGGCTGGCCCCGACCAGGAAGAGACCAACCTAAATTTGACATCGTTCTTTGCCTATAGGCGTTGTGGAATGCAAAGGCTGGCAATCTTAGGCAACCACTGACGCATTTGACGGTCACTTTTCGGTTACCGTCGGTAGGGCTGTGGTTGCAGAGTCCGGGCAAGAACAGCGAGAGCGATATATGGGTTTCTGATGTGAATCGGTACGTATGTGTCCGAGACGTCAATATCACGCATTCCAGATTCCAAGCCCCGACGAACCATCTCGATCTGGGATTCCTCTTTCCAAAATCGGTGTAACTTCAGATTCTCTGAATGTATGGGAGGCATGCGCTGCTGACTGAAGCTTCAGTCCCAAGTATCCCGAACGCCTCGGGGCCCGTAAGCTTCAACTCTCATCCACTCTTGGATGGGTTCAGTGGCAACACCTCGTCCTCCAGTACATCCGTTGCCAGTACTCGCGTAGGGGAAAAGGTAAATGTCCATCAAACCTTGTGGCGTACTGAAACTGCCGGGGCATCCCCGCAATCCGGAGGCTCGAATGTTTGCGGACTGAACTGACAATCCTCGGTTTTCAATCATGAAGCTCCAGAGCAGAGCTCGCCGGGCCCAGACTCAACTGCCGCAGTCGGGTGTTTGATCACCTGGAGTTTTTGATGCAGTCGTTAGCCATTCCGGAATTCCGTCCGCTCTGCTAGGTTCTGATGCCGGGATGGTCTCCATGTACCAGTATCCATATTATTACCTATTGTTCCGTACACAGTCTGAAACCCGGCCCGAAGCGACTGAGATGCTCAGCCACCCACAGAATCTTCACCTACAAGTACCTGACCTACATCATCCGTAGGCGCGCATGATAGATGCCAAGGTCAAAGCGTAGATGTAGATGTTGCGATCCATACGCAAGTTTCTTCGCTCGTCCGAGCGAAGCTTGTTGACCAACACTTCCGAAGCCGAGTCAACCCGCCCTTGTGATACCGTGCATTACAGCCACGACCACCTCCCCAGATAAGGCACTTCTGCTCAATAAGCCAGGTTTCAGACCAGCCGCCCAAGAACAACGAACCAAAGCGCAGCCTCTGAAGGCACAAGAAATGGTCAACTTGTAGGGATCTTCTCCGCTCAGTCAACACAGTATCAGACCGTTCTTCGACATCAAACAAGGGAACAAAAACCTATGGCGACAGGTGTCAGGTTGTCGGCGCCCCTCAAGGAAGCACTGAATATCAATTTTAGTTCTGAGGCCTAAGGAAGGTAGTGAAAGCCTACAGTAAACGCAACCCCAACAGAAACGAAAAAGAGAGGTTCCAATTCAAACCCGACATGGAGTTGTCACGCCCGGTTCGATGAATGAAGTATTCATGTCGCACCCTTTGCACCATAGGGTTACATATCGAGAACCTGACTCAGGGGGTCAACTTTGGCAAGATGACGGGGAAATGTTCCAGTAAAGATGGCTACATCTTGTGCCTAGTAATACGGACAAAAGCACAACCGTATGGCCATTACGATGTCAAGGCCTAAACGATACGACAACTACTTTGGCCCTGATAGAGTGACAAGCAAGCCCCTAATGCTTGCTTCTTACCTAAAGACTGCGTGCCTTGGATGGATTGACCATTGTGCCAACGCCCCGACTGCTAGAATTTATGAGTACTTCCAATAACACAGCCTTACCTAGCACGAACAAATCCAACCACTCTTATTTCCTATAGCAGCCTTCGGCGCTCACAAAGCTTGTGGTGATGATTTCGCCAACCAAGTATCACCTAAGATGAAGAATGCCAGCTAGGCCAATGGCGTTGTTGAGTGAGTGACAGCTCTGGGATTGACGCAGTGCCCAGTATGCAGCTCTCGTTCTCCATTCGCTTCTGTGTATAGTCCGTAATGCGGTTCTTGTCCGAGCTCGGTGTTCTCGTGCTCTAACGCCGACATCCCAGATTTCATATTGCCAACGAAGACCAGCGCTCTATGACAGCGAGTACACACAAAGATGATACAATCGGCTTTCCATGCGAAACTGACCAAAACATAAAGACTGTGGTGGATAGCATGAAAATCTCCCGCAGTCTTGTCTAAACCTCGAGGTATAGACGTCGTCGGTGCAATAACGTTAACTTTTGTAGGAAGTGGAAGTGACGAGGACAGAACTGACAAGATGCTGTTTGCCTTAGTCATCCTCCGACAATCTCATCCGAAGAACGGCCCTAATTCTTCCGAAAAAGAAAATCCCGCGCAACTTTTGCTTAGCTTCTACGAAGCACTACTACCACAAAAGAACCATCACTCTCCTTTCACCCAATATTCACTGATCCTTCTGTACTTCGGCAACGCTCGTTTCGGGTTCTCTTGTCAAAATATGGCTGCTTCAGCTCCACCCTCAACCACGGGCTCGACAAAGCTCGACGCCATTGTCCAGAATGCCAGCGCGCAAACACCCGAGAAGCTGAGCGGCCTGGCATTGTACTCCAGGTTTGCGCTGGCCGGTGCAGTGTGTTGTTCGGTCACCCATGGTGGTCTTACACCAGTTGATGTGTACGTGATCTGAGTTTAGCGACCCTTGCTTCGATGATGCCGTTCATCTCTGTGGGGTTTCTGTCTGTGTTCCATGAGGTAACTCTGCCAAGTCCGTGCTAATGCCGGATACCTTCAGTGTCAAGACACGCATTCAGCTCGACCCGGTCACCTACAACCGAGGCATGATTGGTGGTTTCCGCCAGGTCGTTGCAAACGAAGGTGCTGGGGCGCTGTTGACGGGCTTCGGCCCTACTGCAGCAGGATATTTTCTGCAGGGCGCATTCAAATTCGGTGGCTACGAGCTCTTTAAACAGCAGTTCATCAACTATTTCGGATACGAAACTGCCTCTAACAACCGAACGGCCGTTTACCTCGCTTCATCCGCTGCCGCTGAGTTCTTCGCGGATATCGCACTGTGTCCACTAGAAGCTACACGAATTCGTCTTGTGTCAGAACCCACGTTTGCGTCAGGCCTCGTGAGCGGGTTCGGAAAGATAGCCAAGACCGAAGGCCTTGGCGCTTTTTACTCCGGGTTTGGGCCTATTCTGTTCAAACAGTGAGTAAGGCAACGCCCTTGAAGAGAAGAGGTGTAGCCTAATATCGGTCTAGAGTCCCATACACCATGGCAAAATTCGTCGTTTACGAGAAGGTCGCTGAGGCTATCTATAAGCGTGTCGACAAGTCTACAGCATCAGGTCCCATGCAGACTGGGATCAACCTTGGCTCAGGTCTGGTGGCAGGTCTTGCTGCTGCCATCGTCTCGCAGCCGGCCGACACCATGCTGAGCAAGATCAACAAGACCAAAGGGTTGCCGGGTGAGGGAACAACAAGCAGGCTAATCAAGATCGCCAGAGAACTCGGATTGCGAGGGAGTTACACTGGCATCGGTGCAAGGTTGTTCATGGTGGGCACTCTCACCAGCTTTCAATTTGCGATATATGGCGATATCAAGAAGGTGAGCTTGTTTCCAGGCCTGGGTTGAGGATGACGTGAAGATGCTGACAGCTGCAAAAGGCGTTGGGTGCTACCGGCGGCGTGGAGATTGCGAAATAGGCTTCAGATGAGCTTCCTTAAGCACATTAACTCTGCGAAGTGAAATGGAGTCATCACAACGTGCCGACGTTGGATGAACGCTCCTATACATCATCAACGTCCTTGCCTCCTTTTTCTTGCTGGCGTGTGATTATCTGTTCTCCTGTCCCGTTCATCTTCTACCAAAAGCTTCTCTCAGCTAGAGCCACCAACTTGGGTTCAATACCCCTCCAATAAGAGACCTAATAGAGAATAGACATAAATTAGATATAGAGGGACCATCAATCGAGTCCAGTACTATGCTATCTATACCTATTTGGATACCTACCTCTACCACATACATGACTTCGCCGCAGAAAGTGGATTTAATACCAGACTTCATCGGAGGGTTCAAAAGAATGGCGCTGCCCGTAAATGTTGGTAGTTTTTCCTTCTTTTCACTGGCGATGGACGCATTAAGTTGTTCCACGTACCAGAACCGACGTTGCTATAGCAACAAGCCCCCAATATTGTGGGATAACTACCTTAGCTTTCGGTCATTGTTTCCCACAACAGAACTTAATCAACCAAACGGCATTGTTCACAAAAATCGACATATCAGTTCAAGGTGGCCAGCCTTTATCGCAAGTGGCAGACTAACAATGCAACATGTTTCAGCGGAAGATTTTCAGATTTATCATGATCCAGCAGCAATAAAGAACCCAGATTCGACGCTCCACAAGGCGGACCCACTCGCGGCCGAAAACCTCAAGGATGGACGGCCGTGTTTCCAGCACCACGACCTTCCAATACACAGTATCGAAGGCTATACCGACGATGGTGACCACAACGACTCACTATCTGGATCAGCGCGCCACTCCAGCGGAGCGGACGACCTGTTCTTCGACAAGTCATCCGGTCACTCTTCCCCACAGACATCTCACCATTCAGACGACTGCATGTCCGAGCTACTATCCGAATCACGGAGAGCATCATGTAAACTCGACCCCAGACCCTCGTCGCCATACACTCCTCTGAAGCACCGCTCCCCATTCCGCAACCCTTCTTCCGTTCGCGCGATGCAGATGGAGACGACACCGCCTCCATTTCTTCCCTCGCCCCATTCGCCGCTGCAGCATAAACGACCCGTGCCATCTCGTAGTGCGACGCCGCGGAGCACGCACTCGCAACACGGTGCCATGCGCACACCGTCGAGGCTGAGTCCGGGTAAGAAGGTGAAGAAGGAATACCCACTCGTCCTGCTCCATGTGACGCTACTGCCGGCCAATGTTGCCTACTCGACCGAAGTGATGGAGACAGTACTGCCCTGCGATGTCCTCGAGAATTGGAAACTCCTTCGAGAGGCTCTGACAGACACCGTCTTAGAACGGGGTATCCTGATTCCACACCCGAAAGAAGATTACGGTCTCCTCGAGGAGCGACTACTGGAGAGCCTGGAACTCAAGCTACCGCGGATCTTGAAAGGTGGGCACCTACACATAGAACCCGACGACTCGCCAGAGGGATCCGACGTCGAGGACGACGGCAGTGATATGGACGATGCAGATGTGTGCGTGGACTGCGGCCGCCACATTCGTGACGGTCGCTTTGGAAGCACCGGGGAGGGGAAGAGGAGATGGGATATCAAAATCTTTGCTGCCAACGGGCTGATGCGAGCTGCGGCGTGGGGTGCGGCGTGGCGGGAGATGGAGAGGGTGGACGTGGAAATACTCCCGTGGATGGATGAAAAGATGAGGCGAGAGCTGGAGATGAGGCAGGATGAGGAAGACCGGCTGCAGCAGGGGAACGCCAGAGGGAGTAGGTGCGAAAGGGCGGAGGGAGGGGATGACGACGTGCCGAGGGAGAACGCAGGTGACGGACGTGGAGAAGGAGGCCTGGACGAGCAAAGGAGGAGAGAGATATACGGCAACGACGCGCAAGCCTACGTCGATGGCTTATACGATGAGCCGCCAGCAAAGAAAGCACGAGCCGTATCGCGAAGTCGAGCTCATCGAGGACCCGACGTGCCACTGTTGACCCTCGTCCAGAATTATTTGATGCTGCTGGCGCGAGATCGACGTAACATTGCGACCTTCCTTCTGGCCCTGCTGGTTGTTTTCTTTGCGAACAGGCCGCCACCTACAGATGCGGTAGCTCGAACTCTGGGAAAGGTCGCGCATACACCAATCCTTCCGAGCGTAACGGATCGGCTATCGAGCGCAGTCACGTCTTCTACCACCCCTTCGGCGGAGACGATTGGTTTTCCGGAGCCTATGGCAAGTTTCAGCACGAACTCCGACGACGGTGAAGCTGAGGCCGAATTTTCCAGCAATGGAGGAGCTACATGAAGCCATATGAGCGGTTGCAAAGGGAATTTCGACCATGATGACTATTTCATTCGGGGGCGTATCTATGAGCGATTATCGTTTCTCACTCAGACTGGATTTGGAGAAGACTGAGTACATGGCTGAGTTTCTTTGGAGATACCATTTCTGTTTCAAGCCCTCGAGTTTGCCCGTCCCTCTCAAAGACCAATAATATACATAGCAGGAACTCATTCTAGTCCTGGACGGCACCATGCCATAGTAAATGCTACACATCTCGTCTTGAGCGCTGTAAGAAACCGAACGAACTGATCACGATGTCTTCTGATCGTCATTCTCCAAAGCAACAGGATTGTGATGAGATTCACGCTGCTGCTGGTTCATTAAGAGGGGAGACCCATCTTCTAGAGTCAGGTGAGAGTATAGTATCCCCGGAAACCCTATGAAAACGATATTGAGTCTTTTTAGCTAGATGCGCCGAAGGTTTCTGCTCGCTGGAGCCCTATCTGATAGGTTCACTCGCTTTTGTTCCTTCGGGTATCAAGACATGGGCCAGTCTTGCTTCCTTCGTCAAGAGTTTAAACCACCTTTGTACCGCAGTCCCGTACCATGTTCTTCGCCATCATGACCTCCTCACTTTGACCCATAAGACCCAAATCTTCTAGTCCCACCTTGATCCTTCGGACTGTTTGTGAGCTATGGCAACTTCCTAAACTGATTCGTTATCGATACCACAGACCAATTAACATTGTCAACTTGAACGGAGTGAAGAGGATTAAATACGTATGATGACGATGATATGAATACAATCCAAGATACTGTGACGGTTCCCTGTCTAAGTTATCTGCCAGTCGTCAGCGACCAAAATAATGTACCAACCCGTGGACAGCATATCGGACAGTTGCGTGTCAAGACATATCATCTTTTGGGCCTGTGCAGAATGTGACCAAACTCTAGGGCAAGAGACTTGGAAATCGTATTTCTCATCAAAAGGCGGAACGACTTTGACCCTCCTCAGTCACACACTCATCTTGGGTAGAAAATTTGTGAGTCACGATATAGAGTTTGAGATTCCAGGCTTAAGATCTTCAACATCAACGTACTCCATCAAATGACAGCATCCAGCTGTCCCGGCTCAAGAAGAGATCAGCGGAGGGTGTGAAGGATCTATCAAAGGTCACTGACGAAAATTTATGGTGGTGAATTCGGCGAAATCTGGATGGTAAATCTCATCCCCATCGAGCACACCAGAAGCGTTCACGACAAACGACCGGGAGAAGTACAACAATAGGCCTTAGGCTCACCCATATTTAGGGATTGAACCAGCTCTTAGAATGAACCCTGTTGTGAGGGGTTGGTGACTGAGAGCGCACCACACGATTATCATCACTGTCACTGAACTCAAAGATATCGAGATTGACAGTTGCGGCACTCGGTTTGGAGGATCTCGTATATATTGTCTCCTCGTTTTGATAGCACATTCGTCCTTCAGACGAAAGAAAGATGACTGAATCGCCAAAACGCACTCGGTCAGTACAAAATGTTACTGTCAATGATACAGCTTGGCACTAGTTATGCGTGGGGACAACTTTTCCTTTTAACCCATTCCATGCGTGTAGGTAGGAATTTAGACCGCCAGATTTTTTCGTTGGAGATATACCACTTTTTCGATACCGAGCGTCCCTTCGTAGGTAGCTGATAGAGGAGTTCCCATGACGGCTTGCTTGTCCGCAAACGCTGATTCAATCCCTGGGATCGTGCGGTAGGGTGCCACCATGAATTTTGACCTTCTATCTATTTAAATGATGTCTGCGATACTGATCCTACTTGAGCTCCCAGGCCTCACTTGTGGAAGAGTCGCTTTTCCTCTGCGCTCAAGGGATCCTGTCTCGAACTGAGTCTGTGGCGCTGACTTATCGATTGAGACTCGCTGCTGCTGCTGCTGCCGCTCGCTCGCCAGGCGTTGTAGAACCCACTCCACCCTTTCCCAACCGCTCCACTCTTCAATGTCGTCTTCGATTACTGTCGCCGTCAACGGAGAATTCGCCTTGCCTGCCTCGGTTCTGTCGGGTATACCACGTCCCTGGCTTTGCCTTCGATCGTGTGCCTTGCCCGGATCACTGTCCTGCCAGATCCAGCTATTCGGGCTGCTGCTTTGGAGATCTCCAGAAAGGTAAACAACCAATTCTTCGTCATCCTCTAGGTCAACAGCCTGGTCCCGTTGGCGCTTCGCGACCAGACAATTCAAGAATAATTTGAGGTGTTGGCCGCAGGCAGCATTAACCGGGCGTACGTCACCAATGGCCGCACTGACGCGGACACAGAGCAGCGCCGCACTATACTCGCCTCGGAAGCACAAGATCAATACACAGCGCCAGATGTGAGTGCAGAGCATCGAGAAGGCTGCAGTGGCAAGACGAAATTGCCAAGTGTCGGGTGCGGCTGCCGGCGTGCTTCGTGGCGATGCGCCCGGAGCTTGCATAATCCGGGAGAGTAGCCGAAAGGTGTCTTTCGCGATGACCACACACTCATCGATTGCCCGGGATCTAGCGTCACGAGCACACATGGGTGAGAGGTTGTGTCGGTGGAGTACCATGCGGGCGTTCTGCAAATGTATCATGGGCCCAAGGGATCGAGGATCAAGGTATTGACTGGAGGTGAGACGGAGGTGCGGCGGGAAGGCGCTGATGCATTTGTCAAATTGCTTGTCGAAATCGCGCACCGTGGAGGGCGCAATGACAGGACGCCAAAGTATCTTGGTCAATTGTGAGACAAGCCGCATGACGTAGATGGTCAACAGCAGAGGACCGGCAGATTCGGGTGGGTCAGTTTGCATCACCACCCCGGTCGCCTGGATGAAGCGATCGTCCAAGGGGCTTGGAAGATCAACGGCGCAATCCCTCTCGTCGACCATGACCGGTCGACCAAGCTCCAAGGCAAGTAGTCTTGGAATATCAGCCGTGTATGCCCGGTAGACTTCTACGAGGCTCTCACCTGTCCCAAACGTAGATTGCCCACCATACTCGTCTGCGCATCTCGCCCTCAATTACAGACCAGGTGCCAGATTCATGGTGCAATCCGATGTCCTGGGCAATTCTCAGAGCAGATCCCAGCCAGACCCATGCTGCAGATTTCATGTTCATCTCGGTCAAGGAAATGCTTGTCAGCAGAGCGGCACGAGCATGGTCAAGCGTGAACTCATCCGTCCAGAGGTTGATCAACATCCGGGATGCTTCGAGATACACCTTCCCCTGGTCGAACTGCACATCAGGTGCTTCCGCGGTGTATAACACACCACAGGCAAAGACGCTAAAAAGCAGCGAGCCCCAAGCTGGGGTCACGGCCTGCAGCGTGCCGTTCCGGTAGAGCGTTTCATACTCATGGGTAAATGAGGGCCAATGAAGTACTGGAGTGGTCTGATGAAGCAAAGAATGATACTGACTCAGAAGCAGGTCAGCGACATGCTTCGGGGGGAGGGAGGGAAGGTGGCCCGGGGGTCGAGGCGGGTAGGCAGGCGTCCGATCCGGAGGAGGTGGCTTGATAACGCCGCGGCCCTGCTGACGAAGATTTCTGCGGACGCTTTGGATATCCGGCAAGTCCAGCGGCTCGGGACGCTTCCGAGACTTCGACTCCACCCTCGGAAAATCCAGTCCTGGTGGTCGGGACGGGTCACTATCGATGTCGGCCGAGCTGTTGTCTCTCATGATGGTTCTGAGATGGTTCAACTGCTGACGAGCTTGTTCCAGCTGTCTTTCGAGATCTTGAACTTGCCTGTAGGTCGATCAGAACACATCCGGTGCGGTAAGAGGCACGAGCGGGCAGGGTACTTGATCGGTGACATCCTCCTGTTCGTTTCTTTCGTGAACTGACATCTGACATTCCGGCTCACACATTCCGAACAGCTCGACGTATCTGTGGCATCGCACTAGAACAACGATGAGCAGGGCGATGGCGAGCCGCACCGCGGGATTCCAGGGCGGTTCACCTTGACTTTGCGCTCCCTGCACGCATCGCAGCTAGGATCCTTTCGGCGTTGGCGGTACGCTCTCTTCTGCGCCTGCAGGCCTGCCGAAGAGAGCGGAGCTTGAGAGGGACCGGGCGTCCCGGGAACGGGTGAATCCCCAGCATCGGGAAGCTGTTCGTCCAACTGGCCAGGAGTCGGAGAAACGGAGGCCGAGTCGTACGAGCGATCGTAGATGCCGGCGGCAAAACCAGGTCCGGGCGGCATGGCCATCAGGTTTGCACGAGGCCCGTTCGAGCCCACAGATCGACCAATCGGCGTCCTTGTGTGACCTATGTCTCCGCCGGAAAGGGACCGTAGAGGTTGCAATGCCGCCGACGGAGCAGTCGCCGAGTAGCCTGGGGGGGACGGAATGCCCTGGTGGGAACTGCCGAGATGAACAAGGGATCATTCCTGGTTCCACCGGAACATTTGACAACAGGACGAACACGCTCAGACTCGGCTCAAGAAATTATTTTCTTTGACTTTTTCAAAACATGATCAACAAGCATGCAGGAGAATGACCTCGTCGCGGATGACAGTGCGACATCCAATACGGAAACACTTTCCCCGACCACGATTTCCCCAGCACGGTCAGCGGTCAGCGGTCAGGAGCAAGGTGTAAAGGGGAAAGAAATGGGTGGTCGAGGACCGAAGAGGGACCGAAGAGGGACACGAACTTGTTGAAGAGGCCTCCGGAGCCGGTCACGTCAGATAGGGCACGAGCAGGGAGGTTCCCTGCTCGTGCAACCGCACTCGGAAAAATTCAAGGGCACGTTGTCAACCTTAGATGTCGTCGATATCCCCCGGACCTCTCCATATTCGGAACCATGCCCATTTCTGTCGACATTTGTCAAAAGAAGGCAGATCCTTTGTTCGAAAGGGGACATATGCCATCATGAGATCTCCCCTTCTCATCTGCGATGGGCGACTTCCCCACACGCAACTGCAAGGGATGCGAGGATCGCCGGTCTAAAAAACTTGGCCCCTCGCAGCACCCAACTCCAGCCATAGTCTACCTCTAGGTAGCAATACACAGCTCCGAACATAAGGTAGGTAGGTAGTCAGTCCGTTAGTCAGTAGTACCTTACTGTACGCTGTACGCAGTAAGGTGAGATGGATACCTTAGAGTAAGTTGACACAATAACGTTAGCAATAATGAGGCCCATGTCCGCTCCGCATATTCGGCAACTAATGGCCAGGGGACCTTGCTGGTCTCTAAAGTACCTACCTACCTAAGGTAGGCAAACTCTCCATGATCGAAGGAAATACCTTAGTTAGTCACGATAGATAGGGTTGTTTTAGTCGCTGTCAAGTCGATCCTTTACCGAGCGGCACTTTGGCTCAGGATCGCCCGGAAGAGAGGGGATCCTGGGAATAGATGTTGAAGCTCGGACTCGGGGTGTTTTGGGTTAGTAGGTGGTAAGGTAGGTACCTTGTGTTATATGAGTACCTGACTGCGTATTAATAATAATGGCCGCGGGCTGAAATAATAAGGTACATGGTATTAAAGTACGGACCACATACTGCACAGTTCCTGTCAAAACGTCATGCCTCATTCTGTTACCTTAGTGGTTCAGAGCCCTACAGAGGTTTTGAGAACATGTGAAGTTTGTTAAGGCAAACAGTTTGCTACAGATAAAAGTTTTTCCTTTTGCTGATTGAAGATCTTTTTATAGGGCCACATTTTCATAGAGTAGCTAAACACTTATGATTACATGTTCATTTCACTAGTCACTCCTTCTATGTTTAACAGATTATGAGCTCAAATGTATATTGATATTTATTTATTCATTAAGTTATTTGTTTCTATTCAAAATGATGGAAAAAAAACATCTTGTCATCACTGTTATTTTATAAACACTAGAAAGAGTCTTAAGAAGTAAAGTGAATTTGATATATAATAAGAAGTTATTCACATCAAACTGTTATAAATTCACAGATAAAACAGTCAAAAACAATTCTCATAATCATTTTAAAGTTAGATCTTTACATTGAAAACAACTTCATCATTAATTTAGATGTTCTCATCATACAAAATGACTACAATGTTATATGATCTTACATTTTCAAAAGTTATGAAACTTAAGAAGTCAGCAAACTACTCATTATGAAGAATGTTGATTAAATACAGTTTGATGAGTACTGAATTATGAAATTTAATAGTAGAAAGTAATGTTGAAATCTCATCAAAGCTAGATGTTTTAAGTTAGTCAGTAATGACTGAAGAATTCATATCTAAAACAATGATAACTACATTAATAATCTTAATCAACATTACTTAAGCTGACTGAATCACACAGAACAATAAGATCACAGTTATTATTGTTTTTACTGTCAGCTTAGAGATCACTGTTGTCATAGACAACATAAAAACAGTAAAAAAAATGTAAAATTATCTTATATATCTTTATTTATTTTACAGATTTAATCTCAAATATATTCTATTCAACAATTTATATGTCTGTCAACTCAATCAATACTTCTCTGTTGATACTTATACTTTGAAGTATAAGACACTCTTATGAGAAATTGTGATCTTTAGTCTCATTATTAACAAAATTCTGAAGATCATTATTTTTTTATTAAATTTAAAATTCTTCTATTCTCAATAAGTAATGACAAAATGCTCTGAGACTTATAATGTAATCTCATTTCTCAACAACTTAATTGCTGAACTAATTGATGAAGAGTGTCTCAAAGAAGAAAATGAGAAGCTTGTTTTAATGAGTAAAAAGAAAAATTATAAAGATAAGAAGAAGAAGAATAAGAAGAGAAATGCTGATAAGAATAAAAATAAAAATGAGATGTACATTTACTGTAAGAAAGCAGTTCACTTTAAGAACAATTGCTGAAAGTTACATCTGAAAAAGATGTCTAAAGAGATAAAGAAGAAGCAAGAAATTAAAAAGAAGAAAAAGAAAGAAAAAAAGAAATTTTTAAGTTCTGAAGATAAACAGTATAATGAGAACACAATGATCTTGACTGTAATAAAGAGCTATAGTCTTGTGATTAATAAGATGTCATAAATAGCTGACTTTAATGCAATACAATATATGTACTGTGATCTCTCTGCATTTAGCTCAATCAAAACATTCAATAATGAATCTTCTATAAGAAGAGTGTCTGAAGTGATATATGCTTAAGAAATAGAAATGATTGATTTATAGCTAAAGAATAGTGATGAAAAGTTTTAAAATATTATTTTAATAAACATTTATTTTATGTCTAATATGAGACTCAATCTCTTCTTAATTGAAATGATCAAAACAAAAGAGATATTAATTAAAATTAAGAATAGATTATTATATTTAAAGAATAAAGTAAAGAGTATACTTAATTATATAGTATATAAAGATAAGCTATATTATCTTTAAATTTTAATAATGAGAAAATCTGTAAACAAGAATAAGATTATGTCAATTATTAAAGATAACAAGATCTCAAGAACTACTTAATACTGACATCTTAATTATATAGAGAATTTAAGTCTTAATAATGTGTTAAAGAATCTTAGAATAGTAAGACTTAATTTATAAGAATTTACAAAAACATCATTACATTTATGTGATGTCTGCATGAGAGCAAATTAAAAAAAGAAGATCTTAAGAAAACTGTAAAATTGAGTTATAAAGATAATTAAACTGATTTACATTGATGTTGTTAACTCTGTCATGCTGAAAGTATATGACAGATTTTTGTAATATATAATCTTTATGAATGATCTTATCTGCTGACAATATGTTTATAATATGAAAATGAAAGATCAGGCAAAAAATAAAATTAAATAATTTCTTAATATGCTTTTTACTCAGATGAATCTATGAATTGCATAGATACAACTTGATAATGAAAAGAAATTTGAGAATGAGCTCATCATTAAATAATTATGAAGTCTCAGAATTATCTATGAAACAACAGTTTCTTATAAATTAAAGCAGAATGAGATGACAGAAAAAAGTAATGAACTTTTGACAGCAAAAGTTAAAATTATAATTCTGAATAGTGAAGTCTTTAAAACTTTATGATTAGAGACTATTAAAACAATATATTATCTTCTTAATTAACTCTCAATGTCAGCTCTTAAGAACAACAAGATCTCAATTTAGCTACTGTTTAAATCTTTTAATAAGAATAAATTAGCAAATCTCATCAATCTTAAACATCTTCAGTGTTTTAAATGCACAGCATATATACATATTTTAAAGAAGATCTGAATAACAGAAATTAAATTTGAATTTTAAAGCAATAAGAAAATTCTTGTTAAATATGAAGAAAGAAATCAATATAGAGTATGACTTTCTGAAAAGAAAAAGACAGACTGAGTAATTAAAACAAGAAATGTGCAGTTTAATGAAGATTTATCAATCTATAATGTCAAAGTTGCAGTCTCAATTTCTAAAGTCATTCAACTTTACACTGTTAATGCAGAACAAGAAGATATGCAGTTATCTTTCTTATTTCTATTTTAACTCTCATCATTGTCACTGTCTTCAGAGTACATGTCATCATACTTTCTCATACTGATATTGTTAAATCAGTTAAAAGAAATAAAGAAAGAGAAAGAAAATATTACAGATATTTCTTTTATAATTAATAAATCAGTATTAGCTAAGCTTTAATGCTCTAAAAGAGAGAAATGATTCTTTATAAAGCTAAAGCTTAAAACAATCATGATCTACTTAACTGTATTTGATGCAATCATTAATGTCATAAAAAAGAAAAAAGACTCTGAGAGTAAATCTTAGACATTTAAATAGATAATTGCAAGTCATGAGTTGAAAGACTGAAAGAAAGCAATGAATAGTGAATATAATTCATTAATAATTAACTTTACATAAACTCTAAAGATATTATTATCTAATTGATGAGTTCTAAAGAGCAAATGAATCTATTATTACAAAAAAGAACTTAACAGCTCAATTTTACAGCATAAGACTTGATGAATAGTTAAAGAATTTGAACAACAATTTAAAATTAATTACAAAGAGATCTTTGCAATGATTGTTAAATCAATGATTTATAAAGTTATCTTTGTTATAGCTGTGTTTTATAATTATAAATTGAAATAAATAAACATTAAAACAGCTTTCTTACATAATAATTTAGAAGAAGAAGTCTACATGATTTAACTTACTGAATATGAAAAAAAAAAGACAAGATGTACAAATTAAAGAAAGCTTTATATGAGTTAAAACAGTTATCTTATCTGTGATATAAGATGATATACTGCTTTCTTATCAGTCTCAGATACACACAGATTCACATAAACAATAATGTGTTTAAAAAGAAAACTTTAATTGTTGCTGTTTATGTTGATGATATTCTTATATGCAGATTAGATAAGAACAGAATTCTAAATTTTAAGATTAAATTAAGTAATCATTTTGAAATGACTAACTGCAGAGTGTGTAAGCATTACTTAGAAATGTTAATTATGTTAGATATATAACCCACGATAGCTATGCTATTAGTGTGGTGCCACCTTTTAACAGGTTATGAGCCCGGGTTAGTGCGTGATAACTTGCGTAAAGTGGCGCCTAGGCCACCTCTGCCGGTGGTTCAAGTCCATGGTGAGGGAGTAAGTCCAAAAGGTCGCGAGTTCGAACCGCCGTCTGCGCGCACCCTTTACACCTGCGGGTCGGTTGCGGGCCGATCGCGGGTTAGGGGGAGTGTTAGATATATAACTCACGATAGCTATGCTATTAGTGTGGTGCCACCTTTTAACAAATTACACAAAATAGAACTTTATGAATTTTTATTTTATCATAGAAAATTTATTTAATGAAAATACTCAAAGACTTCAGTCTACAGAATGTCAAAACAGTTATAACTTCAATGAAATTCAAAGCTTATCTTACAAAGATTATTAGAATAGCTAAATTAGAGCTAATAACTTAATATTAAAAGATTATAGAATCTTTTATGTATGTTATAATACAAACTCAACTCAACATTACATATATGATGTCAATTCTTAGTCAGTTTGCACATAACTTTAATGATACACATTAAAAGACTTTAAAACAGATATTTCAATATATGTAAAAGACTCTAGACATCATTTTTGAGTATAAATTAAGTAAATGACTTGAATTACTAAAGTATTCAGACTTGAACTGAGAGAAAGATCTTGAATTGAGAAGATTTACATTAGAGTACATATTTAAGATGATTAATGAATCAGTATTCTGAAATTTAAAATGTCAGAAAATTATCATCTTATTTTCTTATAAAGTGAAGTACATGATCTTAATAAAGACTATAAAGAAAGCAGTATGAATGCAGAGATTACTTAAAGAGTTAAAGTTAAAGAAATTTGAAACAGTTACAATTTAAATGAACAATTAAAGAGCTATTGCTTTGATTAAGAATTCTGAGTTTCACATTAAAACAAAACACATTGACATATATCATCACTTTATAAGAGAAGTTAAATTTTGCAGACTTATTCATCTTAATTACATTCTTACAAATAACATAGTTACTGACAGACTTACAAAATCACTTTTAACATTAAAATTTACTCATTTTATTAATCTTATTAATTTAATTAATCATTAACAAAGACTCTGTGATCTAGTGATAGAACAATTGAGATTTCAATATCTCAAAGATACTTATTTAAATTGAGTCAAAGATGTTTTGATATTGTTTTATTGACTTTTAGAGTTGATGAGATGCTATGAGATTTTGTTTTTTACCTTATCTTACTGTCACTGAAACAATCTGAGAGAATGTATCAAAATGTCATGTCTTATTTCATTATCTTAGTGATTTGAAGCCCTACAGAGGTTTCAGAAACATGTGAAGTTTGTTAGAGCAAACAGTTTGCTATGGATAAAAGTTTTTTCTTTTGTTGATTGAAGGCCTTCTTATAGGGTCACATTTTCATAGAGTAGCTAGACACTTATGATTACACGTTCATTCCACTAGCCACTCCTCCTATGTTTGACAGTTCCTTACGAGGGACAGAATGCATAAGGGCCTACTGTAAGGTAGGTAGGGTAGGTAGGGTTGCTTGTACATAAAGCTGAGCCGGCATGTAAAGTTTGCAGCGGAGGATTTGCTTCTCGCCATCGAATCGTCCTTTCCGCCCTGCCAATGAGCCGCCCTCATTGTATGATGAGGCAGAAGCTTAAGATCTGTTACTGACCAACAAGCTCCTGGAAGTCATGTTGATCAGAAGAGGGAAAGGGAGCATGCACGGGCGGTTCTCTCGGTTTGATGTGGCGTGCGTCCTCGGTACAAAGTACCCTGGGTGCTTTTGAAGAGTTCCCAGTCCCACACGGTTGGGAGAGAGGCAGAGTACGTAGGTACACTAGGTACTAGGTACTAGGTACTGTAGGAGCAAACCAATCTGAGGTAAAAATGCTTTGACCAGTTCACAAAGTTCCGCCGTGGCCCTGTACCCAGTCAGTGACATGGACCGCAAATCTCTTCCAGGTCCCCAGCCGTGAGGTAGCGGCGATCAAGCTCCAGCTCCGCTCCGCAAGGGGGAGCTCCAACTTACCTGCGAACTACAGTACCTTATCTAGGTAAAGATCAGAAAATCCACCCCATCAGTGGAGGTACACCTAAGGGTGAGGTACGGGAAGATGTAAAATCTGTGTATCATTATCTTCAATCTTCCATCTTCCACCTTCCATTTTTCATCTTTCATCTTTCATCTTCGATCCTCCATTCAATATGTGAATGTACATACAAATGAAACCTGTCTGTGTACCTATTTATAATGAACATCTTCTTTCCACTTGAAGGCAAGGCTTACAATGAGTGGCGTACATACCTAGGTTGTATTCAGAGATGTAATGTACCTTACCAAGTAGGGTAGGTAGGTATAGAAGGAAGATACACGTATGTATATGTATGTTGGAACAAGTAAGGTAATAATATCGGTACCTGAGGAGAATGCAAGTAAGTACAGTACCTTATCCACGCAGCCACAGGATGCCTAGGGTATATGTCGCTTCCAAAGGCAATATTAATATATCATACTCCGAGTCTGGGTGTGAATGACCCGGTTCTCATGCAAAATCTCGTCGTAATCTGCACGGTTGATTCGCCCTTCTCTCCGCTTCCATCCATCGCCCAGTCCATTGCGGCCTGAGGATAGACGATTAGATGAGATGACCACCCTCTTCGCCGATGACCCTGGTCTCGTTGCAAAGGCCATGGTGGTTCGAAGTGAGGCGAGTAAGGTTCGCCCTCCTGTCCTGTTCGCTGTTCACACATTGCATCTATGATGATGATGTACCACATGTATCATCAGTGGAGAATTTAAGGGACACAAAGTCTGCGAAGGGGCCGGAAGAGATCCTTGAGGGAGGAAGCATGAAGTCCTTGCTGTATCGAACGAACTAGCTTCAGATCCAGTAGGACTGGGAATGCCAACTGTCTTGGCGAAAGAGATTTCTTCCAGGTTGTTTCCTGTGTCCTGTGTTCTGTGTCCTTAGTTCCGGTCGAGTGAGTAGTGAGGTACTTGACGTCGAACACACCGCGAGATGCCGCCAACCTTGGGAGGGTTAGTTTACCTACTTTCCACTGATCGTCGAACCAAGTCGGTGACGTTGCCCGACATTGTGGAGCAAGCCGATCTAGGTCTGTCCGGCCAATGATGCTTGGTTGAAGCCCCTTACAAGTCCTCATTGGTTGCATGCTTCTGTTCAGACCCTCCATGGCCACCCATTTGCGACAGCACAGCGCATCATTTGCGTCCTACCCGAAACTGCTTCTCTTGCTGACAGCCACGGTACACATTCGATCGCTCAGCTTGCGGTGCCTCGTGCCCATCGCCGCTAGCGGCGCGGCGAGTGCAGTACGTTCGTACAAAGTACGAGCAAGCCGAGATCAAAACCAGATCACTCTGCTGATTATTGAGGCTTGAGGCTGAAGAACTATAGGTACACTATCCTTACCCGGACCCGGATGATGCCTGCTCGTTCGCCGAACCGGCAAGCCGCTGATTGGAAACTGGGTTTGACGAGGGTGGTTGGGGGCCTTCCGGTAAGTAAGGTAATGGCTGGCAGTCAAACTCAAATTCCGCTGCATCTGCTGCCATGCCCTCTTCCCTGCATCTTGCATCTGGGTAAACTAAGACGGAAGCGCCGGCGAGAGATACCGCTCGACCAAGGAAAGTGTATTTTGCTGGGAGGTACCTACGGAAGTCCCCGATTGCCCGCCAGTTAGGTAATCAAGGGTCTTCCCCATTACCCCGTATCGCGATTACAAAGCGATCAAAGATCCCCCAGTCCAAGAAAACCATCTCATGTATTTCTCTGTAGATGTGGTCAAAGACTACCTTAGGTACCTAATAATGATCACCAGTGACATACATCATCCATATGCTTTGTTTCTCCTGAACGAGTAGGTACCTACTCGATTACCTCGTACTTACAATACTTATGCTTGAGGCACGGTACCTATCTTTCATGCTCGGCAGTCAGACTGCGCTGATCTCTGTCGCGGCACTCAAATGACCCACCTGCATGAGCAGAAAGTCTGTGCGGGAATGCGGAGGACGTTGACATCTGTCACGTTTAGGTGTCTTGTATGTGTAGCTGTTGCTGTAGCTGTAGCTGTTGCTGTTGCTGTTGCTGTTGCTGTTGCTCTTCCTGTAACTTGCCGTACGGGACGAGAAAAACCTCCACCTGATACAGTAGCGTTATTATTGATGGTTGTTCTCGACTGGATTATTCATATCCACCCATACCTTAGGTAAGGTACACCAGTGTCTACCTTATCGGGCATTTGGTTTTAAGGTACTTCGTAAAGTATAACTTAACATTAACGTACTCGCCACCTAGTCGAGCCAGCCACCTAAGCAAGCCACCTCAAAATCTCTTAGAAACCATGAACATTTAGAAATTCATAACTTCAGAACATCTATATAAAATTCAGGGAGTGTAGTTTAATTTGACATTATATGAATATATTTACTTATAGCTCTATTATAATTCAATAAAAATACATAATCTTGAGTTCTTCACTTATAAAAGCTGTAATTTATGAAATTTATAATTATATCATACTTCTACAATTAATTCTTGCAACTCTTATATAATATTTTTATTCTTAATTGATTTATCTATTTTCTGAGCAGAATATCAATTCTTAAGTAAATACATCATAATGTGGTAAAGTTATGAATTTTCAAAATATTACTATCGTATGAGATTTTGAGGTGGCTCGCTTAGGTGGCTGGCTCGACTAGGTGGCGAAGACATTACCGTAGGTGCTAAGTAGGGTGACCATTACCTACTTATCAGGTCCAAAAGTATTGCAGACTTCTCCCTCCCTCATCATCGTCAAAGTAATTCACACAAGTAAACAAACAATCCTGCTGAATTGATATAGGCACGTAATCGCATCCCTTCTATAATCTGGACAGGCTGTCTTACGTGCTCCTTGCGTTCTGTATAGACCCAAATTAGCCCTAGGTGCCATTCCTAAGTCAACAGCGATGACTCAGGGTACTTTGGTAATCACAGCTTGGGTTATTATTGTTCCAGTATAGGAGGCCTTTGTTTGAAACAGTGGAGGACTGGGCTTGAATTGCAAGATTAGGAATAGAAGGAAGTTGATGTGGGGAGATGAGAAAGGCCGAGCTGATGGAGCGACTGGATCGCGTCGTTGAACGTCGTTGAAGCAGCACAACAACAAAAGACTTTCCATCGCCAGCGACTACCGCGGGTTCTGGGTGCACCTCTCGTTCGACAGAGGGAAAGCATCCATTCGAGAACCAAGCTATCTTTACACAGATCTCTCCGAACCCGCAACCGCCCTGCAGCAACACCATCCCTGCTACATGATTGGCCTTGTCGTTGTGAACAAGCTCAACAGTTTACTGCTTTCTTGTTAAACGATGTCTTGAGTGATTACAGACATTTGCCACAAACTTTAGCTCGGTCCGTGTCTCCGAGGTTGGTTCTACAGCGACTAAAGATCTATCCCGGGTATGAGGGTGCGATCCTCTTTCAATGACCCCACCAACTCGCTCTGAGGGTCTATAAGTTATTGTTGCCTGAGACCGACGCTTCGAGCAATCGGCTGAACCGGCACCGCAGACAAGATCTAGCGCCAACTGCGGGAAGCTAATTAAGACGAGTCAACTGGGATCTTACTTGGCTCAGCACTTGATGTCAAGTCCTTCAGGTAGTAGTGTGGCGCCCAGAGGCCATGGAATTCATTTAGAAACACATACGATAGCCAGAAAAATAAATTCGTGCACCTCAGGAGGCTCAAATCGTCAGGATCGTATTATCGTTACGCTAGAAGGGCTCGCGACGTGCTACTTACTATCTTGACTGTCCGATCCAACATCGTTTGCCGTACATCGGGGTGTCCACCACACGTACCGTGGACTTCCACATAAAATTCTCACTGTAGAAGGAGAATCTGTAGAAGCAGAGAAAGAAGTCCTCTCGTCCGAATAGAGTAGAGATTTATGCCACAGACTCTGGACCGCCGTAGTCCGTATGCCCAACTTCGACTAAGGTATTTACCCTACCGACATTGTGCTGCACAAGATCGCCCGAACGTTACGTTAGTATGGGCTTCGACGCAGGGCTGGTAAGCTGGCCAAAGCGTGCCTTTAACATGACCCTTTCAGCTTCAGCGGCCCACAACATGTGCCAGTGGCTTCAAGAATATGCAGTGTTATTGTTGTTGATATGGTTCTTTCTATTCGACATGCTTTTGGCTTCAAATACTCATATGCACCAGAAAACAATGGTCACCTGCTTATGCAGACGAAACCCGTGTGTACTCGCTGAGCTGGACTAGGTACGAGGAGAGCTTCAGCAGACAGCGTGCGTCTTGCCCGACTTGCCCTGCAGCGAGTGCTTCTCATTCCGGAAGCGTTGGTGATTGTGCTTCGCCTTGCGGGCCGGTGACGCGTGGTTCTTGAGGTGACTACGGCACCGATTAGCTTGTCCCACATCCGCAAACCAGACAGGAGATGCCGACGTACTCGACGTGTTCCTCGAGCCTCTTGTCATCCATGCTCTCGAGTGTCTGCACGGCCGACTTGATGTCGGCGATAAGTTGATCGCACCTGGCCCTGCTAAAGTCTTCTCTCACGACCACCCTCATCAGTTTCAGCTTCTCACTGTGTGGTGCCATCGTGTAAGCCGGCACGATCCAGCCACGTTCACGCAGCTGATGCGCCACGGCAAACTCATCGAAGCGATAATGCTTCGTCGGATTCAGCTTGAAGGCTACCAAAGGCAGCCCCTCGACACCGCCTTGGGAGAGAATGACGAAGCCCAATTGTTTCAAGCAAGCTGCCAGATAGTCCGCCGTCCGAGTCAAGTTCATCATGATGCTGCGGTACCCTTGTTTACCTAGGCGAATCATCTGGTAATACTGGCCAATAATATGAGAAGCACCCTTGGAGAAGTTCAGTGTGAAAGAAGCCTGGTCAGCCCCAAGGTAATTGATGTTAAAGATCAGCTCTGTTGGGAGGTATTCGTGCGAGCGCCAAACCACCCATCCAACACCAGGGTACACCTGACATCCTTATTAGCGGTGATCGGGGAGAGTCCGTGACTAAATCAGTCCTACCAAGCCGTACTTGTGTCCAGATGTGTTGATCGACACCACCTTCTCCAAGCGGAAGTCCCATTCTAAGCTCGGGTTGACGAAAGGGGCGACGAAGCCGCCGCTAGCCGCATCAACGTGGATCGGACAGTCAAGGTTTTTCTTGACTAAAAGGTCATTGATCGCTTTGATATCTTCGTACTCGCCGGTGTATGTCGTGCCCAGAATGGCGCAGATGCCGATGGTATTTTCGTCTACCAGGTTCACCGCCTCCTCCGGATCGATCACGTATCGGTCCTTCGTACAGTATACATATCTCTCTTCGACCTCAAAGTACCTGGCCGCCTTCTCCCAACAGACCTGAACGGCAGCGTTCATCACGATATTTGGCTTGGAGTGATCCTTACCCGCCGCCTTGCGCTTGTTTTGCCAACGCTTCTTCATGGCGAGTGTGCCAAGCATGATTGCTTCGGAGGACCCAACAGTTGATGTGCCCATCGCCTGAGAGTCGTCGGAGCTCGTAGGTGCGTTAAACAAACGTGCGATCATGGAGACGCAGCGATTTTGAAGGTCGGCGGACTGGGGATATTCTTCGTAATCGATAAAGTTTTTCGACAGGGATTCGGTCATGAGCTTCTCGGCTTCATCTTCCTAGTACATAGTCAGCATGCACTCGGTCAAGAAGCTTCATCGCCGACAGACCATGTACGTCGTGACGAAACTGGCAAGGTTCAGTATCGGGTTCCCATCAAGGCTCAGATGATCCCGAATCGAACGGTATGCGATCTCCTTTGGCATCTCCCCCTCCGGCATTTCATGGCTCGGCAAGTCTTCTGCCGCAAAGCGGGAGCCATAGACACTGGAGGTGAGCTCATCTTCATCGGGTTTGTCCATCTGAACCTTCTCCAGCCCATCGACTAGAGGTTTCTGAGTATCGCTGTCATTGGGGACGGCAGCCAGGTGAACCATCTTGACAGATGCTGTGATTGTCGATATAGACAGGAAGTGTTCGTGATAAGAGGATAATGTTGACCGCGGTTTACTTCTTGTTCCTGAGCGAGCGGGTTGGAAGTGAGTTGGCAATCAGGTACTTAAGGTAACCCATCAACACAAGGATGTAACAAAGGTATTATTGTACCTTAAGGTATTGCTACAGATGAACCGGTATTTGTATATCAGGATGCCCCCACTTCGTCAGGTACCTTACCTTACCTTAATGATACCAGGTATACCTGTAATGTAATCTCTTACCGTACCTTAGGTACCACACATCGGTGAGAAGCAACCGGTGAAACAATCCACGGTGGAGAAGATTTAGCAGGGCAAGACCATTGACTATGAGTCATGTCCCAGCAGAGAGGACTGTGGCCGTTCTATGGATTCTTTATCACATTTGGGTGGATGATAAATGGTGGGTGTTGACCCAACCCCAAGGTAACAGATATGATAGAGATTCGTTCTAGCACGAATATACAAACATTTATAGACATTGTGATAAAGTCCATCACTTAGATTAAGACTCAATATGCTCCAAGGAATTCTGCCACAGCCTAGATCCCTCGTCGGTTGTTCCCTGCTCAGGAAACAAGCCTCAGCGCATGTAGTCACTCGTATGGTTCACATAGCCTGAAGTGCCTATCGCAGATCGCCAAAGACGCGTCTTACGGGTTGCCGTGTTTGTGGTAACCTGGCACTGGAGTATCGTCTGTCCCCCCCTGTCCAGTGCCATATTTGCTAGTGTTTATCGGAAGTCCTGTGTGTGGCTCGATGACGTCGCCTGGTGGGAGTGACTCGCCACGGCCAGAAACGCTTTTTCCACATGTTAGCAGCCAAACCAACACCGCACGTACTAATATCTTACTTCGGGTCGAGCTTATTACCCAAGCCGCTTAGATGAGAACCACGCTGCACAGAACCTCCCTCGGCAAGAGCAGTGGTCCCTGTCCCTCCGGTGACCTGTGATGCGTAACCCGCAGGTGGGTCCTTGTGCAATCTGTTGCGCTCATGGTCATGCTTTTCGTGTTCGTAAGCGGCAGTTCCGGCTCCAACCGCGCCTACACCAGTAGCAGTCTTGACGCCTTGATGAGAATCGTAGTGAGAATCGTGACCATAGCCGCTGTGACGCGCGGAACGGTCCGAGGTGGAGTCCTTGTCATGGTGGAGGAATCCGAGGATACCACCATGTTTCTTTCCCTCATGGCTGTCTCCCTCATTCCTATGTTTCTCGACCTCATGCTTGGAAAACTCGGCTCCTCCAACCGCACCAGCGCCCGCAATCCCGCCATCCCGCTCGTAGTGGTGGTCAGTGTTGGTCTGATGGTCCGTCCCAGGGACAAAGGAACCCCGAGTGCTATCATAGTCCCTCCCGGTTGTACCAACCGTTGTGCCGGAGAGACCCGATGTTCGGCCTGGCTCATCTCGGGCGTGATGATGTTTCTCGATCTCGTACGCTGCTAGGCCACCTGCACCTGCAATCCCGGCATCTCTACCGAAATGACGGTCATCACCCGTGCTAGTGATGCCAGAGCGAGAAGTAGGCTCCACGCGCGGATGAACACCAGAGGTACTGTATGGGTCTGTGTAGCCTGTTGATGGTGCTCCCGTCGTTGAAGTGCTCGATGTTGCGGCCGGGTTGAGCTGACCGTGGTGGTGCTTCTCAACCTCGTACGCTCCGACTCCCGTAGCCCCAACACCACCTGCCAAAGCAGCTTCACGTCCAATGTTGCGATTCTGGCTTTGACTGTCGTATCCTGTACCAGACCCGCCAATTCCAGTTCCGGTTGTTGAGGCACCCTGATGTCTATGCTCATGACCAAGAGACTCCCCTGCGAGGGTCTCCAAAGGACCGGTGTTACCAGCTACATGAGGGTCGAGACGATTCGCTGTATCGGTAGCATGAGGTCCTGAAGTGAGGTGTGGGCCAACCGGATCGACGTCCCCATGGGCGCAAGGATCACCCTCGAAACGGTGGCCGAGTTGGTGGTGGTCGTGTTCCCAATCTGCCGGCCCGTAGCCCCGCACGCCCGAACCGATGGGGCCACCAATGCCTTCGGAGCCTAGAGCTGTGCCAGTTGCAGAACGATCTCCATATCGCTCATGCTCTGCCAGACCAGCCCCGCCTAGGGTACCAGCTCCAGTAGCTGTATTACTGCCAAGGTGGGAAAGACCGGTCCCAGAGCTGTGGGTGTTGACTCAGCAGAGGCCCGGTGACATGGCAACAGGTTGTTTGGATCTCACCTTCGGACGCTACGGTCCGGTAAGCCAGAGCCAGTAAAGCCGGCGCCAGTGCTCCCTCTTCCAAGATCGCTCGACCCACCGAGATCAGACTCAACTCGCGGGTCCACTCTGTTCGTGAGGCCAGAGGTGTGAGGCCCAATGGTAGTATTGCCGCCAGTCAGCCCAGAAGCGGGCGTGTTCGGTAGGGGCTTGTTGGTGTCAAGAGGATCATTGCTCCCTGATGAGCCAATCAGCCCTGAGCCAGACTGCGGATGACCCTGAATGCCCGATTTGATGCTCATGGTGCTTGCGCCATCGTCAAATGCAGTTGACTGGCCAGAGCGCAAGGTCGTATTACCTGTCAGGCTGGACTGCTGTGCACCAGCGGTGGGATTGTTACCGTATCCGGAGCCCACATCACCATAGGTCGGATTGCTTCCCGAAGAGAGAGGAGCCTGTCCCGCCTGGGAGCGGGAGCTTCCGAGATGGCTGCCTTGACCGGATGCGCCTCCGGTAGTGCCAGAGTGGACGGGATCTGAAGACTTGCCAGAGCCGTACATGACTTCCTCATCGTGTTTCGCTCCAGGATTGCTACGAGGAAAGTCATGTTTTAGCGACCTGCGTGGGAGTACCTGATTCAGACATGGTTCCCTTACAGAAGGTTCTTGAGTTTCTCCATGACTGCCTAAGCCTAGGATGATAGATGGAGTGGAGATGCGCTATTTACCAATAGCGACGAAAAGGTTGAGACAGGAACAACGGCCAGCGATTCTAGAAGACGTCGATAAAGGATGGAGAAAAGCCTTTCAAGCTTATCCAATGAATTTTCTTTCCAATTGTACAAGAGGCACCGATTAAGCGGAGTGAAGAGAGCGCAGTAAGGCCAGGGGGTGGGAAGGGAAGGAATAGGGTAAGGAAGGGAAAGGCAAATCCCACGGCGTTCGTGATACCTTACCACGTGGGGAGGGGTTGTGGGATCCAAAATCGATGAGATCATGTGGCGCAATTAGGTGGTGCCAAAGTTTGGGCCCTCCGTACCTAGGTACAGTAAAATATCTGTTGTAAGGAAAGGTAAAGGAATTCAAAGTATTTCAAGAGCATCTGCTTTAGGAGCTTCTCATGGCGATGCTCGCCTGGTGTTCTTTCTTTCTTCCCTTCGCACGTTATTTTCCCTCTCATCATTGTTGTCCAACTCACTTCGTAATAATATCTAATGCAGATGCGTATATGCCGCCGGCACAGCTCTACCACGTGACTCGCGCTAGGCAGGGGGTTGGATCGCGGCTCCGGATCAACTGGGATCCCTTAGCTCCGATGATGGAATAATTCCCCGAAGCCTACACGACCGCAGACCGACGTCTTGCTTGTCTATTTTTGCCATTCCCGGTCCATCTCACATTGCCAATTGCAAGGCGACTATGGGACATGTGTGGAAGTGACGTCTTAATGTGGTCTAAACTACTCGGATGATGACACAATGCCTTTCCGCGAGAAGATGAAGAAAGCCTTCGGGCGTTCCCCGTCGACCAGCAATGGCTCCGACCTTGCCAAAACCTCTTCCAAGGGCTCGAGAAAGGAGCAGGAAAGCATCCACAAGCCTGGCGAGATGCCCAAACCAAAGTATCGGGGTCCATATAATCAATCCCACCAGGACAAGCTCTCTGCATTTTCCTTCGGCGGCGCCTGGACGCGTCGCAAGAGCGATCAGTCGCAATACTCGCCGATGGGATCGAGACTGCCGAGCCGGAGAGGAAGCATGTTGAGTGGGCGGAGCCCGCCGGCGAGGAGCAGGCAGCAGAGCTACGTCGGCCAGGTGGTGGAAAATGCGGATGGGGACGATGACATTGCCAACGGTACGTGGAATCTGTGGCGACTGTGACTGCCTTGCTCACTGATGGGTGCAGTTGGATTATCTCGGCAACGTACAGCGGAAGAGAACACAAGCCCACTGAGGGGACACGGTGTGCTTGAGCATGTAACCTATGGTAGTCGAATTCACGGACAGATGCATAACACACCATTTACAGAGGATGAGCTGACCTTGGCTCTGACAAAAAGCACACTCGAAGGTTAAGATATTCAGAAGAGACAATTAGACTCTTTAAGATGACTTTTATATATTGAATCTTCACACATGCTAGCTGTACACACTACTTCAGGCTACTCACAATCTTTCAAACTACATTGCAAGTTAACTGCAAGTTATTTACAATTACTTTGTATAGAGAGATTCTTATGAAAGTGTAACAGACTAACAGTAGATCATAAACAATGTGTTAATGATTTGAAATTATGCAATTGTGTCATGGGCTTCAAGAGCCTCACTGGCCTTACTTACATGCTCACTTTCTTTCTCAACAGCTCTTATAACTTCTACTCATATGAGTCTATTGCTTCTACCCTTTCTTATATGGCTAAATGCCTCATACAAGACTATTGCTTGCTCAGTCATAGTTTATTTATTCTTTATACATTGCATGCAGCCTATAAGGCTATGGCAGTTGAAAGCATTAAGTACAGATATTTTATAAGAAAATACATGTAATGTGCAAAAAAAAAGATCTATAAAGTGTTACATCCTGATCAGAGATTCCTCTGATATAGAGTCTAGAAGTTAGAGCTTGTGATATAAGAGAGATTTTCAGTACATTAAAGTTAACTAATAGATAGCAGATACTAAATAATGATTATCATTGAACATACTTATCTTCTTAGAGAAGATAATCTATCTATATATTATTGAGTTGCTATGCTCATCAGAGTCACTGTGAACATAACAAGCTAATAGATTCTTCTTAAATCTATTGTTTTGCAGAGATCATTGCAAACATATTGAGCTGAGTAATCTTATATTTAAAAATATACTGTACTTGTCTATATCTAATTATTACATAATCATTACTAAGTATAATCATAACACAATTTCTTTCTCTTTAAAAACTAATTCTCTAGACTTCTTAAATGAAAATGTATCTGTATTTAATCTTTTTATTGTTATGCTGTCTTTTAAGCAGAAGAATTGCTTGCAGCTTGCAAAATTTATGGTAATTTATAGTTTTACTTCTTTTACTACTTATAAATGTTGCTTCAAATCTTAAATACTTTATACTGTCATAACTGATTCTCTAAAGTGTTCTAAATATACTCATTATGATTGATCTTGCATTTCAATGTTGTTAGAATCTTTAAATTGCACTTATATTTAATTGAAATCTGAACTTGAAATGACTTTAAATGAATGTACTATTCAAAAAAAATTGTTAAAGAAACAGACTACTTATCTTTCTGTATTGAATACAAAGATTCTTTATCTTTTTAAGACTCTTAAACTAAATAAGTTATGTGTGTTCATTAAAGCTCATTGTGTTGCTGAGAAACTTAATGATGATATAAATGAAATAATAAATAATGAAAATCTATTTAAAATTTTAAATCTTAATATTCTTCTAAATTCTCTAAATTCTAATTTCTTTACAGATTTCAAGCTTTCTTCTTAAATTGCTGAAGCATTCTTACACAATTAAGTAAGTTCTTTTAAGATTTTTATGTGCTTTTTAAAGCATCATATTCTTTTTATTTAATGAAATAATAAATTTTCTCATTAATTATTCTCTTTTCTAAAATGTTCTTAACTTTATATTCAGTTTTGAGTTCAACAGATATTAATATAATTTAAAGTAATATAAATTGTATTGAGAAGCAATGTTCTAGCTACTTCTATGAAGTGAGATAAAACTAACATCAAAGACTGAGTAAAGACTCTATTTACATTAACTGCAGTCAACATTCTTTTTACTTCTTCTGTAACTCTCTCAACAAAGATGTGCTCATAGACAACACAGTTTAAGAGTTTCACTAAACAACATAGTATAGCATGAATATCTACTTTCTTTCAATAAATTATGAGCTCAGATTAGCAAGAAGCTTCTTAGAGAAAGTGCATACTTTTAGTGTGACAGCAGCTGAGTATATTGACTTTTAAGATTCATAAAAGATTTATAATAAATCTGACTTTAGCAAAATCAGCACACTAGTAACAGCTGTGTATGCTGACTTTTAAGATTCACAAAAGATTCATAATAAATTCAGCTCTAACAGAATCAGCACACTGATGACAGCTATATATGTTAATTATTAAGATTCATAATCAATTCAGCTTTAACAGTATCACTAATTATTGAGATTCATAATAAATCTGACTTTAGCAGAATCAGCATTTTGCAGCAGCTGAGTATGTTTAATTTAGAAGATTTATAAAGAATTAATTTCAACAAAAATTAACATTTACAGTTATTCAGAAAGTACTGTTCTTCAGTAGCTTAATATGAATTATTAAGATGAATAAACATTATTATCTTACAAAACAAAAGACACAAAAGCTTTCTATTTATTTTATTTATATTATCTTCAATACATACATTGTTATTTTACTTTATTCACTTCTTATATTATGTATTAACTATCATCATCATAAACTTCAACAACTTCTTTATAAAGCAACAACTCATCTCAATTCTTATTTACAAGAACTGCAATCAATGATTCATTCTTATAAAAAGATAATTAATAAAAAAAGATCTATAAAATGTTGTTGAAGTCTTAATAGTCAATATACTGATCAGTGAATTCTTAGATTCATTTTTTCTCAGCAGTCTTGACTTTGAAAGTCAGAAAATTAATGTAAAATTTTTATATTAATTTATTATCTGCATAAATGCAGATAATTAAGAATATCTGATGAACAAAATCAGCATAAAGAATGTTTGAAATATATTAAAATTTAAGTATAAGAAGAAGCTGCAGATGATTAAAAGACAATATTTGATGAAGTTTGTTAAATATAGAATGTTAAAGAATGTATTCATTAAAGAAGTATAAATTTATCTGAGCAAACTCAGTAGAAAGATTGCTGCAACTCAGTTTGATATGATTAAGTTGTTTAAATCAGAATAATGATTTTAAACACTGCTTTAAATACTGTTAATTAAGTATGTTATAATCTGTAATGTCATTGATGTTTAAAACAATTCAGACATTAAGAAAGATTTATAAAAGCTTTAAAAGAAAAAGACATAGCTTAAGACTAATAAGACTGTTATTGTTTTGTGAATAGATAAATAGAAAAAAGATTAATGTTTAATAAATTAAAATTGCAGTTTATTAAATTACTGCACAGTTAATATTAAGCAACATCATTACAGATTATTCAGCTTAGACAGTAATTATTTTTCTTATTATTTTATTAAGTACTTTCTTTGCAACAACTCTTACTTCATTAAAGATTGTAAATTTCTTTCTGATATTAAGCAAAATATTTAAAAAAAGACAAGCAGATTAACTGCAGTTAAGCTGTATAGATTGACTGCAGTTAAGTTGTATTAGAAGTTAATTTATAAAGAAAAAGAAAAGAGACATAAAATCTTTAATGTAGAAGTCAGTAACAGTAATAATGATGATTTCTTCTTTAAATTTAAAGAGAAAGAGAAAGTTAACAATGAAATTGCTGCTTTATTTAAGAAGACTGTCAGTAAAATATTTAAATTTAAATAAATTGCAGATTCTGAATTCTTTTTATATATAATTAATTAACTTTAACTCTTCAGTGACTTCCTTATATGAATGAGACATTAACAAATTAAAGTTAAAAAAGAATATTTATACTCTTATTATTGTAAAGTAATTATTATACAAGTCAAATTGAGAAATTCTGTAAGACTGAGTTCAACACTCTATATATTTAAACTTAAAGTCAATCTTCTGTCAAGAAAGCAAATATGCAAAATGAAACTGCATAAAAGCTTTAATTAATACTGTTTTTAAATGTATGATAAGCACAGCAAGACTATAATAAAAATGTTAGAATAAAATGAAGTTTATATAATTAAATATATTGTAAAGAGTCTTAATGAATTTGCTTTAATATCTGCAATATATATATTACATTCAGAGATCATCTTCTCTGTTATTGCTTCAGATACAAGCTTACATATTTGAATTTATGAGCATAATCTTATGATTAATTTCTTAGACATTGACACTGCATTATTAAATGAAAAGATTAAGATTTACAGACTTTGACATTAACAATTTGCTCATCTTGATTCTGTGAAGTTGTGTAATCTTTACAAAATAACAATTCTTAAAAAGTCAATTCTCATCATTGAGAACAATAAGAATATGTATGAGATTTATGTTCTGATTAAGTTCATCAATAAATAGAATTACACTGTAAATAAAAAAAAGATTAACATTCTTGTTCTTGTCTTCATTGATATATGCAGCTCATTATTCTTGTTATTTAACAAATATCAGTACTTTCTAAAGATAGTAGATAATTACTTTCAAAAAATGTAAACAATATTGTTAAAATAACATAATAAGATCTTACAGACACTGCAAGAATGATAGTTAAAGATTGAATTTCAGATTGATGCAAAGATTCTTGCTGTATAAAGCAACAATGAAATGAAGTTAAAGTTTACTTTAAATAACTGATGCAAATCTCTTAACATTATACTGCAATACACAGTGCTCTACATGTCAATTCAGAATGACATTGTTAAAAGAGTCATCTGAATTACTGAGAATTCAGTACACATCATAATTAAAGAGATATAACTGTCAATAAAGTTCTGAGTGCAGACAGCATAGACAGATACTTATATTCATAATTGAACAGCAACTAATTTCTTAATTAATGATAAATAAATGACTTTTAAGAAAGCTTTCATTAATGTAAAGTTATTTATTGATTACATTTATATATAAGAATGCAAATATTACAGCTACATTAATTTCAAGTTACTATCTGAAGATAGATACAACAAGTTCATGAATTAAGAATGAATAAAAGTCTTTATGAATTACATTGAGAAAATCACAAAGCAGTATCAGCTTTAAGCTTCAGATCTTAAGTGCATCATTAAGAATTACACTGTAAAGTTTGCTAAAAGCAAGAAGAAAGACACTGTTGATCTTAAACTGCAATAATAGATATTAAATGTTCTTTTAAATAGAAGATTCATTGAATATTTATGAAAGAAGTTAATCATTATGAAGATCACAGCTTTAGATCAGGCACTTATGACTTAAAACAGTAAGATGCAGCTTAACTTGATTATAATTAAGGCTGACAAGTCTTAAAATAAATAACATGAGATCAAGTTAACTACAGTTAATCTAGATAAGTCATTAAATAAGAAGATCAATACTGATTAAATTAAGACAGTGATATTTAAAGAAGTCAGAATCTTTCTGTATGTTGAGATTTCAAAATAAAAGAGAAATAACAACAATGATGATTAAGATGTGAATGAGCTTTTAATTAAAATATTAAGAATTATATTAACATTTATGATGTTCTCTGTAGACAAAGAAGACTCTATAATTAAATTTAACATTTCAATATCTGTTATTTATGCTGAAGCAGTGAGAGACTCAATCTGAGAAGAAATGTAAAAGAACATTATTTATGTAAAGCTGACAATCTTGACAGTAAATGAAATATAAAAAGAGACTATATCATTAAGAAGAATCAACATTGTAATCAGTAAATGAGTCTTTAAACTTAAGCTGAACATCAATGAATTCTTAAATAAGTTTAAGGCAAGACTTGTGATAAAAGACTTTTCATAAATATATAATGTTGATTATAAAAACATCTTTATTCTTACTATTAAATTTAACACTCTGCAAATCTTTCTGACTATTATTGCACTCAAGAATCTAAAATATCATTAAGTAAATATTAATAATATCTTTACAGAATTCATTCTAAAGAAAACAATCTATATAACATCTTTTTTTAAAATCAATATTGCATTTAATTATGTTCTGCACATACTGCACAGCCTTTATGATCTTAAGCAAGTCACACAGAATTGACATAAATAATATGTCATTAAACTACTTAAATTAAGTTTTCATTAAAGCAAGACTGATCTCTGTCTTCTTCTTCACAGCATTAAAAGAATCATGCTGCTTTTTTATGTAAATGATATTGTTATGATTTCAATAAATCTACTACACATTCTCTGATTTAAGTAAGCTCTTGCAGACATATTCAAAGTCAAGAACTTAAGAAAGATATAGAAAATTCTTAACATTTAAATTATATATAATTATAAAATGAGAACTCTGTGTCTGAATCAGACTCACTACATAAATAAGATATTAAAGAATCTTTATATGTAATCTGATAAGCATAGAGTCATCAGCATTTTATTTAATAAATATAATACTCTTTGCTTTGCTGACTTAACTGATCAAAGAGTAGATTAAAGACAGTATTAACAAATAATTAAAAGCTTAATGTATGCAGCAATTCATATTTGATTAAACATTGTCTTCACACTAAATTAATTAAGTCAATATCTCAGTGATTCTGCAAAGCATCATGAATATATACTTAAGAAACTACTGCAATATATAAGATCAATCATCAATCTTAACATTATGTACAGCTTTAATGAGAGTTAAGTAATGCTTAAATACTCTGACTTTAACTATATTTTGAACAAATAGAATCAGAAATCAATTCTAGAATGCATCTATATGCTTAAAGATAAATTAATGTTGTAAATAAATCAAAAACAGAAGTCTGTCATCATTTTAATTACTGAGATTGAATATATAATCATGTCAATGTGTACAAAGACTGAGATCTGACTTGAACAGATATTAAGAGACATAAATATAGATAAATATTTTGAAATCAACTTACACTGTGTAAACATTCAAAAAAACAAAGCTCATCAAGCATCTTTACTTATTTAGCTCAGAGAAGACAATTAAGTTGTTTTGATCTTAATCAAGAATGCATATATACATGAGTAATTAAAGCACATTGATGTCTTCTATTACAACATTTACAATCTGCATAAACACAATCAGATTCAGATAAACTTTATGTTCAGTTAAAAGATAATTGCTGATGAGCTTATTAAGTCTCTGTCTAGACAGATCTTTAAGCAGTTCATTGAATTCATAAAATTTACTGTTAATGATTAGTTAAATTCTTAAATGATTTGTTGAACTCTTAGTGATGCATTTAGTCATCTAATGTTTGTTGTTAGTGAGAGTCAATAGATGCAGTCTCATCAAGTAAAAGTGTTGAGAAATGATGTTTTAATTATTTTTATGAAGTAAAATAAAACTAATGTCAGAAGCTAAGTAAAGATTCTATTTACATTGACTGCAGTCAATGTTCTTTTTACTTCTTCTAAAACTCTTTTAATCAAGATGTGCTCATACACAACACAGTTTAGGGATTTCACTAGATGACATAGTATAGCATGAGTATCTACTTTCTTTCAATAATTTAGATGTAAATTCAAAGAATGTTGACAATTAAGAAGTTAATATAAAACTCAGAAATTGA
>JAABUY010000217.1_pt1 | contig 115185 bp, 102 predicted proteins | sample 5560271 | NCBI WGS metagenome assembly JAABUY01 (sample SAMN10711886, study PRJNA513374) | rock metagenome | isolation source: Antarctica rocks | place: Antarctica: Victoria Land, University Valley | reverse complement strand
GAGGGGGGTGTGTTTGTGTTGGGGTTAGGTACGGGAGAGATGAGAGGTTGACGGAGGGGTATGCGCCGGATATTTGGGTGGATTATTACTAGGGTGAGAGGAGGGAGTGGTTTAGAGGTGGATGATGGATAGGCTTGAGTTCGAGGATAGACGGGGGAGCTGAGGGTGATCGACGGGGAGTGGCGCTGATAGATGGGGCTGTTGGTTTAGGGGTCTTCAGGGGGCACCGGTTTAGAGTCATGGTGATGGTATCGCCCGAGAAAAGAGCGACAGAAGCGTTGTAACTACCATGATACTATCTTTGTTTTGCTGTAGAAGAAAACACCCAAGCCAGACATTCCCAAGTCATTCATCCTCATGTATCAAGCCAGCACCGTTTTTCTTTCCCTTCCGATCCTGTTGATGCTCATATAGGTTTTCAGGCTTCAGGCCTTACTTCCTGAGCCCTGAACCTTCTCCACAATCTTGACGACCCTGTCGTAAAGTTTGTCGCTCGACTGCAGTCCACAGACCTTGCTTGTCACGTCCTTGGCGTTGTGCTCTTTCATTATCTTGGCCAGTTCCGCGCTCTCATCATCGCCCTCCACATTCTGGAACCGGAAAATCATCTCCACCGCCCCCAACAAGGCATCAACCTTGTCACCCATTTCCGCCAGCTCCGCCGCCGGTCCAATAAACCTCTCCTTCCGGCTCAACTTCCTCAGCGGCGCCCTTCCCACGCGCTCCACCACATCCTCCAAGTACGGGTTGCTGATGCGTTTCACGATCTTATCCACATACTGTTTTTGCTCGTCGACGGTGATGCCGTGCTTATTGACAATCAAGTGGCTCGTCTCAGCCAGCGCCTCATGTACAATCTTACGAATTTCTTCATCGGCGAGTGCCTCGTGGATGGTGCGCTTGCCCCGATTATGGCCGTAGTAAGCAGCCGCGGCGTGGCCGGTGTTGACGGTGAACAGCTTGCGCTCGATGTAGGGTGTCAGGTCGTCGACCCATTTAACACCTTCGATGTCAGGGTGTTTGAGATCCTTGAAGGGCGTCTTGTCGACAACCCACTCGAAAAATTTCTCAATCTTGATGTTCAGGCCCGCGCCGGGATCCTGTCCGGGCACGATGCGGTCGATGGCACAGTTGGCAAACCGCACATGTTTGGCGAGGTCCGTCTGCTTGTCCTTGGGCATATTCTTCTCGTCTTTGATGAAGCCAGCCAGCGTATCCGTCGCTCCAATCGCATTTTCGCAGGCAATGACCGCCAGCGGCTTTCCCGCCTTCCGGCCGAGGATGCCCTTGGCGATGACCGGGGCGATGAACTTCAGGATGTTGGGCCCTACTGCGCACGTCACCAATTCGGCGTTCTCGATTTCTTTGACCACGTCAGCCTCGTGGGTCTTGGAGTTGATGGCACGATAATTGGTGATGGTGTTGACTTTCTCGCCGTCACTGCCAATTTCGGTGACGGTGAAGGACTTGTTCTTCTGTAACTGCTCAATGATGCTGTCCACGACGTCGACGAAGATTACTTCATAGCCGGACATGCTAAGCTTCTCCGCAACGAAGCCGCGGCCGATGTTGCCTCCGCCGAAGTGGACTGCTGTTTTCCCCATGATGGTAGTGAGTGTCGATGACGCAAGTTGCGGTGCTGTTGGCGGGGTAGTTTGTTTACAATGTGGGGTTGTCTGTCTAGTAGACCGCAGGTCTGTATATGAAAGTGGTCGTATTCGACAGTTGTTAAGAAGCTTTAGTGAGATTCACAGAGGGCTTTATACGATAAAAGATTCTTGAAAGGATGAGGATGAAGAGGATGATGCATGAGGCTTGGGGCTACCAGTATGTAATGGGTGCCCCGCATGGGGCTGGAAGGGACCATTCGCCCACGTTGGCGAGCGTCCCTTACGACCAGCCACAGTGCGCTATGCAGTAACGTTACTGTAGACCATCTGCCGCTTACTTCGCGGACAAGCAAGATCCTCTTCCTGGACTTCGGGCCGACTCCCCTTCTCCGATGTGCATCATACTAAACTTTCAAGGAGGCGCTTGCCATGTCACCGAGTACAGTAATTCGTAACCTTCTAACTGTCGCTGAAGGTTGATGCCCAAACGAGTTGAGGTTATTTAGGGGCTCGAGCGGTGTGACATGAGCGTCCGAGAGCTGCATACGAAGTATGCTGTGCATCACGAAATCTCAAAGCCTCCCAATTCTACCCTCTTTCATATAGGTTGACCGCTTCCGTCGTCCAACACAGCACTCCGCAATCCACGCAATCGCCGCAACGAGCATCATCGCCGTGGCCGCCCATGTCATTGCGAGAAATTTGTTCCCTCTATATGCCGCCACGCCAATCCGATTTCCTTGCTGGTTGATGATATTTGTGGCCTTCACCGCGATCACGGTCGCGATACTAGAAGCAATGGCCAGCGCCAGGAAAGCTATCTATTCTTTGTTAGCAAAAGACCCCGCGCGACCATCGACTCGAGGCAACATACAATTGCAAGAAGTAAGTTGATCGTTGCGCCGAGATTGCCACCGACTGTAAAGCCGATAATGCTTCCTGCGATTGCCAACCCGGTGACCGCGATGCCAACATAGTACAGTATCACCATGACCTTACTACCGATCTCCAACGTCCTTATACCATCCTGAATAGCCGAAGGCCAATGCAAGTCCTGTAAACTCACCCCTGGTTTCAGCTCTTTCTGAAGAGTGGCAGTGGGATCGAAGTGGAAAAGCGCCGTGCGGTTCGAGCAGCTCGTAACATTTCTGCTGGGCCGAGAGGTCGAGTTGACAACGGCAGTAGGTGTATAGTAACCCTCGCAATAGTCGAGGAGGTGTACGGAGTAAAAGTCATGAAGATTCAGGTAATGGGTGATATCCACGATAGCGCCGTTGATGTCGCCTTTCACCGATGACGCGATGGAGCCGAGGACTGAGGGAGACGGTTTGGAGGTGTCCAGGAACGTACGACCGACCATAGACATGTTGAGCTAGATCTGTTAGCGACTTGTGAGTTGAGATTACGGCCACAAAATTTTGGACTGACTGTGAGGAGATCAACATCCTCAAGATACCCGGGCTTCGAGCCAGCGAAGACACAGAGTAGGGAAAGAGTGAGCGCTACAACGGCGCAGAGAAAAGGAAGGATAGCTATGAGATGCATGATGGGAATGCTTGTGTTCAGTACTCTAGACCAGCTAGGGATTCGTAAACGTCCAAGAACTGCTGAGGCCTGTGTATAGAGATATTCTCCACTTCGAAGCAAGTATGAACAAAGACGTGAAGAGAAAGAAACTAAGAGGGAGGCAGCTGCATCCTGATGCCATTGCCTTCTTCAGTCACTACACGACCGGGCCATTCCACGTGTCGCGAGCCAGATCAGATCCAGCATTCCCGGTTGATGAAGCAACTAGAAAGACCGATCATCACGGTTGCTATATTAAGTCTTGCCTTTGCGCGTTAGGACTAAGTCCATGAGTGAAGACATGGAGTTTCACAATCTCTTGGTGCCCTCCAGATGGTTGGACGCTGTGAGACCGGAACCCAAATTACGTAAGCATTCAATATGCATCAAAACCCACCCACTGGCCGCACCGCCATGCCCTCTTAACAACCACCACCCCTCAACCCAGCAATACCCCCCTCCCTCGCACCCCTCCTCAACCATGCCCCCAAAAGGCAGCACCAAACTCGCCCCCCCGCGCCTCCCACCCCTCCCCAAACTGCGCGTCCGCCGGCCCAACAAACCCGAAACCAACCCGTGCCTCGCACTCATGACCTCCGTGCTCAGTACGCCCGGGCCCCCTCCCATCCCATCCCTCCCCGCAGAACCCATAAACAAGAGCCGGTGTCGCTGACAAGGAAACACTCTCGCAGGTTGCTGGGCGTCGTCGGGATACAGCGTGCAGGGCTGCGCGGGGCTGGAGCAGCAGTTGCGGGCTTGTATGGACACGCCGGTACGTGCACGTCATGGTAGTTCCTATCCTGGTTGTCTGGCATGGTGCCTGCGGTTGTTTCGGGCACCGAGGGTGGCTTGTGGGGATGGGAAAGGGGCAGGGCCGATGCTGACGGGGGTGTGTTTTGCCGGTGTGTAGAGACCGAAGGCGCAGAAGAAGAATACGATCAATTATCATCTCTCGAGACTGTATCCGAAGATCTCGGGGCCGCAGAAACGGAAGTGAGATGCGCCGGGGGCGGCGGACGGGAGGGTAGGATGTATATGTATGATGGCTTTACCGAGAGAAGGGAGCGGATGTGTATGATGGAGGATCGAGCGTCCTGGGACGTGGGCTGCAATGTTTTTCCTCGTCGTGCATTGCGTGGGTTGAGAAGGGTTACGGCGTTTGGGAACATTGTACCGAGCTTACAGCTGCTACTGTATTTCGCTGCTGGTGGAACTCAGGTGGAGATGCTAAAATGACATCAACTTCTGTGCTTGATAGAAAGCTATGCCACAGGTCATATTGGTAGGATTAACCCGTCATCAGATGGTCCATTGCGGTTGCGAGGGTTCATAAGATAAGTTCATTCTGTGGGTGCTCATATGATGGCTGAGCACGGCCTTGCATATCGCATTTGCGACTTGAAGCAGTCCATGAAAGACACGACAACACCATCGTACAAGCGTAGCCTCACAGTGGAGTCCGATAAAATACAACACTAAACGCCCGCTGCCACTGCATAATCAACGCTGAAAGCAAAACCCTACATGTCCTAAAGCTCCTTCTTCCCGTCTTCATTCCCAGGAGTGGCTGCGCCAGAGTCCGCCATGTCCCAACTGCCCTCTTCGCTTCTCCTTCTCGACCTTTCCTTCCCTCTCTCTTGCATCGCTCCTCTGATCCTCTTGCTCACCTCATCGAAACTCTCTTTCGAATTCAGGGTGCTAAATCCTTTGACTGGGAACCCAGCCGACCCGGCAAGCCCACCGCCTGAGCTACTTCGGCTTCGACTGCGACTGCGACTTGGCGGACGAGTTGCGAAGAGGGCAATACTTCCCAGATTGTGAAAGGACTCGTTGCGTGGGAGATGACCTTGGGCTGAGGAGCCGCCACTGATGCTAGCGTCGGAGGTGTGGCTTCGTGTCGGAGAGGACGGAAGGAAGCCGTCCGAGAAAGAGTCGCTGTCCGTACGGGTAAGTCGAGTTTTGGTTGGACTTTGCGGAAGGCCCTCATGGAAAGGATCTGCGACGATACGCGTTGCGTCGAAGTCAGGGAACATCTCCGGCCCAAGGGTGTTGATGACTTCGGTCACATCTGCCGAGAGCTTCGCTCGTTTTGCTCGAAGCTTGACCAGGGTGTTGGCCGACGTTGGATAGAGACAAAGCAGAAGGGGTCTGAGTGATTTGGCAATATCCATTCCCGTCTCGCCGAATCGGAGGGCGGCAAAGGTGATAGAGGGAAAGAAGACCATGGCGAAGACAACGACAAGCGACAAAGGAACCCAGCCCGGGACAAGTCCCTGAACACGATTGCGATAGGTCCACCACGTTAGTAAGACGGTGTACAAGGCGTAAAGGAGGGGTGCGAAGGCCAAAGCGACCAAAAGCTTCCACGTAGCCATTACGTCTCTACCTTGTAGTTTGACGGTCGAAGCCGCAAGAGCCTCGCGGGACTTCTTGATCGAGATCAATTTTGAAGCTGCAAAGACAGGAGCAAAGAGGACCAATCCAGGAAGCGTTCCGGTGGACATTACCGCGAGCTTCCCAAGTCTGTACAGTAACATAAAGATAACTTTTGGGATAGAGATCTTTGCATACTCGACTTGGTGATCGCGTATGCCCAGAAGCCAGAGTTGCTTGTTGTAAGCGCTGACAGACTTTTTCAAGTCGATGATCCGTGGGTCGTCTTTGTAATGCGTGTATCCCTTGACAAGACGACGATTAAGTTCCACGATCATAGGAAGAGGTAGCTTTTTGCCTGTAGGATTGTACAGCCGTCGTGCCGCTTGTATCAACTATGGGTCAACTTAGCAGCTGTAAGGTCCAAAAGCACAAGGGAATCAAACCATGAGAGTGTCGTAGTCAGGGCTTGTCACTGTCACAGACACCAGGGCTTGATATACAGTCTCCAGTAACTGGCGGACCGCCTCCCTTCGTTCACCCTTCTTATACATCTCCACCAGCTCACTGGGCACTTCGACAGGACTTCCAAATTCGACGACAGCCCGGGACCGAAATTTGTGTGCATGAAAATAGTTCATACCGCAGGGAATGATCTTCAAGCCACATTCGGGATTTGCTGCAAGTGCTCCGAGAGCCATGATAGCCACGCCCGCTTTGTGAAGCGTCAGAATGTTCTCCAACAGCAAAACGGAAAGAGTTTCTCGACCTACCCTTGAGCGGCAGAAGCTCGGTTCGGTCATGACTCCCACCCTCCGGAAAGATGCCCACACAGCCACCTGCGTTGAGTCTTTCAAATACGGCATCATACACCTTAGTTTGATCGACTTTGGGGGCCGTTTTGTACGTCGTCCCTTTGAAATCGGAAGCAAGACCTTTTCGCCCCGCGCCACCATCTTCAACAGTAATTTCCTCCCGCCCTGTCAACTGTCTCAAAGCATTCGGTCCCTTAAACCCCTTCTTCAGTCTAATCTCCTCGGGGCCATGGACCTCCAAGATCTCAGCGTTCGCAGCTTCTCCGTTGATAGTCGGCAGAACGAGCAGACCACCAATCTGCACTTCCGGACCATCAAACTTAGTGCCCACACCGCGAACCAGCGTCGGATCGTTAACCGGATCAGCCAAGTATATCCTCCCCGTCGCAGGCTTCACCTTGTCCATGGCCCTCGCCACAGGTACGGCTCCTACCGATCTTGCAAACGTTCCAATGAACCTCCTCCGCATGGATTTCTCCGCGATGAGGAAGGCTATGCGCCGATGTGCCTCCATTCGGATGACCCGCATCAAGATCAGGGGGTCCACAAACTGTCACGCGGGTTTCAGCGCATGCCCTTGACCGCGTCACTGTCACTCCCTTAGATGGGTTGCGTACCTGATTCGCGTGTGGAGCGGCAACGAATATGACCGAGCCTCTTCTTGGTACTTTCCATGCGCCCCGGGGATGCACCTCTCTGAAGAAGAGATCCACCAGTATGGAAAACGTCCAGAGGAACAAGTCGTAGATCCAGTCCACCATGGGGACCAGTTCTCGCTGTCGAGCCATCTTGGAGTACCTCTGGCCCTGCTTGATTTGTTCGTGTTTCCGTTCCTCAATGTGGAGCTAGTGTTGAGAGAGGTAAATTGGATAGTGCTCGAAGGATTGTATGGTCAATCTCCGCGAGGAAGCTGTTGAGCCAAAGTTCGATGCAGCGCGCAGCAGGCTGTACATCAATGACAATAATCTGTGAGCAAACTCAACGTGTAGGGCGCTAACCACGCTGTGGTTACAACGTTGGACAAGTTGACAGCGGCCCAACGGGATTTCTCGCGCAGGACGAGTTTACCATCGCCCCTGCCTTAACACCGTTCAAACAAAAGTCCAAATCTCTGCTACCAGATAGATTCAGTAAAGCGTATTGTGAACAATCAATAATGGTGAGTAAGGTAAACACAGCGATCAAGCCTACAAGTGGGGCAAGCCTCTGAATTCTCCTACCCACCACTTCTGATTCCCCAGCAAGAAACACTAAAGGTACCACCTACAGTGTGGAGAACCGTAGAGTATCGTAAGAAAGGTACCTTTGGCACCGTATCCCTCCTTGTTCCTGGAAAATACCAGGTATTTGTAATGAGCATATTAATTGTCTAAGAGTCTAAATGAAAAGAGAAATTCCAATTATCGTTCCGTCGTTGCTTCGATATATCAGAAATGGCCTCTGTCATGTCTCCCCACCAAGCAGGTCAACCTTCGCCTTTTGCGAAGTAGTCCATCAAAACGATCCATTGTCCTTTCGCCCCATATCGCCTCGCAATTCCCACAGCCCTCCCAAAGCCCTGTGCCAACACCCTGAAAAATATCTACTCAGGCACCTGCAACCCGTCCGCAATGTGGCGATCCCGGCCTCTCCACACCATCTCCCACATGACCTCTGCTTCGTTACGCGCGGTGTCAAGAGCTGCTTGATCGTTTCGCTCCAGAACACGAATCCTTTCACGGAGCTCATTCAACTCCTTATCTCCCGCCTGCAACCTGTCTTCCATCTCTTGGTCCCTGGCCCGTAACTCTGATCGGTACACCTGGTCCATCTCGTTGATCCTTTCGCGTAATTTGCTCATATCTTCGTCACGCGCGTGTAGCTCGATCCGGTAATTCCGGTCAATGGTGCGGAGTAGCCGGTTGTAGTGGATTCTGATCTCGTCCTCGGTATCCATCGACGGTGGTGGAACCGAGTCAACAAAAACATCATCGAGTTTCGAAGGATTCTCGGGGCTGATGTTAATTCCAGGCAATTGCTTATTTCTATCATCCGCCTTTTCCTGTGCCACGGTTGGGAACAGACCAGGTGCTCCCTTTCCAACAAAGATTGGTGAATTATTCTCAGATATGTGGTCTTTCCGAACAGGGGTTCTTCCAGCGGATGGCGTGGATCCAGATCTGGCAGAGCTCGAAGACACAGCGCTACCAGGCGTCAAAGGACTTGAAACCAGACCGAAACCCTCGCCCGATGTCCTGGTGACCAACTTGAGCCGAACTCCATTTCGGCGTTGAAGTTTCGCTCCAGTGGTCGGGGACGAATCTTCTGTAGCCGCACTGCTTGAGGATGTTCTCCGCCAACTGACTGATAAGCTCTCTCTTCCAGGATTGTACGATGGGCTACGGTTTACGCCCGCGACCTCGACCAAGGGAGAACGGGCACTGTCTGTTTCCTGCTCATCGAACACGATCAGCTGGGACGAGGTGTTGTCTCGATCACGGTGATCGATCGAATGTAAGCTCCCAGAGTATTTCTCCCTGTGATAGCGTGAAGTAAACGTGGAGTTATAGGCAGGTGCAGGTGGTTGCACGTCATCGTCCGCAAAGGTCGATCTTTGGTAGGCAGTTTCGGATGCATCTAACTGATCTTGAGGAATTGCGGGAATGAAATGGGCATCGTATGGCGGCGCAGGAGTGTCGTCTCGAGAGATGTCTATAAGCGAGCCTTCCCTGGCTATCCTGAAGTTCTCCCTGCCCAACAGAACATCTATGCTTTGAGGTGCATCGAGCGTAATGATACTAGTCTTCGTATGCGTGGATATGATGCTGGAAGCCCGACTTGGCCTTGGAGTGGAAGCCGAGGTTGACTCTCCTCCACGGCGGAAATTTGCGTCGGACACTGAGATCGAGGAACGTCTTGATAACGACACCGGAGTTGTCACAGTCTGGGAGGTAATATCCTCATGATTGACTGATGTCGCTGAAACTTCAACACCCGGATTAGAGACCCCAGGCAATGGCCAACCGTTCCGCTCAGATGTCCTCATCTTGCGTAGCTGTCCTGATGCAGCAATGTGCGAGTATTATGGCGAAACGAATCTTATCCCTCAGCTCAGACCGCACAAACGCAGACTATTTGGTAAATAATGAGAACAGAGTAATCTCAAGAAACATAATATGCTAGAAACAAGAGAATGAGAAAGTGAGAGTAGGTACGAGGCTACACGACTATGTATCGTAGGCACAGCCTCAGCTGACAGTGCTTGAGGCTTGGCCTAGATGGCAGACCTAACAACATGACAGATTAATGTGATATTTAATGGGAAGGTCCTCAAGACGGATTGACAAGCCTTGGCCTCGAGGCTTCGAAGGGCAATGATCAGGCAGCAGTCCTTCAGCTTCGTTCCTGGCACAACGTGCCTACCGAAGTCTAGGCTGAGGCTTCATGCGGTCAGGGAGCAGGGAGCAGCCCTTTTCCCCAACTGTAAGTTATCACAGTATGTTCCGCAGCTTTCAGCCTCAGCCTCTTTTGGTTTGCATCACTTCCAGGTTGTTGCAGACATTAACTTATTATTTGGGCTACCGAACCCTGGACTGCATATTATAAATACAGTCTGTGATGTGATGGCTCACGTCCGAGCCTCGGAACAAGAACTTTACGCATGTCTCTTGCTGAGAAATGCACGCTCAGGCCATCATTACTGTTATTGTATTATTCTAATTGACTTACTGACACATCTTCCAGCGACTCCAGCGGCTCCAGCGGTTGACTTGACAATTACAGAGTTCAACCCTCTGTAGAACTATCAGAAAGTTGCGGGGACTAAGGCAGACAGGTGTGTTTCAGGAATGGTTCGTGAGGGCGTACAGCTATTCCTAGAATGTTGGCTCCAAGGGGCACATAGCAAGAATTTGTAGAAAATAAACAGTAAAATCTGCCTAAATTCTCTTTTCCCTAATCATCATTCACAAAATTGATCTCACTGCCTTCCTCAATGTCATCATCATCATCATCACTATAACAAAACAAAAGATTCTTGCAAAGACTTCTTCTTTACAGAAGAAATCTTCTGTAACATAAGAATCAGTGTTCATGTCAATACTCACATCAGTCTGTTCACTGAATCTTGATAATAATCTTATTAAGATTCTCAATCTCAATGTTGCTGTCAATAAAGATTCAATGTCATTCATATAATATACTGTGTCTCACACAGTATATCTGAACAAGAAATTGATGAATGAGAACTTGAATGTCTTCAAATTGAATGAGAAAAAAAAAAGCTTTATGTAAAGAATTTAAGATCTTAAGCAGTCAGCAGTGATCAAGAAATACTGTAATGAGAGAAAATACTTTTATTATAGATACTGAACAAGAATTAAAATTAACTGTTTAGCTATAAAGAAGAATGTTGTGATCACTGTAATTCTTAAAGACATAAATGATTAATAGAAAGTGAAGAATTTTGTTAAACTGTAAGACAGTAATAAGAAAAAAGAAATAACAGTCATTATAAGAGCTGACTGAGATAGAAAGACAGCAGAGAATATCATTACAGTAAGTGAGAAGTTAGTAGAGAAAGAAATTATGAAGAAGAAAAATAAATTTAAATATTAAATATAAATCTATCTTCTTTCTTCATTGATTTCTAATGTCTTTGTTAACAAATATCAGAGAACAGCTACTATGATACATAAGAAGAATGCAGATCAATGTGTAAAGACTTTGAAAAATATTGATTATATATTAAATGTTATTGTTGTTCATTATTGATGTAATGACAAGACATATCTTAATTATGATCACTACTGTCTTTCTCACAACAACATTTATGAGATTCTCAACTCTGCAGTTATTTAAATGTGAGCAAAGACTGTTAATAAGAGTGAAGTAATGATTTATGTATCACTCATTAACATAAAGATCATGTCAGCTGATCAGTTAAAGAAAAGAATCTTATTATTAATTATATTGTCTTTTTTCTTTTTCATGTCATCAATATTCACAACATCTTCATCATCTTATTTCATTCAAATTTACACTTTCTCATCAATATCAGCATCAACATCAAAAATCTTTATCTCTGCAGTTTCTTTCAGTGATGTTAAGACTATATTAAAACTATTAACTTCATTAATTATAGTATTACAGTGTTCTTCTTCTTCTTTACAGTCTTTACAGTCTTTACAGTCTTCACATTATGTTTTATACATCTCAGCTCAATATTTTTCTTCTTTATCTTCTTCTTAATTACTTTCTCTGCAGTCTGCATCTTCACTATCTTCTTCATCATCTTCATTATCTTCACTGTCTTCATCATCTTCATTACAAACTTTACAGTCTTCACAAAAAATATATTTCATCACATTCTTGTCAACACTGTCTGCAGTATCATTTATCAGCAGTTTACTTAATTTGAGCACTGATTCTAAAACATAACTATAGAACTTCTTTGCTTGATTTAAATGAAAACACTTTATTTTGAAGATATAGTTAATGAATTATTGTGATATTCTTTTAAAAGAGATATACAATTTATGAAGTATACAGCTAATCATTAAGCAGACATAAAGAGAGCTAAGTATTTCAGTCAATCTTAAATGACAGTTAAAGAAAGTTTTACATTCATATTAGAAGAAAAAAAGATATGTAATAACTATAAAGATTTATTTTACAGAGATTTATGATTTTAAGAAGAAGTAGAAAGCATTGTAAATGTTAAAAGCAATGAGAAATGATAGTTAATTCATTATAATAATATATTTATGTACAATTAATAAAGCTGTTTCAAAAATATCTCTCTAAATTGTCTTCTGCCTTATACTTCTGTACAGTCATATAAATAAATGCTGAAAACTTACTTTTAAATTTCTTTATTAATGTCTTATGTCTTCACATTCATATCTTTAGCTCACTAAACAACTTCTTGATAAAGTTGTAGTCTGATGAATAGAAAAAGAGAAATGCAAAAAATGATATTAATCTTATAATACATAACTGTAAGCTTCTGTCACTGAGATTAACAATAGCAATAGCAAGAATATTTATATTAGTATAAAGACTTATCTTTAAATGATGTATTTCACAATTATTCATGCATAGAACACTGTGTGACTCTGAAAATTATTTATATAAAAATAAGATCTTCTCTTAAATAAAAGTATTGAACATTTTCTTGTTCATCTTTTTCTTGTAGATCTCTCAAGCAATATAGTCATCAATTATATATGCTGAAAAAATGCTGTAGTGCTTTTCTTTTTAAAAGAACTTCTTTGTAACTGCTTACTTTCTCATAACAGCTCAGTCAAACTTTCTGTCTGCAATACAGAGATTGATAACACTTTTATTAATAAAGATTAACTGATTAGCATGTCAGCTACTTAGCTGCATCATTTAGTTATTATAGATCTTTTAAGAGCATTTAATGACTTATTTTTAACATTAAAAATTATCTTTTTAGTGACAGTAATAATGACAAAAAAATGCTTATCTACTTTTTTAATTAGTCAGTTCATTTAATGATGAAACTGACAATATTAATGCTGATTTAAATTTCATACTCATATTAAATATATCTCTGCATCTCATTCAGATATGCTGTGAATTGATTTTTAAAAAAATTGAGTACTTTCTATATTAATTGTTAATAAATCAGATCTCTCTCTCTAGATTAAGATCTATCTCTGTTATAGTAACTGTGAATAGTCTTAATGTTTTTAATTTAAACAATTTAAATACAGTAACTGACTTTTAATTTTATAGATTTCTTTGCATTCTCTCAATGTACTTTCAACTATATTCTGTGATCTTCACTATGATTTTGAGTGACATTTTACACTTTAAATTCATTTGTATATTGTCTCTGATGTTGTGATCAAGACTATGAGGATGCTTCATAGTGACAGTGATGATGATGATGTTGAGAAAGACAGTGAGATCAATTTTGTGAATGATGATTAGAAGAAAGAGAATTTAGACAGATTTTACTGTTTATTTTCTACAAATTCTTGCTATGCATCCCTTGAAGTCAACATTCTAGGAATAGCTGTATCTAAGCTACAGGTATCTGTACCTTTATTCAACTTCAGATTAACCTGCATGGCAAATGTGTTTCCGCTGGCAGAGGATCCAGCGAGAGTTCCAAATGCTTCATACATGACAGCTATGTACTTACGGTATCATCCTTTGATTGTTACGAAGCGCATGTGATCGCATGACTCAGCGGCCTCCAATACCTCCAGGTTCGAATCGTACTCTTCTCCCCGCCATGAGGTCCCTCAGCGCCCTTACATCGACCAACATACCTTAAGCTACTGCAACCTCGTTAGACCTCACATCCATCTTTACGGCTGTTACCTAGTTCGACTGCAGGCCGGATTCACAACTGCTTGTACCGTTACCGGCGGATCTCTGTAGTATCAAGGTCTCGTTTGACAGTCCTGGTAGCTGCATCGTTCGACCAGCTCCGCAGCTCGCCTTCCGGGCATCAAGCAATACCGATCTACTAGGATAACGAACAGTGTGTGGCGTTTGGACTTCGACCATCGTCGTTCTCCGGTCTCTACTTCATCCTCAGATTTGCAATATCTAAATGATAGTCTTGCAGGCTTGCAGCAGTCCTCTACCCGGTTTATCCACAGGCGCTGGATCCCTATATAATCCTCCACCAGGGCGAGAAGCTCAACATGTCACTAAAGTTAGTTTATTCAGCTCACACTGGCCCTCTTCCCCTCCATCTCGTCGTGCTTCTCTATAACTTGCGGTTTCCTTCTTCACCTTCGACTACAAGCCCTGTACTATTCCCTCTCACCTACTCAAGTCATGCCTACTTCAACAAAGGACAGTGTGCTAAAAGGATTTCGTGCTTGGCGAAACAGCTGGGTGATGCTTCATGAGGCGGATGGCTTCGTACGGCTTCCGGGCGAACAAGTCCTATACAAGTCGCCACCGCGAACTACACTAGCCCTTCAAACACCGAATACATATCCCGGCAAGGATCCGCTGGCAATCTATAGCAGCACTGGCTGTGTATGCCTCACGAATCAACGAGTAAGCCTTCTAATTCCCCACTCTTACCGTAGCTCGTTCAATCACTGATACCGAACCTAGATAGTCTACCTGCCCGCTTCACCTACACCACAACTCCAGTCCTTCTCTGCACCAATACTCAACATCCATGACACCCGCGTCTCTGCACCTTTCTTTGGCCCGAACGTTTGGTCAGGCGTCCTCCAGCCCGTAGCAGGCGGCGGCATACCTCCGGTACACGCATACATTGAGTTGAAGATGGTCTTCAAAGATGGCGGGGCGTTTACTTTCCACTCGCAATACGAGCTCGTCAAGGAGCGTCTACAGCAGGCGGTTGAGATCGCTCGAGAAAGTGGGCATATGAATGGTGACGGGTCAGAAATCGGCGCCGGTAGAGGTGGTGGTGCACTGGCTGGGGTGAATATGGCAGCGATACATCTGGAACAGCTACCGGCGTATGAAGAGGCCGGGAGCGGAATCAGTACATGCACATCCGCCGGGATACAGTCCGCGCCGCCGACAGGGACCGAACATCGACCTGCGGCCCCGCGATATAGCGGCGTGGTGTTGCCGTCTGACGACGAGAGGAGCTCGAAAGCCCCATCGGGTCGTGGTACCATGAACGAGCCATCTCAACCGCCGACCGAACCACCGCCAGGGTATGAGGAGGTGCAACACTCGAGCGTAGCCAGCGAGCTAGAGATGAGATTACGGCGTGCACCATAGTCCTCGAAGTCTGGAGTACCGTTATGGGTTGGGCAAGGCTTTACGAAATATCGCGGGAGGGCGCGCAAGGTGTCTGGGGAGGCTAGGTTTTGGCTCGGTGGACTGGTGTTATACTGTACAAGTAGTCGGGTCATTCGAGTTCGCGGAAACTCTTCAAGGACCCTCATTGAGATCCGAATTAATATCAATATTTGACCGTTCACTTGAGACTGTGCTCGCCGAACTTAGCTTCAATTCTAAGGTAGGTAGACAATCCTACAGTTGTACCCGAAGAGTATGGCCAATCACGTGCCCTCCAGCTTCCGTTACATCGACCGAACCAATCAAAACCTCTTAAACCCACTCCTACCGAAACCGTACTCTCTACCTCATCACCAAACCTCCCAGCCCGCAAAGCGCTCCACATCCTCCCACTCCCCACCAATTGCAGCCTCGCAACCCTCACGATGGGGCTCACCGACCTCCTATCCGAATTCTACTCGGCCATGACCTTCACCGAAGCCCACGCCGAGGCCCCGTCGTCGGCCGACCAGCTCGACAGCGACGACAAGGCCGACCACGCATCCTCGGCGGACGAAGGGGAGGAGAAGTCCGAGGACGCCGGCGACGAGAAAGAGGATGGCGGGGATGACGAGGCCGAGGGTGGGGACGACGAAGGGGGTGATGACGCGGAGGAAGAAGAGGAGGAGGAGGAGGAGGAGGAGGAGCCGGAAGATCCGAAGCCGAAGTTTGAGGAAGGTAGGAAGGGAATACTTGCGCTTCTTCTGATTTTTGGTTTTGCTTAGTATCCTTGGCTTGACTACCTCGACGACAAAGCGCACTCTGCGTCCTCAAGGAGTGGGGGTTACAGCGCTTTGCTGGTGCATCGCTGACTTATATCGCGCACAGAATGCGCCAAGTCGGCCCAGTGCGCACCGTTGAAGCACCACTACGACGAGTGCGTCGAGCGCGTCACGGAGCAGAATGAGAATCCGGACCATAAGGGCCATAAGGAGAGTTGCGTTGAGGAATGTGAGTGGACCCCCCCCCTTTCTCTCTCTCTATCCAAGCCGATGCTGTACTGTGGAGTGGCCTGCTACCTGCGGGCGGCAGCTCCGGGGTTTAAATTGTGCCAGTCCGCGAGAAATTCACGAAATACGACCGGGAAGCTGATTGGCATTGCATCTCTAGTCTTCCATCTATCGCATTGCGCGACGCAGTGTGCTGCTCCGAAGCTGTTCCGAGTACTCAAATAGATGGAGCCGCTCATCCCGAGTTCTCGTGGATAGAGAGGATGAGGAGGGTGGAGCGAAACATGGTGTCAGAGGATCAGATGCCGCCTGTACAGAAAGCCTTCCAGCACGCATTGTCATAACGTGGACGGAGAGTGTACTTTAGTGTCTATAGCTTAGAAGAATTCGAGTGTGGTTTTCAAAGTCACTGAAAACTGTTATGCTTTTCGAGCTTTGCACACTGCTACGTTGCGGTTTCATATTCAGCGAAAGAACAGACGAGAGGACCCTGGTAAGGTTGTTGATTAGATTGAGTAGCCAAGGACCTAGTCGGAAATTCGACCAACGGTGTCATCTCCGGAGGCCTCTGCTCAAGATTCCGATATGACCTGACCGTGCTTGGTTCTACGGCAGCACGTTGACATCCCACCGCGCTTTCTCGCGACAGTCGTCGAGAAGGACATGATACAAACTTAGAGGGACTCTGCACGAAAGATCGAACATGCTGCCCATCTCTACCATCGGTTTTGCACAGTAAGAGGTACGACTGATGGACAAGGTCTGAAGCTGCGAAGGCGTCGACAAGACCGAAGTTGGGGTACAGATATACGCCAATATGCCCCCAGTCAATGGACTCCGAGGATCACGGCACGGTGCGACATAGGATTTCGACGAATTCATCCCGACCCCAAAACCCGACCCTGACCCAACGAGGGCTAGAGGCCCCACGGCGCCGCCCAGAGCCTCCCAACCCGGCGGGCGAGACGCTCGCACCACACGTAGTTAAGCAGGATCAATCGAGCTGGCCCTATCCAATCGACCTCCCCCATCTCCCCGCGCCAACGCAACGCACCGCACCGCCACACCGCAGCGTCCCCCATCCCATCCCATCCCCATCCCCATCGCCATCGCCATCGCCATCGCCATCGCCATCCCCATCCCCCACACCCCCCCTCGTCGTACACAGACACTAGACCACCCCCGCCCTCCCCGCCGCCCTCTCCCCCGGCCCGACCTCCTCGACCATAATCCGGACATACGCAAAAACCGAGATCCCCCCGCGCGGATCCGGCCGATCCACACAAAACGTAATGAGATTCGCAGCGCGATTAACGACCTCGTCGACGGGCAGCGGGCCGACGAGGGCGCCGTTGACGAGCTGCAGCGAGACGCGGCAGGTGCCGACCACGGCGGCGAGCGGCATGTGGGCCAGGGAGGAGGCGGCGCCGGATGTGGTTAGGTGTACGAGTACGGGCAGCTGGTTGGGGCCGGGCGGGTGCAGGAACGTGCGTAGGGCTTGCATGCAGTCGGTGGGTTGGAGGTTGGGGGAGGGGGTGGGGGAGCAGGCGACGGCGCGTTTGAGGAGGGGGAGGGGTTGCGGGGAGGGGAGGGCGTGGGTGGGGGGGAGGATGGGGTGGAGGGTGAGGAGAGTGAGGAGGGAGAGGAGGGGGAGGAGGGGGAGGTGCATGGTGGGTGTGGTGGGAGGGGTGGGGAGGGGTGGTGAGTGGAGGTGGGGTGGGGTGGAGGTGGTGGAGAGGAGGGTGCGGCTTGTTGGTTGGTGAGGGGCGTGGTGGATGGTTGTCGTGTCGAGGAGGAGTAGTGAGAAGGGGGTTGTCGGTGGTGGAGAAGTGGGTGCGAGCTTTGCGGGTCGTGGGGTGGCGTGGTGGATGGTTGTAGTGTTATGGACGGACGGTGAGGTGTAGTGAGATGTGGTGAGGTGAGGTGTGGTGAGGTAGGGGCGCGCACGACAGGCAGACGCAGAATGTCGATAAGAGCTCTGAGAAAAAGTTGAGTGTAGGAAGAGAAAGAGGGCTTTTAAGTCACGCTCTCAGGTCGATGTGTAATGTTCTGCGACAAGTGTCGCCCTGCAGTGTTTCGGTGTGGGCTCCAGCCTGCATGGGAGAGGTTCGTCCAGGCGCGGGTATAGAAATAACATGAGCCGCAGCCGATCGGACGGTGGCGCAATGAGACACCTGCAGAATTCAAAACTCCGCGCAAAATGCAAGCCATAGACGAATAATTGCGTCTTCGACAAGACAGACCAGCATATGCGATAGTGTCAGAATCGACCCAAAAGGCACCCACATCTGAGCAGGCGATTAGATCAATTTCGCCGATGAATACGTGACGCATCTAACCGGCCGAAGGAGCATCATATCATCAAGCACATCAGCGACATTGATGCAGACAAACAAATTTGGGAGAATAATGGAAATCCCCGAATTATTGAACACTAGTTTGCGTTCGCCCCGGTCTAAGTCTAGAAACAGAACACTTTTGACCGCTGCTCATGCCGGTAGCTAGCACAACGCGTATGAGATAACGACGTGAACGCCGTTGAGAGAGTAGAGAGTCGACGAAAGTATCCATACATAAAGCCCAGGACGCAATATAGCAAACAAGGCCACCGACGAGATGATTTCAACGCGCTATTGCACAAAGTCTGGTCCAAAACATCTGACCCTATTAGTCGAGCACACATGCTTTGCGCCGCCCGATGACATTCGAAAGAAAGCATTCAAGAGATCGTGCAAGAAGAACTTATGTCGAGTGGACACGGGTGATAAGTCTCGTTACATGATGATTGCCGGCACTAGAGTAAAAACATCAGCCCGGATCTCAGCTCCTGCAAGAGATAATCTTACCATCAACGTTCTGCTTGATCGATTTGTGCGGAAGGATTGAGCCACCATTGACGTAGATCTCATCTCCAATGGTAACATCGTCCCCAAGCACAGATACATTCTCCAATCGAGCCCACTTCCCTATCGAACTGTTCCATCCCACAATGGTAGACTTGACCCAGGCGTGGTCTTTTACCTTGCTTCCTGCCAGCAGGACGCAGCGCTGCAACCGCACGCCGTCACCAACGATGACGTTCGGTCCAATCGTAACATTCGGTCCGATACGACAGTTGCGGCCGATCTTCGCACTGGGGTCAATCAGGACGTTGCCGCCGTAGACATAAGGCGCATTTGAAGGGGCGAGCTTCTTGGACCCTTTCTTGGTGAGTGATGACAGGTAAAGGCAGGTTCCAGTCAGGAAGTCTTTCGGTTGGCCGACGTCCATCCAGAAGCCATCGAGGTCGAAAGAATGCAGTTGACCGTCTTTGCAGATGGCGGGAAACGTCTCTTGCTCGATAGATGTCGGGCGAAGCTCAATGCGCTTGAGTACACTCGGGTTGAGGATATATATGCCAGCGTTGATGCGGTTGCCCACGAACTCGACTGGTTTCTCGACGAACCGATCAATCCGAGATGGATGGTTGGGTTTGTGCACGACCACACCGTATTTGGAAGGCTCCTCGACTTTCGTCACCACGATAGTACCCTCCTCTCCGTGAGATTTATGGAATTCGGCCAGTTGCTGGAAAGGGTAGTCGCAGATCACGTCCGAGTTGAGTACGAAGAAAGGAGAGTCATCCTTGCCGAGGATACTTTCTGCGAGCTTGAGAGGACCAGCGGTGCCAAGGGGTTCGGACTCCACGGAGAACTCGATCTTAATGTTGTACTCTTCCTCGTACTGTGAGGTTCAATATCAGCGTTCCTCATCGATTGGAGACTTTCGAGCTGCCGATAGATGTTGCATACCTTTTTCAGTGCCGCCACCATGATATCCGGTCGATAGTTGACCGCAAGCACGATATCCGTAACCCCTGCAGCAGCCAAGCTCTCTACTTGATGCAGGATCATCGGCCGGTTCGCAAACTCGACCAATGGTTTCGGAAGAGTGAGGGTCTACACATGGTCGTGTTCAGCCTCGATGATCAAGAGAAAAAGACTGTCCTGACTGAGACAGGAAGATCCAGACGTGGGCGCTTTCTGAGTGACTAGATAGGAACATACAAGAGGTCGCAGGCGGGTACCGAAGCCCCCGACTAGAATAAGGGCTGGACACATGGTATAAGCATTCGGTTTGTCAAACAGTAAACTTCGGTGGTGGACTTGCCCTTCATGTTCGAGTTCGACTACCGTGTGGGACAGAAAGCAATCGAGAATTGAGATTGAAGCGGTGAAACGACAGTCCTTGCTGAAGGAAAGTAAAGAGAGATCAACGAGAGTGAAAGTCTTGAGATTGAGCTCGTAGTACGAGTAAATATTTCAATGCGAGAGGACACCTTGCCCGCAGAGCCAATACGAGAAGATCTTATACGAGAGTCCGTACAGTAATAGGTAGCTCTAGTCCAGGTTCCGGTCTTCCTTATTAGGTATAGTACACTCTGTACGGTCAATAAATTCTCCACTTCACGTGTCACGCCACAGCCAAGAAGAAAGGGGTTCGAGACTCCTCGCTTGCATTAGCGTTGGTTGGCATTAGCTCCCGCCGCTAATGTACACCATTCCAACGGCAAATATAAGCTATACCGCCATACTTAACGTAGTTAGATACCATGGACGCTGTTGGAGGAGCATTGCCTTCTGAGACTGCATCAACCAAGGCCTGGATGTCCCGATCCAGTAGAAAACTGTCAAGGAGCGTACATAAACCGTGCCTTTGGCACTTTCGACTATTGTGTATCAGGAGGCAACGTATACTCCTGTTCCCCATTCGCCCTCCTACTTCGCGAACGAGCCCCAGCAATCACCGCAGACCTCGGTCTCGCAGTCGAGCCAACAAAGGCGACGACCCACTGCTTGACCCTCATCATCTTCGCCGCTTGCGCGTAACCTCCGTAACCCTCCACCGGACCTCTCGAGACAGGGAGCCCCTTACTCTCGTCCCTTCCATTCCGGTGAAGCAACTCCAACTTGGTCAAGTCCTTCCTTAAACTCTGCCCATATACCTTGCCCATGAACGCGTTCAGAGCGACGTTTCGAAAGAGAACCACATCTTGCCGCCTCAGCGTTCCTAGTACGTCTTCGAGGTGGGTCGTTCTTTGTAGATGCTCCTTGTCATGTTGTAGAGAGGGAAGCCAGATATTGATACTGAAGCCTGCCTTCGTCTCGTCGCCGACCAGCATCTCTACCAAATGCATCTCCCGTCCTTCCCGCCTCGTCGGGATGGAGCGGGGGGCCGAGATGGAGATGATGCCGACGACGAGGTTGACGGTCATCGTTTGCGGGTTGATGGCGCGGAGGTAGGAAGAAGCCGGGAGCTCGCCCAGGTCGCGGATGCGTCTTGATGCTGGTACAGGTGTTGGGACCTGGACTAGTGAGATTGGACTGCCAAAGGAGTCCGAGGCACAGGTCGAGGTGAGGAAAGAAGTGCTGGTGATGGCTGCGCTAGGGTCATCGGCAACGCTTTGATCCTCGTCTTGCGATTGGATCTGTGACGAGGTGGTGTTCTGGTGGGTGATGAAGGAGTGTTCATAGAACTGGGAGAGGACCTCCTCGTCGGTTTCGGTCGACGATGTAAATTCGACTAGATCATCTGTGATCGCTGTAGTCGAGCCTGCTGAGAGGCTCGAGGTACCGAAAAAGGATGTTTCCCCATTCCTTGGAGCCAGCTCCGCATAGTCTTCGGTTCTTATGAGACCGCGCTGGGAAAGGCCCGTAGGTAGATGTTGGCATCTCATAGCAACGTAGCGCCATGCCGGCGGAGAGTGGTCTTCTGCCGCTTTTGCTTGTGTCTCCGTGCTAATATCGGAGTCCGAAAAAGCAGGCAGTAATTGCATGCTCAAGAGCGCGGGATCCCATTGCAGACTGCTGCCATCCGGGGCTCCGGTAAGGACTATTAGTCGTGACCCTGGGGTAGTCATCGATGCCACATCCCTGAAATGTTATATCAGAACACTACAAAGATGCCGATCAAACTGGGCTCACTTACTTTGCATACAAGGCAATCCTGCACTGACTTTCCTACTTTTCTTTCTTCTTCTCGTTAGTATCCGTTTTGTAGACATAATGAGTAGATGGCGGTAAAGAACTACTGTTGCTATATGTTCGGTGTCATAACAATCGGATAGGGTCAATTTAAATTCACTTAGACCAGCTATTCCCTTTATGAATTTTCATATAAGTGTGCAATCTCTGCCGTCCCACGAGTTTCGTGAGTCCTGATCTCAGCATCTCTGAAGTACGAAGAACAACCCCTGAGCGACAGGCGAGCATCCCTGGACTTCACTCAAGTCCAATCCGTTTTAACCTCAATCACTGCGTAGAGTACACTTCCCATGACTGAACGCCAGGAAACCGAGCCCTCCTGGCTCCCCCTGACGGAGATTGAGATTAATAATCGATGATACACTGGCAGCTTTTGCGGAGGCCACTACTGATACCACTTTTAAACGGGATGAGAAGGTCTAGAATATTGCCACTTGGATCTCAAAACAAGATTCTTTCGCTCTAGCTATCCTCCTGGTTGACTGACGAGTTCGAACTGCGAGGCAACGCACTACGGCTCCGCCCTGGTATCACAACCTCTATATATACCTCAGGGGAAGTTGCTGGTTCCAGGAAACCGTTATTATAGTGTTCCAATGGCAGCAGCGACTTGAGATGTGTTTCTACCTCAAAAACATAGACTAACACAATGCTGAAATGATGCTCAGCACTTAATCTGCCTTGAAAACATAGATAGACTTGCTGCTGTGACCAAAACTTTTATTATAGCGCTTCCTGGAAACTGTAGCTTCCGGTAAGGTAGGCGGTGACGGCAAAGGATCACCAGCCGTCGTACTTCGTGACTTACTTCCTTAGTGGTGCTTTGTTTTCCCAGCACTTAAGCCCTAAAACCCCAGAATCCCCATCGTCCAGGTCAAATTGCCCGAGCCAAATCCATTAGCTGCAGCACGTTCCTCGTGCGTCTACAAAGTTGATCATCTGTGTGACTTGACTTCCAGCGAGTGTTCAAACACCAAGAGTATCCACAAACTGGCGGCGCGGTCGACGGGTTCCTGAAGAAAAGAGGTATCTTAATTGGCTCGAGGTTCTTCGCCTTCTTTAGATATATCGGAAGGAGTACTTCCAATTATTAAGCTGGAGGGTTTGCTTCATGTTAGCCTTACATCAGGGATGCAGACGCGACCAGCTTGCCGTCCGGAGAGAATGCAATGGCCGTAACCCAGTCCGAATGGCCCTTGAACCTTTTTGCCGCTACTCCTGTCGTTGACTCCCACAGCCTGACTGTCTCGTCGTTTGAGCGTGTGTACTGGAGCGTTGGCAGAGTTTGTGTTTAATCACGCCACCTCAACATCAGCGGGAGAGGGCAACCTCTCAACGTCGTCATACACATCCTCCAGCCTTGCAAGCCAATCGTCGAGATTTTCTCCCACTCCTAAAGCGGATCAGCATGCACAATGCGCGAAGCCTTAAAAGAATACCACGAGTCTCTCGGCACCTGGAAAAAGTCGGTAGCGTCGTGCTGACACAATGCACGTCGGAGCTCGCCACTCACATGACCCTGGTAACATTTTTCGCAGAAGGTGGTTGTGCCACACGTCTTGCAAACATGTATAGGGCCGATAATTTCTTCGGGTTCTCTGCAGCCGTCACAGGTTAACGAGTGCTGGATCACGGGCCCTTCGCTCGTGGTTGTCCAAGCAAAACCTTGTTCGAGGGCAATTATGGCATCGTCCATCGCGCCGCTTAGAAGCAGGCCAAAAGCGATGACCTCAGGTCTGTCTCTGACTGAGGCGTGTGACTTTCTCCTCCCCTTCCGAAGAGCATGGCGTATGAATCTCGTCAGGTCCACAATTGTGATCTTCGTGCGTGCGAGCTGATGAGAACGTGAAGTACGATAATCTGGATCTAGCATCGGGAAGGACGTGTCATCGAGATCGACCCAATCAATGGCAGTGCGACCATAAGCATCTTGAATGGATTGATCGACTCCCGAGGCCAGGATCATATTCAAAATCTCATATTCTTTGAGTAGCACTGCCAAATGCAATGCCGTGATCTGGCTATATGGGCTTGAAGTGCTGGGACTCGCTCCCTTTGCCAGCATTAATTCAACAATAGGCTTGGGTAAGATGTATATTGCCAAGAGTATCGGCTTGACTGTATCGAAAATGGGCGCATTCAAGTCAGTCTGAGGGTATTTGACAAGATCTTCAATAATCTTGAGATCCTTCTTCGCCAACGCTAACGCAAGAGCTGTCACAACTGGACTCCTGACATTTGCATCAGCGCCAGCTGCCGTGAGCTTTTCCACCACAGAAAGACGCGATTCACGCACTGCCTCAATCAGGGGAGTAGCGTTCCCGGTAGTGACAGGATTGAGGTCCGCACCAGCTTCGATGAGCTTTTCTAGAGTCTCAACGTGACCAAATGAAGCAGCAAGGTGCAATGGTGAAAGCTTAAGCCGCCCGACTTGCAAGCTCGGCGTCTGCCCATCTTCTCTCAGTATCCTCGTCAACACATTCACCTGACCAAACCGTGCTGCCGTTGCGAGAGGAGTCAACGCGCTCTCGCACAAAGATCGAGACTGGCACCTCCCAGAAGAAGCTCTTCGACAATCTCTACATTGCCCAGCTCAGCGGCAACGTGTAGCGGTCTGGCCCCAGATGGAAAAATGTACTCGTTCGGATCGCAGCCTTTCGTAATCAATAATGTGACCATGCCCTTCCGCACCTGGACGCAAGCCCAATGTAAAGGTCCCCCCCCCTCCATTTTGTGTCTTGAAGTCCATGTTCGCGCCTCGTTTGATCAGCATTTCAACCATAGACAGGTGACCCCAGAATATTGCATGTAGAAGAGGTGTCCATCCGACTGAAGATAACGACTCCATGTTTGCTTTGTGCTCGAGAAGGCATTCAGCAATACCAGACCGATTGTACCCCGCAGAGACATGAAGGGGCGGGACGTCTTCAGCAAAATTGGGATCCGCCCTTCGTTCGAGCAGCACCTTCACCACATCCAATCGATCATGAAAACATGCCAGGTACAATGGGCTTCTACCATTTTTACCATCCAGAATGTTTGGGTTTGCCCCGAAGTCGATCAAAAGCTTTACGATTCTAGCGAGTCCTTGTGCCGACGCCTTGTGAAGAGCTGTGCTGCCATCGTGCCCCAGAACGTCAACTTCAACGCCAAACTTCAAAAGGCATTCGACCATAGCTGCCTCATCTCTATGAACAGCAAAGCGCAAGGAAGATAGATTTGTCTCAGGCTCTCGCTTGGACGGGTCAGCCCCGCATTCTAATAATCTCTGGAGCAGATTGACATTCTTGTTCCGAATAGAACTGATCAAGCATAGATTAAATTGTTCCTGTTTGAGCTGGGTATGGTCTCCAGAAACGTCGAGGAGTTCTACCAGAGTCGACAATGTGTCCACATGGCATGCAGATTGAACATCAATGTGCTCCGCCAAAGTTTCTTCAAGCAGTTTCTTAGCTTCCATCATCCTGCCAGAAGATCTGTAAAACAATGCCACATCCCGTTTGATTAGCAATGTGTCCGGATCCCTAGGACCGAGGACTGTACAGGCTTCTGTGAGGGTTTGAAGCCGATGCTGCTCGGTCTCATCAGGAGGAATGCTCCTCGCTTCTACCCGTGTGAATGATAAACCTTTTGAAGTTCCACTTTTGCGGACTTCAGTCAGATCCGCTATGCTTCGGTTGAGATCCGGATGCCCACCCTGCAAAACTGTCTTCCGTTCCTCCAGAGTTTCGCACAATAGTGGCTCAGCCTCTGCAATATCACCTATCTCGAAAAGTAGCATAGCGTAATTGTGCTTCATCTCCAAGGTCAGTGGGTGCCTAGGCCCAAGAGCAGCTTGTCGTGCTACCATCGCTTGGATGTGAAGCGGCTCAGCCTCTTCATATCGCATCTGCTTCTGACGTGATCGCGCCAGAACGCTCAAGGCCATGCCTGTGAGTGAGTGGTCTCTACCGAGAAGCGTTGACCAGGTCTCCACCACCGGAATGATGAGTTTCTCGGCCATCTCTGCATGGCCAGCGTCCAAATGTATAGATGCAAGGACGCACTGTGAGCGGAATAAGGCCTTGCTCCCAACGCCAAACCTTTTGCGCTCATGGTCAACTACCTGTTGTGCCATTTTCAGGGCGTCCTCAATCTCCCCCAGTTTCTGGAGTGCCAGCGCAAGCTGGGTTTGAGCTTCTCGAATCCAAACTTTTGAACCCTTATCGCCACGACCTCCAGGCTTGAAGTGCTCGAAGACTTCGAGAGCAGATTCCTCGGCCTTGGCATACATTCCTAGCTGACGGTATGTAGTCGATAACTCGAGCTTTGTGCCAAAGACTACCGCGCTATCGGTGATGGCTTCCTGGGAGCGAACTTTCTCGGCTATGTTGAGACAATTTTCTGTAATGTTTCAAAAAGTCGCCATCGTCAAACGTGAAGGGTTGATCGAAACTCTCAGCCCAAGAGCGAGCTGATGTTGCGATTAGCCACCGAGAACACCATATGGCAGAGTTGACTTAGCCTACACTTTCATCATACTCCTGTACTTAAAATGATCAGCCGGGTTGTCCTTGCATGGTTGCGAAAATCAGATAAGAACACACTCTGGATATTCATCCATCCCAGTCTATTCGAAGGCGACTTCGGCTTAAGGACTGTAAATAGTTCGCAAATTCGGTGCTTCTTGGTTGCCAGACGGGTTGTTCTGTGGAGGCACTAACTTCAAGAGGTCCTTGACACGTTCATCGTTAATACCCACACTGGTCGGACCGTCCAGATTGCTAACTTCATATAGCAATCGGCGAGAAACCTTGAGGAACTTATTATCACGCGCATCAATGAACTTGCACATGCCGAAATGGTCGGCGTCGAGGCCAATGACATCCTCGTGGGTTTGATTCAGACGTGCAGAGCCTTCGTCGACAACCTAAGGGGAATATGTGGGTTAGCGGGAACGGAGAAAGAACCTGTGAAAATTTCTCGCTGACCTGGACTCCACTGATCTTCTCTCGTTCCCAGTATGTAGTGATGGTGAACTTGGGTGCGATCTCTGTCAAAAAGGCACTGTTGGTCTCAAGAACTTGTGAACTCCAAAGCTCCAACTCCCGCAACACGCTTGCGTCAGCTGAGAGAACGGCCCCGAGACGACGTAGGAATCCTGCAGTCGAGGTTGTCCCTTGGTGGGGGGTACCAAAGAACATCAGGTGTCTCGTGCTCTCGAGAATATTACCGTACTGGCTGCGACGGCCGCTGGCGATGATGAGTGCTTTCTTCACAACAAACCCACCCAGACCGTGAGCAAGAACAAAAAGTGGGCGCAATTGAGCCTTGCCTGGTCTGACGTCGCGAAGCTCGACCAACAGATCTTCTGCAAACGTGAAGCTTCTCTCCGTTCGCGCTTTGGTGATGCAGGCATCGTACCCGAAAGCCATGATCCGTGCCTTCGGAAGACTTGAGTGAAGAAGATCTTTTAGCCAGTTGGTGCCGTTCTTATGGGTCCATGTCGAACATGAACCTTCACCAAGGCCGTGAACAGCAACAATGCTGAGGGATTGGATCAGCAAACGCTCGAAGAGTTGCCAGGCTCAGGCTTACTTACTCAACCGTGACGTCTCCATCTTCAGGCTCATACAAGATCTGCAGGCCTAGAGTATCTTTCTGCTCTGGATGAGTGAGCGATCAAGCGGGAGGGAATTGGGACCATGAACCCACCGGTACGTCTAACGAGGTCGGTTCGGCAGCACCTGTTCGATTTGATATTCCCTCTGAAACCGCAATTTTCTTATTTCCCTTGTTCTCCTTATTCTCCTTATGGTCCCCAAAGATGCGACGAAACATTACGACTTGAACCAGGTATCCTAAGAACTAGCACATAGCAGAGAGCTAGATCGCAAGAATTACCTCGTACTTCATAACATGTTCGTTTGACAGTATAAATAAGTGCCTTGCGGCGACGAAGACCACAGGGCCTGCATCCTGGGCGAGCATCCTGGGCCAGCATCCTAGGCGCGAGCATCCCGGGCGACGAAAGAGCCAGTCCAATCTCTGGTGAGAGAGCTAATGAACCTAGTGCTCTCAGCTGAAAAGCCATTGCATGTCTGTGCGGGGTATCCTTGATATAGGTACTTCTAGGCAGGCGGTTGGGCTCTACCAAGCCGCCGACTTTGTAGCAGGCTATGCCATACAGAGTCGCACGTTCTACCACAACAAAAATGTCTTTTGTGTGGCAGCTTAGGCGATACCTATCGCGATATCCCATCCCCTCGAGCTACATTGGTCTGGAGGATCTGAAGCGGATCGAAGCTCTGTAGTAGTGTTCACTACTCAGAGGAACTATTGTCGGGAGAAGTCTGCGTTGTTCGGGTGGCTAAGGTAGAGCCGTGACCAGGGTTACAGCCACTTATACGAAGTAGTTTGGACTCGTACGAAGTACCGTACTGTACACCCTCAACTGCTATTATTGACTTCTTTGCCTCCAAGGTAAGGTATGAGGATGTACGCGTGGCGAAAAGCCCCACCGAACAATCCTTTGACCGTGACCAGGACTGCATCTTCAGTAGAAGGGTCGCGTTGAAGATGGCCAATAATCTGCCTTCGGAGAGGTGATTTGTAGCAGCAACGTCCAGGGCGGAAGCCTTCCGCTCGCTTGCTTGCGTCAGCAGAAACGATACCTTAAGAAAGATCTCCCACGCCAAGATGCTCCGTCCAGATTCCAGAAGATGTCTGCCCAGCTCCAGTCCCTCCTCCGCCGGGGCCAAGCCTTCCTCCAGTCGACCTCGTCGGGAACGGACGCCACGCGATCAACCAAGGGCACATTCACCACCGCCCCCAAAGGCACCCTATTCCCCAAGGTCGACCCGTCGGTGGACGGGGAGGACTGCGAGCACGATTGCGAGAGCTGCACCGTCCGATATCCTGCGAAGTGGAGTATCGACGAGGACGAAGAGTTGTACGGTCACGTGAAGGGATGGGCTACGCATTTGGTTGTGGCGACTGGGAAGACGGATTGGACGAGGGATGTGGAGGATGAGAAGGGGAGTGTGATGGAGGCTGTGGTGAAGTGTGGGGTTACGCCTAAGAATGGGGTAGGTGGTCTATACAGGGTTCGGGGGGGATAATGTATGGGGAAGCTGAATATCGATTGCAATATAGCGTCTGATGCTCTCGGCCTCGAACATGCCGCTTCCGCATGGTCATCATGATCTTCTCGAGCACGACCGACCGACTACCGTGTTGCTGCTGCCATCGTTTACAATAGTCGACAACGTCACCCCTTCTTCGGTCCCTGACTTGGTTCGTGGCTTCGTCGACTATGCGCCCACAACAACCACACCCTTAAGTGCATCACCGGAGTCGTCAGAAACCATCACCAATGGCACCAGCAACGGGTCTGCTTCAACTCCGACCACTGACCACAACACACCACATGAAACCTTATCTTCATCTGCAGAAGAACTCGGTCGCCCCGTTTCACCTATCGCGTCTCACCCATTCTCCAGCCGCCCCTGCCCTCATCTTGCAGTGATCCTCCTGTGCTCTCAAAAGACACGCGACGCCCGTTGTGGCCAATCCGCACCCCTACTCCGCCGTGAGTTCGAGCGCCACTTACGGCATCTCGGACTCTACCGCGACCTGCACGATGAGCGGCCCGGAGGTGTCGGGATATATTTCATCAGTCACGTGGGCGGCCATAAATTCGCCGCCAACGTTATGGTGTACAGGAGAGGTGCGATAAACAGGGATGGCAACGACGATGGTGACAAGGCGATTGGGAGCGCGGAAGCGTCGCAGGGTATCTGGTTGGCCAGGGTGCGGCCGGAAGATTGTGAAGGTATCGTAAAGTTCACGGTGCTGAAGGGGAAGGTTGTCAAGCCGGATCGACAGCTGCGCGGAGGATTTGATAGGGCGAGAGCCCTTGTAAGTTGGTAGGAGACTGTACCTTAGGATTTGGAGTATCGCGTGTCATTCTAGCGGAAAGAGAGCATTGCGGCAAATAGACTTCGTTCTAGCATTCGTCAAGGGTATATATATTGTCCAAACCGGGCCTGTCCAAAACGAATTCCCGAACGCCTTCCGTGACTTCAAAAGTACCAGCATGATAAGACTTCATGTCTCGACATTCGATGTCATCGTAATAGTGTACGGCAGATCCAGTAAACTCCTTGCTTCTGCTAACTTGATGACGCTAGACCCAGACCTCATAGATGCTGAGGACGATGCGGCTGTCTTGACGCGTCTCAGAGAAGCTACTGATGGTGTTTTCGGTATGGGTGAGGGAGTTTTGGGGGTGTGTGAGGCGTCAGGCTCTCGATATCGGAGAACCGAAGGGGAGGTGCGGGTAGTACTTTCGCTCCCACTGCGGCTTCTGTCCGCTCCTATGGGGATCCTGTCGCGCATCGATGCTTTGTCGTCGACCTCGTCTTCATCGTCCATAGCCGACGACTGACTTGGGGCTTCTGAATTGTCGTTCAGATCCTCGCCATCCTCGGCTACCAGCTCTGCTAGAACGGCAGGGTCGACCTCTTTCATTCCTCTCAAAATCTCGGCAAACACTGCCATAAGTTGTCTGAACTCACTCTCCGTCTGTTCAGAGCCAGAAAATCTGGCCCGCTCATAGAGTTTCAGGAAGTCGGCGCCCAGATTCGGTGGGTTGATAAGGTTCAAAGACGTAAGATAAGAGACGTAATCGCGCAGCCCCATCGTAGCAGGGCGTTGGAGAAGCTCGACAAAGCGTGCATCTGGTATGACTACCGGCCGGTTTGTGTTGTCGACATCTGCTGGAAAGAACGCAGGGTCTTGTGGAGCGAGGGACACAGCCTTGGCCTCGATAAGGTGCGGTAGCTCAAGAATTACAGGCTCGTAATGAAGATTCGGCAGATCGGTAGAAGAAGGCGACGACCAACCCGCATGTGCTATGGGGCCCCATGTTGGTGTACTGGAAGGTGCCTGCAAAGGCGTACCGTCATTCTTAGCGCGTTGATCTCCCTTGCGGTTGGTCTGCTGGGTGTTGTCCGCCGTCGCGCCATCTGCTATGTTCAGACCACTCTCTTGTCTTATGTTCCGAGGCCTTGCATCATAAGCAATAATCGCACTGCGCGCTAGACCCTCCACGATCATCCGTCGTACACTTTTGCCGACGTCCCCCTTCTCGACCGGTATCCATGTCTTCGGTATCCCGGCAAGCACAGTCCTGTTTGTGTAAAGCCTACTGGCATAGATCAGGATGGCAAAGCCGAGTGTTAGTACGTAAGCTCCGCCGATAACAGAGATATAATAGAACTGGCTATTCTTGTAGGCTTGATAGATAGTGTCTGCGGGGGTAATGAGAAGGAGTACGACAAGGACAAGAGTGAGGATAGTAAAAGTTGTACTATAGAAGATGAGGGAGAGAGGAAGGTGCATCTTGGGCGCTTATCGCGCCAGCTTCCCCGGTGGTGGAGGTTGATGTTTACTGACAGGGAAGTTTGCAGCTGGTGACTCAGCTTTGTTGTTATTAAAGTACCCCTACCTAAAGCAACCACTCAGGGCGTTTACCAGGTGATCAGTGTGCAGAAAGGGTCTCGCTGAGTTCAGAGACAAGCCCAGGCGTTATGACGCCCACATATTTTTGTATGCCTGTAACAATTACCAGGTATATATGGGCATTTCTCTCTTTCGGTCATATCTCCAGGCTGGGGCCTGGTTAGGACACGAAATTCTCTCCAGCTATCATGAGGGCAAGCTGCAGAGCACTGAGACCCAAGACTCGGTTGGCATAGATGCTGCTTCATTTACGAATTGAAGTACGAGGCACAGTCAAGATTCGAATGATGTAGTGGTGGACGTTCGAACTTTCTGACCACTAGAAATGCCTCAGCGACATCGACTCAACTCGACCGCTTCTGAACCGAAAAGATATATATTTCCCACCGTTGAAGTATACGGGCACGATAGGGAACTTCTAGGTGTGAAAATTCATAACAACATAGCTACACAACGTGATTCCTTTTTGCTCTTTTCTACACTCTGGTGTGTTTTGGTTGAGATCTCTCGGTCTCCACTTGTGTGGTTTCTTCGTCCTCTCACAGAAGCCCAAGAAAGAACCAAGGGGTAGATTCTACTTTGCGTTTTACCTTTCTTTACTCGGTTTCTTAAGGCCACTGGAGAGGGCTTGCTAGCGCTTTCTCACTCCCCCATGTTGCGTCAATCGAGGCATGGCCACGTAGACGCGGCAACGAACGGTATTCCCAATGGGGATCATTCGAGACCAGAAGTACCTACGACCAGCGTCGAGAACGCCAAGTCCGAGTCTCCAATTCAATTTCGGACACTCGCCATATCAAAGGGCGAGGATGATCCTCAGGTCAGGAAGAAATACCGTCCCTTCGTCCTGGATGACGAGGCTGAGTATGATTGGATCAACAACCTTGAGCTGAATGAGGTCATGGATATGGCGGACAGAGATCTACAGGAGACGAAACAGAGATTGAGAGTGTTGGTGCTCTATGGCAGTCTTCGACGAAGGTCCGTATCCTGAACTCTACGCCATGAACGTCTACCATTGAGGTTGGTTGTTAAGGAAATACTGTACCAACTCTGCTTGCTGCAGATCGTACTCCCGGTTTGTCGCCTTCGAAGCATCTCGCATCCTCTTTCGACTCGGTTGTGACGTCCGTGTATATGATCCCAACGGGCTCCCTGTCAAGGATGACGTCCAGCATACGCACGAAAAGGTGCAGGAGCTGAGAGAGCTCAGCAGGTGGAGCGATGGCCATGTTTGGATTTCGCCCGAGCAGCATGGGAATTTGGTACGCAGTTGATTTCTCTCTGTTCTTTCTGCTATTTGCTGCTGCGCATACGCTTTATGATCTTGGCCCGCCAATTCTGTCCCACGTTATCACGGAGAAGGGTGTGGGAGCTGATCAGATACGCAACATCACTACAGACTGCTGTCTTCAAGAACCAAATCGACTGGATCCCTCTCACAACTGGCAGCGTTCGGCCCACACAAGGCCGCACCCTCGCCATCGGCCAAGTCTCCGGTGGCTCACAGTCTTTCAACAGTGTGAATTCTCTTCGCATTCTTGGCCGCTGGATGCGCATGTTCACGATTCCTAATCAATCCTCGATTCCTATGGCATACACGCAATTTTCGGACGAAGGACAGCCTGACGCTCAAAGGCTCATGCCTAGTGGCAATAGAGACCGCCTGGTGGACTGCTTGGAAGAATTCGTAAAGTACACCATTCTCATGAGGCCGCATATAGAGCTGTTCTCGGACCGCTTCAGTGAGAGAATGGAACGACAGCGCCGGGACGCTAAGGTCAGGGAAGCGGAGGCGCTTCAGCTACGTAAAGCTGAAGAGCGTGAGCGAAGCACGGATGGCAAGACTGAGATACAGAAGGAAGATGGGACGAAACGTGGAATATAAATCACAGATATTTGACCGGCTATGAGAGAACGAGGCGTTGACTGTACGAGTACTTTGATGCGCTTTTCAGCGAGATAGACTTGTAGACTTCTCTTAATCTGGCAATAGATTGAACAGGCGTGAATCCGGTAATGAAGCTATTGCGGTTTCAGTCGTGAGGAGTGTGAGCATCTCTGACTGTATGCAGGGCATTTGATAGAATCTTAATCCACACCATTCCGATTAGTATTTTACATTACTAGAATCCAACCCCCCCTGGTTCTTCGAGTCACACTGCTGCGCTGATGTGAACATACGTCCAGATAAATGAGGGACTTTCTACTGTGCACTGAGGCTCGGAGTGGGTTTCTCTTGCCCGTGACAGCGGAAACGGCCCGAGTCCCGAGAGCAAGAGAGCCGCTAACGTTACTGATCTCCCGGGCTCTGTAAGGTCGTAGAAGATCCACAGACTTTTGTCGGGTGGATGCCAGCAATAGGTACATTACCTCTACACTGATCGCAACCCTACCGCATGCACAGTAGGCTAGCTTGTCATGTGGTGAATATATTCCCTGGGTAGGGTATATCTGCGGGACAGTCTCACGCTGGCCGAGGGGCACGTTACGGAGGCTGATAGATTTTTCGAGATCAGCTTGGATGTGGCGGCGTGCAGCAAGCGGCGAGATTGATACCTGGGAGAATGCGACTGTTTAAAATTCATTGGCTACTGGATCTCCACTTAGATTCCCCCTCTAACAAAGTGTGCACATGTGGGGTGGATAGAAGAGTGCATGATAGGGACGGGGCAGTAATGCACTCATACAAGCAGATCTCGAACTAAGCTACTGCGAAGCACGGCATGTGGGTGGCCTCTGATGCGTTCCTTGATAAGACCTACCTTCTCATTTTCCTTGTCAGCACGTTGTTCCTTTTCTGGACCAGCTCTGTTTTAAACACCCCTCACTCGTGGCATCGCAGCAAGCAACTGCTTCGCCGTTCTGAGCATAATCTGTGCTCCTCGTTCATGGATTACTTCATGTAGCATTGGGCAGTGCGCGATATGTCTGCAAGGAGCAGCCCTCTGTTCGGTGGTGGTGGGAATGACGAGAAACATGTGGGCACGACAGAGGCGCTGTACGAGGATGTCGTCTCCCTAGGATCGTCTTCGGAGAAAGAAGTCTTTTCCTTGGAGAGTGTTGATCCAGCATTGAACGCCAAGATGCACCTCGTCAACGATGTATGATGTTTGGCCACCGAAATCGAGGTTTTCCACTGACACGTTATACTAGGCGATTGATCAGATTGGGTGGACTGGATATCATTACAAGCTCTTCGTTCTCAACGGCTTTGGGTATGGCCCGCATCTGTTTCTCGAAAATCATGCTGGACCGCGCTGACCACCGCTGTGGTTTCAGTTATGCCGTGGATTCGCTCCTGCTTCTCCTGCAGAGTATCATCCAGCCTCAAGCGGCTCTCGAGATGAACCCATCGTTCAAACGCGCACTCACGATGTGCTTATACGTTGGTCTCCTTATAGGTGCCCTCTTTTGGGGTCTTACTGCGGACATCATTGGCCGACGAACCGCTTTCAACACTTCGCTTTTTATATGCTCTGTCTTTGCGATTGTCGCTGGCGCAGCGCCCAATTGGCCTGTACTAGGGCTGTTCGTAACCCTGTCGGCTTTTGGAGGCGGTGGGAACCTGATCTTGGATACTACCGTGTTTTTGGAATACCTTCCGTCAAGCAAGCAATGGCTTCTCACGCTCCTTGCATGTTGGTGGGGAGCAGGACAAATGATTGCTGGATTAGTGGCATGGCCATTCATGGGTTTGTTGGGATTTTCTATTTCCACAGCCGTCTGTCGGTACTGACCGTGAAGGCTAGCCAACTACTCCTGCGCGGACGCCGCAACTTGCACGAAAGCTAATAACATGGGTTGGCGATATGTCTGGTTCACGCTAGGAAGTCTTGTTTTCGTCATGTCCATCTTACGGGTGACTGTTGTTCGCCTGAGGGAAACGCCGAAATATCTACTAGGCCAAGGCAAAGATGAAGAGGTTGTCGCAGTGCTTCAGTGGTTGGCGACGAAGTACAATCGGCCTTGTTCATTGACCCATGAGAGATTGGCAGCATGCGGCATAGTAGGAACAACCAGAAGCAAGAAAGGCAAATGGAGTACTGGCGAATTGATGGTACACCTACGAGGGTTATTCCTGACCAAGAAGATGGGTCTGAGCACGGGCTTGATATGGTTCTCCTGGTTCCTCATCGGACTCGCATATCCCTTGTACAACGCTTTTCTGCCCGAATATCTCAAGAGTCGGGGCGCACAAACAGGAGACTCATCAGCCTACGTCACGTGGAGGAATTATGCTATTGTCAACATGTGTGGTATTTGGGGCCCGGTCCTTGCTGGGTTCATGTGTGAGATCAGACTCCTGGGTCGCAGAGGCACTATGGTCGTCGGTGCGCTGGTAACAAGTATGTTCTGCTCATCCAGATCAACACACGCTCTTCAGGTGTAGCTACTGACAACGTTTGTAGTGGCCTTTTTCTTCGCCTACACCCAAGTCCGGACAGCGGCGGAAAACCTCGGGTTCAACTGCGCGATCTCGTTCTGTCTCAACGTCTATTACGGCACTCTCTATGCATACACGCCCGAGGTCATGCCTTCAGCACACAGAGCCACGGGAAACGGCATCAGTGTGGCCTTCAACCGTCTGATGGGAATCACGAGCGCGGTTATCGCCACTGTCTCTAACACGAGCACGCCAGTACCGATCTTTATCTGCGCAGCGTAAGTACCAAATGTCTTCCTCCATGTTGAATCTAGGATTGCTGCAAGAGGTCATATTGATACATTTGTAGGCTTTACATCGTTATGGCTATCACTGCTGCCTGTTTTCCGTTCGAGCCGTATGGGCGACGAGCAGCCTGACTTACGAGTTGAGTTTGTTTTACTGTATCCCTATCGAGATACCTGTGGACTTGTGGAGGCATATATGTTGTCATAGATTACTTGGCTCCCGACGATTCTGGCCCTCATCAGGGCCGTGCACATGTACGAGTTCGGTGCTTGTCTGATTTGCCGTCACTGTGTCAGAAACCAACCTGGCAAATGGCTACCTAACAGGATGATTCGACCCATGCTCATCTGGAGGAGTTCGTAAGTAATGTCAAACCGAGCTTTATGAATGTACTGTATGTCACTTAACTATCTAGGGTTTTATGCCATTGAAGGCGTAGCTTTGCACGTCTGATTAGAATAAATCCCGCCTTATAGCAAGCTCGTAGAGAGTACCACTTCGCCACAGTAGCCTCTGTATGCACGCATCCTCTGGAGACTACTACCTTGAAAATCTCCAAGGTTCTCTACCTCTAGAGATAATAAGCATGCTTGCGGGAGGTGCAAGGAGCACGCGGACACGGCAGCTTAGTCATCCTCCCAGTAGCATCGGCCATATCAAGCCACAATCGTAACGTTAGCGACTTGCCTCATCATCACTCATCGACCTCGATTCCAGATTCCGGCCTTCCCCACCAGAAACGGGAAATTGATAACTTCGGGTAGCCCAGCTGAGGTACGGGGTATCGGCTGGAGCGTTTTGAACCTCAGGTAGCAGCTATTAGCTCGGATCCGAGCAACGGCCATCATGAGCCCTCAAAAGGATACCCTCTTCCGCTCGGCGGATATGTCCTTGACGCAGCTTTACATCGCCAACGAGATCGGTCGAGAAGTTGTGAGTGCGCTGGGAGAGCTAGGTGAAATCCAGTTCCGAGACGTAAGTCAACCGGTCACTTCTGGCGGCAGATGGAGCGGGAATGCAGAGCTAGATGAATATTGAAAACTCTACCTGTACTGGACTCGGTGGATCTGCCGTGGTTGCAGAAGCAGTTGATGAGCCTTCGGGTCTACATATATGGGCCATTTCGTGGTCATGTGGCTAACGGGTGAGCCCTCTGGCAGTTGAACTCCGACACCACAGCTTTCCAGCGTACTTTCACCAAAGAGATCCGGAGACTGGATAATATTGAGAGGCAGTTGCGTATGTTGGAGGCATTATAACGCGATCAAGTAGCAGTATCTAACAACCGGGAATAGGGTATTTCAACACTCAGATGGACAAAGCTTCAATACCCAAGCGGTCCCAATACGATTTCCCTGACATCTTGGCCGCTCCGTCAGCGTCGGAAATCGACGAACTTGTGGAGAAGAGTGAAAGTCTGGAGCAGCGAATAGCTTCGCTAAATGATAGCTACGAGACACTGAAGAAAAGGGAAGTCGAGCTTACAGAATGGCGCTGGGTACTTCGTGAAGCTGGAGGCTTCTTTGATAGGGTGCGCTGTTATGGCTAGGATGTGACACGAGTGTGGGAACGCTAATACGCTTGTAGGCTCATGGCCATACGGATGAGATTCGGCATTCCACTGATAACGATGAAGCGCCACTGCTGCAGGATGTCGAGCAGCAGTCTCGCGGTCAGAACGGCGATGCACAAGGGCAGCAGTCTTTTTCTGTCATGAACATTGGCTTCGTTGCTGGCGTTATACCACGGGAGCGAATCGCAGCCTTCGAGAGGATCCTATGGCGGACTCTGCGTGGCAACCTCTACATGAATCAGTCCGAGATACCCGAGCCTATAATAGATCCTACAGACAATCACGAGGTGCATAAGAACGTCTTTGTTATCTTTGCACACGGGAAAGAGGTGATTGCCAAGATCCGGAAAATCTCAGAGTCTTTGGGTGCAGATCTCTACAGCGTGGACGAGAACAGCGATCTGCGGAGAGACCAGATCCAGGAGGTCAACACTCGGCTAAGCGATTTGGACAGCGTTCTGCGCAACACCAGAAATACGTTAGATGCAGAACTCACACAGATTGGACGTAGTCTGGCTGCGTGGATGATCATTATCAGGAAAGAGAAGGCTGTGTACCAGACTCTTAATCGCTTCTCCTATGATCAGGCTCGGAAAACTCTCATTGCGGAGGCTTGGTGCCCGACAAATTCGCTGCCGCTCATTAAATCGACTCTGCAAGACGTCAACGACAGGGCAGGCCTCTCGGTCCCTACCATTGTCAACCAGATCAAAACATCGAAAACGCCACCAACTTACAATAAGGTGAATAAATTTACCGAAGCGTTTCAGACCATCATCAATGCATATGGTACGGCGAAGTACCAGGAAGTCAACCCTGGCTTACCTACCATCGTGACCTTTCCCTTCCTTTTCGCTGTCATGTTCGGAGACTTTGGTCATGGCTTCATCCTGACCTGTGCTGCAACTGCCATGATTTACTACGAGCGAACTTTATTGAGGAGGAAGCTGGATGAGCTTTTCTCAATGGCATTCTATGGACGATACATCATGCTGATGATGGGCGTGTACTCGATGTACACCGGACTGATCTATAACGACGCATTCTCCAAAGCGTTGACTCTGTTTCCTAGTCAATGGGACTGGCCACCAGGGATTAAGCCAAACGAGACGGTTGGAGCGTCGTTGAATGAGAATAACTACCGATATCCCTTTGGAATTGACTGGGGTTGGCATGGTGCGGAGAACGATCTTCTCTTCTCGAACAGCTACAAGATGAAGCTGAGTATCCTGATGGGTTGGGCACATGTAAGCAACGAGATCAGTTACTTCAAGCACGCACGTGACTAACGGTCCATAGATGACCTACTCGTTATGCCTCTCTTTCATCAACGCTCGCCACTTCAAGTCACCCATCGATATATGGGGCAATTTCGTCCCAGGAATGATCTTCTTCCAATCCATATTCGGCTATCTTGTCTTCACCATCCTCTACAAATGGTGTGTTGATTGGTATCCTGTTGGGTCTCATGAACCACCTTATGGAGATCCACCTGGACTGTTGAACATGCTCATCTACATGTTCCTCAAACCCGGTGAGATCGAGAAAGGACAGCAATTATATTCTGGACAAGGTGGCGTTCAGACGGTCCTATTGATCCTCGCCGTTACCTGCGTGCCCATCCTCCTGTTGCTCAAGCCACTGTATCTCAGGTGGGAGCACAACCGAGCCCGCGCTATGGGATATAGAGGCATTGGCGAAACGTCAAGGGTGAGTGCGTTAGATGACGATGGCGCAGATGGTCATCGCATGGACGGCGGACGCGATAGCATGGGTAGCGATGGAGAAGGTGTCGCCATGATCACACAAGACATCGGCGACGAAGAGCACGAGGAATTTGAGTTCTCCGAGGTCATGATCCATCAGACCATCCATACCATCGGTAAGTTAGGTCCATTTCTTTCGGCGGACTCCGTGCCTAACGTGTACAGAATTCTGCCTCAACTGCGTCTCACACACGGCATCCTACCTTCGTCTCTGGGCACTCTCTCTCGCCCATCAGCAATTGTCGATCGTCTTGTGGACCATGACTATCGGCAACGCGTTCAAGCAGACCGGCGTCCTAGCCGTCCTGATGACGGTCATCACCTTTTACATGTGGTTCTTCCTCACCATCGCCGTCCTGTGCGTCATGGAAGGCACGAGCGCCATGTTGCACAGTCTGAGGCTGCATTGGGTGGAGGCGATGTCTAAACACTTCATGGGGGATGGAGTAAGTCGAGTCGATCAAATCCCAATGTAACAATGTACTAACGGTGTCGTAGGTTCCTTTCGAGCCGTTCAGTTTCAAGGTGCTGCTCGAGGAGGATAGCAATGAGGGTTAATTTTTCTGTCGCATTCTCGTCTCTATCAATGGTGTTGCCTGCGACGGAATTGTTGTACTCTATCAAAGCTTATTAGAATACAATTTGTATCATAAGAGAGTCTGTTGCTCATCGTCCGGGGTTTTGGGTACTTGGTACCTGTACACGTAAACGCAGTGCATGCATGCAGCCGTACATATGTAAACAGGATTCATCAAACTTCAAGCTTTCTCGACACCTTGACACCTTGGCATTGAAGCTATTGAAGTGATATTATTGCAAGATTGACACAGTAGCAATTCGATCAACCGTCAATCGTAAGGTGTTCTTGGTTACTGAATGTATCTTGATACCAGACCTACTAACAGCCCTTGGTAGCACACCGAGCAGAAGCCCCGTCCAACATGTCGACCGAACAAACCCGCCAGAGGAAGTTCTCTGTCGCCGACCCGAGTGAGACAGGTACACTCACAATTACCACTGCGTCTTTTCATTGCCGCAATGTGCGAATCATATCTAACCCATCTCATCTAGAAACCAGCTCCAAAGCCCACCGACAGTTCCGCGAAGCCCATGCAGGTCCTACAGCCTTCCCCAGAGGTACTAGGCATTGAATATCTGACGTACTTCAGGCCACCGCCATCGCGCCGGTCTCGACCCCACGCGCGCCTCCACAGGCGTCGTCTGGACGACAGAGCGGGCATACGAGCATGGCTTTCTGGACGATCCAGATGCGTGGGCAAATCTAGGACAGGGCGCACCCGAGGTCGAGGACGATATTGAGGGCAGCTTTCATCGGCCTGAGAGTGTTGAGGTAAGTATCCATGGGAGGGAGTACGGTACGTGAACGCTTCACATGGAAACCTTTCGACGCCGCGGATCGCTCAGAGGGTGGCCGTTCGAGGGTTTCCGGGTTGGGGCTTGACTGATTCCTGTGTGAACATGACAGGTCCGACGGCGGGAATCAAGTCTCTGCGAACGGCGGTCGCCAATCTCTACAACGCCCACCATCGAAAAGGAAAGGAGAGCCAGTATACTTGGGAAAATGTGTGCATTGTGCCTGGCGGTCGGGCTGGATTGATCCGAATCGCTGCCGTTATAAACAATGCATATTTGGGATTCTTCATCCCCGATTATACAGCTTACAACGAGGTATGCGCGTTTTACGCCGTCTAATCCGGGATGAGCAAGCCTAGATCGATGTTACTCCGTTATGTCTGATTAGACTATATGCTGATTGATAGAGATGACACATAGATGCTGAGTCTTTTCAAAAATGTCGGCCGCCCAATATCCGCTTTGTCGATGAGCTTCACTGATGAGGGGAGTAGTTCGTGGCGATTCCTGTCCCACTTTCCGAAGCAGATGGCTACCACATCCACCCGGACAAGATCGCCGAAGAAATCGCCCGGGGGACGTCGGTGATACTGACCAGTAACCCCCGAAACCCCACCGGTCGAGTCGTCGCCAACCCTGAGCTCGCCGAGATTCAAGACATCTGCCGCAATCGAGCAACGCTCATCATGGACGAATTCTACGGTGGCTACAATTTCACCAGTGACTGCGACGGCGCGACCATTAGCGCGGCTTCAAATGTCGAGGACGTTGACGAAGACGGTATTGCCCCTATTATACTAATCCCACTATCCCTCACTCTGAATCATCGCATGACTAACCCACACACTCACCAACCCCAGACGTTCTCATCATCGACGGCCTCACGAAACGCTTCCGCCTCCCAGGCTGGCGCATCGCATGGGTGATCGGCCCGAAGGAATTCATCAAAGCCATCGGCTCCTGCGGCTCGTACCTCGATGGCGGCGCCAACGTCCCCTTCCAAGAAGCGGCCATTCCCATGCTCGAACCCAACAAGGTCCGCCGGGAAATGAAAGCCCTGCAGCACCACTTCCGCGACAAGCGCGACTTCGTCATCGCCCGACTCCGCGAGATCGGCTTCGAGATCAAGAGCGTGCCCAACTCGACTTTCTATCTCTGGTTGGACCGTACGTTTTACCCGCCCCTCGTCCCGTTGATCTTCTCCTATTGGCCGCTTGCGTGACGCCCCGCTGATTGAATATACCCACTCGTGTAGTCTCCGGCCTCCCTAAACCCATCGCAAACGGCCTCGCCTTCTTCCAAGCTTGCCTCGAGGAGAAGGTCATCGTCGTCCCGGGCATCTTCTTCGATTTGAACCCGGCTAAGCGTCGGGACCTCTTCGATTCGCCGTGCCATCATTTCGTGAGGGTGTCGTATGGGCCGCGGATGGATGTGTTGAGGAAAGGATTGGATGGCATTGAGAGGATCGTCAAGAAGTGAGTGCGCCCCTTTCTTTGTCGGTCGCGGTCTTCTTTTGCATGAGTTCCGGCATTCTGGGGTGGCCGGTGAAGTGAGAGGGTGGGGAAAAATGAGTGTGCGAGGTTTGTGCTGATGGGGCTTGTGCGTGACTGTAGGCATCGGGATGAGGAGCGGAAGTGAAGGCACAGAGGAAAGGGGCCTGGGCAGGGGGGGGGCGACGTGGCACGGGTGCTTCGTTACTGGGACCTCGATTGCAGGGCTTTGTCCGAGTGTTTGTAGCGGCTGGACTGGAGCAAGCCATGAATTATGACGTGAGATGCCAAAATGGACAAGATCTATCCTTTCCTAGCATGACCGCGTTGCTCAATTCGTATCTTACCGGAACCAACCCTTCACTTCTTTCACCAGCCTCGCCTTCCCAACACTAAGCTATCTATGTCCATCAGATGTGGAGCAACGGTTTACAAATTCACAGCGTATCCATTGGGGTATCTTCATGGTGAAGTTACGTCTTCCGTCCCTTCGCATGGGCAAGAGAAGGATCGAGTAAGTAGGTCGGAGTGGGTCAGACGGAAAGGGAAGAGTATTCATCTGTGGTTTCAGACGTCGTAAATCGAATGGCGTAATGGTTGTGGCTCGTCACCAACAAAAGTATACATGCGAAATCTTCCTCAGCCCTAAGCACGAACCTGTTCTGATCCGTTCCACATCAATCAATCGCCGTCATCAACAAAGAAACCGTTAAAGACCTCAATGTGACACAGAGCGCTCATCTCAGGTATCCCCGTCGGTGTGATGTTCTTGACGTGCTGAAGTGTTCAAAAAAATCAATTTTCTGGTGTTCATTCCAACCTCACTCTATCCTGGGTGAGATCATTTGGTTCAAGTCGAATGTGCATTATCCAATGCCCGCGACCGTAGCGGATGCTGCTTGTCTGCGGTAGGTCCCATCTCAGATGTCGGTCGGCTCGGCCGACATCAATCTCTTGCTCCTGCCGGGAGACATCTGAGGGCCCGCGCTGTAGTTCGTCCAACTCTTGTGCCGAAGACAGAGACAGATGGTGGGGCATCGAGTAGCCAAAACGGGCAACGCGATGCAATACTATATGAAACCTCTTCCTCCGATTTTGTTTCTATCAAGTCGATTGTTCAATCACTGAGACGCAGGTTGGCATCCCATAGTGCCTTGGTCCTCGTCCAATTTCAAATTAAGACCAGATAGTTTGAATTTCGCTGGATCAGCAGTGCTACGTCAATTCTCCCTCTCGCCCTAATCTCTATTCTCATCCTAGTCACAATATGCGAGGTACATAACGGAACTAGAGAAGATACGGTACGTAGAGAGACATGAGAGAAGTCAACCGAGAAACCCCTACTACTCTCTCTTCCCCATAGTCAGACGACCAAATCAAACAAGACGCCGAACCGCGATATCGATAGCGCGTTGAGTAAGGGTTTTGTTGGGGATAGTGTATTGCGTATGAGCGCCCCTGAACCTGTAACCTTTCCCCTGGTCCCGATCCTAACCCGGACCCCGGGCGCCGACACTGAACATAGGTTTTCTTGACATAGAGGTGAAAATCTTGAGGATAAGACACGATGCGGTGCGATGAAATATCCCGAGTTGGTCAGTAGGGAAGAAGATAACCAAAACGCCATGGGAGAACGGAGAGAACGATGACTAAAGGTTCCTAGATAATATCCTTTGCGCCCGAACGACAAAACAGAGGTCAAAGAAGCTCTAGTTCACGAAGTCTTCGGCCCTGGGGCGACCCTCGAACAGAACAACTCAATCTCCTTCGCGGCATCCTCATCGCCGGCGAGCAGGCGCTTGATGAGCTTCTCCTTCCAGTCGATGATCCAGCCCTGGACGTCCTCGTCGCAGTCGAGGCTGAGATAGTCCTTGTCGACGTCCTGATAGCGGAGACGGGCGGTACCGCCGGCGATAGAGACGTCCGAGGTGCGCTTGAGCTTGGCGTCGATGCGGTCGATCAGGGTGCGGTAGGTGATGGTGGAGGGCACGACGAGGGTCAGGTGTTTGGCGTCGAAGTCGACAAGTGTGAGTTTTACTTTTAGTTGGTTGGGGGTCGGGAGATCGGTGCTTGAGGAGGTGGATGTTAAGGGTACCCCCGACCAGGGATCGTAGACTGTCAGCGGTGGGGCGGGAGTGGTGTTCGCCGAGTGGAGATACAGGCGTGGGTTGTGACGCATGGCTTGCTGCTGGTGATATTGCATGTATTTTTCCTGGTTCATCACATGGTGCTGTGATGGGTCTTCATTGCCGTGCTGGGCCTGGAGTGAGAAATTGTTTTGTTGCGCCCACCGCTCCCGTTGCATGGCAGGGGACTGGGTGGCGGATCGCGTAGGCAATCCATTTGGTCTCTCGGTTGGGGAGTTATTCTGGCTTCTATTCACCGGGTTCATCTTGTGCGTCATGTGAGCCGGGATCGGAGGCACTGGAATATTATCAATGGATGCTTGTATCTGACCATTAGGATAACGACGCACGCCAGCGTTGTTGTGAATATCAGGGCTGCTGGCTGAGCGCAATCGACTCGTCATGGCCAGCTGTTGGGCGGTCTGAGAAGCCGTCATGGCAGGTAGAGAAGGCCTCTGATTTGTGCGCCCAGTCATATGAAAGCCATGGCTGGCACTTTGACCATCACGTGAAGGTTGTCTGCCCATCGCAGGAGCAGTAAACCGAATGTCATCTCCGGGCCACCCATTATTTGGGGTTGTTTGCCGTGGGAAAGGGTAGGTGTTGGACTGAGAGCTGGATCGAAAAGATACTGGTGACTCGGCAGTTGGCGAAAAGTACGAGTTGCCCGTGCGTTCCGCTGAAGAGGTTCCGTTTGTAGGAAATTGTGTATGTAGCGTCAGAGAAGATCCATTGTTTTCTGGTAGCGGGAATCTTTGTATCGCTGCACGGTTCGATGATGCTTGCGACGGGGGAGGTCCGCTGCCACCAGTCGTAGACCGGGTTCCGAGGCTTGTGCTTGAGGCGTTACGGCTAATCGAGAACTCCGACTGTACCCCGTAGAGGGTAACTTGCTGCTGCTCCTCTTGCTCGATGTCGTCTTCATCACCATCATCTTCTCGATAGGGATTTTCCATCAAGGCTCCTTGGTTTTTCAGGTAGGTGAACTCGGTCTGGGACGTTGCCGTCTGCTTTCCACCCTTTGGCGTATCTCCAAGCAGTTTGCGTTGTACATCCACCTGCTTAGACCACTTCCTCATGACTTCTTCGTTCGCAAAGCGGATGACAAAGTTCTCGACCCCCGGGTCGCCTTTCCAGAATATCTGAATCGTGTACGACCCTGTAAACCATCAGCATCCAAAAGGATTGCGGGACTCATCCGCATCCCGAACCCCAAAGAATCCGCAGCTTACCAGGCTTCTGTATTGAGATAACTTCTGTCACATTCTGCATGAAGATACGTCCTTTGAGTTGAAGGCGTTGCTTGTTCTTTCTATCTGTGGTCGGCTTGTGCTTGGATGTTTTCTGCTTGTTTGGGTTGATCTCGTTGCAGCAGAGAAGGATGCGTTCAAACAGATATACTCTATACTGGAAACGCTCAGGGATAAGGACCCTACATGTCAGCAAAGTTCAATTCCTTTAGGACTGAGTCAACGAATATAACGAACCTCCCGCTCCACTTGTTTCGATCCATCTCCTTTGAGAACGGTGAAGTTCCCATATAGCAAGAGGTCTCCAAAATGCTCAATCTTGTGGCCCTTCCAATCTTCGACGCTACCTTCCAGTTCGTGAACAGCGGCCACGCGCTGTTCTCTATCCATGGCTGCATTGGCCCGTGAAAGAACGGACCGAGAAGCTTCAGCAGCAGCTCGGAGCTCATCCTGACGCTCATCATCAAACCCGCCTGCCTTGATCAGTTGCTGAACTCGACGTTAGTCATTGTGATCAATCCAAGGGGTAATCTTGCTTGCGTACATCCAAAAGTAGCGGATATTTCGCAAGCCGCTGGAATGGTTTTAACAAAAACCCTAGCAGGACCCTTTCGTTGTCGACCATCTGCTTGTAGAGCTCGGAGTGCCCAGCTGATCTCAACTTCTCCCATTCTCTGATGACTGTTTCGTTGCAACGCTTTTGGTTTGCAATGAATGGCTCGTACACGCCTCGAAACGACTCATTCCAGCTAGTGAATAACCTTCCCCAATTTTGCTGAGCTTCGGAGAGGGAATTCTGTTTCTCTATACGGATCAGAAAGCGGCGCTGAAAATCCAACAAAGCATTGAGATTCAGAAAGATGTCATGGATGGCGTCGCCGGGAATAGCGCCAAGCTCCTCCACTTGCTTCTTGAATTGTTGTAAGGATTCGAGGTGCTGGACATAATCCCGCTCGGTCGTGACAAGCTCGCCAACTATATGCTGTCTCTTCGTGTACTTCCCGGACGTGGTGCCATCTTCTGAAGCATGCACTTTGGTTTCTTGCTGGTATAGCTGGCCTCTTTGACTGAGGAGGTCGAGTACTCGATTTACAACCTTAGTAACCTAGGCAATAAGTCAGCCTTTTATCCGCGACCACCCCTTAACTCGATGCTTTGGGCTAAAATGAGATGGCCTGAGAGGTAATTTCTTCGCGTGCAGAAGATGTTCTTCTTGTACAGAGTCAATTTCTCATTCTCACCTTTACAAAACCAGTCGTGTCGTTTCCATACAAATCGGTGATCAGAAAACACTCGGCGGGTGAGAATTCGAGCACGGTCAGACACCCTTGAAGGAACTGATACGTGGCCGCCTTGCCCATCTTTGACTGATGGACTTTTGACATGTCGATTTCCAGTGGCACTTCCGGCTCCAAAGCATTATATATCGTCATTAAAGGGATCCCTAGCTTGAAACACTTCCACATCAAGCTGACGGGGTCCTCGCCATCTTCTTCATCATCGTCACCATCTTCCATCTCCCTCATGTGCTCCTCGAAGCCAGGTACCTGTCTCAACCGCTCCCTCAGGTTGAGACATATCTGGTATAGTGATTGCTCCTTATCCGCCCGTCGATTCATAATGTTTATAGTCTCTCCCCCATTGACCTGATCACTTGGCGGATTCATGCCATTTGGCAAACTGTGCTCGTTCGAAGGAGTACTTAAAGGTGGAAAGAGACCCTGAGCAACCCCCTGAATTGAACCGTTCGTTGACCCTCCATTCTGATGGAATCCTGGCAGTTGGATTTGCTGCGCATATGGGAGAGTGTACGAAGAATTTGTAGGCCCCTGCGGGACATTGCGAGCTGTACCGTAGTGGAATGTTTGTGAACGGGTTGCGGGAGCGCCCGCCACGGGACGAACCATCGGACCACGAGCCGGCTCCATCACTAACATATCTCCTGCTCGGTCGATGGAAAACGAGGTCGATGTAAACTCCCACAACCTTTCTGTAGCACTGATCGCCGGGTTTTGAGCGTTTTGGCGACCAAGCTCGTCTCGATCTACCGAAGCTTTGAGCCAGTTGCTGTGCAAACAACGTCGAGGGGGTTTGACAGTAAGCTGCCGATCAAGGCGACTTCGGGCATTCGTCGACGAAAAACCCCTGTTATCATCCGATAATCGCAGGAACTGTGTGACGACGAGGGCTGACGGTAGACTTTATCGTTCCTCCGTTGCGAAATGTGGGGAGCAATGAAGACTTGTGGCGGTTCCTATCTGCAGAGAACAATCATACAGGGGTGGCGCTTGCAAAGACCAGAGACGTGTGTTTCGGATCCGAGGGTCAAGGAAAGGGTCGCAGGTCTCTGGAGCCCGAAGAGCGGCTGTCACAAGAAACGAAGGGGGCGACAAAAGACTAAGTAGGAGGGGTGAAGGGTTGAACTGCGACCGTCAAATCCCAATGACAGCTTCGACGAAAGCGAAGAAGGGAATGGCCAATATCCAAGTGAACACCAACAATTCCCCACAAGTACTGTAGCTTCAGTCAGCTCAGTCCGTCAGTCCGTTACTCGCTCAGGAGTTCAACGTCCGAGAAAGGACGTGACCAAAGATGTGATGGATTGTGAATGGTGGTGCAGATCTAGTGGAGTTCAGTTCAGTTAAGTTTAGCTTGTCTGAACCCAGAATACTGTAATATACAATCAATACACGTACGGTATTGTTGTCTTCGGAATGTCGGAATGTATTATCGTAATTTAGGCAAGTCTACTCCGTATAGACACTAAGTCGAACAAAGACCAGATCTCACCTCTTCACGTTAGACCCTAAGGTACATGTAGGTAGGTACCTTATCTCGTGCTGTGCTATGGTCACCTAAAGCGGCGCCTACCTTTACAAACCTATACGATAATAATACGGAGAAGAAGACTTTAAAGGACGAAGAAAACAAGGAAGCACGTGGACACTTGTAACTTACGACTTCCTTACCTGTGGTACGGTAAGCAATGGTAGATTACCGAACCGAAGGGTTAAGGTACCTTACCTTAATGAATAACAGGCGTGACTAAGCCAGTATCTTTTACCCTGTAATCTACCATAACACTTAGGTGCACCCTTCCAAGATCTAGACTCTTACTTTGTATGCACTTGCTCAATAATCCTGCCCTGTCCTTCGAAAACAAATATTCCGAGATCGAATCCAACTGATCAGAGCGACGATAACACATACTTCCGCACCAGCACAGCCTAGCACTTAGGTCGCATTGGTCTTCTACCAACCGCGCGTCAGCGTTCCCGTCTCCGCTGAAACACTGGACGCATTCCGCTTTTGCAACGGTCCAGAATTGGCTGCGATGAGCTTCGACTCTGGCGAGTTCCGAAACTGATCTCTTGTATAGCAATCTAGCCAAGAAGATTCAACTGGTGAAGGAGACTTGCAAGAACGGAAAATCGTACTGTTACAGACATTGCACTGGCAGCGCTACCAACATAAATCATATCGAGGAAGTTTCGAGTTCCACATGCGGAACAGAGAGTCAACACTTCGATATCACAAGGACATTGAAATGGCTTCCGATAACGACAAGTTTCCTTCCTCTTTTACAGGACAACCCCAGACATACCGAGCGTCTTTTCAGCCACCCCAGATGCAAACACCGTTCAAGCTGGATGAAGGCTACTCTGAGGAGACACGAAGTCAGACTGGGAGTGATGTCGCGATGGAACCAGAATACATGACAGGAGTTCCGACGTCTCTGAATTCTACGTCCTTTGTAGGGCTTCCCGACTGGATTATGACCTTGGGCGAACATCAGAGGAGTGGTGCGTATTACTCCGGAAGACGAACCTGTTCAGCCGGAGATTAGGAATTGACGGTGTACACGCAGAGCTTGCATACACCATACTACGTTCCCTGCAGACCTCTTCAATCGCCATGATCGTAGAACGACTGAACCCTTTGCTCCACATTGATCCTGTGGCAATACTACCCCCAGAGGTTACCGCTCAGATTCTCCACTACCTTGACACGCATACACTTCTGAAGGCCGGACTAGCATCACGAGCATGGAGAGAGAGGACCTTTGACTCCCAAGTTTGGAAGCATCTGTACGGACTTGAGAGTTGGGGCAAAGATGATGATTCGATCAGGAGCTTTGAGAAGACCTATGTTTACCCCAATAAGATCGTTGAGCGAAAGCTGAGGTTAAGGCAAGCAGAGCCTGATGCGAGACAACATAAGCATAAAAGGAGGGCCCGGGCCACCGGCCTGTCTGGGGGACGGTGTACTGCTCAGACAGAAAGCTCGATTGCCGTTGGGCCTCATCAACGCCTGAACAACTCCGAGCCAGTGGAAGCCGGGACCTCGGACCGTAAGACCTTGTGTGTAGATGATTCGCACGTGGGTCACGATGGGCAGATGCAGGGCCTTGACTTCTCCACGCCTACAGTTCAGTCTACTGATGGCGACCCTTCATATCTTTCGAAGGAGGCCAGCGTTGAGTCGTCCCAAGCTGACGAGGACGACGAGATGAGTAGCTATGGCTCGCCTCCTAGTGCAGCTGAAAGTCGGAGAGCCAGTTCTGCCAGTCTAGCTCTCTCGCCGAGTTTGATGTTGCCACCGTCCTCTGGCTCCGCCCGGGTCAATTGGCGGTTTCTATACAAACAGCGAAAAAGACTGGAGGACAACTGGACGAGCGGCCGGTACATAAACTTCCAGTTCCCTCATCCGGACTTTGCCTATGAAGCCCATACCGAATGTGTTTACACGATTCAATACTCCCGCAAGCACCTTGTGAGCGGAAGTCGAGACCAAACACTACGCATATGGGATCTAGACACGAAACGGTTGGTCAGAAAGCCGTTATTTGGGCACAGTGGATCTGTTTTGTGTCTTCAATTCGATGATGATCCGAAGGAAGACGTCATTATCTCCGGCAGCAGTGATACACATGTCATCATATGGCGCTTCTCTACAGGAGAAATCATCAAGAAGCTTGACCACGCTCATCGGGAGTCGGTGCTGAATCTTAAGTTTGATAATAGGTACCTCATTACGTGCTCGAAGGACAAGACTATCAGGATCTGGAACCGGCGTGCCCTTACCCCACTTGATACGGATTATCCTCTCATAAACTTTGAAGGTGGTGCGAGATACCCGTCCTACATCGTCAATAAGGCAGCCTATACCGCCGAAGAGTTGGAAGCAGCCGTCGCCAAACAGCAGGTCAGATCGCTTCCTCCGTATAGCCTTCTCATGACACTGGATGGTCATAACGCTGCGGTCAATGCCATCCAGATACAGCATGACCAGATAGCTTCGGCATCGGGAGATCGTACCGTTAAAATCTGGGACGTTCATAGTGGTAGGTGCATTCAGACTCTACTGGGTCATACGAAAGGGATCGCGTGCGTTCAGTTCGATGGACGACGTGTCGTTAGTGGCAGTAGCGACAACACCGTGAGGATTTACGATCAAGTCACGGGAGCTGAAGTCGCGTGTCTACAAGGGCACAGTAACCTGGTACGAACAGTGCAAGCAGGTTTTGCAGATTTACCAGGGTCGGGGGACGCACTCCGAGCGGAAGCCCGAACCGTAGACATGGACTTTTTCAAAGCAAGGCAGATTGGTGCAATCCGTGACGTCCCAAGGGTCTCTCGACGACGAGATCAGATCAGAAACGCTGGCTCCAGAGATCCGAAGGACATCCTGGCGTATGGTGCCGAGCTTCCACCGGGTGGAGGTGGCAGTCGTTGGGGCCGGATTGTCTCTGGATCTTACGATGAAACGGTCATCATCTGGAAGAAAGATTCGGAAGGGAGATGGTCTCCTTGCCAGAAGTTACGCCAGGAAGATGCAGTGCGGGCTGCAGGGGGTCCTATCGCTGCACTCACACCAGCTACGGGATGGAACTACACTCCGAACAATGCACAGCAAGCGAGCAATCTCCAAGTACCCACTGCCGGCTTTGGTGTGATCTCCACCCACCCACCGCAATTAGCTCCCCAGACTTATGTCCAGCCTGGGCCAGTGCCTGCGAATCAGATCGTACAGCAAGCTATGGACACAGGTGTGACCGCGCTTCAAGCTGGCATACAAAACATCTCTCACATCGGTACGCACGTTGCCAATACACAGGCTCAGCCAGCACAGACGCCTTTGCAAACTCATACTCCCTCCACCACGAGTCCACAGGCTAGTACCAACCACGTTGCTTCGGCAATGGCCCAGGCGAATATAACTGCCAGCCACGCCCAGAACCAGAGACCCAACACTGCTCAGGCAGATGCACAAGCGGCTGGCACCGCAAGTGGACAACCCAATTCGAGAGTCTTCAAGCTGCAGTTTGACGCGAGGAGGATAATATGCTGTTCGCAGGATTCCAAGATCGTAGGATGGGATTTTGCGAATGGTGACGACGATATCACTGCAGCGAGCGGGTTCTTTGCGGGACCATGATTGAACGAATTGCTTATGACTTACGCATTTTATCCATAGCCTGCAAGTCGCGTGTGATTTGCTGCGTCATTGACCTCATATCGTTCCTTTGCATTGCATGGGGAAGGAGCCGAACTAGCCCCTGGAAATTCACGGATTATTCTCTACTTGATGGTGATCGGGACGGGGAGCGAACGGATCTGGGTCAGAGAATAATCATTTGATCTGTTCTTGCTGATGTTGCTTCCACTACACATACAAACGAATGGACTCGTGGTTGACTCTGCAGTTGGACATCACTATACCGTAGTAGCGTGCTAATCTTGGCCCTACTGCAAGCCGCTCGTTAAGGTATTACGTCAGCGCCCGTAGTACCATATACTACCTTATGTATAACCTTTACGGCGATACCTCGAGGAAGCACTTCCCTACCCTCAAGACACAATCAAATACTCCTACAGTATCATTGAAGATAGCTTGTCTCCCTATATGCGCAGCATAGCAAGTTTGTCAAGCCATTTCTGCAAGCATTGTCCAAATACGCAACACCTGTGGGTTACCAAGAATGCAATCCCGCCTTTTGTCCACTACTACTCCATATCTGCGGGCTCGCCACAATCCTCTGGACCAGTCACGCCCGAGCATGACTCGGAAAAGAAGCGTGGCAGGGACACCTCTCGACAGACGGCGGAATTGGGTGCCATGTCAAGACGTCTGGAGGACTTGACAGAACAAACAATCGAAGAAAGTGGGGCACGGTCAAGGAAAGCATTCGAGGAAGCGGGGTTCTCGGAGGAGTTGAAGAGGCAGTTGGAAGAGCGGATCGAGATGAGCAAGTTCAAAAGTGAGAATGCGGCTGCATTAGCACAGGTGAATATGCCGGTACCATGTCGATGTTCGATACGGTTCTAAAATAAGAGAGCTTGCTGATGATGAAGCAGGGTGGTGCTGGCAAAGGCACCCGGCATATCGCAGCAGCACGACCTTGGGCTGGCTCTGAGTCGCTTGAAGATGCTACCTTGCGAATGCTCAACGATGCACATAAGCCACTACGGAGAGTCGGACCACCTAAGATTCCGACACCTCGAGGGCTCCCCGTCAACGTTGACTTAAGGCGGCAGGGTCCGCCGAAGAAGACGTCCGGTGAGCGGCTTGCGAACGTGCGTGATCGGACGTCAATCTACGCGCTGAGTCAAGACCAAAGTATGACGGACCAAGAACGGGAACAGATGCGCAAACAGCTCAAGGAGCGTTTCACTGCCGGTGCTCGACCGATGCCGACCTCCATGCAAGGTTTGGCTGCTCTTGCGAATGAGAGAATCGAGGACGCAATCGCTCGCGGACAGTTCAAAAACATACCCCGTGGCAAAGGCACGAATATCGAAAGGGACTACAATGCCAGTAGCCCGTTTTTGGATACAACGGAATACTTCATGAACAAGATCATTCAGAAGCAGGATATTGTTCCACCGTGGATCGAGAAACAGCAGGAATTGGTACAGTCAGCGGCGCGGTTCCGTGGGAGACTAAGAGTCGAATGGAAAAGGCACGCATCGAGGATCATTGCTAGTAAAGGGGGATCGTTACAGGCGCAGATCAGGAGGGCTGAGGCCTATGCTGCTGCAGAGCAGCTGATCAACCCGCGGGCCAAGAAGGTCGAAGCCTTGAATGAAGTTGACAGCGATGGCAAGCTGGCGCAGGTGACTGTAACCGAGACGCCTATCCCTCCTGGGGATGACGCCGCGTCCAAGATCACGGTCACCGAAGAGCTGGCTACGTCTCCTAACCCGTTCTTCACTGATACCAGTACCAATTCTTCACAAACATCCTCACCTGGAAACACACCTTCGTCTGCGACCCCGACTGTCACTCTCACGCCCCCATCCGCAGAAGTCGCACCAGCACCGGCTCCCCACCCGTTCCGCGACCCGATCTGGGAAGCCAACGAGCGCTCCTACCACACGCTCGCAATCACGGACCTCAACAACCTCACGCGCTCATACAACCTTATGGCGCCCAACCTGGCCAAGAAGCCCTACTTCTCGCTCGACCGCGAATTGCGCTCCTGCTTCGCCGACGTCGCGCCGCAGATCCCCCACGCCATCCAGGAGAGGGCCACCGCGCCGAAGATCAAGGTTGAGATTGTGGGGCATCGGCCGGGGGGCGTGCTTGAGAAGTTTGGTGGGGAGAAGGCGAGGGTGTGGGATTCGAAGAAGCCGAAGTATGGGTTTAAGGAGTTTTGGAGGGATTTGTGGGGGGACGGGCCGAAGGCTTGAACTGATCAGATTTATTGCGTGATGGGCAAGACTTAGGAAGTGGGGTTTGGGTGTCTAGCGTGAAGTGTTTGTTCCATCGGGAGAGGAGTCTGCAATGTGACAAGCACTGCGTTGAACGGCTATGGAAAAGTGGTACGCCCTAAGCTATGAGCCATGCCAGCCCTCACACGGAGCCGCCCCGGCCCATCAACGCCAAATCCACCAACGTGCGCTGAATGCAATCAGACGCCAATGCTCAGCGTAACCTTTTTCATGACGCAAACACCCTCACGTTTAGATCGACGCTGCCGGTAGCGATCACGCAACGTATATTCGCCTTGTTACCCCCCGGATCATCTTTCCTCCCCCCACCATTGACCGCCGTCCCATTCGTCGCCTCCACGACCCCAGCGTCCCTGATCACGTTCGGCGCCCACCGGATACAACTAACGAAATGGCCGTGCACATCGTCGAGCGTCTTGACGCACTTCCCCTCCTGCGCCAAGTCCCAGCAGCGGATCGTCTTGTCGTCGCCGACGCTGAGCAGGTACTTGCCGCCGGGATGGAAGACGAGGCCGCGGACCCAGTTGTCGTGGCCGACGAGCGTCTTGACCAACGTGCCTCGCGCGTCCCAGATCTTGATGCTCTTGTCTCTGGAGCCGGTCGCGACGAACTCCGCCGAGCTGCTTGCGGCTGGTGGTTTTTTGAGGCCGGCGAGGGCGGCGAGGTGCGGGTAGGCGGCGGGCGAGGCGATGGTGCAGCATTCGACGACGTGTTCGTGGCCGAGGAAGGTGGCTTTGGCGTCGCCGGACGCGGCGTCCCAGAGCCGGGCCGTCTGGTCGTTGCCGGCGGACAGCAGCCAGCGGCCGTCGAAGCTGGGGGCGACGTCGCGGACCCAGTCGGCGTGGCCGCGGAGCGTCTTCACGCAGTATCCGGTGGAGACGTCCCAGATGCGGAGGGTCCTGTCGCGCGAGGCGGAGACGAGGAGGTTTCCGGTTGATGGGGCTTCGGCGGCTCCGCTGGGAACGAAGCGGATTGCGGAGACGGAGTGGTCGTGGCCGGGGAGGGTCCGGATGTTTTTGTACTCGTCGCTTGGGTCCCATAGCTTGATTGTTAGGTCTGAAGAACAGGATGCTAGTAACGTGCCGCCTCTTGGGCCTCCGAAGTCCACGTCCAGTACGGCTTTGGTGTGGCCTTTGATTGTCCGCTCCAGTTCACCTAGTTCCCAGTCCCAGATCTTTATGGTTGTGTCTTCGGATCCGGAAGCGAGAGAGGTGAAGATAGGGTGGAACGCTACGCAGGTGATGGGTAGACGGTGTGATTGTAGAGTATGCCGGGCCGGTGATCGGGGAAGCCATGTGGAGGGGTCTTGGTTTTTTCGGGATAAGGAGGTGGGTGTTGCAGAGTCAAGCTCGTGCTGAAGGTTTGTGCACTGAGATTCTAGTTCCATGATCTTGGGTAGTTTTACATGAGTATACATGCGGCGAACGGGCCCGGGTATTGACATACCCTTTTTGATAATCTGACCACACTTGTCCACTTCTTTTCCAGCACACCACTATACTTCTTACTTGTAGCATCGTCGAAGCTATCCCCTATTGCAAGCTCTTGCCGCAGGGTGGCCGCGCTATTTGGTAGGTTCGAGGATGACAGATACGCAATGATAGACTTGTGACTTCGATAGTACGATCAGCAATCAGCTCAGACTAGCTCCTGGGGTTCTGGGCGCCGGCTTACAGCTCTTCTGCCTGCCGGGATGTAAGTGCGCTCATAGCGATAGCCACAGATGCATCAAGGTGGCCGTGTCGCACCTTCCTCCCTCAATTTCAGTTGAGACCTTCGACTTGATATCTCTGTCAATGGTCAAGTAGCCAGCTTGTCGCAGTGTCGTAGTTCAAGGTCTGCCCAAGCACCCACAGGAAGTTATGGACGAAAGCGGTAGCTTGTTGATTGAGGATCTGCGCGCGATGCTGTCCGTCTTACTACTATCTTCAACAGGTTATTGATGGCCGTGTGATTTTGATGCGAGGCGATGCTTGTTAACATGAATGTCTGTGCTAACTGGTAGAACTTCTGGTGCGAGCTGTGCGCGACGCCCATTCCATGTTTTTGGTGGGGGAGTTTCGACCCTGGCTCTTGCCAAGCAATCACTACAGTGACGTTTTGCATCTCAGTGTTGATAGACACGATCGCAACACCAAACCTTCGCAACCGCGACCAATCAAGTCTATTAACTCCTAGCCGTCTCTCGACAACACTGCACGGAACTACGCTGTTCCAAGGCAGAAAATTGAAACACCAAGAAACCCCATCTACGCGTTTTACTACGACTGACGTCCACTATTGATAGAATCCTCGTACGCTGCAAACTATAGAACTGGCTCAGGCAAGTCGCGACCTCCACCAAATCTTCAGGCGCTATCTACTTGCCTATTGCCTACTCATCATCATTTGTCAATGGGACATGTCCGAATATTGTTCAGGTTCTTGGGGGAACTAACGCAACATCTCACAGCAAGCTCCATAACTACACGCCTGAGTAAACCCTCTCTACGAGATGGCGGATCAAGAAGAGGACTTTTCCTCCCTACCTTTACCTGATCGATTCGCGCACAAGGTTCGTCAACCTCACGGACAGTATCATCACACGGTTACCGGGCTAATACATCACGACAGAACTGGAAGGTTCGAAAACAAGCATACGAAGACGCGGCGAAAGAGTTTGAGAAGACACCAGACGAGTCAGACCCTACGTTCAAGCCATTCTTGCAAGACTCGGGATTGTTCAAAGGGGCTGCAGGAGATTCGAACGTTGCAGCACAGCAGGAGGGCTTGAACGCTCTGTGTGCCTTCTTGAAATATGGTGGGACGCACGCATGTACAAGGTCAGGCAGGATCTTTACAATAATCTTCTTCTATCAGTTGAACATCGCTGACAGAAGTCGTCTTGTCTAGGACACGAAATGTCACGATATCACCAATCGTGGAAAAGGGGCTGTCTTCCACTCGAGCTGCGACAAAGCAAAGCGCGCTGGAGGCCCTCATGTTGTATATTGAACTGGACAAGGCAGACCCTATCATCGAGGATCTAATCCCACCTCTATCGCACAAGCAACCAAAGATAATCGCGGCGACCTTGTCAGCGCTCACTTCGATATATCACGCATATGGCTGCAAAGTGGTAGATCCGAAGCCGATCCTCAAAGTTCTACCCAAGGTGTTTGGCCACGCGGACAAAAATGTACGAGTGGAAGCATCAAATCTGGTGGTTGAATTGTACAGGTGGTTACGAGAGGCGATGAAGCCACTGTTTTGGGCCGAACTGAATCATATTCAACAAACGGATCTTGAGAAGCTCTTCGAAGCTGTCAAACAAGAATCGGCACCAAAGCAAGAAAGACTCTTGAAATCACAGCAAGCAGCTGTGGCTGCAACAAGTAATAGTGGCGGCGCAGCTGAAGACGGCGGACAACGAGATGCGGACGGGGACGAAATGGACGAGGATCCTGTTGAGGTAGAGGCGTTCGATCTTGCAGAACCAGTCGACGCATTCTCCAAAGTACCGACAGGACTACATGAGAGCTTGGCATCAACGAAATGGAAAGATCGGAAAGACTCGCTTGACGCTCTCTATGCGGTGCTCAACGTTCCAAGAATCAAAGATGGACCCTTTAATGAGATCGCTCATGCCCTGGCCAAATGCATGAAGGATGCCAACATTGCCGTGGTTACAGTTGCGGCGAACTGTGTCGATGTCCTTGCAAAAGGTTTAAGAAGAGGTTTTGGGAAGTACAGATCGACCGTGATGGGACCGATGATGGAAAGACTGAAGGAAAAGAAGCAGTCAGTGACGGACGCTCTCGGACAAGCTATGGATTCTGTATTCGCTTTTACGAGTTTGACAGATTGCCTCGAGGACACCTTGGAGTTCCTGACGCACAAGAACCCAAATGTCAAGTCAGAGACGCTGAAGTTTCTCATCCGTTGCCTGAAGAACACTCGCGAAGCACCATCGAAGTCAGAAACCAAGTCGATAGCCGATGCAGCCACCAAACTCCTGACGGAGTCGACTGAAGCGACCCGGGCGGGCGGTGCGGAGGTCCTTGGAACCTTGATGAAGATCATGGGCGAACGTGCAATGAACCCGTTCCTGGATGGTTTAGACGACATCCGCAAAGCGAAAGTCAAGGAATTTTTCGAAGCAGCAGAGGTCAAAGCAAAGGACAAACCAAAGAAAGTGGCCCCACCGCCAAAGGCTGCTCCACCTGCTCAAAAGAAGGTCGTGAGTAAGAAGCCGGCGTTAGGAGCCAAGAAAACCGCGACGCCTGCACCTGCACCACACCCGCCCGTCGAGGAACCGACGCCAACACCGACTCCATTACAGCCGAAGCCGACGTCCGGCAGAAACATACCGAAGCTGAGCGGACCGTCCAAGCCCGGCAGTCTCAAACTTCCCAAGAAACCCACCGGACCGGGCGGCGCCGCCCCACCGCACGCTTCCTCACCCATGCGCCACGTCTCCCCCCCAACGGCCGAAGGCCAGCCCCTCCCAGCCCCCAAACACGGCCTCGGAAGCCGCGGCCTCGCCGGCCGCCCCCTCGGCAAGCCCACCGCCACCGCACCTCTCTCACCCGCCGCCGCACGCACGCCCTCGCCCGGCATCACCGCCGCAGAGCGAGCCGAACTCGAAGAGCTCCGGGCGGAAAAAGAACGCCTGCAACGCGCGACGGAGGAACTCCGAGCCGAACGCAACCGACTCGCCTCGCAGATCCACGAGCTCCAGAACCACAACGCCTCCCTCATCGAGGACCACACGCGCGACCACCTCAGCATCAAGGCCAAGGAGACGCAGCTCGTGCGCGCCCGCTCCGACGCCGAGGTCGCCGAGCAGACGGTGCTCAAGCAGCATCGCGACATCGACCGTCTGAAGCGCGAATTGGCGAGGGCGGTCCGCTCTAGTAGTCCGGCTTCTCCGTCGTCGTCGTCGGCCGCGGCGGCCATGGAGGGCGGTGATGCTATCTACCGCGACGGCGTCAATGGCCACCACCACCACCGTCCCCATCTCGCGACCCACCCGGGCCTCGGCCGCTACGACAGCGCCCCCGCCGCTTCCTTCGGCACCTCCCGCGGCGCGTCCGCTCGGCCGTTCGCCACGAGCCCGAGCGAGGAGAAGGAGAATGGTGCCCTGATGGACGCGTCGTCCGTGTTTTTGAAGACGAGCAGTCCGGCGAGGACGAGCGCGGCCGCCACGCCGGGTAGAGCGGGCATGGGCGTCGTGGGCGGGAGGGACAACAGTCCGCTCGGGCGAGGTAGCCCTAGCGTGCGGAGCCGGGCGAGGGGGGGCGATGCTGTGGATGGGTTGGAGATGGCGGGAGGAGCTGGGGGAGGGGGAGATGCGCCGGTTGAGAGCTGGAAGAGGGCGGCGGAGGTGACGAGTCAGTTGAAGGCGCGGATTGAGTTGATGAAGGTATGTTTGATCTTTTCTCTTTTGGGGAGGGGGAGGGGGAGGGATTGAGTGTTGGGATTTGGGATTGGGCTGACTGGACTTGGGGTGGTAGTCGAAGCAGTTGGGGCGAGGGCACTAGAGTGCGGCCTGCCGGATGGTGAGGTAACGGCGAGGGCGAGGGGTAATTTGCATGGGGTGCGTCTGGGGGCAGAGGAGGGGAGGGTGGGGTAAGTGATGAATGAGAAGGGCATTTCCCCGGCGTTGGGCATCCGTGCTGGTGTTTGGTTTTGCACTGTTGAGGAAGGGAAGCGTCGTGGGGTGCTCCATTTCTTACTCGCTCATTATCCCATTGAAACACTCCTACGATGATCGATGGATAGGAAGGAAACGCGTGCCTATGAACCGTGAACACCGAAGATGGAGTGAGTAAAGAAATACATCATCTCAACCCCTCAAATCCCACGAAACAGACGCCCACTTCCCACCCTCATCCCCATCCCCACCCCCCATCAAGCTCCAGCCACAACCAACCCCCCCGCAACACCAACCCCACCCCATCCCTCCTCCACCCCAGACAGAAAACAAAAGCAAAAATCAAGAATACCCATCCCCCCAAATCTCCCCCTCCTCCAAAACGCGATCCTCCACACACAACACGCGCCTCCCCTCGCCCCTCTCCCTCCGCCGCCTCTCCTCCCTCGTCACCAGCCGCGGCGTGATAGGCGTCAGCGGCGTGAAGGGCATGTACGGCGAATACGGCGTGGCAGGGACGACGACGCCGCCGCCGGCGGAGCGCAGCGGATGGGCGTGGGCCGCGGGGCGGTCGAGGACGGTGGCTTTGATGGTGGAGCGGGGGCGGTCGCGCTCCGAGGAGGAGGCGGTTAGGGTGCGGAGGGGGAGGTGGTGGTGGGTTAGGGTGCGGAGGGGGAGGTGGTGGTGGGGGTGGAGGGTTGATGACGACGGGGGGGTGGTGGTGGGCGTGGTGAGGGTGGGGCCGAGGGCAGCTTGGGTGCGGAGCGGGAGGGCGAGGGCGGCGGGTTGGCGGCGGGTGTAGAGGCGCTGGGGACTTTGGGCGTCGGCGGAGGGGTGCGCGGTGGGGGCGTCGGGGAGGGAGGTGGAGTGGGATGGGGGTGGTGGTGGGTGGTGGGTGAAGGTGCGGGGTGGGGAGGTCGGTTCGCGGCTTGTGTTGAATCGCTGCGTCTGTCCGGGGGTGGGCGGGGGCGGGCCGGGGTCGTGGTAGCGTGGGCTGAGGGGTTCCTCGTCGCCGTAGGCGCTGGTGCCGTAGTAGTGGGCGAGGTCCGGGGAGCCCATGGGTGGGGAGATGGGCAGGCTGCGGATGCCGCGGTTTTTGCTGAAGCTGCCGAGGGAGGTGCGCGAGGAGGCGCGGCTGTGCGGTGACAGACCGCTGATTGAGAGCGTGGAGGGTTTGGAGGCCTTCGGGGGAAGATGGCGCGGTGGGGAGGCGGTCGTTAGGCCAGTTGGAGGTGATGAGATGCGTGGAGGGGAGACCGGTTGTCGCAGGTACTGGAGCTCTGGAGGATTGTCCGGTAGCCTTTCGTGATTGGCGTCATACACCACGGTTGACGACTGGGCGTCGTGTTCCATCACCGCTGCGTAGAGACGTTCCATCTCGCGCTGGCCCTTGGCTTTGTCGTCTTCGATGACGCTTTCGTCGAACGTCACGACGCTACCCTGTTTGGAAGTGTGCTTCTGTCCGTTCGCGGGACTCGGCCAGCTGAAATTACCCTTGGCCTTGTCCGGACTCGGCCAGGTCAGTTTGCTGTCCGCGACGCTGATGGGGCTCGTCTCGAACGGCCGATTCTTCCGAGGCGAGACGGGCGACGGGTCGAAAGTACTCGCAGGCCCACGAGGCTTGACCATTTCCATATCGAGGGTCCGTGGCGACGCCTGCGCCGCACGACGCAACCGATGCCCAACCAGCAGGATCGCGATGCCGACGACGAGGACGCTGAGGAAGTATGCTCCGAAGATGCTGCCAATCTGGATGGGAAGCAAAGATCTGTCGCGGGAGGCGTTCACAGACAGCGGAGGGCCTTTGTCGGGTGAGGGTGCGGGACCGTTGTCGATGCTGACGTGCCAGATGCTGGCAGCTGTCGCTGCTGAAGCGGAGAGGAGTGCGAGGGGGAGTGACAGCGCCAACGATCCTGCCATTGTAGCTCTCATGATAGATGCGATCGAGATGAAACTTCGAGACAGGTGCTTCGGAAGGGAAAGCGGAGGGTTTCCTCACTGCACTCATGCGGGCGGCTGCCCGTAAATAGGATGCACAGCAGTGGGGAAGACGACACGACACGGCAAGACGACCTGCAAGGTGAATGGTCATGCATAAGCGCCGACGCCAGCGCTAAGGTAAGCTTAGGTCAGACTTTGGCTTATCTGCACACGTGACCCTTCCTCCGCAGACAAAAGTAACCAAAAATAATGTGAATGGACAGCCACCCAGGCTAGCCTGTTGTTGCCTGAACGTGCAAATCCTTCCTAACTTTTCAATTCAATAATAATGCGACGAACGGTCAATCGGATCAGCCTTCATCTCGAGTTGCTATCGAGCCTTCACACACGGCACCAACGGACCATAAGTTAAAGAGCATCCATCTGATCGCCCAGGGCTCAGTAACATATCCCCGTCCTACTCCTCAGAAATGATCAGTGGGGCACAAGGTGCCGCCGTAGTATAATCCGAGAACGGAGTTGGTGTGTAGGCTGGGCTGAGAGTATGATCTATCATAACTAAGGTAGGTCTGAAGGGAGGTAGGGTGGGGGTATAGATGGCTCGCGGACGTGACTGTCAATGCGCGAAAGGGGTTGGACACCGCCTGGAATACAAACATCAAAGGTCAACATTCTCAAAAAATTGCTGGTCGATTAGATCACACTGTAACATGCGTGATATACGTGATAGACCCGTCCACCTCGCCAGCCGCTTAACCAAGGCCTGCCCGCTTTTATCTGCCGTGACCCTTACGTATGCTGGGTAATGAATGAGATCCTATGCGCAAGAGCCAAGAATGCCCCGGGCAACGCCACCGGTATGCTTCATCTATGGGTACATCATCTTTCGATAATATTGACAGGCAGAATTGGAGGAGGATGGAAAATTCCCTTCATGCAATAGCTTTTCAGGGGAAGGAAACACATCACGGTTGTTGGTGATGGTCGGTCAGCCTGACTGATTCTGTCGTTGCGCCGCGGTGTCGAAACTCGTCGGCGGTCCTGGGACTGGTGCATACCTTTCTCGCTTCCCCAAGTGCGACGGTGCCGGCTGTCCTGCACCGACGGCTGCCGAATAGGAGCTTGGTCCAGCCACGGCAAAACTAGGTTGACTTTGAGACGTTGATGTCTGCAAAGGCGGTAAGAGATTGAAGGGTTGTTGCTGTTCCTGGCCGAGAGGAGGAGGTGCCATGACTCCACCCGGTAAGATGGCTGGCGTCGGGTAGGATTGGTATGCTGACTGGCCGTAGGCCGTCCGAGGCGGTCCGGTGGCGAGTACTGGCAACGGATTCGAGTGCTGTGATGGGGGTCCGGGTGGGTAATTAGATTGATATGCCTGTGACTGTTGCTGGTGGATTGTATGCGGCGGTTCAGTGTGATGTGATATGGTCATTGGAGTAAGTGAACCCTGTTGATTAGGATGGTACGGGTGTTGAGGATAGCGAGACTCTTGGTGATGGGAGGGCACTGTACCCGAGGGTAGTCTCCCAGTGAACTGCGAACCGGGAGAAGTGTAAGGCGATGATCCTGCGGACGATTCAAGGTTGGGTTGTCGGAACGAATACGCCGGCATACCAGCCGGAGCCGAATGAGGACCTTGAGGTTGACTGATGGCGAACATAGGCTGGGATTGTTGCTGCGGAGGATAGGCGCTATATGGTGGCTGTTGGTCTGGATAAAGTCGGTGCGAAAACCTTGGGCCCCCTGCGTAAGGATCATTGGAGCCATAGTCAACGGACGTCCTCGAGCGCTTCGTTGAAGGGTCCCCCCAAGCAGCTTGTTCAGGGTCTGGAGCAGCCATATAGCCCCTATGTTGTGCGTGTGCCATTAGACCCGTAGGCGTCCTCGGGTCAGTGGGAGGTTGGGGTGCATAGGGGTGTGGATATGTGTCGGGCCGCAAGCCTGGTGGAGCTGGACGTTTCCTACTGCAGGGTCAGTGAGCGTTGCGTCTGCGTCCGCCTGACAACACTCACACTAGGGTTCGGGGTTCTTTCCTGATCCGAAGTCGCACGCCTTGGTCACCGAAAGATCGAGACAAGAAGGTCGACTCGGACATTCCAGGAAAGTTCTTCGCAGCAAACACTGGCAACATTCAGTTCCTTGGGCTTGTCAGTCTGACGATCTCGAGCTCACCAGTGAAAGGATCTGAGACGATCGATTTGATGTGGAAAACCTCGGCTCTGAAACAGTCAGTCGAGCTTGCAGAGCGGGGACCAAGAGGCATCACGTACTTGCGCATCTCGAAAAGGCTGAAGCGAAGACGATATTCGCCCTCTACCTTCACCGAAAGGTCCCCGAAAACGAAAAAGCCACCATCTGGAGCAAGAGATGAGCGGATGATCTATGGACCGTGTGGAGAAGACCAACCACTATTGTCGACGTCCTTCAGTCTGTGCAGAGAAGAAACCAAGGTTCCTGCGAGTGCCGTCTGTGGGGCTACCTGCGTCGGGTGGTCATGACTGGCGTCGTAAAGATTGCAACACATGAAGTAATAAGGGCTCTGGAGGTAGTTCCTGACCGGCACGTCAGCGCGATGCGACGAAGATCAGCCTCACCGCCAGACCTACTGCGCTGGATCCGAGTCATCCTTGATCTTCAGCTGGATGATTGGTGGAGGGTCGACCGGTTTCCGATCTACACGGACCCGAAGGCGCATTGTCAGAATGGGTTCGATGGAATGTCGCAATCACGAGCATACCTTTCTCCTTGACCCCAGCCACCCGAGCCCTCACCGGGCCTTGGCGGATGCTCAGCTGGTAGTCATCGCTAATAGCCAACATGGTCAGTTAGTCGAAGCCCTAGAACGAACAGTAAGAGATGGGCATTCGGGTAAATGCGTTTGTGGCGCACCTTCTCAACTTCACCCGTGGAGGAGCCGCGTCAACGAAGGTATGTGCATTCATCAAGCCCAACGGTTCCTGATTTCTCGACCACCCTTCGTGTAAGGATGACCTTCCTGGTCTTCCACCACGCTCACTGACTAGACGATAAGTTTCGGAACTCAGCCGAGCAGTGCAAGAGTGCCGTCAATTCGTGCTTTCACACTGAAAGTCGCAGGGTACGATCGCTTCAACTGTGATGTCGTTGTTGACCGTGTTCTTGGCCGAAGCAGAGAGCGCAATATGTGGAATCCGTCGGTGATCTCGACAGAAATGGGAGACAGAGTAGAGATTCGACAGGTTGATGGCTATGCCGGTCCAATCCAAGTGTGCGCTAAACGCGACCAGGTGGTTAGGGTACCGGAGTCGCTATCGGAGATTTCTGGTTTGGCTGACTGACAAGAGCGGTCACCGATGCCGGGAAATGTTTCGCATACCAGCTGCAGAGTTGAGACAAAATGCCGACTTCTTCGATCCTCTTGCCGATGTATCAAGACCGTTCAACTGATGATCCCCGGATCTAAAGGCAGCCTGCAGCGAAGCGGAAATAGCAGAACTTGAGGTTTTTGGGAAAGGTAAGGCTCTCTCGGACAAGTTGCATAAGAGCGGTGCGGTGCAATGAGATGGGAAGAGAAGTTGAAGAGAACCGTTTGCCGATAAGGATGCGAGGACATTTAAGGGAGGTGAGACAAACGCGACCTTAGGTGAAAAGCTTAGTGTAGGCAAGGTACCTAAGGTAGTTGGGTAGGTAGGAAACCAGGTAGAAAGATGCTTCCCAAGACCGAAGGCGGCTACCAGGTATTGATTGATACGACAGGTGAAGGTAGGAAGGTACGAGTCCCAGGGTTGGCCGTCTGTAACCTTAAACCCAACTGGCCTTCCACGAATATCTACCGTAGGTGAGGTAGAGGAGCGGAAAGGTAAGGGATTGTGAAAGTGATGAGACGTATCCTGGTGATTCTGTGGTAAATCGAGTTCGTTCGAAGCAAGCTACGCACTGGAGCCGGAGATCCGCCAGAAGGATATCCAATCCATCCAAGTCGACCCAGAGATGCACACATCCACTTCCACCCGAGCTGAGCCAGAAACTCCTCTCTCAGCCCGGAATAGTGAAGACTTCTTCCCCGGCCTTTTGCACCAACCCTACTTGATATCCGATACCGCACCGACACCTTCGTGATTGACCACAAGATGAGGTGAGGTAAGGTACGAAGACGATACAGGTGGGGTAGAGTAGAGTACAGTGGTGGGTAAATACTTCGGTGACTCTCGGCGAGGAAAGGGCAAAGGCAAAGTCACGCAACAGAGAAAAGTAAGCTCTCTTAGTGAGATGGCTAAAGGTTGGCTTGAAAGATTAGTGGCTTAGTAATGATCTTTTTACCCGGTACGTGATACCGCCGGTGGCCCTTTCTGACTTCGAGCGGAGAAGTACCTGGTAGGGCGACTTCCTAAGGAGAATTAACGTTGAAGCTGAAGGCCTCCGATAGGTAAGGTAGGGAGGCGGAGGTTTGAGTTTGGACGGGAACCGGGATATCAGGCAAGACCGGAGCAAACCAACGACGACGACACGGATAGCGTGAGGTATGAATCTTTTAGCTTCCAAAGGAGGGGGATCGTAGAGATTGGCGTCAAAGGTAAAAAGGTAAGGTGAGATTCACAAATAAAAAGGATAGAATGATAAAATCTCGGCGCAGAAGAGAGGAATGAATAAATATATTAGATATAATGGAGTGAATAAGAATAATAATTATGATGATAATAATAAAGATAATGTTAATGTTGATGATGTTTGATGATGTTGATGATGTTGATGATGATAACAAACGTGATCGATAGACAGTGAACAGTGGTCGCTGGTGTCTCTGATCTCTGGTCTCTGGTCTCTGGTCTCTGGTGGTCTGTGGTGGTCTGTGCTTTTGCACTCGAGTCTGTGCGCGACGCCTTCAGTAAGGCGGGAACTGTATAAGGTAAGGTACCTTAGGTATCGTAGTTAAGGTAGTAAGTAGTACTATAGACGGAAATGAAGTTACCTAAAGGTATTGGAAAGCGAGCTCTTGCTGATGTGTCGAGGAAGGTGCCGTGTCTTGATCAAGCAAACCAGATCACTCCTGGCCAAGGTAAAGGTAAGGGTAAGGGACTTAGGGTAACGTGATGGCGGAAGCGTTGCTGGTCCGGTCGTCGTATATCTCCTTTTCCCTCTGACTACCTATCACAGGCACGGTCGAGGGATGAAGTGAGATGTGTATCTCGGTAGCTTGATTGGCGCTATGATGATCCCTGAGCCTCGAGGATAATCCCCAGACTTCAGGTTGTGCGTCTGTTGGTGGGTCTGGACTGGGTCAAGTGGACAAACAAGCTGAGTTGAGCTCCTTCGGTGTCAGGCAGAAGACCCAAAGGGACAGAGGGTAGTGGTGGCGTGGCTGGACTCCCGTTGTCCTCCTCCGGCTCCTTGGGACCAATTGGCCCGGTCGCGCTCACTTCCAACCGGTTGCGTCGTGGGTCCAGGTAGATCAAAGGATTTCGAAGGCTGGTCGCGAGATGTCTCGGGAAAGGTTCGTCGCATTCGTGAGCACGGACGCCGTGATATGATATCCTCCAAGCATGGAAAGGGCCCGTCGACTATACCGTGGTAAGAGATTCGGACCGTTGGCGTCTACCTTGGACGATCCGGTTGTGGGTGAGCGGGCGATGATGCTGCTATAGCTATGGCCGCGATCAAGTCTCTATTGCTGGGACCAATCTAGGTCTGGCGTAGGAAGAGAATGTGGTCCAGATGAGGTGGGATGAGAGCTCCAATTAAATAGTGAAGGAGGCCGGAAACACAGAGATCGCTTTCGCACTCGACCTGATTCAAGGTGGTCCTCAATAGGGACAGAGTACAGAGTACCTTACATGTAGGTAGCACGTTTCGAGCAATCCGTTCAACGGAAGAAGGGATGGCGCATCTCGGGGCCGTGCAGGGATATCCAAGTCATCGGTAGAGGTAAGGTAAGGTAAGGTAAGGTAAGGTAGATAGGAAAAGCATTCGCATCACATCATATTATCAATTTCCGTCTTTCAACCATGCCCACCCCACCATGACAGTAGGACCAAGTAGAGACCGAACACCGACACGGAAGCGATGAGAAAGGACAATTGATGAGAGACAAGGGCTTGGAGGGAAAATGGAGGAGGGTGGGGGGACGGGGGTGAGGAAAGGAACAGGAGACAAGGGGATGGGAAGGGAAGGGAAGGGAAGGGAACGGAAGGAAGGCAGGGAAGCACTAAGGTGAGGTGATATTATTGAACGCACAGACTTTCAAGGAAGGTTTCCCTGGGTTTCCTCTAAAAGATGAATGGTGGTGACTGGGTTGGGTTGAAGTTGGGTTTTCCACTCCATCGAGGGAGAGAGTGTGAGTGTGAGTGTGAGAGAGTAAAGTATAGAGAGACAAGGAGAAGGAGGAGAGAAATAATAGCGGCCAAGGTGAACAGGGACCGGGTGTGTCAACGCTCGTTAAGTTACAAGGTACCTTACCTACAGTACCTTACCTACAGTACCTTACCTTACCTTACCTTACCTGGTACAGCCTATATCCGATACCTTACTCCCTGTCGGACTCATGCCGTACCTATTTCCTTAAAGTATTGAAGAAATAACCCTGTCGCAAAGGCACCGGAAAAATGTTTACATCCCTTACATTACCTTACGAGCCCCTGTAGGGACCTTACCAGAACACATGGTTCCAAGATGGTTGACACCTTAGTGCTGTATACCACGCGGGTACCTTAGCAGAGGTCCGCTTTATTTCAGGATCGGGCCGGCGGCTGCATGGACTAACTTACCAAATATACAAAGTTTGTGGGGGGGCACCCTGGCTTACGGATGAAAGATGAAAGGGCGATGGCGATGGCAGCAAGAAAAGAGGCTTGCTGCAATGTTGCTGTCGATTTGCCTTCCCATTTGTTGTGCCAACTTTTCAAACTTCAAGTACCTTAGGAAGTGTCATGTCAAGTCCACAGGACATGATGTATTAATCGTTACACAGCAGTAGCAGCAGTAGCAGCAGTAGCAGCAGTAGCAGCAGCCATGAGCATGTAGCAGAAGCAAGCAGAAGCAGGAGCAGAAGCAGGAGCAGAAGCTTGGACGTGAACGCGGACGAGGACTTGGGCTTGACACTTTGCTTGTGCTTCGTCGTCTCCGTCTCTCTCGCGTGGGAAGGCGTTGATGTCTCGTCCGAGTCCAAGACATCGGCCCGTCTACACATTCCCCTATTGTTATTTTTCCAGTTAGGTCGTCTTCGTGGCTGAAGCACCACTCCGTATTCAGGCGTGAGAGGCCCTGAGCGCAACCCGAAGAGGAATCGTGGCGTCCCGCCTAGAGCTGGGAGTATCTTATTTAGGTTCGCCCTCGATTTCCTTTGCCTTTCTCATCCCATGGCCCGAATAGCGAGAGATCAAGGTCGGGTTTAACTTGATGGGATGGGACCCGGACCCGGACCAGGACCAGGACCGTTTGCTTGTCTTCTCGCCACTGCAGTCATGCCTGTCCGAACCTTGGTTACAGATTACCTGGTAATCACAGATTGTGGAACGCTCTCCTCGTGCCGCCCCTTGCTGCCCAATGGTACTGTAGAGTACCTATAACTTAGGTAGGTAAGAATTCCTTACCTACCCATCCATACTCAAAATTTTCTTCGGAATGATTATTGACATGTAAGCAACACAAGGTATCTGTTCCTAAGGTATGTGGATCGATAGGACCTACCTATGGGTACCCGGGTACGGTACTTAGTAAGTCAATCTTGCCTCAGGAACTCCTCTTGGTGCCTCCTAGTCGAGCGGTATGCTCATAGCTCACAAACTACCAGGTAACCATTCCCTAGGAATCTACCTGACCTTTCCGAAAGAAGTCCAGTCTCCTCATCCATCTCCATCTCAATCTCCGTAATGGCGTCTTGTCCTCAGCCCAATGTCATTGATACTGTATGAGGTATAACACCTTGGGCTAGGATCTGGCACCAGTGTGATCGACGGTCCGATTAGTTGTTGACTTACGCAACAACAACTACAGTAGCTTTGGCTCCCGTCAGTCAAACCCGGTGTGTCCAACACGCGACTCCAATATCCCTGATCACTTACAGTGGTTAGTCCCACCTCATCCATGTTCCTCATCCTTCACCCCGGCTTCGATCCCACATCTTTCGGAGTACATGCTATGCTACTCAATTTCTTCACCGACGTGGCCCACCTAAGCCCGGAGTCTAGCTCGTGTTGTGCGAGAACGAATCCAAATAGCTTGTCAAGTCGAACACATATCTCAAGCTCAAACATCTCTTCCTCGGTCGATATTCGTCCTCAATCAGGGGAATGTGATATGTCGGCAGCCCCGCGTACTACGGGTGGCCAGATCGATAGACAAAGTATAGCTGTCTCTATTCGAATGAGAGTAAAGTGCTTCGTAGGTAGGTAGTCACTCATGGTGCATGGCTGTGGCGCCAAGATGGCAACCACAATGCCGCAGCCGTTGGCTGATCTCGGAGCAGAGCAGAGCAGAGATGATGGGATGCACGGGATGCATGGGATGCATGGAATGCAAGGATCCATACATCCGAACCACGGCTCTCAGTAGCAGTGTCTGTGCCCGTACATGCACTAATCCTGCATCTGTCAAGGCTGCTGCCCTGTTCCAAGGTTCCAATGTTAATGTTCCAAAGTTCCAAAGTTTTTGTTTGTGTCCTGTATCCTGATCCTACGGATTATCCTGGTTGCAACCTAAGATATAACACCTGGTGAGACCACGACCACATGAGCTGCTGCGAGTTGGCTTGAATGAACACCTTCCATGAGTATCTTAATTGTTATTTTATTAATCAATTATCTGATAATATTAATATTAATATTAATATTAATATTTATTGCCCCGATCCAAAACAAACTGCCGACACACACTCTTTTGTTGTGTGTGTCTCTCGTGGGGTTTTCGGGAACTGTCTCTTTTTTTCTTTATTCCCAGACCTGTCTCACCGGGCCACGTGAAAGTACCAGAGCCATGGATCCTTTACTGATCCATCTCCCACAAACCACACAGTACATGGAGAGACAAAACGACTACAACATCCTCGATTCCAAATGGCTTCCTACTCCCTACGCGTAGGCGTGGGTAGGCATTTCCTAATCTCTGGACGATGGGCGACAGCTTTTTACTACCTACGTAGAAGTCGGAAATGCCGGGGACGATGCGGTTGAGGGAGCACCACGATAGCTTGGGATCCTTCCCAGTCCGGCCAATGGAAATGGAATCTTGAACGCAAAACTCGCGAAACCGTTACAAGACCCTGCCTTGCTGGCCGGAAAGTATCGACTGCTACTCTCAACCCGACAGGTTGCTGCTGCAGTTCGAGACACGAGTCCTACCTGGACCCCAGTTTCTCTTTGCCTTCCTGTAATAAAGGAAAGCAACAATGTACACGATTTCGAGAGAGCAGAGGAGAAGTGAGTACTACGAGCAATAGTAATCGTGGGGCCTGAAACAGCGAAAGAAAAATGCGTTTTCTGGGCACTGCTGAAGTGTTTTACTTTTGGGTGCTCTGGAACAATTTTATTCGTTTCCGTCTACGACCCTGCTCTGCCTCGGAGATCCGCGACAAATCTGGGCCTTTCCAAAACGAGAGGAATACCTCGTTCCATATCACATTTTCTTCTTCGATATACAGAGGCTCAACAGCCTCCTTTCAAATTGCGAGAGAAAAGATTGTTGATTTGAGTAAGTTTGTTCGACTTGAGAAGTCTTAGATATGGGCCATCCATCACCGCCTGATAACAATCATCTCTAGCTCACATTCACTTCCACTCGCTCACTTGCTAACCACTAGATACTCCATAGGAAGACCGATCGATGCATTAGCACTCACCTAAGCCTACACATACAAGCCACGTGGTGTGTGATGTGCGGTGTGCAATGCCGGCATGCAGCCTCACGATCTTCACCATTGCCCTTCACCCGCTTTCAGCCTCAGGGCGTGGCAGGGCAGGGCAGGGCAGGGCAGGGCAAGGCGACAGTTCGAGTAAGACACATACCTTATATACTTCGCATGCATGAAACCGCGATACGGTAGAATCCGTGCACTTTCAGTCTCACATGGCAAAGGCCGATCATTCCCCGGCCCAGGGTAAAGCAAAGACTGGATTGTGTCTGACAACCACGGTTCAGATCGCTCGCTTGCAGATCATTTGTCGCTTACCCTTGCACTTGCACTTGCACTTGCACTTGCACTTGTCTTTGGCCTCGAACTCGAAACACGTGGCATCCAGCATAGAAACTCCATCTACGCCACATCAAGCCACACCAACCTTCGATGTCCAGCCCAAGTCGTGGCAGCCACAACACGAGCAATCACACGAGGGAGGACGAAGGGGGAACTAGTTCGAAAGCCATAGAGAAGTGTCTCACTCACATTGATACTCCCCACTGATCAATATCTACTCTTCCAGCCCGACCAGTCGGGCCCAAGCTGACCGAACTAACCGTACCATATTCAGCCAATTAGTCCCTACCCATAATCATCTTTCCTCACTCTGGTCCCATTGACAGACCAGCGCATCTTCTATCGAACTATCTGCGTGGCAGTAGGATATGAACAGCGTCAATGAGGCGAGAAGAAACAAAAGTACAGCAACACACACGACCCACGTCCCAGGCCGACCTCTGCCATACCATACCATCCAGCCCTCGTCGCCCCTACTAACTAACTCCCTCCCTTTCCTTCCTTCTTTCCTTCCTTCTTTCCTTCCTTCCCTCCATCCTTTCATCCCACGCGCAATCGCAATCTCCCCCATTCTTCTGAACCACATTCGCATCTCTGTCCTCGAGGATTCCTCACTGCTGCACAGCGGGACCCATCAAGAGAGAATACAAACAAGCGACTGGGGAACAAACCCTATCTGAGAGATCATATACAACTTGGCTCCCATCTCACCGCGGCTGTCGTCACTTTCTCGATCGGCGGGACAATACAGATAGATCTCTTCCGCCCGGCTCTTTCTCCGGTCCGCAAGGTCCCTCATCAGGGTGCGCGCGATACGTCAGCAGTCGTCACCTCTCGTCGTGCCTCCCCCCACACTCTGCTTCACACCAGACGAAACAACGAGCTTGTTGCACGGGATGGGAGGGGAGTGATTCCTTCCGTCTCGTGGAGAGCAGGAGCGGCGGTTTCGGTCACGTAGGATATGATGAATGAATGGCAGCGGACAGATATTAGCCTGCAGCGAGAGTCTTTCGCGGAGCGCCATCATCAGTGCTGGCTGTCCGGCACGGTACAGACGTGCGTACGTACAGATCCCACCCTTCTTGGTCAGTAGCCAGAAAGTTGGTCGGCTTGCATGGCGCAAAGTCCATGACACTGATAGAGGACCGGGGACAAGCAAGAAAGCAGACTGGGATGAACCCCTTCTCAAATGATTGGCTTGCTGATATCAATACACTACCTACCTATGTTCTCGTTCCCATTAGGAGGTCTTTCGCCTTGCCTAGCCTTGCCTTGCCAAGACCCCTAACGCTGCTCGCACCACCCTACTTACTCGTACACGATAAAAACCCGCACTCAGACGTCCAGCGCAGGGCCGGGAGAACCATCAACAACATGGTCGAGCGGCTCGGGCGTCTCGTCCGGTCGGTCATGCGCGCCGTCCGATCCCAAATCCATATCGAATTCCGGTCCGGACTCCCTCCTTGCCCCGTCCCCCGCCCCCGATGGCGGTGGACTGGTGTCATCGACTATGCCATGACCGACGTCTACGCCGTTGATGCCGCCCTTCCCTATTCCCTTTCCCTTTCCCTTGCCCATGCCCGTTCCCACTCCAGCGTCGTCGACGTCATCACCATCTCCACCGCCCACCATCGTCGCATCGTCACCCTCGCCTTCACCCACGACACCACCCACAGCCTCGGCCTCAGCCAACGTACTCCGCGTCCTCCTGCCCCCTGCCTTGCCCTGCGCCTTGCCGACCACAGCCCCGTCCCTAGCAATCCCGTTCATTCCCCCAGCCACAGGACTTCCCATCCCTAGATTCTTGCCCCCTCGTCGCACAGGGGTGTTGGTTCCCGTGGTGCGGCGGCCGCCTCTGGTGCCGAAGGGCCGGCCGGGTCGGCGGCGGGTGACGGTGCCGGGGACGGGTGGGAAGATCTCGAAGCGGGTTGGGGGGATGGATGGTGTGGTGGTGGGTGCGGGGGTGGGGGTTTGAGGTTGAGGTTGAGGTTGAGGTAGGGGTGAAGGTTGGTAGCCGTTCGGTTGGTGGGGGTCGGAGATGGGATGGGGTTTGGGAGGGGATAAGGAGCGCTTGCTGGATGGTGGTAGGCCCGGTGGAGGATGTGGGATGGGTGTTGAAGTCGTCGGAGCGTTGGTGGGATCGGGGTCTTGGGAAGGCGGATTATCGGCGAGTTTGGTTGTTTGAGGCGTAGGGATGGCGGTGGGAGTGGGCTCGTCTGGGTTGGAGTTTGGTCGTTGTGGGTGGTTTTGATCGTCGAGGGCGCCGTTAATGATGACGTTGGCGTCTTTGATATCCATGTCCTTACTTTCCAGTGCAGAGCCAAGCTGCTCGCCTGCCGCTGGAGAGACCTTGTCGTCTTCGCCGTCGCGGGGCGCCATGGTCTGCAAGGGTGGCGCACGCTCGTAATGAGACCGGTTGTTTCGGCCCATGATGTATGGCGTCCAGACGAGCGATTCGGGGTTGAGGCGGACGTAAGCTTTCGCTTCCCAGCTCTCGATGCATTGTTTGAAGTAAGAGTGATCCAGCCTCAACGCATACGTTTTCGTGACCGGGTCGCGCACGAGCGCACGTAGACCTTCCAGAGCGGAGACGATGTCGTCGGCCGTCATGCCTGTCCGATCGGATATGTCGGCGATGCTGAGAGGCGTTTTCTGGCCCAGGAGTTGATGGGAGAGGATGAGTCGCCAGTAATTGCGGTACGAGACAAGACCCATGTCTGACAACGGTTTCTCCGGGGATCCCGTCTTGCGCTCGACCCTGGTCAGCAGGTAGGAGAATTCGATGAGGAGGTGGCCATATCCTTTCCGTTGATGGATGGGTAGCGTGAGGATGCAGGACACATTATTCTGACTGCTCGGGCGTTTTTCCTTTGAGAAGTACCCGACAAAGTGACAGCCGAGTTCGTCATACTCAGTCATGACGTAGAAAAGGAACGGCTCGACGTCGTAGTATAACGTCTTGGATCCGAGGAACAGTTTGGCCAGCAAACAAAGGTTCTGACAGTAGACGGGATTCTTGCGTCCGTCCACCTCAAAGACCGATATCGACCCATCACGATAGATCTCGTCGCCTGGTGGATGTTTGGCTGGACATTTCAGCTTGTGCCGCCACGCGACATAATCCGAGTTCATGTATTTCAAGCAGAATTCGCAGATGTAGAGTACCCGGTTGCGGCTGTACTCTTCCGGATACGGCGCGGCGTACCACGTATCGATCTCCCATCCTCCGAAACTTACACATTTGATCTTACTAGGGGGGCCTGAGACCTTTTGGGAGGTTCGGCCGGTCTGTTCCCCCTGTGTCGCGCTCAAAAGAGCTGCCTTTTGCTTCCACTCTTCTTCCGCTTGCTGACGCGCATCGTCGAAGCGTTTACGATCGTTCGCTTGGGGCAGAGTCTTGGATGTATCTGCATCAGCTTCAGATAAGATGCCGCCGTATGGTTTCGCCTTCAGTTCGTCGTTTTCTTTTTCGTGGAACGAGTAAAGACCAGTTGCATATTGCGGCGGGAAGGGTGAAGCGAAGTGAGTATGATGCACTTCAGACGTTTGGCGCCTCCCAGGGTGTCGTCGGGTTTTCTTTGGTTGTGAGTCGACAAAGGTAGCAAGCTTGGATGGATCGATATGAAGTGCGAGGATGATACTGTTTCTTCTTTGCCTCAAAACAGAGACTAGTCCATTGCCCACTCTTTTTGGTCTTCGAGGCCTGGAGAATTGAGACGGATCACGGAGAGGTTGTCCATTTTCTGCTTCCAAACCAACGCCCGCCGCCTGTACAGCCGTCTGCTGCCGGACCTGATTCGGCCCAGCTTCTTCGCCAGGAATGGTAAGTGAAACAGACTCATCTGAATCGGATCCTGCATTGGGCCGTTTTCTCCGCCTCTTCTTTGGGAAGGGAACTTGTTCTTCAGCTGCTTCAGAAGAAGCTTTCCGCTTTCGCAAAGAACGGGATCCATCCATAGGATCATCGTCAAGGATGAGATTGTTGAAGACGGAATGTGATCCAGGTCGGGGGGCACCACGTTGCGCAGGAAGTAAGTCTCTGGCAAGCTTTGGGGCAGATGCTCGTCGTTGGGAGATACGCTCCTCTGGATCGGGATGGTCTGGCTCGAGGGCATTTTCGACACAATTCGGACATCGCCATTGTTCGGCATCTTTATGAACTCATTAACATCAATAGTCTTTCATGCTATCGTCAGGGTTCCGGGTTAGCTTACCGTCGTCTTGTCTTAATGACCTAGCGTCCCGTGCGCATTGGCGATGTGCTGCGAGGCGATTAGCAAACCCGAACGATCGACAAAGCTAAGCCTCTCAATCCCGCAACTTACAATTATCCCCACAAACAGCACATGCCATGTATTCCTCAAATTCCTCGCTTGGATCATGCTCCTCATCCTGGCTACAGAATCTGCATCAAGTAAGCTCAAGCAGCCTTGATTGACCGAGTCAAACCCACATGCAGTTGTTGCGATTTGACACTTCTACTGAGGCTTCTTCGGCACCCTCACTGACAGCTTCCCAACCATCCTCCACATCTGACTCAGCTTCGCTTGAATCTTTCTCTGAGTCGTCTTCTTCCTCTTCAACAGCGCTATCTTCTTCCTCCGAGGCTGCATCGTCCAACTCGACTTCTTCATCACTTCCTAACTCGGCACGATCGTCCGGTATCTTGACCGCTCCGACTCCCGTACCGTCGTCTTCCTCGTCGTCCAACTCCTCGCCTTCCGCATCAGCCTCGGAAAGCTCGAAATCATCCTCAGTCGTATTTGGCCGCACCTCTTGCACCGGGTAGTTTATCTCAGGGTCGTCTTCACCTTCCGCGTCCAGGTCACTGTCAGCCATGTTGTAGCCAAGTTCTTCATTTCCGCTGTTCAGCTGGGTGGGCTCCACTGCCGCCACCGCAGTCATGGTATATGTCACCGTAGCCAGCCTGAAAGATGGTCGCGGACCAAATCTGGGACTGTTGTTGCGCGAACGTTGTTTGCTGAGCGCAGCTATCGCTGGAATAACGAAGAGGTCATGAGGTGAGTCAGGTCGCGCTCGACGGTAACGCTTGGAGTGTTGACGCTTTCGAATTTCACGAGTTGGGACGTACTAGAGGCTCCTGGGACCGAGCTTCTGGATGGTCGCGAGATAGAAGCTCAGGAACGCATCGTAGCTACCGGATGAGTTTATCTAGTTAGAGACAATCTGTCAGTATTCAGCGAAGCTCGTCTCTGACGGCTCGGTCACGATGGAGCGCGAATGTTGAAGCGCAACGACAAGAGTTTGAGAGGATACGTGCGACTTGACATACCCACGAATAGTATCCGACGCGTAAACTGTCCCTAAGATGCTGCAGGAATCGTTACTGGAGTTTTGGTGATGATAATCGCCGCAACCCCTTGGGCTTGACGAGGTCTCGTCAAAAGTCGCTTACTAAGGCACCAGTCCACGGTCGCTGCAACCTCACTCCTCCCTCCATCGCCAACGGCAGCTGTGAAGGCCACAAGCTCCAAAAAATCTCTGTGTGTGACCATTGTCGCTGTCTGTACCAGAGCAAACTGACGAAGTACGTAGCGCCGAGCGGCAAGCCCTCAATATGGGTGTTCCTTTCGAAGCGCTGCTTCCGTATGCGATTATGCTAGGAGTATGTCAAGGTGTCCCAAGCCAAAGAGATTGCGCTGCTGAATGACGGTAGATGTTTGGCTTGACCGGGGCAGGTCTTTCGAAGATCAGACACATGCAGAACGGAGGGAAGAGGGCAAGGCATTCGATCGATCAATGGGATAGGGTAGGTCGAGCGGGAAATCCCCGCCTGGTCTGTGGATCGTGGCTGACTCTGTTTAGCAAAGTACATGGTTGACGCCAATCAGTGAAGGCTATATGCTAAACATACACAGTGATGGACCGTGATAGGCGACTGACTGGATTTTTGAGGGGCCAGACGGACAATGTGGAGGCACCGGAAGGTTTCGAACTGAACAATCCATGGAGGGTGGGTGCTTTGCTTCTTGCCTTGTCGCCGTACTACGCTGACCGGATGCAGCTTGAGACGCGGTATATGTAATGGACGAGAATCGAAGAAGGTTCTAGCAGATCTTCTACGCCTTAGGTTACGTGCCATGTATATGCGATTCACATTGGGCATTCAAGACTGCCGGTCTATCAGCTTCCTGTCAACTGTGTCACCATACCCATGATTCCCGCCCTCTCTTCAAAGTTCAACCGAACGTCCAGCCATTTCTCCAAAGCCGCAACTCTCTCGTCCTCCGTTTTGCAAGTTGCCAAGTGCTCCGACTTCCCTCGAATCCTCCTCTTGACCGCGTTACCGACTAACATCACCACACCGATGGGTTCCTCTACATTCTCCTTCACCTCTAGGATGTGCTTCACACAGACGACCATATACGTGAACCACGACGTCCGGGACTGGGAAGTCGTAAAGCTCATAACCTCGTAATCTGCTGGGAAGAACTCTATGTCCGTGAAGCAGTACGCATCTTGCCATGGACTTTGCGCGTCATTACGGTGCTGATAGACCCAAACCCTCTGCGACGGATCGCTATGCTGTGCGATGTTCGTCCAGAGTAGTCGTAGTTCTTCAGGCGCGATACCTACAGATACCTCCCCATCTACCAGTGAGAGAGGATGTGTGGAACCGTTCCCTCCGAACCCCACATCGACCATGTAGCGTTTCCCGTCGATGGTGACAATGTTAACCATATGGCTGCTACAGCAGGTATCAGTGCTTCTGGTGGGATTCGACATCGCTCCATGTCATGGCGCATACAATCCTGTGTAGCTGCCGTCGACCTGGCCGAGGGTGACAGCTTTACTGACTCTGGCGCCGCCAGAAAGAACCGTGTAACCCAACGTACGTAGGACTGTTGCAAAGAAAAGGTTGTTTTCCATGCAATATCCTCCTTTGCCCCTCACGACGATTTTGTCAAACAGAAATTCTCGTTCCAAGATGACGCTATGATTGGTTGAATAATGCAACGCCAGATTCTCGAAAGGGACCCTTGCCATCTGGCGCCTCTGAAGTTTCGTCAGCCATTGGAGAGGGTCCGTTGCTATTTCATCCTTGATTGACGAGAGGGAGAAGGAGCCTGGTTGGGGAAGATCAATATGCTCCAAATAACGCAGGATCTGGTCCTCCGAGTATTTGGGATGTTGCGAGAGGTTGGACATAATTCTTTGAACAAAGCATTGCTTTAACCCGAACACTATATTGTGTCCCTGGGCGTCTGGCAATAAGCTCTGTTGCTAGAAGCTCTTTTGTGACTGTGTATCTGGGTAGTTGTTCAATGTCAACTCAATCAAATTATGAATTACTTCATGAGTTGGTACCTACCTTAGGTACCTTACAGTGCTATTAGAAAGTGTGTGCCGAAATCTTGCGGGCAGGCCCTCTCAACTTTTTTTTAAGATATGACCTCTCACCATAGAAAAGCAATCACACATAGAGATTTTTAGCTGCAAATTCAGAATGTAATAGATCTCACTGAGTACAATTGATTTTCACATCAACAGCTACCAGAAACAGTGAGATTCATATGAGAATCATAGATATCAATGTCTGAAAATTTTCAGCTGCAGAACCTTGACACACTGAAATTTTCAAAAATATATTACATATTGTAATTTTAAAAAATTCAAAAATGTTGAGAAGCAATGTTCTAGCTGCTTCTATAAAGCAAAATAAAACTAGTGTTAAAGACTAAATGAAGACTCTATTCACATTAACTACAATTAATATTCTTTTTACTTTTTCTGTAACTTTCTTAATCAAGATATGCTCATAGACAACATAGTTTAGAGATTTCACTAAATGATATAGTATAATATAAGTATTTACTTTCTTTCAATAAATTATGAGCTCAGATTAATAAGAAGCTTCTTAAAGAAAGTGTATACTTTTAATGTAATAATAATTAAATATGTTGATTTTTAAGATTCACAAAAGATTCATAATAAATTTAGCTTTAACAGAATCAGCACACTGACAGCAGCTATATACATTAATTATTAAGATTTACAGTCAATTTAACTTTAATAGTATTATTAATTATTGAGATTTATAATAAATTTAGCTTTAGCAGAATCAATATTTTGTAGCAGCTGAGTATGTTTAATTTAAAAGATTCATAAAAAATTAATTTCAGCAAAAATTAACATTCATAATTACTCAGAAAGTACTGTTCTTCAGTAGCTTAGTATGAATTATTGAGATGAATAAGCATTATTATTTTATAAAATAAAAGATATAAAAGCTTTTTATTTATTTTATTTATATTATCTTCAATATATATATTGTTATTTTACTTTATGCACTTCTTATATTACATGCTGACTATCATCATCATAAACTTCAATAACTTCTTTATAAAGCAACAACTCACCTTAATTCTCATTTATAAGAACTGCAATTAATGATTTATTTTTGTTAGATATATAACTCATGATAGCTGTGCTATTAGTGTGGTGCCACCTTTTAACAGGTTATGAGCTTGAGTTAGTGTGTGATAACTTGTGTAAAGTGGTGCCTAGGCCACCTCTGCTGGTGGTTCAAGTCCATGATGAGAGAGTAAGTTCAAAAGGTCATGAGTTTGAACCACTATCTGTGTGCACTCTTTACACCTGCGGGTCAGTTGCGGGCCAATTGCAGGTTAGGAAAAGTGTTAGATATATAACTCATGATAGCTGTGCTATTAGTGTGGTGTCACCTTTTAACAATTTTTATAAAAAAATAATTAATAAAAGAAAATCTATAAAATGTTGTTAAAGTCTTAACAGTCAACATACTGATCAGTAAATTCTTAAATTCATTTTTTCTCAGCAGTCTTAGCTTTAAAAGTCAGAAAATTGATGTAAAGATTTTATATTGACTTATTATTTGTATAAATGCAGATAATTAAGAATATTTAATGAACAAAATTAGTACAAAGAATATTTAAAATGTGCTAAAGTTTAAGTATAAGAAGAAGCTGTAGATGATTAAAAGACAATATTTGATGAAGTTTATTAAATATAAAATGTCAGAAAATATATTCATTAAAGAAGCATAAATTTATTTAAGTAAATTCAGCAAAAAGATTGCTGCAATTCAGTCTGATATGACTAAGTTGTTTAAATTAAAATGATGATTTTAAATACTGCTTTAAGCATTATTAATTAAGTATGTTATGATCTGCAATGTCATTGATGCTCAGAACAATTTAGACATTAAGAAAAATTTATAAAAGCTTTAAAAAAAAGAGACACAGTTTAAAACTGATAAGACTGTCATTGTTTATAAGCAAATAAACAAAAAGAAAATCAACATTTAATGAATTAGAACTGCAGTTCATTGAATTACTGCATAATTAATATTAAATAACATTATTGTAGATCATTTAGCTTAAACAGTAATCATTCTTTTTATTGCTTTATTAAGTGCTTTCTTTACAACAACTCTCACTTCATTAAAGATTGTGAATTTCTTTCTAACATTAAGTAAAATGCTTAAAAGAAAATAAGCAAATTAACTGCAGTTAAGTTGTATAGATTGACTGCAGTTAAGTTGTATTAAAAGTCAGTTTATAAAGAAAAAGAAAAGAGATACAAAGTCTTTAATACAAAAATTAATAATAGTAATGATGATGATTTCTTTTCTGAATTTAAAGAAAAAGAAAAAATTAATAATAAAATTACTGTTCTATTTAAAAAGACTATCAATAAAATGTTTAAATCTAAATGAGTTGTAAACTCTGAATTCTTCTTATATATAATTGATTAACTTTAACTCTTCAGTGACTTTCTTATATGAATGAGATATCAGTAAATTAAAGTTAAAAAGAGACATTTATATTTTTATTATTGTAAAATAATTATTATGCAAATTAAGTCAGAAAATTCTGTAAGACTGAGTTCAACACTTTATATATTTAAACTTGAGATCAATCTTCTGTTAAGAAAGCAGATATACAAAATGAAACTGTATAAAAACTTTAATTAACACTGTTTTTAAATGTATAATAAGTACAGCAAGATTATAATAGAAGCATCAGAGTGAGACAGAGTCTATATAATTAAATATATTGTAAAGAGTTTTAATGAATTTATTTTAATATCTATAATATATACATTACATTCAAAGATCATCTTCTCTATTACTGCTTCAGATATAAGCTTATATATTTAGATTTATAAGCATAATTTTATGATTAACTTCTTAAATATTGACACTGCATCATTAAACAGAAAGATCAAGACTTACAGACTTTAACATTGACAATTTATTTATCTTAATTCTATAAAGTTGTGTAATCTCTACAAAATGACAATTCTTAAAAAGTTAATTCTCATTGTTGAGAACAATGAGAACATATATAAGATTTATGCTCTAATTAAGTTTATCAATAAATAAAATTATACTGTAAGCAAAAAAAAGACTAACATTCTTGTTTTTATCTTCATTGATATATACAGTTCATTATTCTTGTTATTTAGTGAATATCAGTACTTTTTAAAGATAATAAATAATCATTTTTGAAAAATATAAATGATACTGTTAAAGCAATGTAATAAGATCTTACAGACACTATAAGAATGATAGCTGAAAACTGAACTTCAAATTGATGCAAAGATTCTTGCTGTATAAAGTAACAATGAAATGAAGTTAAAGTTCATTTTAAATAATTGATGCAAATCTTTTAATGTTACACTGCAATACATAATGCTCTATATGTTAATTTAAAATAATATTGTCAAAAGAGTCATCTGAATCACTGAGAACTCAGTGTACATTATGATTAAAGAGATATAATTGTCAATAAAGTTTTAAATGCAGACAGTATAAACAGATATTTATCTTTACAATTAAATAGCAATTAATTTTTTAATTAATGACAAATAAATGACTTCTGAGAAAGCTTTCACTGATGTAAAGTCATTAATTAATTACATTCATATATAAGAATGCAAGTACTACAGCTACATTGATCTCAAGTTATTATCTGAAGATAGATATAATAAATTCATAAATTAAGAATAAATAAGAGTCTTTATGAGTTACATTGAAAAAATCACAAAGCAGTATCAGCTTTAAGCTTTAGATCTTAAATACATCATTAAGAATTACATTATAAAGTTTGCTGAAAGTGAAAAGAAAGATACTGTTAATCTTAAACTGTAATAATAGACATTAAATGTTCTTTTAAATAGAAGATTCATTAAATATTTATGAAAGAAGTTAATCATTATGAAGATCATAGCTTTAAATCAGATATATACAACTTAAAACAGTAAGATGCAGTCTGACTTAATTATAATTAAGATTGACAAGTCTTAAGATAAATAATATAAGATTAAGTTGACTGCAGTCAATCTAGATAAGTCATTAAATATGTTAAAAGATGGCACCACACTAATAGCATAGCTATCATGAGTTATATATCTAACACTCTCTCTAACCTGCGATTGGCCCACAACCAACCCACAGGTGTAAAGGGTGCGCACAGATGGTGGTTCAAACTCATGACCTTTTGAACTTACTCTCTCACCATGAACTTAAACCACTGGCAGAGGTGGCCTAGGTGCCATTTTACACAAGTTATCACACACTAACTTGGGCTCATAACCTGTTAAAAGGTGGCACCACACTAATAGCATAGCTATTGTGAGTTATATATCTAACAAAATAAGAAGATTAACACTGATTAAATTAAAATAATGATATTTAAAGAAGTTAGAATCTTTCTGTATGTTGAGATCTTAAAATGAAAGAGAGACAACAACAACAATAATTAAGATGTAAATAAGCTCTTAATTAAAATATTAAAAATTATATTAACATTTATGACATTCTCTGCAGACAAAGAAGACTCTATAATTAAATTTAACATTTCAATGTCTGTTATCTATGCTGAAGCAGTGAAAGACTTAATTTAAGAAGAAATGTAAAAGAATGTTATTTATGCAGAGCTGACAGTCTTGACAGTAAATGAAATATGAAAAGAGACTGTATTATTAAGAAGAATCAACATTGTAATCAGTAAATGAGTTTTTAAATTTAAACTGAACATCAACAGATTCTTAAATAAGCTTAAGGCAAGACTTGTGACAAAAGACTTTTCATAAATATATAATGTTGATTATAAAAATATCTTTATGCTCATTATTAAATTTAACATTCTGTAAGTCTTTCTGACTATTGTTGCACTTAAGAATCTAAAGTGTCATTAAGTAAATGTTAATAATGTCTTTACAGAATTCTTTCTGAAGAAAATAATCTATATAACATCTTTTTCTAAAATCAATATTACATTTAATTATATTTTATACATATTGTGCAGTCTTTATGATCTTAAGCAAGCTGCACAAAACTGATATAAATAATGTGTCATTGAACTGCTTAAGTTAAGTTTTTATTAAAATAAAATTAATTTCTGTCTTTTTTTTACAGCATTAAAAGAATTATGCTGCTTCTTTATATAAACAATATTATTATGACTTCAACAAATCTGTTATACATTCTCTGATTCAAGCAAGCTCTTGCAGATATGTTTAAAGTTAAGAATTTAAAAAAGATATAGAAAATTCTTAACATTTAAATTATACATAATTGCAAAATGAGAACTCTGCATCTAAATCAGACTCATTATATAAATAAGATATTAAAGAATCTTTATATATAACTTAATAAGCATAAAGTCATTAATATTTTACTTAATAAATATAATGTTTTTTGTTTTGCTGACTTAACTGATTAAAGAATAGATTAAAGACAGTATTAATAGATAATTAAAAGTTTAATGTACACAGCAATTTATATTTAATTAAATATTATTTTTATACTAAATTAATTAAATTAATATCTCAGCAATTCTGCAGAGCATCATAAACATATATTTAAGAAATTATTGCAGTATATAAAATTAATCATCAATCTCAACATTATATACAGCTTTAATGAAAGTCAAGTAATACTTAAATACTTTGACTTTAACTATGCTTTAAATAAGTAGAATTAGAAATCAATTTTAAAGTATATCTATATATTTAAAGATGAATCAATGTTGTAAATAAGTTAAAAGTAAAAGTCTGTCATTATTTTAATTATTGAGATTAAATATATAATTATATCAATATGCATAAAGACTGAGATCTGACTTGAATAGATGTTAAGAAATATAAATATAAGTAAATATTTTAAAGTCAATTCATACTGCATAAATATTTAAGAGAATGAAAATCATTAAATATCTTTATTTATTTAGCTTAAAAAAAACAATTAAGCTGTCTTGATCTTAATTAAGAATGTATATATACATAAATAATTAAAATATATTAATGTCTTTTATCATAACATCTGCAATCTGCATAAGCACAATTAGATTTAGATAGACTTTATGTTTAGTTAAAAGATAATTATTAATAAGTTTATTAAGTCTCTGTTTAAACAGATTTTTAAGCAGTTCATTAAATTTATAAAATTTACTGTTAATGATTAGTTAAATTCTTAAATAATTTGTTGAACTTTTAGTGATGCATTTAATTATCTGATGTTTACTGTCAGTGAAAGTCAATAGATGCAGTCTTATTGAGTGAAAGTGTTGAGAAATGATGTTTTAGCTATTTTTATAAAGTAAAATAGAATTAATGTCAGAAACTGAGTAAAGATTCTATTTACATTAATTGCAGTTAACATTTTTTCTACTTTTTCTGTAACTCTCTTGATCAAGATGTGCTCATAGACAACATAGTTTAGGGATTTTACTAGATGACATAGTATAGCATGAGTATCTACTTTCTTTCAATAAAAAATATAAAATAAATTACTCAACATGCTCAACATGCATCACAAAAAATTTCAATCAACTTATGTGACTGCAGTCTGCATACTACAAAAGTTAAGCATCAAATGCACTCAGTCAGGGCTACTACATCCTGAATTTGCAGCTAAAAATCTCTATGTGTGGTTGTGATTCTATGGTGAGAGGTCATATCTAAAAAACAAGTTGAGAGGACCTGCCCACAAGATTTTGGCACGCACTTTCTAATAGCACTGTAAGTTAGTTTGGTTAAGTTCTGTAAGTGACCTCATCCACCTCATCCCGGAACTGCACTCCCACTAGCCTGACCTACATACAAAAACCTTTCCCGACATAACTTACAGAGAGAGGCACGCCAGAACAGATGCCATCAGCTCCCTCACTTCGGCGGGTAAAGTCACTCGGCACCAAACCTCATGGATCCAGCAGGTAGCGAGCGCATGTGCGCATAACCCTCACAACCTCGACGGGTCAGATCCTCACACGCTTTGTAACGCAGGCTCAGAAGCTCGCATAGGCCTACCAGAACTCGACAGCCCAGAACCAAGACCAGAATATGGACTGGAGCCAACGGAAGCTGATTTGCGCGAAGAGAAAGCGGCGGAGTTGGCAAGGAAGAGCAAGGACCAGTACGGATGGCGGAGGATCATCAGAAATTTCACACCATCGTACGGATAATCAAGCCTTCCATGAATACCGCTCTTGTCACCCCGGAGTCTGGTCGTTCATGGAAAACTTTGGGCATGATTTGCTAATTTCTCTCCTACCGAAAGATGGTTTAGCGTGACAATGGGAACTGGGATCGTATCGATCCTTCTCCACAAACCTGCCCTACAACGGCGTATGGCTATACTGGATTTCCGTCGCCATGTTCGCCTTAAACGTTCTAATATTCATTGCTTTCCTCCTCTTATCTGTCCTGCGTTACGTCATCTATCCTGATATCTGGTTCGCCATGATCCGCCACCCAGCACAATCGCTCTTTCTCGGCACTTTTCCCATGGGCCTGGCTACAATCATCAATATGATCGTCTTCGTCTGTGTCCCTTCGTGGGGAACTTGGGCCATTCAACTTGTACGTGCAAGCATTCCACGATAGCAACGACATACCACGAGGTCTTCGAAGCTGACTTAAACTAGGCTTGGGCGTTGTGGTGGCTGGACGTTGTCCTGTCCCTCTTCACCTGTCTCTATCTCCCCTTCGTAATGCATGGCCCTCTCCGCCCCCAACATTTCCTCTCAAATCACTCAGCTGACAAGTTATTCACAGCATGTACTTCCATGACACCGCCCTCTCAACCATGACCGCCGCTTGGCTCCTCCCAATAGTCGCCCCCATCGTCGCCTCCGCCTCGGGCGGTATCGTCGCCTCAGTCCTTCCCGACCCGCGCCACGCCCTTTGGACCATAATCACAAGCTACATTCTCTGGGGCATAGGCGTGCCCCTCGCTATGGTAGTCTTAGTTATTTACTTCCAACGACTAACAATGTATAAAATACCCCCACGCGAAGTCATCGTCTCCGTCCTCTTACCCCTCGGCCCCCTCGGCCAGGGCGGCTTCGCCGTCATGCAACTGGGGACAGTATCTATGCGGATCTTTCCTCTGACGAAAACACTGCCCGCGGTTGCCGCTGCGGGGGGCAGGCCTGGGGACATATTATATATTATGGGCTGGGTGGTGGCACTTGTCATGTGGGGATTTGGGGTAGTGTGGCTATTTTTCGCGCTCGCGAGTATCAGCCGAAGCAGTTTCCCGTTTAACATGGGCTGGTGGGGTTTTACGTTTCCGCTTGGGGTACTTACGGTTTCGACGACTACGATTGGGAAGGAGACCGAATCGAGGTTCTTTGATGTGCTTGGCACGGTATGTGAATGTTGTATTTCTCGTCCCTTCAGTAGCGTTGCCCTTCTTCTTCCTCTGGTCTCAATTTCGCCGCCATTTACGCCCGTTCCAATCAGCTACACCCGATGGACTTAGCGATCGTTGTTAGGCTTTACAGGACTGACTCGTGGGTCTCCCAGATCCTCTCTGTCTCCGTAACGCTCCTTTGGATCATAGTAGCCTTTGGAACGCTGAGGAAGCTTGCTACGGGAGAGTTATTATTCGCGCCCTGTCTTAGAGATTTGGAGGGGTTGAAAAAGGAGCGCGGTGAGCGACACTTTGGGGAGAAAGCGGCGTGAGGGACGGCCTATCTGGCTAAGATATCGGATAACATTAACCCGGGCGGGATGCTTGCTGAACGAAGCAAGTTGGTTATCTTGATCGAGTGTTCTTGCTTGACAAAACGAAGGGGTTCCAACAACCGACGAATTGAGCTTCGGTTTATGGGCCCACGTGGCGCAATCACATTCATGATAGATTTTGGGGATTGCAAAATTTTCTCACAAGAGACGGAGCGCCTGCCCGTCGTCTTCCTCATCGACCTCTATGATTCAAGCCCTCATTCCCAAATTATATCAGGTCTTCAAAGATATTTGATCTTCCAGTCTTGAAAACCCCTCCTGCGCATTGAAATCATCTCTGCACAGACCAGAATTATTCCATCCGCATAACACCCATTCCGCATCTCCGACATCAGGATGAATCTCAAGTTTAACATCGAACAGGAACGACGGATCACACCACAGAGTGAGGGCCCAAGCCCGACCCGCCTCAAAGTTCGTTCAGGGGAAACATTCTGTCAGCGTGTGGGCCCAGGTTTGCGTCCAATGGCGTCTCGGTACGCGGAAGATCTGGGGGTCATGTCGTTGGGCGGCGGGCAAGGACGTTACGTCACCGTCTGGGTCCCCCACCGGCTTTTCGAGGAGTGCAGTCCTGGGCGTGAGATTGTGGATCTTCGAGTGGGGAGGGGAGGAGTGTCGCGAAGAGTCGGACGGGGTGTGTGCAGGGCAATCGGCTTAGTCCAGGATCCGATAGTTGGGCTTAGCGAGGGGAGGGATATGGGCCGTTTGAAGGGTGGTGGAAATTGCGGCGCGGTTACGATGGTTGGAGCGATACTCGGGGAATGTATGGTGTTGGTGATCCTGTTCAGTTGGCCTATATCGGTGGCTGGCCCTGGTTTGGGCCGACCGGGAATTTACTCGGCCGATCCATGCTCACCACTGCTCCGTTGCTTGTCAGGTCCCCTTTGCACTTTTACATCAGATTCTACGCAAATTTGCAGTAGAGCCATCCTGGACGCTTCAGCATGGCTGGACGCCATTGCTCCGGCCGGCCGAGCATCCTCGCACATGCTGGACCTGGTACGCAGCATCGTCCAGTGAGCATGTAGTCTTGTGTTCGCTTTCCTGAGAGGTCGAGAGAAGCTTCCTTGGAGTAATATTGATGTTTTCCTGCTCTAATGATCAGGCGATTTAGATTACGCCGATATGGAAAACAAGCCGGATGTCCAGCAGCTTCGTATCACACACTGAATAGGCAATAAGCATGCCCAAGTGTTCAATCGGTAGTCGCTTTGAGACTATGTATAGCAATGTGATGATGCGTAAAAACAACGAACAGGATTCATCAATCAGACAGTCATTACAAGCGTAATGGTCAGGATTCGAGGTCGGTCACCCCAAAACATCCGGTGGTCTTGATGTCGGAGAAGTCGCCGCTTCCATCGGTAAAGTGTCTGCACGTAGGCGTACGAAGGTACTTTCAGCCAGAGATCGTCACGTTCCTTGACTCTCCGTATCCATCATATGCCACGCCCCGTAAATTCCATTGCGGATCGGCACGCTGAAGGTTCCCCGTCTTATCCGTGGCCCGGCTGAGTATGCGTCGATTATCTCCCTTTTCTGACTTCATCCGAACTTTCCAGAGAACCCAGCTCCATTTTCCTCCTTCTCCGATGAGCTCAGCCTCCCTCCAGGAAGCACCTTCGTCAACGGACACCTCGACCTTGACGACCGGACCATCGGCACCTTGCGGGAGCGCGTAGCCGCGGATTTCAATCATTCCATCGGCATCCGGTTTGACCGTGTCTCCGTCCCGAGGAAATCCGATGACGGAGTTGATGGGCATGTCCTGCACAGCGGGCGTTGCGTCCCAGTGGTCCTCTGCCTTGTCCTTGTCGGTAGCCTCTGGGGGCAAGATCTTGTAGTCCCGTTTCTGATAGAAGTTTTGTGATTCGGTGGACTGTACCGTGATTCGCTGAAGCCATTTGACCGAGCGAGCTCCCGCGATGCCGGGAGCGATGATGCGGACGGGAGCGCCATGGTTGACTGGTAGAGGTTCGCAATTCATCTAGGCCGATCAGATCATGTCCTGAATTCCGAGAGAGAGAGCAAGGTCAAGCACTCATCTAGGCCGATCAGATCATGTCCTGAATTCCGAGAGAGAGAGCAAGGTCAAGCAAAAGCACGACGCACTTCCAGAGCAAGAATCACCTCCCCCCACTCGCTCATGCCACGCTCCAGCTCGATGCTCCCACCATACCAGTCATCCTCTTGTACTCCCGTGTGGTAGCAGGCAAAGGCTATATGTCCTTCCTTCGCGCTCTTATCGTCCACACCAGCTTTCTGCAACACGTCCCGCAGTCGGGGACCTCGCCAACGACAGTTCATGACCGCACCATCTCCCCAATCGATGCCGTCGACTTCTTTGAGGAGAGTCCGCATGGTATGGCGACGGTTGCCGGCACATTGGAGTGCGCACGTAATGGTGTGTTGCGGGAAGTCGTTGGAAAGCTCGTGGATGCTGAGGGACAGAGGGTTGGGGACAGCACCATCGACCTTGACAAGGTGCGAATCGCGGTCGATGTGAAGAATGGGTCCATGATTACGGTCATAGGCGCCTTTTTTGGTGATGAAGCTTCGGATCAATCAGATAAACCCCTGTTGCTGAAAACCTTGAACAGAGATACCTGGATATGAGCTCATTCACCGGCGGTTCCCGATTGAGCGGGCTCTCTACAGTGTATTCCAGCTTCAGGTGCTGAGAAGTGGTATTAGTGGCCATCGCGGCGAACTATTATATGTCGAGATTCTGTAATTAAGTACTATGTCGCCTCATTCCAGACGAGTTTTCTCGCCAGGTCGGTCTTACGTTGAATTCATTTCCGCTTGATGAGTATTGACGGATGACGGACACGAATGACGTATTACGGTCCCAGTTATCTGGGGGACCTCGCTTTCGAATGGAACATGGCAAGGCCGGACCGGCCGGAAGTGCACGCCTTCGGACAGCAAAGTATCTAGGTAGTTAAGGGAGTCCCCTCAGGTTACCTCATGACTAAATGGATGCAATGATATCCCCCTTCATACCGATGAGCGTGCTGCGCTCTTCCTCGACAATTCGACTTGCCCGGGAACTTTTGGATACATGCTATGACCATGGAATTAGACTATCAACGCCACATGAAAGGACGCCTGCACCAATTCAAAACCCATCTCATGGGCAACATATCTAGCGACCTCTTCCTAGAGACCGAGCTCATGATGCTTGCCTTCGCAACAGGAATCATGGACGCAGTCACCTTCCCTGACTATCACGTTTTCGCGTCCAACCAGACTGGGAACACCGCCCTTCTCGCCGTCGGCGCCCTCGACATTGGAAGCGGACTCGTCAATCTTCAGCACGTCGGCCTCAGTCTCGGAGCATTCATAGCTGGCGGACTGATTTCTGGCCAGCTGGGTAATTGGATAGGCTGTATGAGACGCGTTTGGCTTTTGGCTAGCAACGTTCTGCAGACTGCGCTCGTCTTTGTTGCAGCTGCATTGCACGATCACACCGACCATGTGAATGACGAGCTCATGAATTTGGGCATTATCGTGCTTTTGGCTTTCGCTTCAGGAGCTCAGGTTTGTCCTTCCTGGGGTCATCTTCCTTGGATATGGTGCTTTATAAAGTTGCGAGACATGATCTGGCACCCAGGCCGTCCCTTGTTCCCCCATCCTATGACATGCAATATGATCCAAGTATCAGCAAGAGCAGGCAATACTGACTCTTGAGAATGCGATAGGTAGCTTCAGCTCGGACCGTCCACATCCCGGAGATCACGACCGCCATGGTGACTTCAGCCTACATCGACTTCATTGTCGATCCGGGCATATTCAAGACACATAACAGATCTCGCAATCGCCGATTATTCTTTGTCAAATCTCTTGTGCTCGGGAATTTCGTTGGAGTCATCGCTTACAAATTCGTCTCTCCAGCCCTCGCTTTATATCTCTCGGCGATAGGAAAGGCGATTGTCTGCGTCGCTCTCTTCTTTAATCCCGACGCAGAGAGTTGAGCTATCAAACTGCTTACTCGCTATTGTCCAGCAGCAGCTTCGCGTGTGCCACATGTAAAGTCAATATTTGCTAACCCAGATCCAGCTCAATCGCTCGACAAACCCAACAGCAACGACTGGGCAATCTTCTTCGGTGGCCATCACAGATCGAGTTCCCAGAGGCCGAACCAGCGCTCCGGCCCTCAATTACAAACCCAGCAGCAGCCTCGACCTTCAGGCATCCGCAGGGACTAATCATTGGTGACTGAGCTGAGACATGTTGAGGTGCTTTGTATCGCTGGAGTATGCGGCTCCCTTCGCCAGTGGTAGCTGCTGAGGCTTCGCGAAAGTGAACTGTTCTCGCGTCTGTAGGATATTCCGAATGACGGAGCCACTACATGGCGCCGGCAGCCATGCTCTGCCAGGACTTGTCGGCTGCTTCGACAGCCATATAATCTTGGGTAAGCGAGTGTGATGAGAACGGCTGCCGAACCTGTAAGGATGAGATATGAGAAGTGCAAGGTTGATTGAGGATGAGACGGGACGAGATCTGATGATTGTGTTATGCGAATGAGCTAGACGGTGAAACTGCAGCGCTCTGGCAGGCAATTATGTAGAAAATTCCACCCTAGTGAGGAACAAAGAAATTGTGTCCATGAAAGTAAGAAGTTAGAGCGATATCTCTCTGCCGCTGTACTGAGAGCACTAGCCAGAGAAACGTGAAATATACCTAGGGAATGACTTGCTCGGTGAAAATGTTCAGCTTGGATAGGAGCAGAAATGATAACACGCAACGGACCTCCAAGCATGCCATGTTTTGAACCCATTATATTAAATCCCTTCAATGGCCTACAATGAGGAACTCATAAAAGAGACTGCTGCAGATAAGTTCTGTGCCCTGAACGTGCATAATGTCGGTGCGCCCAAATTCCCACTTTCAGGATGGCGCACCCCTTTAGGCTTAGCATCACCTCATCATTCTTACTCATCAACTTTTCTACTCACATCTTTCTGCTGTCGCTTTCTTCACCTTCAGCTTCTCTTCAACACATTAATGAAAACATTATGATATTCTGCTTTCTCTAATGTTGCAGTAATCTTTCTGTTCACTTTTGCTTTCTTATGAGTTTTATATATATTGCTGCATATCAAAGCTGTCAGCACTGCATTCTGAACTCAACTTTAACTTATTTATAATGATTAAGATTGTCACTGTATGCACTGTGACAGCATATTTTTCTGATCTTTTCTTATACTTTTATAAATTACATCACATAATGATCTTCACTTCTCAACTTAATCTTCTCTTTTACATAAAATTTACATCTATCTCTCTGCATTCATTCTTCATTCTCATTCTCTCATAAATCTCTACTCTACATCATTTCTTTTATTTTAACTCTTTCTTCACTTCTTTCTATAATCTTATTCTTCATCTGTCATCATGCTCTTCACTGTTCATCAAATTGATTTTATTAAGTTAACTTTAAACAAATTATAATGTGCTGTTACAGTGCATCATGAGTCTCTTTAAAATTCAGAATGCATAATTAAGAAAGATAAATAATGCTTTAAACATCAATTGTTATTGTCAGATAAAGTTAAGAGATAAAAAGCTGTCTTACTAAGTGAGCAAGAAGTCTCAGCTATATAGTCATCTAACTATAACATCATAAGAGCAGACAGGCAGAAGCAATTTCTTATAATAATGAATAAAGCAAGAACAAATGTCTAAATGAAAAGAAATAGTGAAAGTAAGAAAAGACTATAATGATGAATTAATGTAGTAAGAGAAAGAAAAACATCAACATTATAATAAGTTGCTGATCACAAAAAAGACATCAGTCTCTGATGTTACTTTATTTATTACTTTATCTGTTTGTTTTTGTTCTTACACTTCATCAAGATTTTCTCATTCTTCATATCTGACACTATTCACTCATCTTTTATCATCTTAACTACATTCACATCTGTCATTCTGTCATTCTTTCTTAAATATTCAACAATAAAACTCAATATATTAATCATCTTTATAAAGATGCTCTGAGTCTTCACTGCATAATTCTTAATAATGTTTAGTTTCTCTTTCAAAACAATGATGTAATTCTTCACTTCAGCAATATAGCTTTATATTTTGATCACTGTCTCTGTTTATTTGTTTAGATGTATATTTAGTTGAATGAAGTTATTAAGTAATTTTTGTATTATGACTTGTAGAAGAGATATGTTAATGATAAGAATTGTAATGAATAGAGATTGTAACTTAATTGTTATTGTGATTGATCTTAAGATAAGTAGATTCATTAATTATTATTTATTCATTAAGAAAACATTAAGTTCTGTTTTGTCTGTCTTTTGTTTAGATGTGTGAGATATAGTAAGTGACATAGAGACATTAAAGTTAATTGTCATTTATGATGATGTAATCATTTCAGTAGACACAGTAATGATATTAAATGCAATTAAGTCTTAAAGTGTTGACTTTAATGACAGTGTTAATTGAGTAAAGAAGTTTAAGATGAGCTTTGTTGCTAGATTTAAGATAGATAATGATGTCATTATGTTTGCTAGATTTAGTGTAGATGATGATGTCATCATGATGAATGAAGCTGAGTTTAATTTTAATAATGATAAGTTGACTTGATTTGACAGTCTAACTTTTATAACTTTTATAATAGATGTTTCTGCTTTGCTGTCTTTGATGATTTTCTTTGATTTAGAAGCTGATTGTAAATTAAGATGTATGATCTTGTTGTTAAATTAAAGCAATTTGTCATTTTTAATTTAAGAGTAAAAGACTTTGCTGATTTATGTGACTGCATAAAAGACTTAAATGATAGTTAGCTCATAAAAAAGACTCAGATAGTCTTAATGTCAATATTAACTCTTTTGTCTCTAGTAAACACATTGCTATTGTTAAAATTCTGATGTGTTTCAATCTCACTGTCATTGTCATCATCACTCATTTCTACACAATTTCATCTTGCTGTCATCAACATCACAATTTTCACTTGTTGAAGCTGTATTCCCTGATTGATAGGCTCAGCACAGAGTCATAGATAGTGATAATGTGAAGAATAATATGAGTGACAGTGACATAAGTAACAGTAACAATTTTGATGACAGCAATGATGTAAGTGACAGTGAACATGAGCAACAGTAATAAGAGTGACAGTATAAAGCCTGAAAGATTGTTTATTTAAGTCTTTTTTATGAGCTGACTATCATTTAAGTCTTTTATGCAGTTATATAAATCAGCAAAGTCTTTTACTCTTAATTTAATGTGTATTATAACATGTTTTTATGTCTGCTTCTCTTCTTTCTTCTTCACATAACTAATAATAGCCCTTAAAAACAGTATAGCAGTCCTTGTCAACATTGTTTATTATAACAGTCTTGTTATCATAGTTAGCTCTTAAAACTCTGATATTTCTCTATTAATCAAAATTTATAGATCACATCACATCTCTCTTGTTTCTCTGCATCTTTTATATAATCATGTAGACATTGTAGTCATTAAATCTTATTTTATTTAATGATGATTTATTTAAGTAATCTAATGTTTCAATATAGAGCTTTCATTCTCTTCATACTGTCTAAAGAATGTTGCTCACTTTAACTGTATTAATCTTTTTGTCTAATTCATTGTCACATCATAGTTTGTGATTCATCAACTCTGAGTTTTTCTTTCAATTAATCATTTTGACATCTCATAATATAGAGAGTGAATGAGTGCTGTATGCATCTTATAGAAATGATTGATGTGCTGAAATTGTGTAAAAGATGTAATAAATAGTAGTTGAGAAAAGTTCTGATGAATAATGATGTTATTTATTTTTAAATGTTTATTTACTTTTCTAATATCTGCTGTTTTAGTTTAGATAGTGTATATGAAATTCACTGCTTAAATAAGAAATGCTATTATATAGTTATGTATTAGGTATTTGCTTTAATTTATACAGTCACATTAGCTCTTTAACATTTCTTAAATCTTTAATATTGACTTAGCTGTCAAATTCTGAGTTATACTCTAGTTAATGAGCTAAATATTCAGTAGTTATGTCTCTGCCTCTTTAATACATTCTTTTAAACAGCAGTTTTTTAACTTTTTACTTCTTTTCATCATTCACTATAACTTCTTCTAACTCTTCTGATCTTGATCATCAATATGAATCATTGATATAAGTTGATTTCAGATATACTATTAATATAACATCATGAATGCATTAACTCAATGATAATTTCAATTAATATATCAGTTTTTTAATACAATTCAGAACTTTCAGCAAACTCACAAACTGCTGTCTCAGCTTCTTATTTTTTTTCTTTAGACTGAATAGTGTATAGTTCTTGTGTAAACATAGATTTATTAAATCTCTTATCTTAAAGTAGAAAGATTTATGTTTTCAATTATAATAATACTTCATTGTTATAGCAGCATATGCTATTGCATCTTTAACATCAATATGTGTTGACTGATACTGATTCATCATTGTAAGAGTAACTAACTTTCTTTTCATTTATTTTTCATTATAATTAAAGTCTATTCACTCTATGTCAGACTCTTCTATCTGAAGCAAGTTCATGACTTTGTGCATTTACATATCAAAAATGATCTGATTAAGACTGAGCCTAATTGAACTGTACTTAATTGAGTTGTTTAAAGTGACTTATAGATATATTAATACAAATGATTAAAGATCTGACTCTTTTAAAATCATTAATCAGTATTAAAATACAATTTTAGCTGTTTAATTGATTGCTTCTGAGTCACTGTCTATTTGTGAATAATAAACACTTAAATAGAGTAAATCTATCTTAAATTGCTTAAATACTTCTTTTTACAGACTCATTAGAAATTTGCAGTTCTGATTTGATATGATTGCTCTAGATAAATCTCAGTTTAGCAGTGCTAAACAGTTTAGTAATACAATTACTCAATCTTTCATTATTATGATGTCTCAATCAGATATAAGAGTGATAGCTTTGCTGAATTTGTCAGTGACTGATATGATTGTGTTATATTTATCTGACTTTGATAATGATAAGATTAGGATAAAGTTGATTGTCAATGTATAAAAAGAATGAGAAGATGTAATTATTAACTGTAAAACATCATAAGACTTGTAATGCAGTGTTTGACTGAGCTGACATTGTGAGCAATGTTGTATGTATTTATGAAGATTCTTTAATAAATTATAGAAATAAAGCAAATCAATTAATTTCTTATGAGTCTGTGCATATTCTGAGTGATCAATGTCATCATAAACTATCTTAAACATTCTGTCATAAAGACTCTTTAATATACATAGACAGAGCTCTTTCTTAAGATCTTTATAGAAGATAAGATTATCTCTTATTTCATATAAAAGTCTTGTGACATCAGATCTCAGAGTATTGTTTCTTTTTAATATCTGTAAAATGTATTTTCATTTTGATTCTTCAACATATTTATACTTAATATTCTGTCACAATTGATCTAAGACCTTCATCAAGATTCTTATGTAGACAGTCATTCTTAAATTGATCTGCAAGACTTTCAATATAAAGTTATTTATTTTTAATTGATTTTTCTGATTGACTAAACACTTGCAGATATCATTATCACTAAATAATTAAGACAGAGCATCTAATATTGTGTTTAATTTTTCAGACTTATAGTAAATGTTCAGATAAAAGCACTGAAGATATTCAGATACTTAAATAAGACATAAGTTAAGCTTCTTCACTGCAGTGATATTTAGACTGAATTGATGACTAATCTTTATTGAGATTACATAATCAGTGTAAATAATTACATTTTTTACTGTCACTTTTATCATGTATCTGATCTTCTTAACTACTCAGATCAATTCTGTCACTTTAAGCTCTATTAATCAGTATTACATTTCAGCATCTTGAAGCAGTCTGCTTAAAAACAGAATAGACTTCATGAATTTTTATTTTGAAGTACTGTCTTCAGTGATTTCTTTTAAGTAATATATATGTACTTCAAAGTTAAATTCTTTGAATACATTCAGATCAATGTAGAGTTACTGTTTTGATGAGAAATGCATCAGAATAATTGACTGAGAAAATAGAGACTGAAGATAATGAAAGATGTTTAGCTTCTTTAAGATTGATTTATTCAGTCTAATAATAATGATTATTCACTTTTTAGCATTTTCTTTTGCTTCTTTTGCTTAAAGACCTTGATTTAAGAAGATTTTTTGCTGTTGAAGTGACTTGATGATAGCTGCATAATGTGAGATATATTATTATAAATAGTCAATTAGATCAAGATACTTTTCTAACTAACTTAAACTTAAAGAAAATCTAATTCTAAATATTGTAATTAATTTGTCTTTTAAAGTTACAAGACTCAAAGCATTTACTCATTGACTCAACAGCTAAATGAATAAATATGCTAAATAGAACTTCTTTAACAAAAAACAGATTCTCATTTTGTTTAATATGTTAAATATATTGTGAAGATGATTCAAGTGCTTTTTTAACATATTGAAGAAAATGACAATATCATTAACATAAATTCTGATGTATAATCTCTGTTGTTGTAGAATTCTATCAATCATTCATTGAATATATGTTAATGAATTTTAATAATTCATAACTACAAGCTTAAAGATTTTCTGACCTCAGTATGAGACAACAGTCAGACAGTACTGATGTGCTTATTTTACTTTTTATTGATAGAAAAAGAAGCTGCAGTTAACTATGAAGATGTATTTGACTTCTTAAATTACAGTTAAAATGTCAGTTTAACTTAATACTGAATAGACATTCAACATAATGATTTTGTTAAGTGCTCAGATATTAACTACTACTCTGTCTTTTTAAGTCTCATTTAATAGGTTTTTTCATATTATGAAACAGAGATAGATAAAAGAAATAAAGTTTATAATTCACTTTAAGCAGTCTTGTATCTGTAACTTGTTAAACACTGTATCAATTACTTCACAGTTCTTTTATTTAACTGAGTATACACATATTTATTCTGACTTGTACTGAGTCTTTTAATTGTCAATGAGTAGAATATTCATTCATTCTTTTTTTAAGATCTTTATTAAGTTGTCTTGATTCATTTAAAGATGAAGATATAAGTGCATAATCATTACAATTTAAGTCACTACAGCATTAAATCTATAAACTGTTACTTTATGCATAATCTTTCTCTCAGAGCTAATCATCATTCTTAAATGAAATATCATCATTGTGATCAACAGACTTCAAAAACATATTTTAATTTAATTTGCTCATTTTTTAATTGTGAAGACTGCAAGTTCTGAATTCTGCAAATTGACTAGATAATATCTGTTGACTTCATATTTTACAACATGATTGAGACAGATTTTTTGTGAAATAATAAGAGGCACATTTAAGTCATTTTGCACTTATACTGCTAATAAAGTATAATCAATGATGTAAACATATATTGCTGTGTTCTTTGTATGACAATCTGATTTAAACAAAAGATCATAATTTTAAAATAGAGCAGTTATAATTATTAATACATTTGTGTAACTTCTGAGCTGTATAATCATATTTTTGTAAGTCATTATAGTCTTTTGTACTGAGTTAATTAACTGTGTAATGACTGTTAATGATAATTCAATGTTATCACAACTACTCACAATTGCTTTTCTGCTTAAAAACATGATAGAAATATTCTCTAAAATGAGAATATCAATGTCTATAAGCATCTTAATCTTCAGATTATTGATGATATGCATTTCTTTAATGATTATTGCTAGTTAATCATTATTGTTAGACAGATAGATGATTAAAATGATGTATTCATTATAATAATGAGTTTCAGTTCTTAATTCTTGAATCACAATGAGCAATGAGATTCATTTAATTAAGATATCTGAAATCTGTTTTTTTTAGAAAGCTTCTATTAATTAGACTCATGATGCAGTTTATGTTGAGGTAGATTGACTTTTCTTTTATTGTAAATATCAGTTTTGCTAAGACAATAATGTATCTTCAGCTCTGAAAATCATAACTGATAAACACATAAGAAAATGAGCTAGCTATAGATCTAATCAGTGTAGATTCTGACAATTTAACAGATTTTATCTTTTAAATTGTCTTATTAGACTTCTGTTTAATCAATTTTTCACTGTTACATTCATCATACACATGCTTGTGCAATTTATTGTTGAACAAAAAGATTTTACAGTAGCTGTAATAGTTATTTTGTATTTCAGTTACATAACTTACATTTATAGCTTCTTTTTCATTTTTTTCATTCTTCAATTCTTACTCTTAATCTGACTTATAGATCTTTTCTTCTTTCTAAATACTGAGTATATTGACTTTCTGATATGTACTGTTGTAATAGACATTCTTAAATTCTTAATAGTCAGTCTGATCATTAGCAGAAGATTTATTCTCAGAAGAATTTACTTTTTAAGTGAAGTATACTTAATTACTGTATTCATCACAATTATCTCATCATGAGAACTTATTGTCTCTGTTTAAGCAGTTAAACAATTTTTTAATTTGATTTTCAAATCTTTAATTTAATGTATTTGTTTTAAATGACAGTCTTTCATTTTTAAAGATGATTTAAAGAGATGTCTTGAAGCTTAATTAAGCATTTAATAAAGTGTCTTGCAGACAGAGTTAAAATTGTTGTAACTGATTATTAGACTGTTATTGCAGTCTGAGTGAATATGAGAAATTGTTATATCTTGATGATGAATATAATGAGTAAGAGAAAGATTGACAGTCATAGTTATCTTAACTATAGTTGTCATAATCATACTGATCTTGCTGATTTCATTGAATGAATCTATCAAATTAAGAATTGTACAAATAGCTATTATATTAATTTGTCTGTTTGACTAAAAGAATATTAACAAAATCTATGACAGATATTTCATTCTTAAATTTATTGATGTCTCATCAGAAAGATATATCAATATGTATTTATGTCTAAATTATTAGACTGAATTCTGATTCATCTTGATTACAGCTTTTAATGATAGTCATAAGAATGATAATATATTTTATTAAGCTACAATGATTTTTAATGTCTTTAATGATGTATCTAATTAAATTAAACTTATTTCAAGTCTCACTGAGCAATACTTTAAAGTGTTTCTTTAATGTTTTGCATCATTCTTCAATGTCATTAGAATGAGCTACTAATTTAAGATAAATGATCTTTAATAGCTGACTATTTCATTACAGTTTCACTTCTCTACATAAATTAGTGTCAAGATTTTAACATATTTGCCTAATGTCTTAAGTAATAACTGTCACTCTGATTCAATTAATGAAGATGTAAACATTTCAATAATAATTCTTATTATTCTTATCAACAATATTGCTGTCTTCTCACTTCTTAAGCAAGTTTAAGTAGAATAAGTCAATATTAATTAGCTTTTAAGTCAAATTATCTTTACAAAAGTTATCATTGCTGTTGACATCATCTCTGTGAGAGCCAGAAGAATTGAGTGAATCAGATAGCTCAGATGTATTTTACTGTAAGATATCTTGTCTTTATAATTAAATAATTAACACAGTGATGATCTGCAGAATCTGTGCTCAAACAGTAGAATTCATATCAGTTAAGAAAGATATATTGTCATTATTGTCTTGTAAATTAACATTTTAATCATTGTCTATCATGCTTTGTGATGAATTTGAGAAAATGTTTTCAGTAATGCTGAAGATAGACTCAAACTCAGTGACTTAAGATGCTTATAATGTAATAGAATGCTTTAAGATATTCAGATCAATTTTTAATGAAATGATAATGAAATATTATAGTCTTTATTCAATCATAAAGAGATTTAACAGATCTGAATCAGATATACTGCTGATTTTTAACTGTTAATTAACTGTTTTGACTGCTCACTAAAGAAAGAATGAGTCTGTACATAGTATTGCTGCATTTTAATTAAAGATTTGTAGTGCTGAATTGAATAAAGTTCAATTATGTGTTTAAGCAAAAGAAAATATGTTAAAAAATATTGAGAAAGTGACTTAAATTTCTTGAATACTTGACTGTTTGTATAGAGTTGTAACTTTATAAATAAGAATGATGATGTTGTTAAATATGAATGAGACAAAGTTAAGATTTATTAATTTATACTCTTTAAGTTAATAAGCTAGAATTACTGTACAGTCAGATAGTCTTAACAAATTAGATAAAGAGAATTTGTTGAAGATCTTTGTCAGCTTAGTAAGTTGAGAAGTATTTTGACTATAAGATGAAGCTATGAGATGAAAGAGCAATGTGATGTAATAATAAGACAGTAAGATTTTTTATAAATTAATTTATTGATCTCATTGTTATCTGATGCAGCACAAAAGTTAAGCTGCAGAACTGACAGTTTAGCAAGCTAAAATCTTAATAAATAATTAATAATTGTTCTGATGAAACATCTTTAATGTTATTAAATTGTTACTGTCAGATAAAGTCAAGAGATAAAAAGCTGTCTTGCTAAGTAAATAAGAAGTCTCAGCTATATAGTTGTCTGACTATGACATCATAAGGGCAGGCAGGCAGAAGCATTTTCTCATAATGATGAATAAAGCAAGAATAAATGCCTAAATAGAAAGAAATGGTAAAAGTAAGGAAAGGTCATAATGGCAAATTAGTGTAGTGAGAGAAAGAAAGGCATCAGTGCCATAACATCAGATCTGAATTTAAAATTAATTTTAATGTGTCTGACATCAAGCTGTTGAAACTTCAACAGAATCTTAAGAAACTTGATTCAAAGAAGATACAGTGCAATCTGACAGACACAATGATTGTGTGATAAATTTTAATTATAAAATGATGAAAGCAATACTGTTTTCTCTTTTTTTTCTTTCTCTCATTCTTAAGCTTTCAGCTTTTCAAAAAGGTGATCAGTTGCAGCTAATTGATTCTCTGTCTCTCAATCTTAGGTACTGTGCCTTTGTGCGGCACAAGGACCTCATGAAGCTGCTTAAAAGGTGGCATTCACCGGTATTAGGGCTAGGGTTGGTGCTTGTTGATATCACTGTTGCAGCGCGGGATAATCCTAGTTGTAGTAACAGTGATATCAACAAGCACCAACCCTAGCACTAATACCGGCGAATGCCACCTTAGGACGTAACAGCTGCGTCATCGTCGAACGAGGTCTTCAGTCCGTTTGACTCCTAGGTGCCCGCTGGCCCTGGCCTCGTGACATTCTTTGATGATTTCCTCATCATCTTGTGGAACCGCTTCCACATGGTGGGTTGTCGCTAGACCCTTGGTAAGGATTCCTGGGTACTCGTCTTCAGCGTAGACCCGCCCAACGATTCCGTCGACTTGGACTGGGTCTTGAAGGTGGACTGGCTCGACCGCATTGCAGCAGCAACGGAATCTAGAGCATGTACTCCGTACAAAAATGATGATATTAGCATACTATAGGTATCTCGCGTGAGCCTGCCTTACTCCTTTAAGATCGCAAAGATCTGGGCCACCCTGTCTGGCGAAACATTTAACCTGGCCTACTGAATGCACTGCCAGGCTAAGGCGGCCTTCAGGAGCAGTAATAGCAGGGCCGTCCCTTCTTCCGTTCCGTCGGTTCAATTCTTTTAAGGCACCTCGAGTGAGCCACTGCTTTGATAATGAATCCCAGAACGCTGCGATGGCCTCCTGTTGTGATCCAAATGGTCTTTTCACCCATTTCCATGGAGGCACGGTTGAGCGTGTGGTTGTCGCCAGCTGCTCCTCCTCAACCACACTTCGGCGTCGCTTTCGACTATACAGTTGGTGTCTGTCAGCTGCAACGGCAGGCATCAAGTGCGGTGACAAGCAGAAGATAGAATTTGAATCGCTCGTATTGAGACGGAATGAAGTATGAGGTCAGAGAAGGGGAGGTTTCAAGGATCACTGAGAAGGCCGGTTGACTCATTCATTAACGATTGAATACAGATGGTTGGTTGTCAGGTAACGGCGTACTCAGAGCTAGATGTCCTGTCACACCCTGTGTTCGATGGTGGTGGGGGGGACGTTACGAGGTGGGAGCCTCATACACACTAGGCCATATCAGTTTGAACCATTCCATCAGGGAAGGACGGGGGGGTCTCAAAATTGTTCGCCGGTCTACCGAAAAGCAATGACTGTGATTGAATGTTTGCTATTTGGTGGGAGGCTGTTCGGTCCCCAGGGACAGCTAATCCACACGAGAAACAAATCCCCATGGTCATTCAACCCTTGGGGTCGTTCAGTCCGCACGGCAAATAGATTCCCAGGTCCGCAGGGTCGGCAGAAGGATCCGTCCTTGGGCTTCCTTCAGTTTCCAAAGATGAGCGACAAGAGATCCAAAAACGAGAGCCCCGAGATAGGTTGGAGTGATCTCGTTGCAGCCAGATTTGGATGCTAACACGTTCCGGATGGGTCTTGAGGTAAAAGTGGTCAAAGAGTGGGCTACACCTTGGATTATGTCTTGGCTTGGCGTTCCACCGATGTTCCGTCGGCAGCCACTTCCGACACATCGGAGAACAGATGTCAAAGGTACTGGACCACGCACTCCGAGGCTCAGCCCACCCACGATATCTGGTCACTTCATGGCCTTACTTTGTGGCTCCCTGATGCCTCCCCGTGCCTTGTCACCCAGGGTGGCTGGTCACTCTGCAGGAGCCTGGTCAGAGCCGGTGACCAGACCAGGCAAGGGGTAGGGGGAGTGGCCAGGCACTGTGGAGCCATAATGTGATGCTGGGAGTGATGGGGTGACATCACCCCCGCAACGCCAATCACGGTGTCTCGGGGGTCGTAAGACACGCCCTGTCTTCAAATACGTCTTATCTTCACTAATGTCGTAGGAACAACAGCGGAGATATTTATTCCACTTCAAGAGTTCACCATATATCCAAAAGCTACGGCATCAAAGTGTGTCTTTCAAGGCAGCGTAGCTTTCCAATTCAATGACTTGCATGCACCTGCACAGCAATAGTTGTCGGCGTCCTAGAAGATCATAAACGACATTATTCAAGATTAAAAATTGAACAATGGCCCATTTTCACACAGACGAACGGAGGCATTACATCCCATAGAGCATTATCATTTTTGTTTTCTCTCCGTCAGATTCGAGTCACACCTCATAGCCCAAGCTTTATATCATCTGAAAAGCCATCACCAAAGCCGCAGCACCAACGCCGGCCCCAGCGTTTAAACTACTGGCCTCACCAGTGAACACCGCTGGGGCAGACTGTGTCGTCGACCGCATTGAGCCGGAGGCGGTAGCAACCATCCCGGGTGCACCGCTCGTCATACTCCCTGTCATCGTCATTGATCCACTGGCCATCATTGTCGAGTTTGACATCATGGCCGACTGGTCCGTCAAGTTCGAGAGCAAAGGCCCAAACGCAACCATCCCACCGCAAGGAGCCATGGGCACCTTCACACACCCGCCTAGATATGAGCCCAACATGCCGACTTCCATCCCCGACTGCATCACCATATCCGGCGTGAACGCGGGTGTGAGCGTCGTGCTGCTCGGCATGAAGCCCACTGGCTGCATCATAGCCTGCAACGCGGCAGCGTGGATACCGTGTTCAGCGGCCAATCTCGCGCTCAGGGAGTTCAAGGTGGGTGATTGGAAGTAGTCCGCCAGGCCGATGAACGCCCCGCACAGCGTTGCTTCGAGATAGAAGGCGTTCATGAGATGCGCCGTCCCGTTCGGCGCCATAGGGTAGGTGAAGGAGCATTTGGGAGGGCTGAGGCCGAGCATGCCGCCCATCATCATGAGGGCTTCGGCTCCGAGCATTGCCTGCTTGCCGAGGCCTTCGACGTTGGTGACGGTGTTTTTGGCCATGGTCATGCCATTTGAGGCCATCATGCTGGCCATGGGGATGTCTGAGAAGAAGGAGGCATTGACGGGGACGCTGTGGTAGTAGCTTTCGATGAGGCCTTGAATTGTGTAACCGTAGGCGATGGCTTGAGCGTCGGTCATGGATGGGTTTGCCGGACAGACATAGTCGGCTGTGGCCGCAGAGGCCAAGGCTAATGGCAGGAACGATGTGACTTTCATGGTGGGCAGATCGAGGAGAATGATCTATAGACTTTTCCAGCAAGAACAGGGACAACGAGCAAGCCAACGGCAGGAATCCTGTGGAGGGCCAGAGCTCTATATAAGAGGGACATTGTGCCTAGCGCGCGCTGTAGTTGAACCAATGACGAAGGACCTCAGATGATCTTCGCTGTAATTGTTCTAGCCCAGCCTCGTTCCAGGCTTATGTGGGAACCAAGTCTGGCCTCACCTTCAGACGATCCTTCCTCGATTTCATCTAGGCAGGCCAGGAAAGGAAGGAAATACACACAGTCGGGTTCCCATGATGACATATCACCTGAAAAGAGCGAAAGCGGAGGTTGAACGCAGAGCTAGCCCCCGGCTTTGCGGATTTCCGAAGGGTTAGATCGATTCTATTCCGATGTGGCTGCAAGTTAGGTTTGGTCTGTTACGGGGTAAGTAGATCTTGACCCTCCGCAGCGTTTTAGCAAATGCCATCGGCGATGTATTGAGACCGCTGCGATGTCAGATTAGACATTCCCGGGTGGAAGAGGAATTGGGGGGTGGTGATGATGATTCGTGGCGGCATCTTCTTTGCTGGGACGGTCGTCTTGTGGCCGGAAACCGACGCACCGAAGCTTTTACACGACGGTCAATCTCTGGTTACGGAATTCTCCTTCTCGATCTCGGTTTCATCGAGCAATCCCGTGGAATGGTCGCGTAGGCGTCTTTGAGGGTTCATGAGGTATGGTTAAATATTTTTGTCAAGAGTATTCTGATGATCTCTGCGGACTAGCCTACTACCTAGTGTACTCGCACTCATATATAATGAGATGCTGCTCCACATGGAACGAAACTCCACATGAGTCCTTTCCATCGACCACCTCAGTCATTCTTCGTTATGGGTGACATAGTTAGAAGAGATATAATGGAGGGCCAAGAAAAGCCCGTCCAGACGGATGATTTTCCGATTGACGGCAATGACAGATACAGCAGAGCTGCTCTGACTTTGCATTATCATGCACCTTCAGTGCGAGTTGTCGCCTCCATTTTCCATCTCTTCATTAATTATTTCCTTGCTCAATACAACAAATTTGTTCTCTCTTACTTTCAAGCTGATGTCATAAGTACACTATCACTTTCCTCCTCCAAATACAGTATTCTGTCAGGCTACACTACTGAAATCATTTACGCTTTGCTCGCTATCCTGGTGGCATTCATCGCAGATGGAAAATTAGCTTGAGTATGGGTCTTGAGCATTTCCGCCTTATGGTGAAGCATATGTGTGATCTTTCAAGATTATAGTCACAACTTCTGGCAGATCCTCCTCACCAGAATCAGTATGAGCATTGGTCAAGCTCTGGTGAAAGTCAGTGTGGTCAACAATCAATCAATACAATCCACAAGTGATGCATTGGCTTGATTGGCGTACCTGCCGGACTGTATTGAATTGTATGAATTGTTGATGTCTGCAGATTGAATTAATTGACTGATATTGCAGTCTATGTGATTGTAGATGAATATATCTAGTTCTGAAGGCCTGTAGCCTCACAAATCACATTCACATGCTCTGTTGTTTACTGAATAACTTCCCTCTTCATTCAGCTCTTGAGTGAGCCTACCACATTGATTGTATGCTTGAACAGTTAATTGTGAAAGTCAATTATCATCAATTCAGTGTCACTAAAGGTACACTTTGGCTCATCAAACATTGATGATACAGTAAGGACATCCAGAGCCATTTAAGTGAGTTGAGATCAGCAATGACACTTGCTTCATCATCACTGATACAGATTCTTTACACTATGATCTGACTGTAACAAGATGTACTCTTTTCACTGATCCTTAACTGCTACTTCAAGCACTTCATCACTGCTATAATTTAAGATATCAAACTCTTCATTCTGCTCTTGCTGCTTCTGCTGTTGCCAATGTTGACGCTTGATGATTAACTTAAAGGTTAAGAGAGACAGTTTGAACAGTGTGTTGTAGTCAAATATGCTCAGTAAATTGTGATAGTGTTGTCAGAGCTCAAGAAGCACTTTCTTATCTGCTTAAATTCAGTAAGTACAGTCTGACCAATATTGCAATATTCAGGCTCAATTAAAGTGTAAATGAAGCACTGTAGTGACTAAATACACTTGAAAGTCATCTGTGTGCATGTAGTACTCATTGAGCTTAACTTAAGCAAGATTAATGTTGTTCTTAAAGTGATGCTCTTACTTCAGTTTCTTAGTCTCTAGATAGACTATAGTGACTGAGAAGATGTTGTTGATGATGTATGTGTGCTTTATAAGCTCAAAGTGTTCAAGTAACTGCTATAGAGTAGAAAGAACCTTTCAGATATGATTATGATGTTTAATCTTACCTTGAAGCTTAATAGTAGCTGATTTAAGTAACTAAAGAATGCAGTAGTACTGCAAGAGAATATGTCAGTTGTCTGACATAAGTTAATCAGCAATAATTAATGATGAGATCTTCTTCTTTAGTGACTTTTTCTTATGAGCATGATTTGCTTGTCAACATGTCTCATACTCAGTTCATTTGTCAATCTGCTTAACAATAAACTCATTAATTGCTGCACACAGCTTCACAGCACACTCTATCATTGAGAAAAGTAAGTTTCATTGTGTATCATTGTCTCAAACAAGCTTATAGACTTTCTCAATGAACTGAAACTCTGTGTTAATCATCAGTCTTTGCAGCTTCTTAAACAGGTTAATATGTTACATAAAGTGACATATAAAGATAATGATGTTGTAAAGCTTGTCAACAGACTTATAACAGCATCAGTAAATTAGTTGCTTACACTCTTTTCTTATTATAGCATCAAGTTCTTGCTTAAAGATATTTAGTGAATTGTTAGTGTCAATCATAACTGCCTTGTCTAAAAGGTTAATAACATAATCAACACAGTGAACACATCAATGACAATGATTGAAGTTAAACTCAGCTGCAAGTCACTTTATATAGATGTTATTATTAGATACATTGTCTATTGTAAAGTAGCTGAGCTTGTCTTAAAGATTTTAATGATTTAGCACTGAGATGACAGTCTCAGCAATATTATAGTCACTGTAAGACTCATAATGTGTCAATAGATCAAGCAAGAAGTTTTAGATCTTGCTGCTCTTGTTAATGAAGTGTATTACAACATCAACAATTAATAAAGTGTTGTCTAAAGTTTACAGATTGAAGCTGAAGTGCATTATTGATACAGCTATAACTAATAGCTTCATAATAATATCTATGAAGTTACTGTATGTCTTATAAAGCTAGACACTAAGAGTTTGATGACTTGACATGCTGTTGATAATAAGTAAGCTTAAATATTCAATGAGATTGTAAAACTATAAGCTCTCAATCTTTCTGAAAGATATATGATTCAATACAACTTACTGAAGAAGCAGCAGCTTGAATGTAAATGCATTAAAGCTGACAGCTAGATAATTTGCAACTTTCTGAGATGTTGACTTTGACAAGTCTAATATGTTCACAATGCTGTGTTTCTTGCTGTTGTTCTACTACTCATGATCAACTAATATTGAGTCTTACTTGTTGAGATAATGTTCTTTGCATAGATACTTAATTGCACTGAAGGTTTGCTCTTCAATAAGGTACATATAATTCTTAAACATAATAGTAGATCTCAGAACAGTCATTGCTCTGTAAAAAGAGTTATTTGTAAACAAGTACAGTAAGTGCAGAATTCTCAGTTTCTTAAAGAGTTATTACTCTTATATAATAGTAGATCTCAGAACAATCAGTTCTCTATGAAGTTACTGTTCTTGCATAATAGTAAACTCAGAGCAGTCATTGCTCTGCAGAAAGAGTTATTTATAAACAATTTACAGTAAGTGCAGAGTTCTCAGTTTCTTATATAGTTACTGTTCTTGCATAATAGTAGATTTCAGGACAGTCATTGCTCTGTGAGAAGAGTCATTTATGATTTTTATGAACAACTACAGAAAGTGCAGAATCTCAGTTTCTTAAGAAGTTACTGTTCTTGCATAATAGTAGATCTCAGAACAGTCATTGCTCTGTAAAAAGAGTTATTTATGAATAACTTACAGTAAGTGCAGAGTTCTCAGTTTCTTAAAGAGTTATCATTCTTATGTAATAGTAAATGTTAAAACAATTAGTTCTCTATGAAGTTACTGTTCTTGCATAGTAGTAAATCTCAAAACAGTCATTGCTCTGTAAGAAGAGTCATTTATAAATAAATACAGTAAGTGCAGAGTTCTCAGTTTCTTAAGAAATTTCTGTTCTTATGTAATAGTAGATCTCAGAACAGTGACTGCTCTGTAAGAAGAGTCATTTATAAATAAATACAATAAGTATATAGTTCTTAATTTCTTGTGAAGTTACTGCCTTTACATAATAGTAAATTTCAAGAGAGTCATTGCTCTGTAATAAGAGTCATCACATTATTCAGTCAGTAGATTAAGCAAAAATACTTTATCTTTATCTATCTAGATAGTCTTAAAGTGTAATTGATTTAGACTGAGTGTAAAGTTAAGTTAAGTTTAAAAAGATCATCTATAACTCTGTAAAAACCTGACTCAATTCACAGATCAGGTTATTACTAACTCTATGTGCACTAGATCAAATTGAGACATTAGGGCATCATTTTTTAGAGCTAAGTCACGTGATTATAAATTACATAAAATCATAATATTAGCCCTAACCCTTACAAATAATACATCACAGAACTGAACTTTATAATTTATTTTTTGTGTTTCTTTTAGGCTGACCATCAGGCTTTTTCAAAGCTGATTTTTTGCTTATTTTGCATGCCTTGTTAGTCATAAACAATCATAGTGGCAGAAACTTCAAGAATTTGAATAAAACTTTAGCTGTGTGCATTAAGCTTGAAAGTGATCTGATTTTTATGATTTTAGACTCATTTTGTAGAGAATTGTGAGCTGTTTCTAACAATGTAAAAATTATCAAAATTACTCAACAAATAATGAAAATTACACAATATTACAAGTTGAGTCAGACCTCAATGTTGAGCTCAACAAGTCAGGTTAGATTTTAAAAGTTAAGCCTGACCTGACTTAATAGTCACTTTAGTTTCTTTTGCAGACACTAATATCATATATGAAATCTAAAACCTGCACACTCAGCCTAGATTGATTTCACTTACTTAAGTTTTAACTTTGCTTAGGCTGAGTGTGTGGGTTTTAGATTTCATATATGACATTAGTGCTCACAAAAGGAACACAAAAAATAGATTACAAAGTTTAATTTTGTGATGTATTATTTGTAAGGATTAGGGCTAATATTATGATTTTATGTAATTTATAATCACATGACTTAGCCCTGAAAAATAATGCTTTAATAACTCAATTTAACCTAGTGCACATAGAGTTAGTAATAATCTGATCTGCAGATCAAGTTAAGTTTTTATAGAGTTATAGATGATCTTTTTGAACTTAACTTAACTCTATACTCAGTCTAACTTTACTGATTCATGCAACTGTATTAAAGACTTAAATAGTTAACATCATCAAATAAAGACTTAATAAACAATTTTCTGAGTCTTTTACTGTTATTAAGAACATTATTGCTGTCAATTCTCAGCACTTCACTATGTATCTTACTGTTACTTAACATCATAATGTCTATTCTTGCTGAGCTTTCTATGCTCTTTATCATTATCTGTTAAAGATCTGATCAGTAAGACAATGACAGTGAAGGCAGTGAGAATAGCAATAAGAACAGTAATGAGAACAGCAATAAGAACAGTGATGAGAACAGTGAATGCAGCAAGATCTATACTATATACAATAACTATAAAAGTCTTTATTTAATGACATTAATCATCAAAGTCTTTTCTGCATGTACATAAATCAGTAAAGTCTTTTATTCAAAATTTAATGATAACTATTAAGACATAAAGATCAGAGAAGTATTGAATAAAATAAGATCATTAATAAAGAAGCTCTCTGCTTTAATAAAAATATATGAGCTTATCAACATTAAAACATCATAAAAGACTAAAAGTAGTCATTTATTATTTCACTTTTTCTTAGACTGAGTGTACAGATTGTTTATAGATTACATGAGTCTGAGTTGAATTTAGATGTCAAGTCAGATAAGATGAACTTTTTTTAATTTAAATTAAGTGTAAATTAATTTAACTTAACTTTATGCAAATTACAGATTATTTACAAACTAAATAAGCAAGAATTAGTCTGACTAAGTAAGTATAAGTTAATATAAATATGTGAAAGTTTTTGTTAATTAATTTAATAGTATGCATATTAAAATTACACATTAAAAATGAAGATTTTATCTTAAATTATAGCATGTACTATTCTTTAAAAGTACATAATGATGTTGTCATTAACTATGCTATGACTAATTAACACTTAAAATAATCATCATTATTTATTAATAAGAATTTATCTTCATTTACTGTTCAAAGATCTATATCTTCTGACATTAAGAGACTTAAAACATAAATAATTATTATTTAACATTATTCTGTTGATAAAGTGATGTTAAACATCATTTTATTGACAAAGTAATGTTAAATATTATTTTATAAATGAAGATTGAGAGCTTTTAATCATATAATTTCACTGAAGATTGAGAACTTTCAACTATGTAGTTTCACTTAAGATTGAGAGCTTTCAATCTTGTAATTTCATCAGAGATTAAAGATTTGCAATTATATAATTTTATTAAAGATTGAAGATTTCTGACTATGTAATTTCATTAGAGATTGAAGATTCTTAACTGTGTAATTTCATTAAAGATCAAAAATTAATTATGTAATTTCATTAAAGATTAAAGACTCTTAATTATGTAATTTTATTGAAGATTAAAAGCTCTTAACTATGTAATTTCACTGAAGATTGAGAACTCTCAATTATGTAATTTTACTTAAGATTAAAAGTCTTTAATTATGTGATTTCATTAAAGATTGAAGATTCTTAACTATGTAATTTTATTAAAGATTAAAGATTTCTGATTGTGTGATTAAGTAATGTGATGAGTGATGAAATAGTGAAGCATGAAGAAGAAGTGATGTAAATGAAGATAATGTAATTAAAATTAATTTAATATTTACTGTTAAGAATTAAGATTATTCACTGTCAAATTATTTTTATACAAATTTATTTATTATTTATTTTTCTTCATTTTCTTCTTTCTTTTCATTCTTCAAATGTAAGTATTCTTTCTAATACACAATGTATTTCTCTTGAAAGCAAAGAAGTTAACATTGTATTCTGAATAAATTGTAATTTCATAAAATTTTTACATTTATTAACATAATTATTAAGCAAATCTCTTTTAACTCTCTTTTCAAAATGAGCTGAGAAAATTAATAATGTAGTTAATTATAAAGATGCTGTAATATTAACTGATTTATTCAGATTGTAATGTTTTAATCTTTTAATAAAGAATTTTAACATGCATATATTAGTTAGCTATCTTCATAGATATTGAGTTTTATATCTTTGTTTAAATTATTAAAGTCATCATTTAAAGTATTGTGAGAATTGCACTTTAAAATATCATGAATGATTTAATTCAGAGTATCAGTTAAGTTATTATTTGAAATGTTAAAAGAATTGTGATTTAAAATAAATATATAAGATAGATACTTTATATTTATATTAATTTCATTTAAAAATAAGTTTTCTACAGTGTTCTTTCTTTCAGTTATGAGATAATTCAGTTTTTAATGTTAAAGTAAATTGAACTTAATCATTATAATAATTTTAATGATAATTTTATTTAATCAATTTCTTTAATAAATAATGACATCTCAAGCAAGATTGAACAATCATTCAATCTTAACATTAGCAATAAATATAGTAAGAACATTCTTAATTATTATAATCAATATTGAAAAGATCATAATCTGTAATTTTCAGTATTTTAGAATGTTAAAATTATTTTTATTGACTGAATATAATGAAGAATCTAAGTATTAATTAACTTTTAAATCAATAATTATAATGTCATTAAGTTAAGTCTTGAATTGCTGTGCTTTTGTAATGAGATTTATAAATGATTTAATGACAGATAATGTTGAATTCTAAATATGATTATGCAATAAAACATTCTTATATAAATAATAATGATCTTTATAATAAGTCTGAAATTCAATTTAATATTATATATAATATATTTAATTTCACTTAGCTGACTGCACACCTCAGTAATTAGTAATGTATATTAAAAATATGCATTAAAAAGATCAGTAGAAAATGTATCTCATATAGTGAAAGTTTTTGTGTAAAATTAAAAATAATAATAATATTATATAATAAATTATTTTTATCTTCTATCTATACATAATATTTCTTCATCTTAATTAATGCTTTCTCAATAACTATCTTTAGCTTCATTGTTTACTTTAAGATTAAATTTAATCTCTTTATGTTATTTTGATTCTTTAGATAATCAAAAAGATTAATGTACACAAGAAATGCTTTATATATAATTAAATTATATATTTAACTCATTAACTTTATGTACTTCTTAAAAAATTAAAAAAGCATTACTATATATATAATTTGCTGTCACTTCTGCTCAGATACATATAGAATCTTAAGTTTTTTATTTAATTTTATAATTTTATTATATTTTTAACTGATTCAGACACATATATTATTATTATTTGTTCTATTAACTCCCTATTCAGTCCCTATCTAGGTCTATGAGGGCGAAGCGCCTTTGCAAAGGAAAAACCCAAATGGAAAATCTTAGTCCCGCCCCGCAGGCGCTCCGCCGGCGTGGCACTGGTGTGTTGCCGTTGCCTCCCGGGTGCGTCGATGGCCTATAAGCTGTCTGCCTCTTGAACATTTGCTTCCGCTGATCAGCGGGTGAT
>JAABUY010000216.1_pt1 | contig 115898 bp, 79 predicted proteins | sample 5560271 | NCBI WGS metagenome assembly JAABUY01 (sample SAMN10711886, study PRJNA513374) | rock metagenome | isolation source: Antarctica rocks | place: Antarctica: Victoria Land, University Valley | reverse complement strand
CCGTAGCCCCAACCTGCGGACAGCGCTGGCTGGTGTTGACTCTTCTTAGCTCTGCAAATACTTGGAGCAACAGTATTCACAGGTTCCCAGCCGGCACCACGTGGAGGTGAGAGTCGTCGCCGGCCCTGTATTTGTACCTACCGTAACGTACTGTACCTCGAGGTAAAGGAATGGTGTGCGTCGGTTTAGTCATCACAGTACCTTACCTACCTTCCAAGGTCGTTAGCGTGCCTCGTGGTAGGTTTAGGTAAGGTGCTGAATCTAAGGTAACCCATAAAGGGGACTTCGGAACCAAGAATAGATTAACCTTTCTTGGCAAGGCCTGTTCTGGAATTGGTACGAGTATACCTTACCTAGGTAGGGAGAACTGATATCTGACAGGTATCTGCATGGCTTTCCGATTAAGTCTATCTCATCATGCATGTCGATATCATTGTATTCTTAAATATTTAATTTTTTTTCTTTCTCTTTCCTCTCTCCTTCAATGTGTTCCCTTCAGGCTCACTGTATCATTCTTTTGTAAATGATTATCATTCCTGATTATTACAGTGTTGACCATTTGATGTCCCTTCCCGTTCGCATCTTATAAACGGCGTCCTCTCAGTTGACATTGCTTTCTGCGTTTTGGAGCGAGTCATCTTCTCACACTACCCCAGACAGCGTCAGGATTTGCCGCATAGAAGATAGATCCGCCTATTCATCACAAGTTACCCGGGAGGCTACATTGCAGAGTCCGAATCCACATCATCACCTCAGGCGAGAGATTTGACGATGCTCTCGATATTGGCCTTGGCAACGCTGACCCTGTTGCCCTTCTCGCAATGCCAGGGGACATCCTCTTCGAAACGAGGTCTGGTTTACGTCCCATCCAACAAATACCCCTCAGACGACAACATCTGGATCTCCGCCAGTTCCGACCTGACATGGTACTACAACTATGTGTCCACGCCTTCGCCTGCATTCGCCGGGAACACCCAACTCCAATTCGTTCCGATGCTTTGGGGCGCGACGACGGACGCATCAAATAACCAGTTCCTCAACGACGTGCAGACGCAGATCAAAGGTGGTGCGAAAATCCCATATGTGCTCGGTTTCAACGAGCCAGACAGTGGCGCCAACGGCGGAAGCGGTATACCGGCTGATACTGCGGCCCAAACCTGGATACGTGAGATGGAGCCGCTGAGGGCACAGGGGGTCAAACTTGGTGCTCCGGCCGTGACGGGTGCACCCTCGGGCTTCACCTGGCTGCAGAACTTCTTCACCGCGTGCGATGGAAAGTGTAATCCCGACTTCCTCCCGGTACATTGGTACGGCAACTTCGAAGGATTGGCGAGCCATGTCGGCCAGGTGAGAGGGACCTACCCGAACATGACCCTTTGGGTCACCGAGTACGCGGATCCGAACGCCAGCCTCGCGGACTCGGAAAGCTTCTACAACCAGAGCTCCCAGTTCTTTGACCGCATTGAGTTAGTCTCCCAGCGTTCCATGGGTCCCAAAAATTCTGCTGATCGTGTTCTTCTTGAAGTTATGTCACGCATTATTCCTATTTTGGGTCGTTCCGCAGCGATGCCTCAAACGTTGGTCCTAACGCGGCGATGTTGACACAAGACGGCAAGTTGACGGATATCGGAAGCTGGTACCTCGGTGGCAGCCAGACGGGTAACAGACCTAAGGGTGCTGCTGGACGCAAGGCGGTGTTCACCGGATGGACCCTGTTAGTCGCGGCGGTCGGTCTTTGGTGTCTATAGTGAACTAAATATGGGGCAACTTTGGTTACAGGTTACTGATATATAATGGGCATAGATAGGGCAAGGCAGGTCATCTCTGGCGTCTCGAAAGATGCTGTGATGGGGCATTTACGGCACATAGAAGGGGAAATAATCTTGGGTTTGGGGAAGTCAGTCCAAAAGGCGTTCACATTATAGACTACCTAGTTTGCTACCACGAATTCAGTCTGCAATATAATCTTAGACATGGGCAATTGTTAAAGGTTCACTTTTGATCGACGCTACGAGTCTCATTCTCTTCACGCGTGCGATATCCTAGAAGTACACAGCGTTCTGATCCGCTTTTATCATGTAGGGGCTGGGATTAGAGTCCGCGGCAACAGATTTTGGACGGCAAACAGTATTGGCAACACCTTTAGACTAGGCCGGAAGGATGGAAGAAGCTGTATCTTGTGGATCTGATGGGCGAATTGGCACTAGGTAGGGTTTCGTCCGCAGAGGCTCAAGGTTTTTGGCACCCGTAAAACAACGTTCCATGAAAGAGCCGACAGTTTCGACAGATGGTCTTGAATCTAAAATGTGAACAAGTCAAAGAACGTGAAGTGATCCTATTTGCTTTATCTGTCTTTTACTAGACAATTTTGTCAAATCAACGCCGACTTCGCATAAGATCCCTTCAACGACATAATAGGTTCGCCTGAGTGGTATGGACCTTTTCCGCGAAACAAGTATCAACGAAAGCGTTTTCCGATGCACAGTAACTTGAAACCGTCCTGAGGACACTCGGAGACGCATCGACTATCACCATGTATGAGTGCTCGCCCAGCCGAGGAATGGACCGCTCCGCTGGGTAAGTGTCCTACAGTGGCCAAATCGCGGAACTGCGAGAAACAGCGCATATCCCATCAATATCACTGCCGTATCTGTCGAGAAAAAGTACATATCTATAGCAAGTCCTGAAAGCGAGAGGCGCGACCATTAAGCAATGGTTGAATCGAGTGTCGAAAACACTTGAAGTGTGGATAAAGGACAATCCAAGGGACCATGATGGTTCACTGAGTCCTCGCGTACGGATGGAAGCCCCTCGTCGCACCTCTTCCACCACCTCGATAGTTTGCGCCTGGTTTCCCGGCATTCTTCGGACCGGTCGGCGCATTGGCAGGTGGTGCAGCTTGTGGCCCAGTCGTTGGCCCCTGAGACCCGCGATTCTGCGCGACCTTGCTGACACTTCCGTTCGAACCCTGAGACAGTTGACGACCAAATCCGCCAGGCTGCATGCCGCGACCCATCCCGCCTTGGGAACCGCCCATGTTGGGCTGGGGAACATCGTCATACATGCCTTCCCACGACGTCGGACCGCCCTGTGGGTACTGCTGGAACTGCCGCGTTTCCTGCGCCGCACGCCGTGCCTGTTGCTGTTCGTACTTCTGCTGCTCGAACATAAGTTGTTCTTGTGCGTTGTAACCTGGCGTACCCCGCCCGCTGTTGAAGCCTCCCATGCCTTGTCCGCCTGACATACCAGCGCCGCCGGTGCTCATAGGACCCATTGCTGCTCCACCCATGAGCCCACCGAACCCTGGCTGATTCTGTGCCTGTTGCTGCTGCTGCTGCTGTTGTAGTTGCATTTGTTGCATTTGTTGCATCTGCTGCATCTGTTGCATCATAGCGGGATTCATGCCTGGCGTCGCCTGTGCACCGGGACTTTGTGGAAGTGGACTCTGAGCATCCTGTTGCTGGCCTCCTCCCATTGCTTGCTGCATAGCCTGCATCTGCTTCAACTGCTGCATCTGTTGCATTTGCTGCATCATGGCAGGATTCATGGCACCCATTCCCATTGGCCCGGCCATACCACCTTGCACCGCAGCTGAAGCGGAAATCTGCTGCTGCATCATGGCAAAATACTGTTGCATACGTTGCCAGTATTGAGCCATCATCTGCGGTGTCATGCCACTGTTGTACATGCTCTGGCCACCCTGCATCATCTGATTCGGGTTGTTGTTCTGATTTTCGTAGCTTCCGCTTTGCCTGTCGTTGCCTCCGTACCGGTCCAAGTCCTTCCCTCCTCGACGGTTACCTCTTCGACCTCCACCATCATCCTCATCTCGAATATTACCTCTTGGTTGAGCTTTCTTGACTTCGATCGATTTGCCCAGGATTTCCAAGGGTCCACTCAGGGTTGACTCCACTGCGACTTCGCTGTCAAACGTGACGAAGCCGAAGCCCCTGGGTCTGCCGGTGTCTTTGTCCATCATAAGGGTCGCATCCACCACTCTCCCAAACTGCATAAAAAATTCTTTGAAGTCCTGTTCCGTGGCTTCTTGGCTGACGCCACCGACGAAGATCTTACTTGTTCTCTCCTGCTCATCACGAGGAATAGCACGTTTGGGGTCAATCTTAAGTAGACGTTGAGAGTTAGCATTTCGACGAGCGCTCATGCAAGTCTTATATTGTACTCAACTTGAGTTCAGTGGGAACCTTACTATCTTGCCGTCTAAGTAATGCTCTTTAACCATCACTATATTGACTGTTCTGGGATCTCTGAAAGTCAAGAAGCCAAAGCCACGCGACCTCCCACTGGCGCCATCGCGCATCACCGTACATTCTTGCACTTCGCCGAATTGCGAAAAGTACTCCTTCAGTGACTCTAGGGATTTAGTCGAATATCAGTATCCAGTGGCATCACGTACACAAGAAGCTTTAATTAACTTACGGTCTGTTGTTTCCCAGTTCAGTCCTCCAATGAACATTTTCCTGTCAGATTGATCTATCAGCAGGTGACTCGTGGATACCCATGGACATCATGATGCCCGATGAAATTGGCATGATGTGACATGAATCAAGAAAGTACAATTGACAGGACTATTCTTTTTTTCCACAATTCCGAGGAGGGCTCGCATGATGGCTCGACCAGATCCCGAACCTGCTGAGTCGTGGTGCCGCACAGCGTTTCTCACCGCCAGACACGAATTGAGGTTAACGTCCAGGGGTTCCATAGTAGGGTTGAGAGCACACCGCATACACAGCAGGAAGACATCAACATAATGGCTTTCCTTGCCTTCGGGCGGAATTAACACAACCGCACCAGATCGTAATCGAGAGCAACTAGCACCGGGGAGAGTGCAAGAACTGACTTAGAACCATTCGAGAATTTTCGTAGGTTTCTTTCTATGATGTCGAATGCTAGGTACTGGCGCGCGATTGCCCTTTTCTTCCGCTCGAAGCATGATAGTAGCGTCTACTTCCTGCTCTGCTATATGATGATTATATCGACATAAGCTATGTAGTAGCAGCAGAACTCCATTCCTAGAACTCTCGACGCGAACAGGATGGTATACCAATCCTGTACTCCCATGCGGTCCATCGCGTTGGGCCATGCGACCAGCCGCCACTTCAAGACAGCCAGACTATATTGTAATCCGCACTCATCCACCTTCTTTATGCGTGAACCAGCAGCGATCTACCAGGAAGCTGACTGAAAGCGAACAGTCCGGACATGGGTAGCCAGACTAATGCTTGCCGTCAAATGAGGACCCCCATCCCGCCATACCCCACGAACGATGTAGATCCCATAAACAGTCTGACCTAGCGGAATCTATCTTTCGACTCGTGTTCCGTTCCTTTCATCGTTTTTCCTGGCATCACAGGTCGAAGTTCCGCAGGATCAAACCGCTCCACAAGCGAAGGCTCGAAGCGGATCTCCGCCCATACGTCTGAGACGATTGTAGAGTCCACCACGCCCATCCCTTCATCAAGGGCTTGTTGGAACAAGTTGTCCTCTAAACTAGTGCGAATATAACGCACAAGCCGCTGTGGTCGGTGACGCGCTCATGCCGTCACAGTCGATAATCCGATAGGGACTCAAAACGAAAATGCAAACCAAAGCTTTTGAGACAAGAAAAGAGCAAGAAGGAGACTAGTTCACTTACCCATCCTCTTTGATGCCGGTTCCATAGGAGTCTGGCTCTACATGTTGCTCATTATGGTTGTTTGTGAGTCCATTGCCCCATCCAGACGGATTATTGCCGGTTTGTTCATTGCCATTCGGTAGCTGATACTGATTGCTAGTTCCGTACGGTGCGTCCACAGTAGTCTCTTCAGTGTCTTTAGGAGGCTCTATAATTTGTGTAGGTGAAGTGGCTGGAGGAGGCTCTGCTGCTACCGGGTCTGGCCTCTGTGGTGAAGTTTTAGTGACGTTGTCATCACCGTCATAGCTAAAGGCCGGGACAGTCAGCCGTGGTATGTCCCAGAAGCTCCAAGACCGAGATGGTCGTTTAAAGCAGCAAGAGAGGAGCTCGCATAGGATAGGGTACACTTACAGATCAGCAAAGAGATCCTCATCAAGATCTTCTGGTTCTGTCATGTTGACGGCTATTTATGAGAGGCACGACAAACACTAACAGTCACAGCTAGACAGGTGGAGAGATTCGTTGTGGTATGGTGCTGTGGTGTCCAGAGTGTGTGTGTGAGAGGTATCTGGCGTAGAGTTCTACACAATGCGGCTGGTCTAGGTGGTCTGAACTTAGGTTGTCACAGATGCGAAGTTTGTCGAAAGTGAGGGGAAATTCCGTTGAGAACAGATTATTCAGAAGCTGAGGTCGCAAGCGGGAAGACTTGTCAAGTTGCGTTAGCGCGTCTCGCCATGAGGCTCTGCTATACCCTGCTGTTGGCACGTCCCGCTCAGCTAAACCGACATCAAAGGGAGCATAATACTGTCAGAGTGTGGGGATTTTGAAAGGGAGTTGACTTTAATTTGGGCTGAGATAATTTAACATGACCTCAAAGAAGCCATTACAACAGGTAGACGGTCAGTGGATCTACTGGGTCAGCGAAGTAGCTAACAAGATCTATCTACTGGCAGGAGATGGTTCAGGTCGGTTCGTACCATGAATCTTGATTTTCTCAGCGTCGCAAAGATTGCTGTGAACATGCGAATTGGATCAAGCTAATAGATGGATTGCTCTCACAGACCGTTCAGGGTAAGCAACAACCTCAAACTAAGATACACGAGGACTGAAGACCCCGCCCGTTCACCCGCCTGGCACCTCTGATCGGAAGTGACGAGAAGCTTGTAGATCTACATCACCCTTCTGGAGAAATCGCCCATCCAACAATAGACGCGAATCTCAAAAGAGTTATGACCCAAGTGTGGTGGTTGGCGCATCCTACTCGCATGCGGATATACTGAAATTCGATTCTCTGTAAGCCTCATGTCGTGCCGCAAGGTAAGGCACTTTCACTGATATGAACCTGTAGCTCATTGTCCTCAAGCAATTCCAGACCTAGAACACCTCCGATTTCCTCCCATAGCAATAGCCGCGGTCCCAAATCTCCTGCACCTACAAGATCAGGTGCGGGCCTATCGAATCCACCATTACCCCGGACATACAATGATTTCATCTCCCACACACAAGACGATTGGAACGCTGATGATGACGAAGACGAAGGAGAGGGAGAACCCACATACGATGATAATGATGACGACGACAAAGATGATTTCGGGCTGCCTAGTATAACGAGTGTTAGAAGAAAAGCGAGACCCGCACTGACACAGGCAAGCAAAGATCCAGGCGGCGGCTCTGGCGCAAATATCTATGGTACATCGAATTTGACTACTGGACTGAATCCACGGCGAGGAAGGGCGAATAGTGCCGACATTGCCGAGGAACGCGGGCCTCCGAGCTATCCTACCGCCAAGAATGCCGAAGGCAAGATCCTACGACCGCAATACAAGGATATCCTAAAGGGTAAGCAACCGCATCTCAAACTGTACAGATGTATATTAACCCTCGAACCCAGACCCAGCAAACGCACTGCACTTAATCAGCAATGCACCAGTAGCCCCAAGTGCCACACCCAAAGATATTGAAGCACATGCGGCTCGCGTATCGCGCATACAGAAATTCAAACGCATCCTGCAAGCTAGTGCTGTACCACTATCTGATCTTCGAGACTTTTCGTGGTCTGGAATACCTGGGGAAGTGCGAGCCATGACGTGGCAGTTGCTCCTCGGATATCTGCCGACAAGCAGCGAGCGCCGAGTTGTTACTCTGGAGAGGAAGCGGAAGGAATACCTTGATGGCGTTCGACAAGCCTTTGACCGAGGTTCAACCGGCGCTCCTGGCTCCGGAAGCAATTCGAATATTGGACGCGGCCGAGGTCTTGACGAAGCAGTCTGGCATCAGATCAGTATTGATGTTCCTCGAACCAATCCCCACCTTGAGCTTTATGGCTATGAGGCGACGCAAAGGTCACTTGAACGGATACTTTACGTATGGGCAATCCGTCATCCCGCAAGCGGCTATGTTCAAGGTATCAATGACTTGGTCACACCCTTTTGGCAGGTATTCTTGGGCAGTTATATTACAGACCCGAACATCGAAAGTGGTATGGATCCCGGCCAGCTTCCTAAGACTGTACTCGATGCTGTAGAGGCGGATTCATTCTGGTGTTTGACCAAGCTCCTCGATGGCATCCAAGACAATTACATTTCCGCTCAACCGGGTATCCAGCGCCAGGTCGGAGCATTGCGAAACTTGACAACACGTATCGATGCTGGCTTGGCAAAGCATCTAGAAAACGAGGGTGTTGAGTTCATGCAGTTCAGCTTTCGGTGGATGAACTGTCTTCTGATGCGGGAGGTCAGTGTAAAGAACACTATCAGGATGTGGGATACGTACTTGGCTGAGGAGCAGGGGTTTTCTGAGTTTCATCTTTATGTGTGCGCGGCGTTCTTGGTGAAGTGGTCCGAACAACTTGTTAAGATGGACTTTCAGGTACAGTCAGGTTCTGTTGTTTGCGTCCGCAATAATACTAACTAATGATCCGAACAGGAAATTATGATGTTTCTCCAAGCTCTTCCAACTAGAGAGTGGACGGAGAAAGATATCGAGCTCCTACTGAGCGAGGCGTTCATCTGGCAGAGTTTGTTCCATGGCTCAAGCGCACATTTGCGGAGTTCTGGGAGCCCATCATCTATTACCGTTTAACATTCAACCTCCTGGTGTCTCACTGCTATTCTGCTCGTTCGGCGGTTCGTTAAGACTTCGGTATTGATCGGAAAGCCCGAGGAAATAATATGCCATCAGATCATTTCTGATTTGACATGCCTTGTTACCGTTGTTCTTCCTGCTAGTATTCGTATCATATGGAGCAAGCTAGCTGTCATTCGACGGCCTTGACGCCACCAACGCCACGCTATTCCAACACCCTGAACGACCTCTCAGATCTACGATTCAGAACGTTAACAAAAATGTATATTCTCCTCATTGAAAGCCCAGAGGAGCTTCAAAAAGTCGGCTTCGTCACACGTTCGCGCTCGCCTTTCTGCAAGCCCAGTCGCTTTTTCTAGCACTCTATGGACTTTGGTTCTGATCAGCTCGGCAACCTTGCCCCATCTTCTTCTTTTAGAGCTTCTGCCATTGATTTGCTTCGCCTTTGAGTCGGCTTCTTCCTTAAAGAAGGAAGGTAAATCTTCATCATCTTCTACATCCATGATACCGTCCCATTCCTCATCCACACCGTCGTCGCCTCCCTCATCCAAATCCATTGTATCGTTTGCGACTTCCTCTAAAGGTCCGTCATCGATGGCGATATCGTTCTGTGCACACCATGTTCGGTAATTACCTTCCAGCATGTCCATAACACTTGTGGTCCCAAAGAAGCTTGCCCGTAACGTTTTGTTCTTCCTCACAAATGCGACCCTGAGCAGCCCGTCCCATTCTTCATAGCTTATTTGAGGTCTCGGGTTCTTCGGCATCAGTCTGACCACGCTTGACTCAACGGCTGGTGGAGGCTTGAAGTTGTTCTTGCCGACTTTCATGATGTGGTCGATCTTTGCCCACATCTGCGCGTTCACTGACAGTCGGCTGTACAGACGATCTCCTGGCTTCGCGAAAAGTCGCATGGCGAATTCACGTTGGAACATGAGAATACATATCCGCGGAGCCGGGGAGGTTGCGAGGAGCTTGAAAGTCAGGGGAGACGAGATCTACGAGTATTCTAAGTAATGGCCGGAAACGCAGCTCGAACGGGGGGTAGCATACCTGATAGGGGGTATTACTTATGCAGACGTCGAAATACGGGAGCTCCGTTTTGATCACATCCCCAAGCATAACTTCCAGACGCTTCTGCTCAGGTTTCCCTTGCACTCGTTTCGTTACCTCGGCTGCCATGCGTGGGTCTAATTCCACTGCAATCACTCTCTTGGCTTTCTCGAGGATTTTTACTGTGAGATTTCCCGTACCGGGACCAACTTCAAGCACAATCTTCAATGTGTGTCAGCCATGTAAAATCCTGCCCGCCAGCGTTCTGGGCTCGAGCGTACATCACTCTGCTTCAGATCTGCCTTATCGACAATAGCTTGAGCCACTCCAGGGTTTTTGAGTACATGCTGTCCCATGTCGGTATTCATCTTGAAGATGTTGTTCGCGGCCGTGGTCTTCGCTGCAGCCTGAGCGTAGGGGCTGGTTTGCGCCGCGCCATTGCGCTTCTTCGACAGTACTTTCGGCATGACTTTGAGTCGTACTTTCACATATAGAGGTGGTAAGAATGTTTCGAGGAGAACCGCCATCAACAGCAGGTGTAATGCATCGTGAAGGTGGGGCGTACAACTTTTCTGACCTAGCGGTGGCTTATCGATAAGGTAAGGCTACGGCTAATATTAAGTTGGGTAAAAGACTCCGCTGGTCCATGCGACTGCATAAAAGACTCGGATGGTAGTCGGCCCGTAAAAAAGACTCGGATAGTCTCAATGCCGACGCTAATTGTGATGTTGGTGACAGCAAGGTGGAATTGTGTAGGAATGGGTGGTGATGGCGATGGCAGCGAGGTTGAAACACACCAGAATTTTGGCGACAGCGACGTGTTTACTAGAGACAAAAGAGTTAGCGTCGGCATTGAGACTATCCGAGTCTTTTTTACGGGCCGACTACCATCCGAGTCTTTTATGCAGTCGCATGGACCAGCGGAGTCTTTTACCCTATTAAGTTTGTCTCGTCTGGTATTGGCTTCGAGCACGCTAGAAGAACCTACGCCCAAAGTTATTCGTGAAGAGTCACGAGTATGTCAGGTCGCAAAGATTTTCTCAGTCAGCCTGCCCCGGAAAACTACGTTGCGGGTCTCGGTCGAGGTGCGACAGGTTTCACGACAAGGTCAGATCTTGGGCCAGCGCGTGAGGGACCAAGTGAGGAGCAGATCAAAGAGGCTCTTGCCAAGCGTGCAGCACAACTAGGTGCTGCACCACCGACAGCGTATGGCGCGACTGAGAAGAAAGACGAAAACGAGGATGATGACGAGCGTTTCCAAGACCCGGAAAATGAAGTTGGCCTGTTCGCCAACGGGGCTTATGACAGAGACGACGACGAGGCAGACAGAATATACCAAGAAGTGGATGAGAAGATGGATAGGCGGCGGAAGATAAGAAGGTTGGTCTGCCGCTCTCCTAGTTCCCCGTCTGTTTTTGGGCTGTCGAGGCAAATGGTTTATCATATGTTATGGGTTTTCCTGGATAGATTACCGACTTGAGACCTCTCCACACGTATAGGGATGCACGGGAACGACAGGAACGAGAAGAATATGAGCGAAATAATCCAAAGATCCAGCAACAATTCGCCGACCTCAAGCGATCACTGGCCAGCGTCTCGGATGAAGACTGGGCGAATATACCGGAGGTAGGGGATCTTACTGGCAAGAATCGACGGTCGAAACAGAACCTCCGGCAAAGATTCTACGCGGTTCCCGACAGTGTCATTGCTGGTGCAAGAGATTCGACGCAATTCGAAACGACTTTGGCAGATGACGGAACACAGACAAACGGGGCTGGAACGGACAACGTGGACGGAACGATGACGAATTTCGCGGACATATCCGCTGCTCGTGACAAAGTACTTAGGGTCCGTCTTGATCAGGCAGCACAAGGATCAGGGACGGACTCCGTGGCCGGTAGCGCTACGAATATTGATCCTAAAGGTTATCTTACTAGTCTCACGAAGTCAGAGCTAAAAGCTGGCGAGGTAGAGGTTGGAGACATAAAGCGAGTACGAGTCCTGTTAGAGTCGGTCATCAAGACCAATCCTAAGCACGCGCCGGGGTGGATTGCTGCAGCTCGCCTGGAAGAAGTCGCCGGAAAAATTGTCGCAGCAAGGAACGTCATCGCAAGAGGATGCGAATTCTGCCCAAAGAGCGAAGATGCATGGCTCGAGAACATCCGTCTGAACGATAATCACAATGCCAAGATTATCGCAGCAAACGCGATCAAAAACAATGACCATTCTACTCGGCTCTGGATCGAAGCAATGAAGCTTGAAAGCGACCCGAGAGCGAAGAAGAGGGTCTTGCGCCATGCGATTGACCACATCCCACAATCAGTAGCAATATGGAAAGAAGCAGTCAACCTGGAAGAAAATCCAGATGATGCCCGATTACTGCTAGCCAAAGCTACTGAGATGATTCCCTTATCCGTTGAGCTATGGCTGGCACTTGCGCGGCTTGAAACACCGGAAAATGCGCAGATCGTGCTTAACAGAGCACGGAAAGCTGTCCCGACTAGTCACGAGATTTGGATAGCTGCCGCAAGACTACAGGAACAGATGGGCAATCACAAGGTCAACGTGATGAAGCGTGCTGTTCAGTCCCTCGTTAGGGAGTCTGCCATGTTGAAACGGGAAGAGTGGATTACTGAGGCGGAGAAATGCGAAGAAGAAGGTGCGATTCTGACCTGCGGGGCAATCATCAGGGAAACTTTGGGTTGGAGCCTGGATGAAGATGATGATCGGAAAGAGATATGGATGGATGATGCGAAGGCAAGTATCGGGCGAGGCAAATTCGAAACAACACGAGCCATATACGCTTATGCGCTTCGAGTCTTTGTCAACAAAAAGTCATTATGGTTGGCTGCAGCGGATCTCGAACGGAACCATGGGACCAAGGACGCCTTATGGCATTTACTCGAGAAGGCCGTGGAAGCGTGCCCACAGAGCGAGGTCTTGTGGATGCAATTAGCGAAGGAGAAGTGGCAAGCGGGAGAGATTGATGATGCCCGGCGAGTTCTCGGCAAGGCTTTCAATCAGAATCCGAACAATGAGGATATTTGGCTAGCAGCGGTCAAACTGGAAGCCGACAACCAACAGACTGAACAAGCCCGGGAGCTTCTGCAGGCAGCTCGTCAGGAAGCTGGCACGGACAGGGTATGGATCAAAAGCGTTGCATTCGAACGGCAGCTTGGCAACGTCGAAGCAGCGCTTGACCTCGTCAATCAGGGCCTTCAGATTTTCCCGAAGGCTGATAAGCTTTGGATGATGAAGGGGCAGATTTACGAGTTGGAAAATAAGTTACCACAGGCACGCGAAGCTTACGGTGCCGGCACGCGAGCATGTCCAAAGTCTGTCGCGCTGTGGCTACTCGCTTCGAGACTAGAAGAGAAGGCTGGCGTCGTGGTCAAGGCACGTTCTGTCCTCGATCGGGCTCGCCTTGCCGTTCCGAAGAATGCCCAGTTATGGACGGAAAGTGTGCGTGTAGAGCGGAGGGCGAACAACATAACGCAAGCCAAAAACCTCATGGCCAAAGCGCTTCAAGAGGTCCCTAATTCCGGCCTGTTATGGAGTGAGAGCATTTGGTATCTCGAGCCCAGGACGCAGCGCAAGCCACGAAGTTTGGAAGCTATCAAAAAGGTTGATAACGATCCTATTTTGTTCGTCACCGTCGCACGCATCTTCTGGGGTGAAAGGAGATTAGAGAAAGCCTCAAGTTGGTTCGAAAAAGCGATCTTGCTGGACAGCGATCTGGGAGATACGTGGGCTTGGTACTACAAGTTTTTGCAACAGCATGGTACAGAAGTAAGTCTGATATCCGTACGGTGAGCTGGTCAGGGGTAAATCCTTCTAACCAGCTGATAGGAAAAACGAGAAGAAGTCATAGCCAAATGTGTCCTCAGCGAACCCAAACATGGCGAGGTCTGGCAAGGTGTCGCGAAAGAACCCCGGAGAGCTTCTTCTAGTGTGGAAGAAATCATGAAGATTGTAGCCAGTCGGCTGGAATAATGTACTGTCAGCTTTGGTTCTCTTCTCGAAGGGCGTAAGGATTAGCTACGTTGGCCACTTCTAATGGCTTGGGGGCGTTGATTGCGCATTTTCTATTGCGACGCATCCAGCGGCGTACTTCGGGCTTAGTCTTATATTCGTTGCCCCTTTCTTGGCTCTTTTCGTTGCCCATATCGCGGCGTCAAACTTGTCGGCAGACCGGTGGAGACAATCTTATTACTTGTCTGGGACGGGTCAATCTTGATTCACGCACTCAGTCCTCGACTGGTTCCAGTCCCAGCCATGGCCTGTTGCTAGACTTGGCCCGGCACTCTACTCTCAGCCCTCGGCTTCCGTCTCCTGAACGAAGGCTGCAAGAATCACCTCAATCCGCGGTCGTAGGATGTTGTAGCGATTTGATGTGGACCCTGGGCTATGTAAGACTTCAATTCTAAGCAGTCCCGGAACACCTGTAGTCACATTGATCCACAGTTCAAGATGTCTGTCTCTCAAGTACCGGATATGTATCGATTAATCCGCAGCGTTAGAGTACACCTATCCATCCTCCTGTATACCAGAAAACGTTAAATCAGGCGATCGTACTGGGTATCTATCCTACCATACCACCCATCCCATGGACCCCGACCACATGCGACCATCCCAACGCCATAAAACTATCCACACATGAAAGTCATGGCAAACCCACATTAAACTCAGCTCTGCCGTGACGCCGTCCATGGCTCCATGCAAATACCAACCCAGACGGACGGGAACCGAAACGTGACCGTCACTCAAGAAGAGCAATCAATCACAGCTCGATCGCAAGACAATCATCCAGCAGCGAGTTCAGCTTATCCCTGTCCGTTGACCCACCTCCCTCCCACCCCCAATCCGACTCGTCGATCGACGGCTCATCGCCAGTCCGGCCATCGACATCCATCATCCCGTTCGTCCCCACCTCAACTCGCAAGGCCTCCTCGATCAACTCTTCCCTCCTCCTCTCCTCCTCCAGCTCGCCCTCGAAATACCCGCCCATGACCCTCTCGACAATCAGAGGCATCTGGCCGAGCGCACAATCGCCGATCTCGAGCGCCAGCCGCAAGTCGCTCATGCCCAGCGGTCGTCGTCCGTTCGCCTCTTTCACCTCCACCGGTAACATGCCGTTCCCCGCGCTCCGCGTGACTTCACCTCGGAGCCAGCCTTCCTCCTCTCGTTCCAGTTGCCGCTTGTAGCGTTTCGTCATGATCCCGCTGTTGCTCCCTGCGGGCACGTTGCTTCTTGTTCGCCCGAAGATGCCGGAGAGGACTTCTTTGACGAAGGTTTCGGTCGCGGTGGCCATGAACTCGGCGCATGGGATGGAGCAGCCGCTGACGAGGGACTCCTCGTAGCATATGGGGACCATGCGGCCATGGATTGTTACCGCGTCGGGGAACTCCCCGGTCTCAGATGCGAGAGGTTGAGAGTAGCGTTTGCGTATTTCGAGATCCCAGTCTAGCAGGGTTGGTAATCAGCTTCGTAGTAGGGAAGGAAAAGGAAGCTTACTTGTCTTGTTCAAACCCCCCGCACTGGCTGGCACGATATCTGGGAGCTTGATCTGCTTCGCCTGATGGTACTCCATGAATGTGTTCGCATATGTATCATAAGGGTCAGACTGTCACAGAACAGTTCCCGGTCAGCCATCGTAATCCGCATATTATATCCTCCGCCCCGGATCCTTTTCACAACCAGGGCTGCACATACATCGGGAATATCTTTCAGTCTCCGGCGATCTCTTGCTGGTAATTGCATGACCTCCGTCTTCAGTCTCTGCTCCGCCGCATCCCCGGACACCGGTTTCGACAACACGGTCGGTTTGTCATTTGCAGAGACCCAACCGGCAACCCCTTGATCTGGAAGGTCGCGCGTGACATTGCCATAGATGGCAGCAAACAGCTGATTGTGAAGGTGTTCTGTGGCGGGATCTGAGGTGATATAGTGGTCTATTTGATTCGCGAGCTCGTTTTGGTTGAGATGGCCTGGGATGCGGAGATACGTAAGCTAAGGTTCACAGTGTGCGGAGCCTCGAGGTTTCGCCAAGAAAGGTCAGTGGCCCCTACCAAGAACAAAGAGACTGATGGCCTCCTTATATTCTGCCCAGTGCTCTCCTATTGCAGCCCGCAAGCTTGTATAAAGCGGCTCAAGGTCGATGCGTTGGGCAGTGTTGATTGTTTTCGCCGGCTTTTGTGCTGTTGGCGCGGAGGTCACAAGTGACTTGCTAGGGATGATGGGTGTGCCCGAAGGCTGTAGGATGGAATCGGAGCGGCTTAGGGCTGCTGGGTCAATGTCGGGCATGGTGAGTAAGGTGAGTGGGATGGGGGGCGCATCAACAATCCGGGCCCTATCGCAGCTTCATCTGAGATGCTCAGTATCCAGGAATGATGGAGTAAATATCTCCGCAAAAGCAAATCCTGTTCAAGATCGTGTAACTGTTGGGACTGACGGTATGGTTTGCAGGGTCGTTGATACCCCACAAAGTGTGAGCGGTGATCGCCGTCGTAGCTGCGGAGCCGCACCTAACTAACGTAGTGCCTTGCTTTTATTTGGACGGTGAGCCAGGATCGACCTCTCTTGTATCAATGAAACATAAGTTCAAGTGGGTGTGAGCTACAGAGATATCTATTTACAAGAGGCACGGGTATTATCCTTCAGAGCGAAAACGCTGCCGTCCACAGGCACGATTTGGACACCGTGATAGCCCTCAACCCCGCCACTGTGCCATGAACATTTCCCTGGCACTGGGCATCATAACTTTGCGGTGTGTCTTTGTACCTAGTAATCCTTATCATCTCAATTTCAACGAATGCTCATTGATCGAACCAAATATTTTCTCCATCTCCAAGGCCACCTCATTGATTTCTCTCGAAAGCTGCCCAGTGACTAGTGCTATACCGGACGCTCTCATCAGTATTTGAGGACGATAGGATACTGCAAACGGCCTTACCGTACGCATACAGGAGCGCAAAATCCTCGTCGTTCATATCATCAGCCAGTCCTTCGTTCTTTCTGTAGCAGAAGATCTTCGCCAGGAGTTTATCACGCGCATGCTCAGTGTTAGGCATCGTATCATTCAAAGGAAATTCTAGCTTCATTGATGATGCAAGGACTACAAACTCGTTATCATCGTTGCTCCAAAACCCCGTGAAACTTTTCAGACATACCTTGGAACAAGTGACTGATCCTAGCACACAACTGTGCCCGTTCATCAGCTGTGGACCTTATAATCTTCGCCTCGCACTCGGATGCTGTGGGGTTCTTCTTGATCAATACGTTCATCGCGTGGAACGCATCCAGCATTCTACGTGTGCATTTTAAGACCCTGCCATAAGATGCATCGGGAAATGACCCATTGAGTTCAAACTCGGAGGCCGCTGCACTTCGAAGAGTCTCGAGTCGAGATAGGAAGCGCTGGAGTTCGAACTCCTCGCTCAAGATCATATATGCATTGGACGATTTGCCTTCCAGAAGGGTGGAGAGTGGATCGCGCTTCCATATCAAGCCCATTCGCAGCCACAAGAGGCTCAAGCCGTCCTTGAACCTGCTACGAGCACTAATTGGCCAGACCAGTCTTGTGACGATCAAACCCCAGAGACAACCCGAGAGAACAGCAACTACCCGGTGGAGGACGATCTCGGATATAACTGGACTAACGCCACCTTCATCATCACCATCTTCTGCGTCTTTGACAGAGAGTGAATACGCATAGAGCGCGGAAAGGTTGTATGTCAGCATAATGAATCTACCCATTGGTCCCTTGTCCTTGACAACAATGATGTAAGAAGTCCACAACGACACGAGCCATCCGAAGAATGCAAGAACATAGGCGTTGCCGTGCGAAGTGATCCATGCTACCACTGCACATACAGCTCCGATGCATGTACCCAGGAAACGGGAATAACCGGTTGTGTTCGCTGCACCTATCGTCATGGAACATACGAGCATATATGATAAGAGGCCCCATTCACCGCGCCAATGTTGATATACTGGCCGGGATGACGTTACAAACGAGGGCAACGCATAGAGCGCAGCACCCGCGCCAACTTTGATGGCGAACTTGACGTCGTCCCTAGTCAGCAGACGGAGGGCTGCCCGGACTCGGTCTGTGTATGCCAGCTGCTGTCGTGGCTTTTCAGACTCAGCAAGCTTTCGTTTTCTCCGTTCTGTGAGGCCAGAGGGTCCAATAGCTGGATCCGTTCTTTCCTCTTGATCGGACACCATATAGCCTTCTGCGACAAGTATTAGACCCTTTTCACTCTAAGCTATCTGCATATCATAGTAAGGTTACTTATGATGATTCATGCTTACCAGAATCGGCGGATGTCCGTGTCCTTCGCCAAAATTTAGTCCATTGCCACGATCGACCCAAACGCCTCTCGTCAACCTCCAATTTTAGATCGTCTAAGATCTCGAGATAAACTTTCATTTCTTCGGCGAATTCTTCCAAGGAGTGACTGAAGTGTCCGCAACTGGCCGCGACTTCTTCAAAGTCAGCCTCAACCTCGGTTGAGTGGGCCTTCTTTAGTTCAATGTCTTTGTATAGCGAGGAAAGGGCTTTCTGTCTTGCTCTACAGTGTAGTTCAATAGCTTGGGTCAAGCTTGCTCTGAAATTGCTGTTCACGGCTATCTCGAATGCCGGGCTTGGCCCGTATGGCAGCTCATCAAGAATTTGTTTGAGAGTATATGCCAGTGATTTCTGTCAGATCTCGTTAGCTTCAATGAAAGTATCGGATGAATATGTCCAGACGTACTAATGATGGTCCTAAATGCGCTATGAACCTGGAGAATATCTCTGCTGGTGATTGCACGGTAGCCGGATCGCTGTCACCGTCTGCTGGATGCTCAAGCTTTACACTACCCGAAGTATCTTTAGCCCTCCGCGCCCCCTCCAGGGTCCCTTCATTGACAGCTGGGACTCCGTCCTCCTCTGCTGACGACAGCAAAGTTGGTGAAGAGTTAAAGTAGTGCATATCGGTTGTGCCGTAACTCGCATCGTTTGGCGTAGCAGCGCGTGCTGTTGGTTGCTGCGAAAGTATGGTGAACTGCGTGGAAGCTGCACTCCTCAGACCGCCAATACCATGTGCAAGTCGTTGCATGCACTCCACCAGTCTAGCTTCGATTCCATACTCCCTCTCGGTTCCCAAGACATAGTGCTCAAACCTGGCCTCCCGCAGGTTCTTGTCGAGAGACGCGAAACCGGCTCTGTACCGCTCGGATGCTCTGATAGAGGGTACTCGTTGGAGGTCTTCCTGTGAGCCAGATAAGAAGCTCCTTGTGACCAAGGCGAGCATCTCTGCGAACGAATCGGTAAGCTGTATCAGGTTGATCTTTAAATCCCGTCGAGCCGATACCGGGTTGATGAGAAAGCAAACCGCGGTGGTGGCAAGGCAACCCATAAGGACCATCTTCATCACTTGCACCATCTTGTCGTTGGAGAAGTGGCCCGCTTGCACAGCGCCTTCTTTCGTCAGCACCGTGATGATGACCAATGAGGCAAGCGAGCAGCTGACGTTGACCAGAGGATTTCGTAGTCTCTGCTTGATCCACCCCACAAAACCTAGACCTCCACCACAAAATACCACCAAGACGATAGCATGACCAAGAGTGGTCAAACCCAATTTAGCATCGAAGAGTGTGGAGATCCCCATGCTAGTAAAAGAGATGAAAACCGCGTACGCGAAAGCCACCAGTGCCAGAACGACAGCTTCGTACATGCTGCCTTGTGACCGGGCCGGATGAAAGTAGACCGTGACCGTAGCTGTGAGGTGCTTGCCGTCTTGGCTGCCCAGAAAACCAGCGATGGGCCCAACGAAGGTCGCCAAGCTGCCTAACAGATATGCCAAGCTGCACTTGAACACTCCTCGACCTGTCTTCGAAGTTGCAGAGGACCATAGCCATCTAGCCCCACCCTTCCCAGCTTCCTCGAACGTGCGCAGGGTACCAGCACGCGAGACACTGGAGGACGGCCGCCTCAGCAGCGGGGTCCTGTCGTCAGAAGAGCCATCCCTGCGGTATCTAGCCGCCAATTCAGGCTCTCGAAACGTTACGTTGCGTCGTGAGCGTTCGCCCGTCTTCGGAAGAATGAGGGTTGCATTGCGAAGCTGAGCAATGGTCCTTAGCTCAATTGCTCAGCCAGATAGGGATATCAGCATACAGTAGGTCTCAAAATACGACGGACATTCACTGAGGACGGTTCTCCATTCAAATCAGACATCACCAGAAAGTACTATCATAGTGTGGAGTGACGTTAGGCTTGCGCCAGGAAATGAAAAAATACAGTCGTCAATACCTCAAGGTCGAGTCAAGCAACAGGGTACCTAAGGTAGGTACGCAATTAAGGTTACCTGCATTACTGAAGATCCCGGGGTTGGAAGCTCACTGTCAGATCTACCAGCGGGACTAGCCGGAGCTTTACCTTATCCAGCCTGCCTACCCCAGAGCCCAGGAGGTACCTTCACTTCCGCTACAGAACCGTGGAGACAGAGAAAGGTCTGATCAACCATAAGGTATCATAGATGACCAGAGGGCACATACTCGTGGCTGAAAGGGGTGAAATTAGATCTGTGGAAAGAACATTATATCCCATCTAATCTAAGCCTTTGACTTCCCATACCTTTACGGCAGCATCAGCACCCACACTCACGACCTTCTTCCCGCCATCGATCCATGCGACTCCGTTGACCCCGTCTTTATGTGCGTTCGCAGCCTTGATCCGCACGCCTGGACTGGCTAAGCTCCAGATAAAGATGTTGGTATCCAACCCTCCGCTAGCCGCATGTGTCCCTTTGGGACTCCATGCTATAGATGCTATCCTGCCCGTATGTGACGACCAACGGTCTGTAGCAGTACTCCAATCCACAGTATTGTAGACCTTGAGCTTACCAGACGTCGTTCCGACTGCTAGGTGGGAGCCATCATGGGAGAATGCCAAAGAGCTTATCTGTGATGTGAAACCCTTGAGCTCCGTTACTGGCTCCAGCGTCTTCGACGAGGGCGAGTAGACGTATACAACGTTGTTGTTTCCGCTTACTGCAACCAGTCTCGAGCTCGCCGCAAGAGCAGTAGGTTCGAATCCCAACTCCTGCTCACCTGTCTTCTGACCGTCTTGGTATAAGCTCAAGCCACCGTTCGTGGCTACCAAAGTGGTCTCGCCTGACGTTGCAATTCCTTTCGGCTGCCCCGCAAGCTTGATTGAGCCCCCAATGAACATGTTTTGGGCGGCATCGATCGATCGGAGCGTATCATCCCAACCAATGCTATACAGTCGACCCGCACCCTCGGAAGCCGATGTGATGCCGGACACGTAGCTGGTATGGGGCTCGCCATCCACGCTCATGCCTAACCCATCACCCGCATTCCAATCACATATGCGACCATCAATATCGCCAGTCCACAAAGTCTCGTGTCCACCAAGTTGCGCACTCCGCGCTAGAGACGTGATGTTTTTCTGATGTCCCTGAATCACCTTTACCGGTTGTCGGCTGCCTTCCGCAAGATAGCTTAGATCGCCTGCGAGGTTAAGACTGATTACAATACCGTCGGTCCTCCCTCCCGGCCATACTACACCAACTTGATGATCCGGGATACTGACAGAACCACTTTCACCCATCCTCCAGCTTTGAACCACCTTGCCAGCTTCGACGTCCCAAAGCTTGACGGTCTGATCTGCACTCGACGTGGCGAATTTCTTCGAGTCCCGCGACCATGACACACCGAAAATGCTTCCGTTATGTTCGCCCTTCCCTATTTGCCCCTTGGCCTCCCCACTTTTTCCGTCATACAACCATACTTTCCTATCTGCACCTACGCTGACGAGGTTTGCGCCGTCGGGGCTGAACGCCACCCCATATATAAAGTTGCTGTGTTGTCCTCTGAGGCTTGTGTTGAATTTAAAGGGAGCACCGTGGTAGAATACAATGCTTGTATCATCGCTCCCCGTCGCCGCACGCAGAGGTCTCTGCTGCCGTATGGAAACACTGTTGATTTGCGAGCTGTGACCGGAGATCTCGCCCACGGAGTTGCCGCTATCGGCCGTGAAACAGTGCCCGAAGCGTTCTTTGCCATTACCGACCGCTATGATCCGTTGCGAGTCCCCATCCCAAGCCAGGTCGTTGATGCGGCCGCCAATGATATGGTACTCGCCCTTTGTGGCGCCTTCTCCCACGCCGTCCCAAACTCTTACGGTCCCTGAGACATCACCGCTCGCAACGTAATACCCTGATGGTGAGAACCGCGCGACCGTTGTCTGAGCGGTGTGCCCGGTATACTGTGTGCTGATGGCGGGGTTGTCAATTGATCGAAGAAAGATGGATTTATTTGACTGAAGCGTTGCAATAAGTCTTTGAACATCTATGACATTATAATATGTGTGCCGGACTATTGACGCACAGCGTAAGCAATCCGCTCACCCTTTGGATCTGCAGACAGTTGTGTTGGTTGCCCTCGCGTTGTCGATGGCGCCGCCGCCCAAATAGCGTCTATACCTGGTCATTATTGCCAACGTCTCAGCGTTCATGATTGACTTACGTGTCGTGATAGACATATTATCGAGTCCGAAAGGAATGCTTGGAGTTTGGCCTGTATACAATCATACGCCCCTACTGGATGATCGAGATTTCATGCTGGGGACGCTTCATAGAAGTACGTCTGTCAATGGTGATCACAGAGATGTATTCATGTCGACGATCGCTAATCCTAAGACAGCAGCATCACATACAGTAAAAGGTCTGATCTACAGAAACTATCTCGCAACCCATGCGCGAATAATGTATATTCCGAAAGATATGGCCAGGGTATTTTGGGTAAATATCCATAGGGTGGCAGTTAGGATGGAACGATCTGTGCTTTCTGGTATCAGACCAGATCTTAGGGCTCGACGTTGGATGAACAGCAATCTTCGAGTGGTTCTGTATGCAATGAATCCAGTTCTTACGAAGCATACCGTACTGCACTGGAAACCAAAGTATGTAATCGACCAAGCCGACCGAAAGGCAAACACTTGCTCAATGACCTGAGTGAAACATATTGCTATCTCACTGTGAGCGTGAGGCAATTCAATCGTGGTCGATTACACTCTGTTGTCAGAGGCAGAGTAACGTCTTTGGACTTGACCAACGAGGCTCATCCGGTATCGTATCAACCACATGTTTGCTGCGTCGCAGACTGACTTGTGTTATACAGGGCACTAAGATCTGAGTAGGAACTGAAGAGCTATCGGCTTCGAGGACATCGTTGACAGTAGCAGCTTCTGCATTGCGACGACCTCAAGGCGGATGCTGGGTTCTTTTTACAAGCTGTAACGATGCCTTTCACTGCCACGATTCAGGCAGACGTACGTTCATCAGCGTCTGGCTCCTTAGCCAAGAGCGGGACAACCTTGCTCAGCAACCCCAATGCTTCACGAGAACGTCGCAACATCATGTTCAGCTCCATTTCGACAGAGCATCCGGATGAGGGCCTCATTCTCTTTGAGATCGGAGCGGGCAAAGACTGTCTCGAAGCGTTAGGCACACCCTCAAATGTCTTCTTTGCTCGTGTCAATTACGAAACGCTCTTCTTTAACAAGCTGGCTCCGAAATAATATGAAAGAGACTCGAGCACGATCGAGTGCTCCATGTATATATAATTACAACGAAGCAACATAAAAAAGTATCCGCAACACCTTATGGTCCATAGTCTAGCATTTTCGAGCTAATACATGGCTGTTTGGAGAAGAAATTTGTCCAGTAACAGAGCAGACATAGGCTACAGAGCCCCTGCTCCATAGGAGATTGTTGTGTGTAAGAGTTACAAAGCTGGTCGCCAGTTCGTCTCAGTTACAGGACTACCTTTGGAGTACATTAGAGAATGTCTGCCCTTGGGTTCTAGAATGGCGCTTGTTTTGTTCAATCAGCAGTATCTCAGGATGCTTGTGGACACTCGGCATCAAGCCCATGCCGATCGATCTTCTTATAGCCTTAGCTATCCTCCTTTGATTGACCGCTCGTAAGCCTGTGTCGGAGGAGTGTTTGATACGGCCCATCTCGGTCATGTACTCTCCCATTATCGAGAAATTCTACTCGGCGAACGTTGTTAGCAATCCTCGTAGCCTTCAACGGACAGTACGCACTTTGTAATGCTCCAAGGGGTTCAGGGCGAGTGCATCGAATGCGTCGGTCTCGGGCTTCTTAGCCATCCGCCACTTCCGCATCTCCGCTGAACTGAGGTCATGCGGTGCATACAAATCTCCTGCCTTCCAGCGCCGTGTCAGGAGCTTCTGCAGGCCAAGCCTCTGGACATACTCTTCGTATCTCTCGAGCGACGCCCGGCGTCCTGTATAAGTGTTCGCTAACTTTTTAGCGCCGCTCTCTCTTTCGGCTTGCCTGGACGGTCGAGACAACTGAAGCCCCTTGCGCGGTGGCTGACCTATAGAGCTTGGGTGAGATCAAGGGTTCGCGGAAGGAGTCTTCAGAGGAAACCTACTACTGGTTTGTTCCCCAAGCTGGACAGTCTTCGTAGATGAGAACGGTCTGCGAGATGATCTCGAGCTTGCTGATTCTACCAGAGCCGCTAAAAAGGGTATTCGTGGAGCCATGAGGTGATGTGATATGTGCTCACACCTCGAGGTTTCCGGAACTCTGGGATCGAGCCCTCCTCTCGCTTCCAGAGCCTTGGCGTTCTTGAGTTCTTGGCGTGTACTGTAGGCGAGCCGCGGGATTAGATGGGGAGGCTTCATACATACAGTACCTCACCCGTAAACGTTCATCCTCGTATTCCTGTATGTTATATGCAGTTCTTCCACATATCTTTGTCAAACTTTGAAGGCCATTGTTGATATTTGGCTCGTCGAGACTTTCGCCGCCTGCATCCTCCATCGAAAACCATGCGTTGAGATTTCAGTCTGACAACAAACTCCCCACCATGCGGTCACATCTTACACCGAGGATCTTTAGACAGATCTTGCACAACGAACCCTACGCACATTCACAATGCTTCTACCGCTCACGCTCACTCAGTCACTCCCAAGTTCTGGTCGTTCGACCTTGCTCACGGAGGTTGATCTTTGGCTTTTCCCGCAAACCGCAACGCGAGACCAAAGAGGCAGACATCGACCCAGGTCATGGGAAGATGTTGGAGTTGAGCACAACACTCAAGACGCACGTTAGACCTCCGCCAACTGCAGAACTTGTGCAAGCGTTCAATGCTTTCTTCCGATCAAGTCAAAAGTCTCCAACGCCACTGGAGGACCTCAAGATCTTCCACGCAATCAATACCTTTGAATACCTGAAGGACCAGAAGAAAGGCGAGGGGATCGCCTTGCTGTCGCTAGAGGACATGCAAGTGGCACTGAATGCTCTTACACGGATACCCGGGAATAATCAATATGCAGCGCACAACAAGTTGGCTAGGATGCTGTTCGAAGAGATCAACCGTGAGAAGGAGGGAGAACTGGGTGACCCAGCTGAAAGTGACTCACTTGGCACAAAACATATTCTTTCTTATATTCAAGTTCTTACTCAGACGGGAGATTCTACGGATGCTCGCGAGGTGGTCCAAGAATGCTGGAGGAGCCATCTGGAAGCCGGAGGCAGGCTTCCCTGGATGCATGTACTGAAGGGCTTTGCAAGAGAGAAGAATGAAGGCGAACTGTTGCATACTATTAAAATAATGGAAGGCTATGGGGTTCCGTTCGATGCAAAAACGCATCAAACGATTACAATCTTCTATGCTACGAATGGCGAGCTGGAAGCGACGAAACAATGGTACACGCGACCAATAGCTGATGGGGGAACGCCAACGCAACATACGAATGCTTTCGTCCTCAAAATGTGTATAAACAAGAACGACCTTGCTTGGGGTGAGCCGATCTTCAAATCCATGCTGGAGACCAATCCTGACAAGAGGGCTTGGAACATTTTCTTTCTCTGGGCCGCGGCCCAAGGTAAGGGAGTGGACGAGATCGAACGGATGATGGAGGTGATGGTCCGGAGGAACGACGGTAAAAATACTCGGCGACCCGATATTGAGACCATCAATGGGTTGATCGAATACGCGAACTCAAAGAATGACCCCTACACCGCCGAGAGATACGTCGCCCTGGGTCAGAAATGGAACATCATGCCTAACGCTCAGACGTATATCCTCCAATTGGACTACAGAATCAAAGTCGGTGATATCGACGGTGCCAGAGCAGCCTACAGCAAACTCCAAGCCGAAGAAGTCCCCGAGAATAAAGACCTCCCCTTCATCAACAAACTCATCGTGGCTCTGTGCTCTGCCAAGCGTGTCGATTACGAGGCGGTAATGGCAATAACCGAGGACCTCAGGGAACGTAAGACCCGTCTCGAACCAGACGCCGTCCGTGCTTTGTGCCTTCTTCATCTGCAGCGTGATGAGTTGCACGATGTCATCGATCTTATGCGGACACACGCTTTCCATTACAACCTGGAAGAGCGCACTCGGATCCTCGACCTCTTCGAGCAATTCTGCCTGGATCGGAAGAACAGCACCTCGCGAGCATGGGACGCGTACACTATCTTTCGGCAGATATTCGAGGACGCCACCATCGAAACCCGCACCCTGATCATGAACGATTTCTTCGCGCGGGGCAGGGCCGACATGGCGTGCCATGTCTTCGGACACATGCGGCAACACTACCGGCCAGAACGTCGCCCGACGGTGGACACGTACATTCAGTGTTTGGAAGGCATAGCCGGCGCGGCCAAGCCCGAGGCGCTGCACATGGTCCACAACATGCTGAAGATGGATTCTGGGATCGAACCCACCACTCGACTGTACAACGCCCTGATGCTCGCGTACACGGCGTGTGAAGAGCCGAATCGGAGTCTGGAGTTCTGGGAAGACATCATCAACACCAGCGAAGGGCCGACGTACAATAGCATACAAATCGCACTGAGGGCTTGTGAGGAGGCGCCTTTCGGCGACCGAGAGGCGAAAAGGATCTGGGCGAGGTTGAAGAGGATGGACATTGAGATCACCAAGCAGATTTACGCCGCGTATGTGGGCGCTTTGGCTGGTTCCGCGCTCTTGGACGAATGCAAGAAGTTGGTAGAAGAGATGGGGAAGGAGGTGGGAAGCGAGCCGGACAGCTTGGTGTATGAGACATCCCCATCCAACATGAGCATAAGGCGCTAACAGTCACCTCAGACTAGGCACTTTCCACAACGCCATTGTCGGTGGAGACAACAAAGACGAGGTCCGAAGATGGGCGGCGGAGAAGTATCCGGAGGCTTGGGAGCAGCTGCTCCAACTCGGCCAGTACCCGAGACGATCGAGAAGGGATGGCGAGAAGATCTTCAAGCTCAATCGGGTTGTGAGAGCCTAGTAGGAGTCGTCACGCAAATCTCTTCGATACTGCATAGCGGATGGAGTTCGGGTGATGGGTGGAACCGGGTGATCTCACTTGGGTTATGATCGATGCGCACAATGGCTCTGTTGATGATCTGTATATATTGTTTCGTATCTATAATTCTGTGTCGTGCATCTTTTCACATGCGCATTTGTTTCTGATCGTAGGATATTGCTCTTCGTATCCATGCCACACTACATGTCAGACAGTCGGTCATGGTTGCTTGCAGGCGAGACGGGTTAGCCCTTCCGACAATGTCATAGCCTTGTCGTCAAGATGTTTCACTGTACTTACAATGTTGAATCTCCAACATTGGTTCATCCATCGGTCATTGAACCAGTTATTGAATAATCAATCATTTGACCTCGCCCTATTTACCACCTCTCCATGATTGCCATCAACCTTTCGTGCAAGAAATAGAAGACGATACTAACTCTCACTACTTCAACACTAACGGACAACAACTGCCAAACCCCTACCTGTTCGAACCACAACCATCCAGGCTACCCTCCACCCAAAACGGCTATCGTGATCCACCGCCCCAAAGACGCCCAACGTCACGGACCGCGCGATCCCGCACCTCCGCGACGGCTACAACCTCGTCGAAACCGGCGCCGCCGCCCTCAACCCGACCGACCGACTGGAGAAGACATCGACTTCCTCGTAGGCCCAGGCGCGCTCGTAGGCAGTGACCACGCCGGCACAGCCGGATGCGGGAGGAGAATGTCAGCGGGCAGAAGCTCGTGTATAAACCCTCGGAGACGTCTAGAGGCAATGTGGACGTTCATGGTAGATGCTAGACGCCAGACATCAGCACTACCATCAACTGCAAACACAACCTACACCCCCGCTAAACGCAAACCCAACACCTACCAAACCCAACCCACCAAGTCATCCATCCCACCCCACCCAAACCCCCATCACAACAGATCAAAATCATCCAACCGATCCCGATACCTCAACACATTCCGCCTGATCTTACTCCCATCCACCCACGTAACCCAGTCCTCCAGCCCCCTTGTGACACAAAACCCCGGCTCCGTAACCACCTCCGTCCCAACCCTCACATGCCCCTGCTCCACGAACCTCGTCGCCGCCTGCACCGTGTCGGCCATCTGCAGCCGCGTCATGACGACGGCCAGGCGGCGGCGCGCGAACGCCGACACCGTGATCTTGTGCTCGACGTCGCTGAGCTTGGCGCCGCTGTAGTCGGTCGTCGAGGCGGAGGCGTTGGCGGTCAGGATGCCGAGGTCGTGCAGTTTGGAGAGGAGGAGGGCTTCGTGCCGGGTGCGGAAGGGGTCGGTGGGGGGGAGGAGGGAGAGGCGGTGGGCGAGTTGTCTGGGTTGGGGGTTTAGTGTTGCCCGTGTTGTCCGTGGTTTTGGTTTGTTTTCGGGGGTTTGGGGAGGAGGGGCAAGAGGGAAGGTGCGGTGGTGGTGAGGGGAGGGGAGTGGGGAAGGGGGAGAGGAGAGACGGACCTCAAGCTCCCGCATAGACGGTTGTATTTCGTGTAGTCGTCTGGTTTTTGGATGGCGTAGCGGCGCAGGACGGCTGCGTCGCGGTGATTGTTGTCGGATTTGTAGGTTGTGAAGTCGACTTTGCGAAGAAGTCTGTGTTTGGGAGTTAATTAGACTGTAGGATTAAATAAGGGTGGTGGGGTTAGTGAGGAAGGACAGGATCACAAACTTCTGCTCGTGGTGCTTGAGTTTGCGCACCATTTTGTCGTTGGTTGTGGGTTGTTTGTAGAGTGGTGGTCTTGGACAAGGACTATGGAGATCTGAGAGTTTGGAGGTTTTGCTTAGTCATCTCCTCTTTGACGGGTCTGCCCTTGGCCATCAGGACCAATATTAGAATCTGGCATATTCCAACCGCCTTCACTTCGATGCGAGGCGCAACTTGGCAGCTGATCTGAGTTCTATTCCGCGCTGGCGGACAGCACAACTAGCTACGGGCCACAAGATGTCAACAGTCTATCTAGAGTACTTCGTCCATATCCGCCAATGCTTCAAACCAGCCCACTGGTAGCAATAACTCAAAAACCTCAAAGAAGCCACCCATTCAATCAGGCTCCTAAATCGCGATGCAAGTGACCAATTCAGAATGTTGAACATCTCGGACTCATTAAGAGGCCGAAAATATTTGAAATGAGCGAACCACTTTAGAATTGAAGAGAGAATGTACAAATATCGAAGGTTCATTGATTAGCTTCATGTTATTGCAAAGAATTGAAAGGATATCGTGAGCACGTAGAGCCATAACATATGCAAGTGATAAGGTCGGATGCAACACTCCGCGTCAGTTTGCAAGGCTTCGATGTGAAGGGGAAAGCTAAGCATAAGGTAGGTGTTGATTGCGGATACAAACACGCCCATCGTACTCCGACAAGGTTGAAACGACCCAGGCTGAGTAGCCAAAAGGCACCTTCGCGAGGCCAATCATTCCACTCTCGTAAACTAATGCGGTCAAAACCAAGTCAGCGCGATGCTGACTTACGACGTGGCAACGAAGGCGATTTCCAACGCCAGGCTTCTCCTCGCTATCCAGATGCAGATAGGCTCGCATCCTAAACATCAATCATCTCAGCATCATCAGCCAACACCTCATCCGCTGGACCCCAGTTGCCTTCGAAGATCGTAGCGCCGGCGCGCCTTCGAGTTTGAGCCCAGTGTACCCCAACGGTCTCAAGAATCTGATGCGCGGTCGGTCGACCAGATGCATGAGGTGTGATCATCCAGCGAACGACTCGGTCGAGACCTTGCCCGTTGCTGGTGTCGGTCATGAAGCTCGGCGGCTCGTGAAGTTCGCCACTCCGCATCGACTGGGATTTATGTTCGACACGTGCTCCGTTCTGGTGTTCAAGTCTCTGGTGGAAGACTTTGGGAGACCCGAATTCATCCTCGCCCGAATCGGATCCATAGAAATCCTCGAAAGACCCACCACGTGATGAGAGTGGGTTGCCAGAGGCATCTCGTGGTATGTCGCTAGCTTCCGAATTCCAACTTAGGCTAGGGACGTCGCTTGTATCGCCGTTTCGTAGCTTCTGCCAGGACACACCGTTGTCGGGAAGTACCACGTTGCCAGCAATTTCAAGCATGATCAGGCCAAGGGCAAAGATGTCGGCTGGCTTGTCGTACCTCCCAATGAGGATCTCTGGCGCAAGATATTCCCGATCACCCTCCCCTTCGATGCCCGACTGAGCTGGCCATGGTGTGGCTATACCGAAATCGGCAACTTTGAGGACACCCTCAGAGGTGATCAGTACGTTTGCTGGTTTCAGGTCAAGGTGGATGAAGTCGGAGTGATGGATGTGTTGGACCCCCTGTCGTATCTACATTAGCAGCCACGACAACAGACGTGATGGAGAAGTAGCTCACCAGAGACAGTTCAAGCAAAATCTTCCAGATGCGAAAGTCATCCAGTCTGGCTTTGTCTCCCACACGGGTCAAGAACGCATCAAGGCTTCCTTCTTCGCAAAATTCAAGCTGCATATACAGATGCTCCTTCTCCTCCCAGCTATCCACCAACTCTACCGTATGATCAGACCGACCTAATGCCCTGAGAATACTGACTTCTTGAAGCTTCCGTTGTCGGTCTCGCGCACCGATGTATGGATGCTTCGTCTTCTTGACAGCCCACACTCGATCAGGCAAAGGTGTCTTCTTAGGTGAAGCTCGGGTGATGGAGAACGAAAAGTAGCTGTGCGCTGAGCTTGAATCTGCAGGCCGTGTGACTCTGTATACCTGCGAAAATTCACCGCTGCCTATCAACTCCACCTTTTGAAATCTGGAAGTCAAGCTTGCGTCGACATCAATGTTGACGAAACCGCCAAAGGGCGCAATGCTCGATCGGCGACCACCAAATTTCACGGAATACTCTCGTGAGGCGGTCGGTGTTGCCGGTGGAAATGCGGACGCTTTGCTGCCATCACTCGTTCCCGGTCGCACCATATGGCCTTCGCCATGAGCGGAGATGGACAGCCCGCTCGGATCTGGTGGCAGGATGCTTTCCTTCGGCGTGTGAGGAGACAATTGTTCGTATCTTTCATTGAGCGGGCTTGCTGGTGAGAGGAGACTCGGCTTAGCAACTCTCCCTGAGCGTAGAAGAGAAGGAACAGTAAGAGACTTCTTTGACAACGGTGACGGAGATTGGAAGCTCCGCAACGAACGAGACTTTGAAAAAGATGCAGGCTGAGACGTCTGCGAGGACTTGATTCTTAATGGAAGAGTAGGCGAGTCGTCCACGATGTTATGCTTGTCGCCATCTGGACTCCCCGCCGGTGTTTCAAAGGGAGATAACTTACTGTTTTGTCCAATCTTCGCCGAGCGAGCGCCTTGAGGCGTAGCTGATGGAGTACCGAAGGTACGTCCTGCCGCTTCTTGTCGCAATTTACTCCAGCCGATGCCGTGCGTGCCGTCGGACTGAACGCTTCCTGTTCCGAACGGCTGTTTCGTGGGAGTCGGTGGAAAGTCGCAGTCGGTGCTGGACTGGCTATCGCCACGTCCGGAAGGAGACTGCGAATTATCCTCACCCTCGATACTGACAAAGCTACCACGTCTCGGAATGTTGCCATCCCCAAAACTACTACCAAAAATCCCTATACTCTTGCTGAAGGGGCCGGGGCCGGGATTGGTTGCGTGTGCGTTGAAAGGCGTTGAGGGGGTCCCGAACGAGTGTCTGACCTGGCGAGCTTTTCCAATCGCACTACCCGGGACGGGTACGGCTGCGGTGGCGAAATTTATCGGTCTCTTGCAAGGCGTGTCTGGCATCGCGTTGTTCACGAGATGCGGCTCGTCCATGTTCTTGTTGCGTTTCGATATCAATCCTGTAGACATGAAAGCCGCCGGCAGAGGCTTGGCTAGCTTGTAGTTCTCTGGTGTAGCAAAGGACGATTCTCCTGAAGAGGTCTGGTGCGATAAGAGCTCCTCTTTGATTGGCCTCGCAACTCCTGCCGGGAGCGATTTGGAAAAGTCCAAGGTAGCCCTGGGATGCTCACCGTGGTAGAAAATAGGACGAGGAGCCGGAGCATGTGTGGGAGAGTCTTCAGTCATGGCCGAGCTAGAAGATGAATTCGTGATCGTCTGGGAGAGAGGATGGGGTTGATGGATAGGCTGGCCGCTGGCATTATGCGATCCACTGTTCTGCTGAGACATGACGTGCACAGACGCACTCGGTAGGCTGCCTTGGGCGGAGAACGGACTGTCGCGAGCCATCGGAGGCATGAAGTTTTCGAGAGACATCCGGTGTCGGGTTTTGACGGCATGTCCAGGTGTGGAGAGCTCCAGCGCCAGGTCCGTGTTGGGCTTCGCTTTGGCAAATGTTGGCTTCTCGCTGCAGCGCTGTTGCAGCGTCGTTTTGCGCAAAGAGGAGGATCGTTTCGGCATTGGGGAGGAGAGGGGCGAGAAATCCCGTGATTTTGCGCTCTGTGAGGGCCCTGAGAGTTCGGTGTCCGGGCCATCACTGTCGCCACTCTGGTCGGCTCTTCCAGAAGTGGCGTGATGATAGTCAAAGATGTTGAAATCTGCCCCGAACGATGCACCGTGCATGCTCCTTCTCTTGGCCGATGGACTCCCCGGGTTAGTACGGTCCAAGTCCATAATCCCATCACTCCTCTTGAGTGGACTCGACCGGGCACTATTTGCCCCACTGTTCCCCCTCTCGAATCTGGAAAGGGCATGGTGAGGTACAAGCGTGGCTTCGGAGAAAACCATACCTGCGCCGCGCGTCACCCTCCCCAACATGAGTTTTTCTGTCGGACTCGCGCTCCTCGTTACTCTATTCTCCGCGCCAGTTCCAGGCCTCGCCGGCGATGACGGAGTTGCATTCCCGTTGTCGGTTGAATCGCTCAGAGCGCGCTTCATCGGACTCTTCGGAGAGGTTCTCGAACGCGCCGACACGCGCATCGGACTCGGTCGTCGCACACAGGATCGGGATTTCTTTGCGCTCGGTGGAAAGGGTACAGCCAGTGGTGACGTCGAGGTCACGGCAAAGGATGAGAAAGTGTTTGCGGAAGTTGCTTTTGACGGCGAAAGCGGAGAAGGCGAAAGGGGAGATTTGGGTGTTGGCGACGGAGATGCCGAAGTCACGAGGCGGAAGGCGGGTCCTCTAGAAGGTGAGCGCGAAAGCGATCGTCGTAGCTGTCGGATGGCCGAAGTGGCATCGACGTGATGGATGTGCGTGGGAGAGGGAAAATGAAGAGTGCCACCAACATCATGGTGGTGGGGTGAGTATGTCACAACCATTGACTTAACCCTGGCCCGTCCCGTCTGGAATGTGTGTATGCGTGTGTATGCGTGTGTATGTGTGTTACTGCCGCGCCGTCAACAAGGCAAGGTACCTTATTTGTACCTTGAATCGTGAAACGGGCGAAACGGCAAATCTCTCTTGTGGCGACGCTCTCTATTGACAATGCCGTCACTGCCGTCAATGCCGTTAGCTTGAAACGAGGGGTTGCGTTCCCAATCTGACGGTTGAGGGAGGAAGGTGGAATGTTGTGTCTGAATCCGGTAACTTTAGCGGTCTCAGTCAACACAAAGGATCCGCGTCTGCGCTTAAGAAGTCCGATCAGGTTAGAGTCGAAAGTGAAACGAGTTGCTGAGCGCGCTGTGTAGTGATGACAGGATGAAGCTGAACGTGGCCTTCGTAGCTTCCAATGTTTGTTGATTGTCTTCGGTGATGCCTCGCCTGCCGTCCGACGACTCACTCGCTCGTCACCCCCTCCTCGGCTGCTGCGCGCAAACAATGTGCCGTGCTGCCAATGCTATGTTCTGTCTTTCTTCAACTGAAGATGGCGAACAGGTAGTGGATAAGCGTTTTAGATGACCTGTAAGATGTTGACGTGGAATGCGCCTCAGGAAAAACACGTGCGACTTGCGATTTCTGGCTGGAGGATAAAGCAACTAGGCTGCGGAGGTAGTTGGAAAGAGTTGATGGGGCAAAGTTTGTTGGAAGCTTAAGACAAAAAAAAAGTAGAAGGCGGAGGAGAAGAAAGAAGAAAGCTGTGTATGTTGTTTAGGCACGAAGACGAGGCAGTTGCGGTCAAGGTTGACGCGTGCGTTCCTGTGCTGGAAGGTACGGACTACGGGTAGTCACGAGTATGTACTTTTAGCGTCTCCGAGCGGTAGTTTAGGTTTAGCTTTGTTTACTTTGAGAGGGTGACTAAGGTACGGTAAGGTACGGTCGCCGGGTCGTTCACATTATGTACTTCGTACTTTTTTGTAACTTGTTGACACCAGACACCCGCGGACCCCGAACGTTTAATACCAGGTAATAATAAAGACAACAACCTCGAGACAACACTAATAGTCTGGACAATAACTTACTCTGTCTCTTTCTCTTTCTCTTTCCCTTTCAACCCTGCAACTGCAAATCTTTGATCTTCAGGCCATGCCGATCACAACACCGCTGGTCATAACAACAGCGAATTCTCGCCACTCTCGCCGGGTTGATGCTCTTTTGAAGGAGTCACCTCATCATAATAGTATCGTGCTAATATACTGTACCAACAAACATCCATGCTTCATCATAGCAGTTCAAATTCCAGGGATAACAATGAATCAGAAACGCCCCCAGGGAGTTGGTCGGGGGTCTGGGATACTCGTATCCTTTGCCGTTCATTGGCAGCTGTTTGCCCAAAACGTGGCTAATCTGGTCTGCTCTGTTGACTTATTAATATTATCATATTATTAATGATTATGGCAACAGAATCTTCTCAATGTTGACATTGCCTGCCTCTATCTTACGCTTTAGTGCAACTTGAGCCTTGTTTCAACCGATCTTTGACTGTTCGCTGGCCGTTGATATTGAACGAGTGCAGGCACTTGGACAGTCAACACTTTATGTTCAACAGAAGGTCACTTGGGCCCCCCACCTTTCCTTACTGAGCAAGACCTCATCAAAGATGATGTGAGCGAGAGCAGAAACACCAGGGCATAAGGTACATTGGTCCGCTCCCTACAGCTAGGGTAAGGTATTGAGGCAAACATCTCCGATGCACGTACAAGTATCCAGACTCTTGGTGGAAGCCTCGGAGCGGTAACGTTATTAGTATTATCCGCGAGACATGCTCTTCTTCTAGCGAAGGCTTACGTAAGGTAAGTAACTTCAATCTGTTGCATCTTCAAGACCAAAACCACACGCCTTTAAGTGAGAATAGCGTGTCAAGCGTCTTACAGCCTTCTCGCAATACACGGCATGGATCTTCGCGTGTGGGTCTCGGATAATCTGATTAGAGTAAGTACACTTTGTCTGGCCCCACGATGGGATGCATGTCTAACTCCCGCCGACAGCTCTCAGGCGCATCGGATCCGACTGTCGTCGATTTTGTGTTGGCAACTGCTGCGTCAGCGAAGTCGTCCGGCACTCTACACGACAAACTTTCGGGCTTCCTGGATGGTTCAGCAGAGGACATAGAACGTTTCAGCAAAGAACTCCATCACCGCTTGCCCAAGCAGAATGGAGCCGTCACGGGGGCACATGCGCGGAAGGAGAAGGGGGATGTCGTTCGAGAGGTGAAGAAGCGGTACAGGCTCGTGGAGATGGAGGACGACTTGGATCTGGGACCTGTGAAGGTGACAAAGGAAGAGACCGAGATTCGGACGCGGAGGGAAGGACCGAGCGTGGACGCAGACAAGAGGAGGGACGGCAATCGAGCACGGAGAGAGAAGAATGCGGAGGACGGCTTACGTCCAAAGAATTTGCGCCGGCGGACCAACGACGACTTTGATGAAAGGTGGGGAGACGAAGAGGACAAGGCTGAAGAGGACTTTCCGCAGTCTCCGGCGAAACGGATCAGGCTCGACGATGGCTCCCCTTCTCCTCGCTCGATGTCACCGGAAATCGATGAAGAAACTAGGGTCGAGAAGGCGAGACAGCGTGATCTCCAGGAGAGAGATGAGTTTGCCAAGAGGTTGCATAGTAAAGATACCGAGAAAACGAAGAAGTTGGTTGAAGATCGGTCGTCGACCAAGGAGGGAAAAGCCTTGGCTCAACGGCGGGCACTTGCGGATGACGCTACGGCGAGGAGTGCAGCGATGCCGGATTTGCGGGAACGGTCACGTCAGGAGTATTTGAAGAAACGCGAGGTCGAACGACTTGCCCTGCTACGGAAACAAGTCGCAGAGGAGGCGGAAGAACTTGGTACGAATCCTGACTTGAGCCGGCGTGAAAAAGAGGAGTTTGCAAAGAATAGGGAGGTCCTGCGGATCGCCGAGGAACGCCTTCGTATTGATGATCACCTGGATGGATATATGCTTCCCGAGGACTATATCACTGAAAAAGGCAAGATTGACCGGAAACGTAAAGAGGAAGCTCTCTACAAGCGGTATGTGGATAGGGATGAGCATGGGCAAGAGCGCTTCGTGACTGAGCAGGAAGAGTGGGAGAGGGAGCAGACGGCGAAAGCGAAAGCCCAAATATCTCGAGCCGAGCGAGTTGATGAGGGTGATTACGAGTACGTCTTTGACGACGCGCAGAAGATCAACTTCATCATGGACTCGAGACTTGAAGGCGACGAGAAGGCTCTGACGAAAGAACAACGGTTCTTGCAGGAACAGCTGAAGGCCGCAGAGAACAAGGCCGCGTCCATCGACGAGACGAGGAAGAGTTTACCAATCTACACTTTCCGAGAACAGTTACTGGCGGCTGTTGCAGAGTATCAGGTTCTTATCATCGTAGGTGAGACCGGCAGCGGTAAAACAACGCAAATACCCCAATATCTTCACGAAGCCGGCTATACCAAGGGTGATATGAAAGTCGGCTGCACTCAACCCAGGCGTGTGGCTGCCATGAGTGTAGCAGCACGAGTGGCTGAGGAGATGGGAGTCAAGGTTGGCAATGAAGTTGGGTACGCTATCCGATTTGAAGACGCCACCAGCGACAAGACTGTCTTGAAGTATATGACAGATGGGATGTTACTGCGTGAATTTCTGACGGAGCCGGACCTTGGTGGATATTCAGCACTGATGATTGACGAAGCTCACGAAAGGACTCTCCACACCGACATTCTCTTTGGTTTGGTCAAAGACATTGCAAGGTTCAGGCCAGAACTGAAGCTTCTTATTTCTTCTGCGACCATGGACGCGCAGAAGTTTGCAAAATACTTTGATGATGCGCCGATCTTCAACATCCCGGGCCGGCGGTATCCTGTTGACATACATTATACGCCTCAACCCGAAGCGAACTATCTCGCCGCTGCTGTCACGACTATCTTTCAAATTCACATCTCACAGGGGAAAGGCGACATCCTCGTCTTCCTTACCGGTCAAGAGGAGATTGAGGCAGCAGAAATGAACCTGCAGGAAACTGCAAGGAAATTAGGGAGCAAAATACCTGAAATGGTCATATGCCCCATCTACGCCAACCTGCCATCCGAGCTTCAGAGCAAGATTTTCGAGCCTACACCTGACGGTGCGAGAAAAGTCGTGCTTGCAACAAACATTGCAGAGACGAGTTTGACCATTGACGGAATCGTATACGTGATCGATCCTGGTTTCGTCAAGGAGAATGTTTACAACCCTCGGACGGGCATGGAAAGCCTCGTAGTCACACCCTGTTCTCGGGCATCCGCGAATCAACGTAGTGGTCGGGCGGGTCGTGTTGGACCTGGTAAATGCTTCAGACTTTACACGAAATGGGCGTTCTACAACGAGCTCGACGAGAACACCACCCCAGAAATCCAACGCACGAATCTCAACAGCGTTGTGCTCCTCCTCAAATCGCTAGGCATCAACGACCTCCTGGAGTTTGACTTCATGGACCCACCTCCGGCCGAGACGCTCATTCGCGCCCTCGAGCAGCTCTACGCCCTTGGCGCACTGAACAACAAAGGCGAACTCACCAAGATCGGCCGACAAATGGCCGAATTCCCCACGGACCCAATGCCCGCCAAAGCCATCCTGGCCGCGGACAAACACGGCTGCGTCGAAGAAGTGCTGTCCATCATCGCCATGCTCGGCGAAGCCTCCGCCCTCTTCTACCGGCCCAAAGACAAGAAGATCCACGCCGACAGCGCGCGCGCCCGCTTCACCGTCAAAGAAGGCGGCGACCACTTCTCGCTCCTCAACATCTGGAACCAGTGGGTCGACTCCGACTTCAGCTACGTCTGGGCGCGCGAGAACTTCCTGCAGCAGCGCAGCCTGACGCGGGCGCGCGACGTCCGCGATCAGCTGGCCAAACTCTGCGACCGCGTCGAGGTGACCGTGTCCACCGTTGGCGCCAACGAGCTGGTCCCCATCCAGAAATCCATCACCGCCGGCTTCTTCCCCAACGCTGCGCGTCTGCAGAGGGGTGGAGATAGTTATCGTACCGTCAAGAACGGCATGACGGTCTACGTCCATCCCAGCAGTACGCTGTTCGAGGTCAATCCGAAGTGGGTTCTGTTCTACGAGCTGGTCCTTACCAGCAAGGAGTATATGCGCAGTAACATGCCGCTGCTGCCGGAGTGGCTGGTGGAGGTCGCGCCGCATTATCATAAGACCAAGGATCTGGAGACGTTGGGGACAGACAGGAAGATGCCGAAGGGGCAAGGGGCTGTAGGGGAAAAGAGTAAGATCTAGAGGATGCATTGTATTTGAGCGTGCCGAAGAGCATAGTGCATGTTTTCATGGTGCTGTAGCGGCGTGGTGTATATTATTATTGAGTTCCATTCCACGATCACTGATTGCATCTTTTCAAAAGGGGTACAATTACAAATACCTACTACAGACCTGAATTTTACAGGTGAATCTCAGGTTCAAAGGCTGAAGGAGCTGATGATTTGGAGGCATACCTAATCTTAAGGTACCTTATGGAGGCTGACCTGGCTGATTGACTGAGTCATGGTGGCGTTAAAGCCACACCTCAGGTAAAGCAGCACCGTCTCAGATGTGTCCCAAGCCCAAGCTGCGCCTGCCAGCATTTGCGGCGACACGAGGGAGGCGAAACAGGTTTCCAAAAAGATCTTGACTGACTCTACCTATACGAGGTACTTCGTATACCTGACCTATTTTATCTGTAGGATTAGAAAGATATTATTGTGCAACGACTCCGAAGGCTCTGACCCAGAGAAGTGGGGCCGGACTCGCGTTGCACAATCTCGGTCCCTGAACAGCGGGAGGCTTATGCAGGCTGCAAGGTCCCTGTATTATTATTGTTCTAGAGATTCCCGAATCCCGATATATAGGAAGCCTCATTCCTTCCAAAACATCGATAACCGACAACACCACCTGGCCTTTACGGTAGTGATTTCCTTCCGAGAGGCTTGGCAACCAATTTACAATCAACCGGGTATTCAATCACTAGCTCTATTTACACATGAATTAACCCGCAGTTTACTGGCCAACAGCGCTACAGTGACTGGGCATCTGTAGAACGGGCCAGCAGATCTGACTGTATCCTCCACTACAAGTTCTTCTCAAGCTCTCAACATGTCAGCAACAATTAAGAAACCTCCTCCTCCCAGTCCAATCGGCCGTCGCCCGTCCACGAATCCATCTCCGTCCTCCTCGCTGAACTCTCGAGGTCCATCACCAACGACGCCCTTGACGACCAACGGCCTGGGCAGAACACGGTCAGTCAGAGGGTCGAATGGGACGCCCGCATCAGCACGCGCAGCGGCCAAGCGACCAGGCGCCGGAATGTCGAACCTCAGTAATGGCAATAGTGTCTCGCTCGCGTCAGACGATCCCAGCGAAGACGATGCCAGGGCCGAAACGGTGGCCTTGATCGACGAGCTCAAATCGAGCCTGCACAAAGCGGAGACGGCGTCGGAAGAGTATCAGCGGCAACTGAGCGTGCTGCAGACGCGATTGGAAGATGCTCTGAACGAGCAGGGAAAGCTGGAAGAACACCTTCACGAATGCAATGATCGGGTTGTGGCTCTGGAGACGGAGAAGCGAGACTCGGTGAGGCGGATGAGGGAGATGGAAGGGCTGTTTGCTTCGGAGCGGGCTGCTATGATGAAGGAGAGGGAGGAACAGGAGCTGAGAGGCGAAGAGATGCAGTCGGCCATACAACGATTGAAGGAGACACTGGCACAGAAAGATTTGCGGTTGAACCTTGAGGGTGATGGTGGGCTGTCACGGTCATGTAGGGCAACTTTTCAAAGGTGCATAAAAGCATGGCTAACGAATGTATAGCGAGTATACGGAGCAGAGCATCTCCCGACATCGACAACGGCCATTTCGCTCCTCCATCGTCCGTGCAGCGGAGCGATTCGCAAAACAATTCGAAACTCGTCATGCAGAAGGACAGAATCATCGAGGGCTTGCGTCTCGAGCTGGCCGAGGCCCAGATCAAGGTTGTGGAGATGGAGAATACGGGTAGCGGCAGGTTGCATGATTTGGAGAAGAGTTTATTGGAGACCCGCATAACGAATGCGAGGCTGATGGAAGACAACGAAAGCTTCCAGTTGCTGCTAGGGGAAAAGACTTTGAACGGAGACTTCTCGAAAGCAGACTCCATGCCCGGATCGAACAATGCCGAGACTGCCAATATGGGAAGCTTGGCAGACGAGCTGAAATCCGCCACGGAAGGGGAAAACGACGGCGATCGTCGTGCAGAAGCCGAGATCAAATCACTCAAAGATCAAAACAAAGCCTTGACGCTATACATCGAGAGCATCATCAGCCGCCTGCTGCAGCACAAGGACTTTGAAAGTCTCCTGGACAAGACCCCAGATCTCATGGCCGGTCCAAAGCCCGCTGCAGACACGGAAAAGGAACTCCCACCCCCGCCACCGAAACCCGAACAAAATCCTCCCTCGATCCTCCAGCGCGCCGTGTCCGTCGTCGCGGGGCCCGCAAGACCAAAGCCACGTCCTCGACCGATGAGCCAGATGCCGGCCCCGTCCGCCCCAGGCAACGTGATTATGTCGCCGAACGAAGACCCCTCCACGGCCCCCAGAATCCCGCTCGGGCGATCGCAATCCAGTCGAGGCAGTCGAGGTGGTCTCGGCCACCGACGCGTCAACTCCGAAATGCCCAACGCCTTCTCCGTCGTCAATCACATGTATCGCGGCCCGCCTGCCGGAAACGCAGCTTCCGGCATCAGCCCCGGCATCAGCCCTGGAATGTCTACGCCCCGCACCTCTTTCTTCGCCCCTACCTTCCCCGGCACCAACAATAACAGCAGCAGCAACAACAACTACAACAACAACAACACCAACAATAGTAACCCTACCACAGCCGCCCGCATCCCTTCCGGCCCCCACTCCCTCGCACCCACCGAGTCCCAACGCGCCAGCAGCAGCTCCAACAGCGTCCTGAGCGACCACAGCAACAACAACAGCAACCGCGACAGCACCAGCGTCGACACGCCGTCCCCGCCCCGCAGCACGGGAACCGGCGCCGGGGCGTCGTCGTCCACCACGAACTATACCGGCGCCGTCATGACGCAGAGTAAACTGCGGCCGCTGCGGCTGGTGCAGGAGAATCGGGAACTGGAATTGGGAGGCGGGGAGGCGGGGAGGATGGTGTCGAGGACGGGCACGGGGTTGGGGATGGGGTTGGATGGAGAGAGTGGGGAGGGTGGGGAGGTGGTGGCGGGGAGGAAGAAGGGAGTGGGTAATCGGGCGAGTTGGATGGGCTGGTTTAATAAGGGGAAGGAGGAGGAGGCGCCTGTGTTGGTTGGGAGGGGGGGGCGGGATGAGGGGGGGAGGTGAGGTGAGGAGAGGGGAGGGGAGGTCTTGGGAAGTGCAGTACGGTGGTGTATATGGGGGAGTGCATGTGCTGAGGGTCGACGGGCTTTGCGTTGCTCTGAGTTAAGACTGGGGCGCGCGGAAATGGGGGTTGGAGTCGGATGTCCGGTGCTTTTTGTTCTATTCCTTCCCTTTGTCTCTGGCCCTTTCTTTCATTCTACATATGTGTCGTTCTGCGAGCTTGGTACACGACGTGCGGAGTCAACGTCGGGATGGCAAGCGAGTAAAGCGCGTCTGTTCCGTTGGTTTAGACACGGGGCACCATTATACCACATGTTTGTTCTGCTCGGTCGGTTATACCATCCCTTACTTTGCTTATCCCAACCTACGGCGACGGCATGCTTTTATCTGTTCTGGCTAAGGCGCGTATCCTTCTCCTCTTGTTTTTGGTTCATCTACCCTGGACTGGTGCCTTGGCGTGCACACCCAGGGCCCGTTCATGGTGGTCGGTATGTCTTGTTTTGTTTCTCTACCTTGTGTAGGTTTTACGTCGTGCAGCTTAGATACCCTTACCATCCTTACCATACTTGACACTTAACCTGCTACCTGCTCCCTGAAGCCTGTCTTTTTTTAAACTCTTCACTCCTCAGTCCCATGGCCACGCCCACGGCGGGAAAGAGGCTATAGCCTTCTCTTGCGTTTCCCACAAGTCTCCGTACCTGGGTAAACTGACGATGCGCGCCCGCCCGCCCGTCCACGGTCCAGAGATGTCATGGGCAGAACGAAGAAGGAAAGCGATGTGGTTTTGCAACCTAGTCCCATCCGTGCAGTGTAGAAAGAGGTGGCTGGCTACGGCCACCTACCTTACTCCAGCAAAGCAGGCCCTCCGGAGATGAAACAAGGTCGAGAAGGAAATGGAGGCTGGGTAGATTGTTTTTCTTTCGAGGAACGGCCCTGGTCTTGGTGAGGAATAATCGACGCTCCTATTTCTCCTTGGCGAGTCGATCTGCACCTGCGAGGAGATTTCGTCTCGTGAAGATTCCCCGCTTGTTTGCCAAGAGAGGATTCGATTTCATTCGGGAGTGCGTTACGCTATGTACGATTTTTACGGTCTGGTCCGTGTAGGTTTATTCTATTGTGGCGTAGGGCGATGGGATGTTGTTGGTCGTCCGATTCTCTAGATAGATACAGCGTTGGAGGTTCGTGGGGAAGTTGCATGTGAAGTATTGAGCCGGAGGGGGAGTAGAGGGTTCCGATTATCTTGGGTTGTACACCTGGATTCGACAGGAAAGACTTCGATTGGGATATCACGGTTGAAATGGGCCATCACTGCCCCAATGAACTCACAGGGTAGCACGATTGTTGGCAGGTAGAGTAGGACTAAGCTTAGAGCACGGCCTTCTTATCAGCCAGTCACCTGCATCCGCAGCCCCCGTAAACCCCAATCCTCAGTCCCAATCACCCCCTTCTCTCCAACTACATCTACGCCTCCGCCTCAAAAGCCTCCGGGAACCTCTTCATATTGTTCTCGATGGGCCCCTTGTTCCGCAAGAACTGCACGTACGCACCATCAATCCTAACCTTACCCTCGGCGCGTTTCTCAAGATACTCGTCGCGGCGCAGCGGCGTGAAGCCCCAGTTCTTGGAGACGATGATCTTCTGCCGGCCGGGGAACTTATACTGCGAGCGGCGGAGCGCTTCGATGGCGGTTGCGCGGTCTGCAGAAGCCGAACACGGATTTTGTCAGTAGAACATTCCAGGATTGTCGGCGGTGGCAGAAGGAGTGGAGTGTGTGGAAACGTACGGGTATCACGGGTCCGGACGGAGAGCAAGATCTGGCCGATATTGACACGCGCGACGGAGCCGTTAGGCTTGCCCCACGCGCCACGCATGCCGGTCTGCAGCCGATCGGCACCGGCGCAGGACAACATCTTGTTGATGCGGACGACGTGGTACGGGTGGGCGCGGACGCGGAGATGGAAGCCTTCTTTGCCGGCGACTTTGACGAGGTATCTGTCCGGACGACGGAAGAGCGTTAGTCGTCTCCGATGCTAGAGAGAGGGGGTTGAGTAGGGGCGTGGTCGGACGTACTTGTTGGCGCAGATACGGGCGGCTTCGAGCGCTTCTGAGGAGAGCTGTTCGTACTCGTTCGAGACCATGTGCACGCACAGGGGGAACTCGTCGACGTTGGCGCGCTTGCGGCCGAGATCGAAGATTCGGATCTTAGGGTCCGGTACACCACGGTTGAAGCGGGATTTCGGGTACGGCTGCGGATGAGAAGTGTCAGTCATCTGTGCAATACCTCCTTCTGACACCGCTTCGGTGAAAATCCAGTTGACACAACCCAGCGGAGCGCAGCCACAACGCTGATGTGGCCAATTCCTTGCCCTCCTCCCACATCCGCCGTTGTAGTTCAAACGTACCTTGTTCTTGCAGTAACGGTAACATCTCGCTGGACGACGGGCCATGGCGAATCTTCGTGGGTATGGTAATAGTTGCACTTCCTGCGAACTTGTGTTGAAGGATCGAGGATGATTGACGGATGATGATGATTGAGGAGGTTCACAGAGGACCGCCACTTAGTGTAAGGTACTTTGTATTTTTGCCGTTGCTTGCAAATCCGTGCGCAGTCGCAGTCCGCTTAGCGAGCGGCTCTCGCACAATCTACCCCGATTTTATATTTGAGTCTGAGTCACTTCAAATCAATCAGATTCTACAAATTCTGAGAAGAGAACAAGCACTCTCAAATGTCTACAGTTGCCTGGTGCTATGTCTATGCTATTTTCGGAGTTGGCCCAGCGTTGACCTAGCACCTCTGTCGCATCTGCAATCCCTTCCTACGCTGTAGCGCCACTCAAGATATCCGAGTCGCCGGCATCCAGTACGGCCATCGTAGAGCATCTGTAGAGCTTCCCGCACGCAGTGCCCAGTTCAATCTGTAGACGGATGTCAGTATACACTCTGCACCCTCCAAAGTCCCATGCGGGGCTTTTTCGTTGGGTAAGCCCTATAGACCAGTGGTCTGTCGTTGGGCAACAGATATGGAAACGGTGCGATGTAAACTTACGTTGTTGCCGGCGAAGTGGTGGACGTTGGTTTTCGACAGCATCGAGTAGTCTAGGGATCCCATCAGCATTATTCAGACAGAACCTGTGGAGTGGGTTCGTGAGACTAACACTCGAGCTCGCTCTTGCGCAACGGTGGGGTGTTGCCGGCGATGATGACAAGCTTGGCTTTGCCGGATCGGAGAGACTTGAGGGTTGACTTGTAGCCAAGGGTGACTGCAAATATGTACCGTCAGTAAAGCTTTTTTGCTTGTGCTCCGGATGGGATATTCCAACCTTTGCCGGACTTCATCACAAGTGCCAGTCGCGAGTTGATGCTGTCGGCCGTTTTCTTGGTCTTCTTGGTTGGTGCCATCGCTGCGCTTCAGAGATGACTACAGATCTCTGACTGTGTATCTGAGTTGATGCGCTCCGGACTTGCTGCTTGTGTCTGTTGTTTTTGATTGTGGGCTTTTCGTCAAGAAAGAAAGTAGCGGGGAATTTTGTTCTGCCCGGGGCCGCTCAAGCAGTCTTGATTAGTCATGGTACAACCATTGCAACAGCTCAAGCTTGTCGTCAACCACAATAATGTTACGGGGCAAAATTGAAAGACAGAAGTCGTGGAGAAGGTAAGGACGACTACAATCATATTTCTTCCTTCTTTTTCATAAAGTCAGTTCATAGTCGTACAGCATCTAGACCTAATCTTATCCTATGAGATTGGAGTGTAGGCATTGTATAGCGCCTTCCGGAAATCCTACCTGTCCCACAACCAAACAAACAATATTGAAAAAGCTCCGCCGAGAGACTCCTATCATGGTAATCCCCACCGTTTGATGCACCCAACATGCCAGGGTAATACAGTCCGCCGTCTAAGCCAACCGACCGCCACGGCTCAAGGCCCTAGACCTCTCCCCAAAATCCCATGCCTCCGGTCGCTGCAATGGCAGACCCACTCCCTACGCTACCTCCAATGTCCCAGTAGTTGCGTGATGAGCCACTAGCACGCTTGGCTGACTTCCTCGTACTCACGCTGGCGCAACTGCTCCCTGGCCTCTTCAGCTGCGGGTGCTGGCTGTTACTGTTGTGGAGAGCGTAATGATGATGGTGGTGGTGGTGGTGCAGCAGGTCGGCGCGTCTTGTTTGTCGGTCGTGAGTTCGGGAAACGAGAGGATGGTGCTGGCGAATGATAGCCGCTCGTCTGGCGGATTCTTGGTTGCTGCTCATCGCGAAATTGGTACTTGTATCTCTCGTAAGGTCAGTCGATGCTCCATGTTCGGTGTTGGTAAAGCGGTTGCGGATGAAGCGAAACACTGTCCTGACGTCAAGTTCCCGTTCCCAGGACTCACGTTCGCGTTGGAGCCGGGCGTCCTCGGTGGGAAGGGGTTCTTGTTCGATACCCCAGAGAGCGGCATGCGTGGCAGGAGAGGTATTGGCGTCTTGAAGGGTGGGGCTGAATTGAGGGAAGTCTACCGGGTCGAGGTTCCCAGAGTCGTACGGGGTTGAGTTCTGTGCCGGTAGACGGGGTGTAGACGTACGAGTAACAGGTATGCCGGCATATTCGGAATACGCTTGTGATGGATGTAAGTAAGTGCTGAACGCCCCAGGATGTCCCGAGAGATGGTGAACGAGAAGATCGAGTTCACGGGCTATTCGCTCAAACAGGCGGTCTTCCCAAGACCGACTCGGCGTTGACGCTATCGGATCGGTAGGAAGCTCCATATCTTGAGACGAGAGAGTGGTTGATAGTCGAGCCGGAGCTGCTGTGTTGTCTTGGGGGAGCGATTCGCCAAAGATGACCGAGAGGAGTGACTCGTCAATACCAATGAGATCTCGGATCATGCGACGCGTGATGCGCTGCCAGAAGGATTCTGTCTCCTCGGGCTCTTGAGGACTTGAAGACGACGTACGCTGAACATTTGGGAGTTCAGAAACCGTTCTCTTGCTTGCGCCGGTCGCCACCTCCTCTCCCTCAGCAACGTATATCGCATCTGAACTTTCCCCCGATCGACTTAGCCTTCTCCTCCTTGTCTCTTTCTCTATTTCATCCAAAAGTACTCGACTCTGCTCCATCCTCCAGTTTTCGATTCTTTGTACCCTGTCATTCTCCGCGTCTACATCATGTCCATGTCCGGCCGCATCGATCCTTCTCTGTACGCTCGTTTTAACTCCGTGGCCTTCCATTCTCCGTCTCGGATTGAATTGTTCAAACTGCCAAAGCTGGTCCTGTACTGGTGGGATCGACGCCGGAAATGTCCCCAAACCGTCATGTGTAGGTAATATCGAACCCCCACGCTGATCCAACCGCCGTGATGAAGTGCGATAGATGGAGGGCTCGTGAAAGGCATGAAGGCCGTCGTCCAGGCTGTCGAGCTCCTCATCCTCCTCGACGTCTTCCGCTAGCCTGTCCGATGCTGCGGCTACATCTCCGTCAAAGTCCCCTGACCCTGCAGCGGTATCGAAAGATCCGAAGTCACTGACCCGTGACAAGCCAGCTGTCCGGCGTGTACGCTCTGTGGACGTGGTGTGAGTTCGAGCTGTCGAGGGTGCCAGAGAAGGTGAGAAGAGAACCCATTCCTGAGAGTCCTCGAGTGCGCGTTGTTCTTGCGCCGCGGAGATGGTGGTGTTAATGGATTCCGGTGCGACGGCGACCGACGGCTGGCGCTGAGGGGGCAGATGCGTAGACTGTCGGAACGCCATGATAGGCGCGTAGTGCTGATGTTACCAGTCTTCGAAGTTGTGTAAGGTTCGATGACTCCGTGCAAGAGTTGCGAAGTGTAATACGAAAGGACGCCAGTAGCGTAGTAGTCCTTAGCTGAATCAAATCCACACCTAGCCCTGGTCCCTTTGATGATGTTCCGCTTCTTGATGCAATCAGGACTTCGCTATCTCCAACATGGCAGATCAATGGTGAGATGAACAATGTTCTTACAAAACAAGGAACCGGACTGCTGCAGGATCGGGAGTTATGCCACGGTGCTCATGATGACGTGGATGACTTAGGTTTGTTGTCGGTGCTGGTGAGATATGAAGAAGACGGCGCGCTCGTGTCCGTGAAGGCTCAAAGGCGTGGACAGGTAAGGTATGATCAGATGGTTGGGGAGAGACAGGAGGATATCACGGGACGTAAGATAAGGGGAGGTTAATGACAGCTGTGGATTTACAAGGGTTTGGGGACATGCAGATAAGCGCGATAAGATTAACGTAATCGCCACCTAGTCGAGCCAGCCACCCAGTCAAGCCACCTCGCTGTCGCTTAATTAATCCATGTCGGTCGACCACGCATGTCGGATGGTCTCACTAAAATGTCAGATGGTCTTGACAGGGTTTATCAGGAGACCATCCGACCTTCCGAAACACCTCAAGACCAACTGAGGTCCAATTTCTTTGAATATATTACTAATCAATTCACAATATATTAGCCCTAACTTAACCTCTAACACACAAACACACTAATGTATCTGAAATGCATTCTCAATATATTTCATATTGCTAACCCTAACTCCCTAATCCTAACCACCTAACCCCCTAACACTAACCCCTAACCACTAATTAGTTATGAATAGATTCTTCATGAATTTGTAATGAATTATTAATGAATTACACAGTCACAATTTCAATTTCTTGCTTGTTAGCTTCACAAAAAACTTTAATTTATCAAATTAGTGTAAGACCATTCAAGATTTTAGTGAGACCATCTGACCTGTGTTCTGATGTTGAAACACCTTGAATTATTGATATTATCTTCATTCTAGACTAATTACATGAAAACTGAATCATTCATTGACATTTTCTTTTAAACAAGCTTTACAAACTCAACTTTGTCTCTTAATGCATGATATTTAACTATTTTATTAATCAATTTCTTCACTCTATTCTCTGCCTTCTGTATCAAAGCTTTATTCTTGTTGACAGTAAGAACTCAGACATTTTTAACATTCTTGTAAACTCATGAGTCTCTTATCTATAAGAGGCTGATGAGTAAGATATATAACAATGTGAGACACTACATTACAATAGCTATTCAATGAAGTTTCAATGTTAAAGTCTTGTATTGATAAAGACTAACAACTAAGAAACTTAAAAGATTTGTATGCAAAGACTGTCTATATAGTACTTTACTTATTAATCATTGTGTAAGAAGTTTAACTATAATTTATGTTAGATATATAACTCATGATAGCTGTGGCTAAAAGTGTGGTGTCACCTTTTAACAGATTATGAGCTCAGGTTGATGTAATGGTATTGAATATGCATTAGCTGCCTTATCTGTGTAAGCTTAAGGTTATGAGTTTAAACTATGTTGTGTGTGCATTCTTTCTGCTCATGAGAAGCTGAGTAAGTGATGTATGAGTGTGCTGGCTGATTGTGAATTAGAGAGAGTGTTAGATATATAACTCATAATAGCTGTGGCTAAAAGTGTGATACCACCTTTTAACAATTCAATATAAATACATAATGATATCATAACAATTGTCTTCTCTTCTATGTGCTGATTCTTTAGCACATTGACATATCATCAGCATTATAGATATATTGTGATTTTATGAAATCAGATTAGCAAGATGTAAGCAATGATTTATTTAACATTTTTATATATTTTGCTTGTTGTCTATCTCAGCTAAACTGATGATCTTGTACAATACTTTAAGTTTGTTACATTCAGATAGATAATGATTCAGCTTTATTTAACAGTGAATAATATACAAAATATAAATGAAATCAACTTTTCTTTATTTTCAAATTAATTAAATTGATGATCTCTTTGTTTAATTACAATATATAAGAAACTCTTTCTTATATACAGCTTGCACTTGTTTCATCTTCAACATCTTAATATATTGAAGTTATAGCAACTCTATGCTTTTAAATGACACTTCTCTCTTATAATACTTTGTAAACAGCACAATAGCAAAAGCATAACAACAGTAACATTATAATTATTAAGAAAAATAAAAGAGATATTCTTTCTGCTGTATTTTTCATTAAAAATTCAGCAAGATTGTCAGCAATTTTTGTATGTATAGCATTTAAGACATCAATATATTCTAATAATGTTGCAGTTTAAGAGATGCATCTATATAAATATGAAGAAATGTAATGAAAAATCTTTAAATTCTTGTTGCACTCATTATTAGACACTGTCAGTCAACATAATCTTAAACATTAATGAGTTAACAAACTTGTTAGAGTCAGTTCTGAAGATTAAGTCTGTAAGAACTAAGTTAATTAAGAATGTAATGAGTACTGTAAATAACATTATTAATATATTTATTTTGCTGAAATGAAATGCAGAAACAGAATAAGACAAAGAAGAATACTGTGCATAAGAAATGTAAATGTTTTAAGATAAATTTGCTGACAAAATATCTGCACAACAACAATGAGATGTACACTCTAAATAATATTGTTGTGCAGAAAAGACAGCAGCAGAGATTCTGCTGCTGCATATAGATGCAGTTATATTTATTCAATCTTTTTAACAATGAAATATCATCTTTTTACACTCTGAATTCACTTTCTCAAGCTGTAGATGAGTCATTATTGATGAATTTAATTAAAAATGCTCACTTAATGACTGTTGCTGCATCATTAACATCACAGAACATCATTCTCAGAATGTAATTGATTTGTAAGAAATTTATTACTCAGAAAAGCATTAAACTTAAGACTGTAATTAATAAATATCTTTTTACTTTACATTATATGTAACATTTCTCTTCTGCAGTAGCATCATCACACACATTGCACTTCAATTTTGTTTTTATCTCAATCTCTAAAAGTATTGTCACTTCACAACATTATATTCTTGATAATTTCTTTATCTTCTTATTTACTCACACTGACATCATCTTAATGCCACATCATAATCATTACATCAACAACAAATTAAATTCTCTTTATTGTCTTTGCTGTTCAAAGCATATCAGTGACAACATCAGTCAATGCAACATTATTAAGAATTAAAATTACAACTATTATAAGATACTTTAAAAGCTGTGTGACTCAGTTTAACAGAAAGTTTCTTGTCATCTTATAATGCATTAATAGTAACAGATCTCTGCATTCTTTAATTACTGAGTTAATAACTTGTACACACTTGCTAATCATATCATTATTATGACAATCAATGATATCTATTGATCTTGACTTCAGCATTATCTCAATCATATATAGACATCATTTATTAAGCATGTCATCATCTACATTATTTGTGTTATAAGATGTCACAGCAGTCATTACAAATCTGCAGAGATTCACAATCTGTTGTTGTTCATGATTTAAGAGCAGTAAGTGATTACTGTAATGCAGATATTTATATTAAATATCTTTTACTTTATAATTTATTTTCTTAATTTTCTTGTGCTTTGCTGTCATCATCATGTTGCTTACTTCACTTTAAGTGCAGACTTCTTTCTCTTTAATTAAATAATAACATCTCAGAAAGCTCTCACAACTCAATGCTGTAACTTAATTATTTTGACAGCAATTATAACATTAATAAGCAGTCACTGTTCTTGTCTTTTGCTTTTGATAGCAATACAGATACAGAGATGACAGAGTAATTTAATAGTATTTTATTGATGTATTAATTGTATTTTGACTTCATTTCTTCTAGATGATACTATGTAGAATATTTTTAATAGAAATTTTTAATTTCTTAAACTTCATTTACACTTATGCTTTCTCTCTATTCTTATGTTATATTCTTGTTATAACACTTCTGCACTCTTCATATTCTTTACTTAAAGTTACTCATTATATTCTATTAAATATTTTACTCACTTAACTTTGTATTGTAACTGTTCTTTTCTTTATTTTTTGCTTAAAATCTCTTTAATTTTATATTCTTTCTCATCATTTATAAAATTCAAGAAGAACAGTTTTGACAAAGAATTATTGTTTAGACAGCATTTATAAAACTTTAAATATGAAACATAGAATACATTATGAATTCTGTAATAAGTAGACAGAGTCAGTTAGTATGCTTATTTATTAATAAGATTAACAATTTAAAAAGACTCAATAAATTTATGCAATAGTTTCTTACTTAATCTGTGTTGCTTCAAGTTCTTAATGAACAATAGCATTAGATTGCTGATGTTGTAGCTTTTTTTAAATATGATTTTTGTCAAAATACTTAACTTACACTTTTACAGCAGCTTATTGTTGCTTTATCATTATAATATGAATTTTCTTCATTTACTACACTCAGTCTTTCACTGCTGACATCTTCTCTTTATAGATGTTGTTCTTAATGTATTGAGCAATTCTTAAGTAATAGCTCATTAATGTCTTAAACAGTGTTTAATTAATTGTTGTATGTTTTCTGTTTGCATATACAAACTCTATCATTAACAGAAAGAACACTCAGTTATCTTGTTCTTTACAACAATAACAATGTAGATAATGTTTTAAAATTTAATTCTGTCTTTTAATTTAATTATTAGTTTATGAATAAAAGACAGTGCTTAATCTTCATTTTATTTAAAGTTAATAACAGAATTTAAATTGTTAGATATGTTAAAAGGTGGCACCACACTAATAGCATAGCTATCATGAGTTATATATCTAACAAGATATATAACTCACAATAGCTGTGCTATTAGTGTGGTGCCACCTTTTAACAGGTTATGAGCCTGAGTTAGTGTGTAATAACTTGCATAAAATGGTGCCTAGGCCACCTTCACTGGTGGTTCAAGTCCATGGTGAGAGAGTAAGTTCAAAAGATCATGAGTTTAAACTGCTGTCTGTGTGCATTCTTTACACCTGCAGGCCAGTCACAGGCTGATTGTGAGTTAGAGAGAGTGTTAGATATATAACTTATAATAGCTGTGCTATTAGTGTGGTGTCATCTTTTAACATAAATCAATATATATTAATAAAAATTGATTTTCAGTCTGAGACAATATCTTTAAGTTCTTCATAGCAGCATATAATCTGTTCAATATATATGTTAGCTAACTTGATCACAGTGAATTTTTTAATGACAGAAATATATTGAGTCATCTTTATAAGATAATTCACAATTATCAATATAAAGTCATAAACATCAGCTTCTCATCTGCTAAACAGCAAGTCAGTGATTATGTTCATTGTTATCTTTTCTTATAATTAAGTAAATAGTGACAATGACTGTAATTTGTTATATAAATGATGTTTTAATACTTAAATTCTTAAACATACAGTACACAAAGCAACATATTCTTAAACATCATTCATCATATTAATTCAATAATACTTTCTAAACAGCAAATTGATTGTTCTGTTTATTTTATAATGTTTTGCTAAAACATTGTCATGATGCAGCTTTATAAGCTCATTCTTAATGACTTTATCAGATAATATATATATCTTGTTCTTGTAACAAAGTAGTTCAGTGAAATTAAACATTCATAAATTATCATTAATGTCTTAACAGCTACAGTTACTCTGTAATTTCAAGTTTTGTCACATCTTTGCTGTTAGAACATCAGTGTTCTGTAAGAGATGAACAAATTTAAGAAAGAGTAATTGCTTTTTATTATATACTGTTTCATCATTAGTTACTTTCTGAATTAATGCATATAAAATAAACTGTTTACAATCAGTAGTTTCAGCAACAGAGTTAAGCAGCTCTTTTATTATGTTGTGTATAGATAAATTAAATGTATAATTATTGTTTTTCAATTCATTTCTGAATAAAGACTTTCTAAATCTTCTGTTAACTTGTTCTTAATAGTTATGATCTTCAGTCTAAATGCTTAATTGATATTCTTTTAATAAAATGATCAGCATAATTTACAGATCTAAGCTTTAAGTGTTAACTTAATTAATTAAAGCAATAATGCTTGATTCTAATTCTTAAGATAATGTGATCAGCTTTTATTGCAATGTTGACAGCAATCTGTTTATATTCTTCTTGACTTTGTAGTCAGAGCATCTTAACAATACATTAATGAGATTTGTCTTTTCTAATTAATGTGTGATTATGAAATCATAAGCAGCTAGTCTCATAACTTAGTATGTTTGTCTTCTATTTAATGATTTTACATTCATAAATTCTTGTAGATTATTGTGATTCATGAGTATCTCAATAAGATAACAACTATTCTTAAGATAGTGTCATCAGTGTTTAAATATCTTTATGATTGTTAACAATTCTTAATTATAAGTTTTATAGCATGTTTTAATTGAGTTTAACTTTCTTAATTAAAAGATAACAGAGTGTCATTGAGCATTCATTTAAAGCTGTAAGTAAATATTTATTAACTCAATTATTAAGACATCAGTTTTGATTTGAGCTCTTAGCTTTAAGTTAAAGTGTGTTAAGATAGACATCTATATAAAGATGTTGTGAAGCTTGTGAAATGCTTGCACTGTCATTTATAATTATTTAAAGATATCTATCTTCTTGTCATTCTTGCTGTCTTTTAACAGATCAGTTAAAGAAGCAGTGATCTTAGAATAGCTCTGTATAAAGTGATGATAAAAGTTTGCAAACTCTAAAAATATTTTTATTTCACAGTAGCTTCTAGATACTGATCATTTCTTTATGATTTTGATTCATTGTTGATTCATTGAAACATCAGTAATGAAGATGATATATTATAAAAGCTTAAACTAATTAAATAAATTTCTATATAACTTTCAAGTATTTCTGTACTGTGCTAAGTTCACAGTTCACTAAATTCTTAATGAGATTAAGCAGAAACTCTGAAAAGAATATTTATAACTTATTATTTAGAAGTTTGCTCTCATTAATGTAATAAAATCATGCATCTCAAGATTCTTCTGTTAAGAACTGCATAACAAAGAGAATTTTATTGCAGTTATTAAAGAAGTTTTTAGAGATTAAGTGAAATGCTGTTACAGCACTGTCTATAAATTCAGTATGTTCATAAATGAATTTCTCATTATATATAAATAAATTCTTCAGTCATTGAGTCTGCTTTGCTGAAAATGCATATAAGACTTCAGCTGCATATCTCTTCATTAAATTTAAAGAGTTAATGAAAGTATAAAAAGATTTTGTATATAATTCTTTTTTAAATGAGATTTAAGAGTCTTCATCTCTTAGAAGTTCATTGATCTCATTATATATGTTAAATACTTGCAGTCTACAATTAATTTTTATAAATTATTATCTTTTCTCTTCATTAATCTGTCTAATTTTAATCAGACAGATCTGTTTATCTAAATATTAATTTTTCTTCTTTACAATTTAAATAGCAGTTTAAATCTCTGCAGATTTCTGTTCTTCAGAAATCACTTAAGTCTCAATACAGTTAAAGAATAATTTTACTTTATTTTGCTGACTTTTAGTCTACATATTGCAATGTAATGAATTGTCATTCTTTAAAAAGATAAAGTTGTTAAAATTGTGAATTCATGAGTCTCTTATCTATAAGAGATTAATGAGTAAGATATATAACAATGTGAGACACTACATTATGACAGCTATTCAATGAAGTTTTAATGTTAAGATCTTGTATTGATAAAGATTAACAACTAAGAAACTTAAAAGATTTGTATATAAAGACTGTCTATATAGTACTTTGCTTATCAATCATTGCATAAGAGATTCACCTATGATTCAGTATAAGTGCATAATGATATTATAATAATTCTTTTGTGACTACTTCTTTCACTGTTACTTTTACTTGTCAAGCAGCTTCTAATTAATTCACTATAGAACTGTTTTATTCATTATAGCTGTTAAAGCTGTGTCTTTTAAATCTAAGATACATGTATACAATAACAGTGTCATATCTGCTAAAATCTCATTCACAAACTGATTAATTTGAATTGCTGTACTAAGTATGACAGCAATGTTAACTTGAATTTCATTGAAATTCATAAAGAATGCATAGAATGAAGTCTTTAATTAAGATAGTCTTGAAATAATGACAGAAAAATTGAATAAAATAAGATCTGTATTTCATTATGTACTCAGAATGTTGTGAATTATGATTGCTGTTGATTTAGCTTTTTGATAATAATAAAGAAAATCTAGCTTGTTAACATTGACAGCTTCATAATGTAAGTGAAGATGAATATATTTCTTATAAGTCTTGCTCAATGACTCAAAGACTTCAACATTCAGTGACTGCAGCAAATGTATTAAATATAAAGAAAGATATAAAGTTATAATGCTGTGATTACAGCAGTACTGAATAAAGCTACTGAAGATATAACTTTTATATTTATTCAATATTAATAATTAATGAGTATCTTGAATCTGAGTTTTAATGTATAAATTAAAGATCTTAAGTCACTGAAGTTCTATTGCATTTATAATTTAATTATTGTCACTGACTTATAGAACAGTCTGATCATTCTTAATAAAGTTTAATTATATTTGCTGAATCTGCTTGTTCTTAAAGATGAAGTAGAAAGAAAGAGTAATGTCATTAAATAATATATACTAAATAAGAGATACTCAGTTTTAATTATTAACATAAATATTGAAAACTTATACTTCTATGTATTGTACTAAAACTTTAAAGCTGTTCATAATATTCATTGTAAATCTCTTCTCATTTATGTTGTATATGTTTGACTTCAAAATATCATGCTTCATTTATATAAAGTTGTATAAATCAAATCATTTTTAAATAATTTCATAATTTCTGACATTCTTTCAATTCTGATTAAAATTTCAGCTATATTATGTCTTGAATTCTAAATGTTAACATAAAAAATTCTTATATCAATGCTGTTCTAAAGAATTCAGATCATCTTTAATCATCATTAAATACTTTATCATTGTTTTTAGCTATTCAATCTGTGAAGATCATTCTCAAACTGTTATAGTATTAATTTATTAAATTAAAGCATTCTTCTCATGCATTAATAGCTGTTGATGATCTGTCTAAAAGATCTTTGTTGATTGTCTTTTGTTTTGATAAGCTTATAAAATAAATTAAGATAAATCATAGATTTAAGCAATCTCTTAAAGAGAAACTGACAGATCATTTTTTAAATCAGCTAAAGCAAGGCTATATTGTGTGAAAATATCAGAAATTGACTTAATTGATTTGTCTGAGGTCATTGTGGATGTGTGATGACAACAAGGTTGACAACAATGTTGATGTTGATGTTTTGACTAAATGGGTGGCTCGCTTAGGTGGCTGGCTCGACTAGGTGGCTAAGACGTTAGCGCCATGCGATTAGCGCTCTTTCAAGCCACAAGAGGGCCATGAGCCACACAAGGTATCTATTAATATTCGGAGGTGTACCCGAGGTATGCCCGTTACAGACTATCCGTCAAGATGGTCTCCATTTGCCCACTTCGAGGTGAAGTGTTTCTAGACAGTCGACCTCATGTGGACGATATCAAGGTCCTGAATGGCGAGGATCGTTGAAGTGTGAGGTTGTAATAGCGCCTCTTTGTGCATTTTGCTCATGACTTCACAACAGTACTAACCTACAATGCGCCATCCGTCCTCAGCTTCTCTTTTCCCCATGGCTCGCTAGTAAGACATGTCAGCCCCGAAAGAGGCTCGCATGACTTCCTTTTGCTCATCGGCCCTGGACTGGGCAGTTGCACCCCTTTCGCACTGTAGCCTCTGTTCGCATGCTCGCCCACCTTCGCTGTGTCCTGTCTTCGATCCTTCCCCTGCGTGCTTCCCATACCAGCTGTAGACTCTCCCATGAGTCCAGCCGATCCCCCAGCGGCACCGGTAATCTCCGCAGACGCTTGCAATGCTTTGAGGAGTGTGACGATACTTTCAGGGGTGAGGTCTTCGTAGTAATCGTCGTTGATCTGCACCATCGGTCCATTGACGCATGCGCCCAAGCACTCCACTTCTGAAAAGGTGAATAGCCCATCTTCTGTCGTTTGGCCTTGATGGATTCCTAGATGACCTTCGATTGCCGCCATGATCTTATCCGACCCGACACCGTTGAGTTGGCACGGCGTCTTCCGGTGAAGATATCAGCGCCAGCAACGCCGATGAGGCTGAGTTATAAACAAAGAGTATCATACCGTCGTGCAAGCTTGCAAATGGAACCTCCCGACGGGCGCTCGGTTGTACATCGTATAGAACGTAGCAACCTCGTAGACTCGCATGGGCGGCATTTCTAGAATCCTAGCGACCTCGTTCATGACACTGATACTCGTGAAACCATGTTGCCGTTGCCCAAGATCGAGGAGTGGCATCACGGCGGCTTTCTTGTATTGTGGAGGGTAGCGTTTGAGGATCTCATCGACAAGCTTTTGGCTTATGGCCGAAAACTTGAACGGTATTTGAGGATTGTTATCAGGGGCATCTCGGTGCTGAAGCACCGTAAGTCCATAGTTCCATTCACCGTCATCGATGGCGGCCAGGGACAGCGGCTACATACCACGAACAGAGCCGAGCTTCCTGCGCGTGCTGATGATGTGAGGGTTCGACATTGGGGCCGTAGCGCTCCCCGTGACGAGGACCGTATACTCCTGCAGACGAACGGGAGGACTTTGGATGCCATTGTGGATACACCTGCCGGGCGAGCAGACATACCAGTGAACGAGACCCAAGGTACGAAGTACTTGTACGGTTCGGCCCACGATTATGTAAGCAGGCGGGCCATAAACTTGCCCTTATCGCATCAAGACTACGCAGTACAGCTTGAAGGAAATGCTTTCATCTACTCCATCCTTGATTGTACACAATACGCATTGCCATAGATGCTCTCTATGGAGCTGGAAGGTTGATGAGGATGATAACGACACCTTTCAGGGCAGAAGAGTACTATAGTTGTCAGTATGGGACCTTCATCTTCCAGGCTAAGAGTGCAAGCTTTGGCTCTCGGGCCGCGGATGACCAAGGGATCTTCTACTTGTATGCGTATCGAGCTTTCTGACGGGCCCAGTCACTTTTACTTCGCGGGATAGTTGGGGTCGACCTGACTAACTTACATGGCCAACAATCAAAAGTAAGTCGACCAACAAACTTGCCTTTCCATTGTGCCTCTTACATCAGCAGTATGGTTAGCTCTCCGATAGAAAGCTCTGTCCCGCAGCTGGGATTCGCCCGGCATGACCAAATCAAAGCTAAAAGCTATGGCTCCCGCTCAGGCCAGCATGTTACTAAATCCTGTCGTTTCTGTTCAAGCGTGAGGTCCTCGAAGCAGTGCCATTTGGGGCCACGAAATGAGTTCCTGTACATAGCATCGCATATATAAATTCTTCATCACCTGCGCCATTTCGAGCTTCAGAAATACTGACAGCAGACATCCCCCAATGCCACCAATTCCGCATCGCATCCGGGTCCGCCGGCACCCTGGGTCTTCGCAGAATGACGTTGATAACGAGCCGGACTGGGGTGCGGGGCCCCTGAATCGTATCGGGTATCGTAACCAGCAGAACCGTTTTCCTGGTCTTACTCACATCGGCGACGAATGGGGAAAGCCGACAGAGTTCAAGCAGAGGGCATTGAAGGAACAAGAAGAGCTCAAGTCAAAAATCAAGAAGGGCGAAGTGGTCAATTTCCGGGATGCCATTACGCAGCAGGAGGTATGTTTAACATTGTCTCGCACCGCTAATCGACGTGGTATGAAAAAGTATAATAAAAGGCGAATTTTCATTAGGATTACCACTTACGTCGACCCGATGTTCATTCGGCAGGTTGGCGATACGTTCTTGGCACCACCGAAGACTGGATCAAATCCACCGAGAATTGGCCTGCCAACATACAGAAAAGAAAGCGTGAAGAGGAAGCGAAGAAAGAGAAGCAGAATGAGGAGATTAAGGGGAAAGAAGATGAACCGCAAACAGAAAACGATTGGAAGCGACAGAGTGCTCCCGAAGACAACACCAAACACAACGACGCATATTCCACAGGCAGTGCAGCAGGCGAAAAGCAAGCACACGGTAGCTCGAGCGACGACAAGAAGTCTGAATACGAGAAGCTACGGGAGAGGTACTCTGCACAAGAGATCGCTCTTCTCCGTACCCTCCAGCATGAGAAAGACTACATTCAGAAGTTGCAGCAGAACGATGGCCTGAGATCGTCGCCCGTGGCGGATAAGAAGCAACTCATATCCATTGACGAGGCTGATCAATTTTCCCCGGACAATTGGATACCTCGTTCCGAGAGCCTGATACGTCTGACCGGTAAACATCCCCTCAACGGAGAGCCAAAACTTACAGCTCTATTCGAGGCTGGTCTAATCACCCCCAACGAGCTTCACTATGTTCGAAACCATGGTGCTGTCCCGTATCTGCTGTGGGAGACGCACACATTGAATGTAGAAAATGAGGCCTTGACCCTGAGCATGGACGATCTGAGGGACAAATTTGACTCCGTCAACATCGCCGTCGCTCTCGCATGTGACGGGAATAGACGTAAAGAGCTGAACATGATCAAGCGATCAAAAGGCTTCAATTGGGGCTCCGGTGCCGTTAGTTGTGCATATTGGAAGGGTGCTCTTCTCCGAGACGTCTTGCTGGCTGCTGGCGTATCGGAGAAGATATCTAAGACAGGTGGCAAAAAGTACTGGGTCAACTTCGAAGGAGCAGATAATCCGAGCGAGGGCAAGTATGCAACTTGTATCCCTTTAGAATATGCGATGGATGCTACGAACGATGTGCTACTAGCTTACGAGATGAACGATGTGCCATTGCCACCAGATCATGGTTATCCGGTCAGACTGATGATCCCTGGTTACGTGGGTGGAAGATGTGTGAAGTGGCTAAGTAAGATATGGAAAAGCGACAAAGAGAACGATAGCTATTATCACATATGGGATAACAGGGTGCTACCAAGTTTCATCACTGAGAAGGACGGAGAGTTTGCGACCACAATGTTTGCTCATCCGGACACTGCATGCAATGAGCAGAACCTGAACTCTGTGATTGTGAAGCCAGCGCAAGGCGAGAGGATCGAGCTGACAAGGGCGAAGAGAGGGGCAACGTATAGAGTTGAAGGATACGCCTACGATGGTGGTGGGCACGAGGTGCAGAGAGTAGAAGTATCACTCGATGGTGGAGACAACTGGCTCTATTGCATACGGAAGGTGAGCTTCATAAGTCTGGAGTACCATTTCCAGCGTGCTTGGCGTTAATGACTATATCGCAGTTCCCTGAAGCGCCTATTCGCCATGGCTCGAAATTCTGGACTTGGTTACATTGGTACGTTGATCTGGAGATAGCGCATCTACTTCGCGCCAAAAGCATCACCGTCCGTTGCTTCAATGTCTTCAAGAACACCCAACCGGAGAGGCCGTCGTGGAATACAATGGGTATGATGAACAACTGTTGGTACGTGGTACGCCTGGAAATTGTTGAAGATTCCAAGTCTGGCATTGCGGAGATTCTATTCCGCCATCCAACGGAGCCCGGGACGGGAAAGGACGGCTGGATGCAACCCTCAATCGAATCGCAAATTGCAGATGCCAAGCAGAATGCGGGTGCGCCGGAGAAGCAGTTCACGAGGGAGGAAATTGAAAAACATGATAATGAGAAGGACTGTTGGTTGGTGGTCGATGGTAAGGTTTACGATGCGACGAGCGTGTTGGAGTGGCACCCTGGTGGGAAAGCTGCAATACTAGGTCACGCCGGGAAGGTTCATCAGGAGACAAGCGATGAATTTGCCAGCATTCACGATGGTTATGCATACCAGAAGCTCAACGGTCTGTGCCTTTCTTCTCACCAAACCAGACCAGTACTGGCTCTCACGCTGACATCGATAGAATGCATCCTCGGCGTAATTACCGAAAAAGCCAAAACTTTTATCAAGAAACACGCCGAAGCCGCAGCGGAGGAGAAATCCAAGTCGCAAGAAAGCGAGGATGTTGCGCTGCAGAAACACAGATGGGTGCCCGTATGCCTCAAAGCACGCAAAGAGGTTTCAAAAGACACCAGATCCTACACTTTCACTCTCCCCGACTCGAAAACCACTCTCGGCTTGCACACATGTCAGCACATCCAACTCGGTTTCCACTTCGCCGACAAGATGGTTATTCGCTCCTACACGCCCACTCGGCCCATCCTCAGCAGCGAAGAGGACGGCACTTTCGAGCTCGTCGTCAAGACATACTTCCCCACCGACGATCAACCGGGCGGGGCGATGAGCAACATCCTCGACTGCATGCCCATCGGCGAAGAAGTCGACATCCGCGGCCCGACCGGCGATATCGCATACAAAGGCATGGGCAAGTTCGAGATCGAAGGCAAAGAGATGACGTTCCGCAACGTCACGCTGATCTTAGGAGGCTCCGGCATCACGCCGGGCTATCAGCTTATTGCGCGGATACTGGAGAGTGAGGGCGATGAGACGAAGCTCCGGGTCATTGACGCCAACAAATCCGAGGATGATATCTTGCTTCGAGAGCAGATGGACGAGTTGGAGAAGGGACATCGAGAGCAGATCAAGATCACGCATGTGTTGAGCCATCCGAGCGATGGGTGGAAGGGAATCAAGGGGCACGTTAACGCCGATATTATACGGGAGAATGGCTTTGAGCCGAAAGAGGGAAATGTGGTGTTTTTGTGTGGACCGCCGACGATGATCCAGAAGGCTGCGTTGCCAGCATTGAAGGGTGAGGATTCTTTGATTCTGCTTTGAGAGTGTTGGCGCTGACTGCTTCGATAGATTGGGGTTACAAGGAGGAGGAGAACTGTTTTGGGTTTTAGGTATCAGAAAGGAGGATGAATTTGATTTACGTGTAGCACCTTCCAAGAGGTGCCAGGTCCTGGCCCCTTTCTCCGTTATGCGCTGCGACCACACATAAGCCTAACGACCTCATGGGAGTGGGTGGCAGCACTACATGGGTACCTTGTCAGACAGTAAAGGCACCAAGTCACAGTTACCCCGTGCACACGACACAAAACCTGATTTTGGGATTACCATAGTATAGCTCTATTTGATTGACACTGTGAAAGATGATATCCGGGAAGAGATGAACGCACGTGATTCGGTTGTTCGGGGCGTAGGGCTTCTTAAGGCAGGATTGCGAGTCTGAATAGGAGCCACTGGGTGTGCTTTCGGGTCATTGGGCTCTAACGATGAAGTGTAGGCAAGTTCCCGTAGCAAGCCAACCACCACAAGACACATCCATCAACAATACAAAATATCTCGCGTGCTGAGGGAACTTCATCAACGTTTGTGATCTAACAATCAGGCACTGCTGTCATACTTTGTCTTCTGTGATTTGGTGTTTGCTTTAGCACTGATTTCCTCTCGAAATCTACTTGAAAGAGCCCCAATGGGAGTCTCCTTCAAATATGTCGTTTCTCCTAGGAAACGATCTGGCGGTACGTGGCAACTCATTGCGTCAGTTTTGGAAGTGTCCTCTCGAATAACTTATGGACTATTCCCCACATGCGCTTTTGTACCATCACCGCCAAGATGAATTTCATGAACTTGCGGCGGGTGGTGCTCGTGAGCGTCTTGGTACATACAGGATCACGAGTCCATGTTCCTACAGGCAACGGTATCCCGTTGTCGACTCTCACATGGTAGGTGGATTCGAAGACTACAGACCCAAACCCCGATGGTCTAGTCATTACCAGTACTGGGCACAGATGCCGTTGAGTCCTAATTACAGCGGCCACCATCAAGAAAGATCATGGCATAGAATATATCACCCAACACACGGCGAACGACCTTGGGCAGCTCCCGGGACCGAACACTCCGGTTACATTTCCCAGCCAGCATATTGGCGATCACGGGCGCAATACCACCCTCGGCCTAGAAGCGCGAGATTCTGGTCTTCCAATCCTTACGTGCCTGAGCATAGAGCTCCGGATTATTGGACCAACGCCTACGGGCGTGGTAGACGCGTAGAGCCTGATCTTGAAGGCTTACCTCGAATGCAGACGACTATGTTTGATACCAGTACAATGCCTGGAGATCAACGCGATCGGCATCACGGTGCTAATCTATACCAAGAGGCAAACGAAGGATTCATGTCTCAACAGAATTCTATGACGCCAGCAGATCTTCGGCCGGGATTGGCGCCGGGACATTACCGTAGCAGATGGTCCTATAGCCGGCATTCGCCTGAGCATACTCATACGGAGCGAAGGTCTTGTCATGGCGATCTGGATCCAGCCTTCAACTCCGGAGCGGAAACCACTGGACAAGAGTGCGGTCATAGGAATTATGGGATATCGGACGAAAACCATGGGACAACAGGTTCGAAACAGCAAAGACCTTACCGGAGATCAAGCTCTACGCGACTCAACAGAAACTTCGCCACAAAGAATGCTTCTTATGGTTTGCACAACGTGCCCATAACCTCTACCGAGAACATTGCTTTCCGACAAAGACCAACCCAGCAGCCTAATCGCTGGTCCGACCGAGCCAACAAGAGCTATCCGGAAATACTTTTAGGCCCCTCAAACACCACTGCAACACCATCCCTGCCTGGTAACCCAACATCTCCTTATGAAAGGAGCAAATTTGGGTCGTTCTACGTGGGAGACAGCTTTCAGCAACGGAGGCGGAGATCCGAGTCATCGGACGACACCGACACTAAAGAAGGCTGCTACGCTACTCAATATTCCCGTTACCAAGAAGATCCAACTCATCCCAGCTTACCTCCGAGAACAAGTCTCACTAGCAAGGACATTCGCCAAGAGCTTCACCGCTGCGCCCAGGCAGCTGCGGCTCTTCAGCTTGAGAGAACCCAGCTCAGAAAGGAGTGGAAGCGGCTACGTAGAGAACAAGAGACGCTCCTCTATAGCCAACGCCGCCTGCGTCATGATTGGCAGAATTGGAAAGACAAGCAACACCAGCATCCACACCGCCACAACGACGCCGAGTCCATGGATCCACGCAATGATACTGCCAGTTCTACCGACAGCGATCCCGCCGAGCCACCACCTCCGCAACCCCACCATCGCCCCACGGCAGCCTCCTATGCCGAAAGCTCCACCCCCTCTCCAGCCCCCCACCAACCAACCCCCAACCCAGCCCTCCTCCTCGCCCAATACAACCACCAATGGACCACCCTCCCACCCACCACCTCCCCCCCCTGGCCAACCCCCACCCTCCACCCCGCAACCCTCCTCACCTCCCACCCGCACACCCCCCGCATCCTCCTGCACAGCGCCAACAAGCAAGACCTGCCCAAATGGAACGCGTTCACCTTCTTCACGTGCGCGTTCGGAGCCCGCGCGACGCTCACGCCGACTGCGACCGGCATCGCTATGAACATCGACGCCAGCACCATGTCGGTGGAAGTGGCGAAGGCGATGCGGGACCAGGCCAGGGAGGATGTCAAGCGCTGGCATCAGGATAAGCTGGCGGGCCGGGACGGCGCGCTGGTGGGCGATGAGGGGGCTAAGGCGGTGTTTGCGGCTGTTTTGGCGTTGTTTGCGGTTTGTGGGGAGAGGGTTCGGGCGGGTTGAGGGGGCGAAGGGGGGGGAGGGCTGGTGGATGGGCTGGACGGGGGGGCGGGCGGGAGAGGGGGGGGGGGCGGGGTTGAGGGGGTGGGTTACTGCTGATATGTCATCTTTGTCGGTCTTCATGTAGGACACGATTTGTGCTGGCGTTCGAACATGGTTCGAATGGCTGAATCTCGGACTTTGCTGTCGCCGTGTTCTGATGTTGGCCCAATCTACCTGTTCACCCACCAGAGATCGGATTGGATCTGATCGTATCCCGCTCACTCCGTCGTTCCCGTGCGGGTTTCATCTCCGTTCCTGACTGGGCGTTCGAGCTCCAAACGACACACTCCCTCCTGCCAAAGCCACCCCTAAGTCCCAGATCACCATCGCCCACGATATCGGCGTGGTCTATGGCCACCTGCTCACCTACTTCTCGTCGCTATGCTCGTTCATCGTCACGACGGGAGGCAGGCTAGGTATGCGCACAAGAACGGATTCGAGCAACGATCAACAATGTAGACCGTGAAGCGGTTAAGTTAACGGTCCACAGCCAGTGGTCTACCTCCATCACTGTAATAACACTCACAATCACATACCCAGCTCATAGTTTTGATCAATAGGGCAGCGACTGGGTAGGGCAAGTAGTAGCTTGCTTGTGTGTTATCCGACGGTATTGGGCGTGGTCCGAGGATCTTACCTATCTGCATGATTTTCATGTCCCTAGACCATAAAAAAGATCGAGTTTGGTGTCACCGCATAACCGATTGACATGAGGAATGATTCATTGTATTCAGAAGAGTCGCCGAAATAATTCGCAATCAAACACATTGTACTTGATGACACGGCAGAAGGAAATCAAAAGGAAATCATCACATCGTAAATCACATCATATCACATCATCGTCTCCTCCTTCTATCATCTCTACTCCCCCCACCACCATTACCACCACCACCACCACCACTACCAATCAACCCATCCGTCAAAGTCAAAAACATCTTTCCAACCGAGCCCTTGCCGCCCAAGAATTCCTGAATCGTGCCGGCCAGAGGATTCTCGTCCATCCCTGGCTTCGGCCGACCATCCTCGTCAAAGCGTTCGGGCAGGTCTACAGTCTCCTCCGAAGGTGCAGGGGAAGGGGTGCTAGGATCCTGACGAGCAGGACGCTGGCGACGGTCCGATTTATGATGGCGAGAGGAACGACGGCCGTCGTGAGAAGAGTCGGTATCGCTGTCGTAGCCACGACGATCGTGTCGAGAGCGATGAGGTCGGTCAACAGAGGAATGCTTGGGCTCATTATTGTCGTCGAGGGCGAATTGCACACTTTTACTAGTCGCCGGGGGTTGGCTTGCTGAGCGCGATGATGTGCGGGCCGCCGGTGAAGACGCTCTTGGCGTTCTCAAACCTGCGTGGTGGAAATGTTAGCAGACTGTAGAGCATCGAAATGAGTCATAATCCAGACCCACCCTCCTCTGGAGTAGCGGCCGCCCCACCACCACCAGTAACGAGAGCAGCGGCAGTGTTGACGGTGTTGTTGAGGGACGGCTCAGCACTCACATTGTCTTCACTCATCCTGCCTCTGCCTTGCCCAGCGTATGGATCTTCCCTCGACGGTCCGTACCCTCCCTGCGGTGGGTATCCGTACGGATCAGCAGGCATACCCTGAGGGCCTGGAGGTGGAGGGTAGTCTGCTGGGTTGTAGACTGGGTTGGGAGGATAGCCAGCGTTGGGTGGTGGCGGGAAGTTGTTGGTTGCCGGGTAGTAGTTTTCTGGGGTATAGGCAGCAGCTGCAGAGCTAGGAGGAGGTGGAGACGGCGTATAGCGCTGTTGTTCATAGGATTCCTCATGGCGAGCCTGTTCGGCCTCGTAACCTGAAGTAGACTGTTAGCTTTTCTAATAGCAGGCGCGTAGTGCGCTTCGACAAAAGAGCGGCATTAGACTAACGTTTCCTCTCTTTCTCCGCTCTCTTCCTCTCTCTCTTCTGGGTTATCTCATGAGCCGCAAGACCAGCGGCGCCGGCGGCGATACCAGCTGCGGTTAGATCGCGACTACGGCTTCGATGCTCCCTCTTGTGTCTATGCTTTCTTCTCCCGCCGTCATCACCGGACGAACTGGAGCCCCTTCTTCTGTCCCTACTCCTGCTTCGGCTCCTGCTCCTCTCCCTCGGAAAAGTCTGGGCCTTTGCTGCGCCATACGCCGCTCCAGCGGCAGCGGCAGGAATGATATCATTAGGAACGGGCTGCCCGTAAAACCCTGCCTGACTGGCCGGACGCCCGTAGACGGCTCCAGCCGCACCGTTGCTGTAGACGGGTTCATCACCATACTCTATGAGACCACGGTCACCCGCTGATGCGCTACGCGGGCCGCCATCGGAATAGGCGACGGACCTGGATCTAGATCTGGACCTGGATCTAGATCTGGACCTGGATCTTGATCTCCTCCGCTCCTCGCGTTTGGTTTCCTTTTCCTCATTCTTGGCTTTCTTTTGCTCGTAAAGCCCCGCAATGGCGGCACTGCCCAAACCAGCGGCAACGACGGGGATTCCTCTACGGACCCTGCTGCGAGACCGAGAGCGTCCACCACGAGACTTGCTGCGGGCACGATCAACCAGGGCCGCGACGGCAGCACCACCCGCAGCAGCTTCTGCTATGCGCTTGTTGCGATGGGCAGGATTGTGAGCGCTTTCAGATGTTCCTGACACAGAATGACGCCGGGTTCTCGATCGGCTACGTCTATCATCCTTGTCGTCGTCGTCGTCGTCCTTGTTGTTCTTGTTTCTGTTCTTGGCGGCATATCCGACAGCCGCAGCGATAGCGGCAGCACCGAGGCCGAGACCAGCGAGCTGTTTGACCCGAGAGTGTGATCTAGATCTGCTGCGGTGACCGTGACGATGTTTGCGACGGCCTTCACGTTCTCTGGACTCGTTTCGACTCTTGCTTTCACGATGATGGCTCTTGGCACGAGAGATGACTTCGGCGCCCACGGCACCAACGGCTGCAGCGCCAAGATCTCGACCAACACGGCCGATCCCGGCGGAAGTGTCTTCACCCTCCTTCTTTCGATGATGGCGGATGATCTCTGCCGCCCCAAGGCCGGCGATCGCTCCTTCAGCGAGATGTCGTCGACGATGGGGGCTTTCGTCTCGTTCGTAGCTTTCTCGAGTCTCTCTCCTCACGTAGACCATGCTATCGTCGCTGCTGTAGTCTCGATCGCGACCGTACTGAGAGACGGAGTCATGCGGACTAACTTCCCGGCGTCTTCGATACTCACGCTCGTCCTCGTAATAGTCATCGTCCCGGCGCCCTCCGTCCACTTCGCGAACTCTGCGCTCGTAGTAATAATCGTCTTCTCTTTGCGGTTCTCGCCGAGCGACTTGACGATCCTCGACTTCAGCGCGTTGGACGAGCTGATACTCGGATTCTTCCCTCGACGGGATGATAATAGGGGCTCTCGGAGCTTCCTGGATGATAATCTGCTGTGGTTCCTGACGAATGATGATGGGTTGAGGTGCCTCTGGACGGGAGAAGTACTCGGTAGATCGAGAATAGCGCTCCAAATTGTAGGGATCACGTCTCGGCGCCTCACGCTCAACATCTCTCTCGTACCGATACTCTCGCTCGTATCGGCGAGGCTCAATTTCAGGTTCCCTTTCTCTTTCGATGCGTTCGATGCGGATATTGCGCTCAATCCGAGGCTCTGGTTCTGGCTCACTTCGTCTGATAATGCGAGTTTCTTGAATGCGAGGTTCGGTGCGACGGTCACGTTCGTATATGGACAGTCGATCCTCTTCTTCCTCGCGAGCTGGTATGCGATATCGCTTGACGGTTTTGTAGGTTTTTGGCTGCGAAGAACGATATGAGACAGCGTCATCAAAGTCACGCTCACGCTCACGCTCCCGCTCCTTAATTATGATAGACATCTTGGCCGACAACTATCAGATGGCCCGCACACTGAACTTGGATGGCTGGATACCGACAGTAGGAATGCAGCGGTTGGTTTGTTGGGCAATGCGGCCTTGTTATGTTACTCGAACTGTTGTGTGATGAGTGATGAGTGATAAGTGATAAGGCTTTGCCCCTCACACCACACTGGAGAGGCTCTTGGGTCTTAGTAAGGTGGTTGGGGCGATGCAGTAACGTACTTAGCCTTGTTGGTGTTACCCTTGAAGGTATTTGGTAAGTTATAATGAAGTGGTCATTTACTTCGTATATTGTTATTGTTGCGAAGAGCAAGCAGCAAGTCAGTCAGGATGACACGTTGCAAGTAAGGTGGTGAAGATACTGTAGGTAGGTAAGGTAGTTGGGAAAGGTAGGGGAGAGTGTGAGAGTACACGTATCTCTATATGTTTGTGACTATGGCACAGGGATTGATTGAGTGAATGCCATGACATCATCACAACCTCTCTATCAACGCAAAGATATATCTGTATAAGGTAATACTTAATAATTCGCTATAATTCGTATATCTTCCCTACGGTACCCAAGGGATACAGCATACCTGGACTGAGGCTTCCACGCAAACTCCACCGACAGATGTTTTCTGTGCTGACTCCCTTATGCTCTTTCTCAGCCCTTCTGCTGCCTTGTCGCTTACCCCTGTCATTCTGCCTTGCAAAAACAAGTGTCAGTGGGCGCCAATAATCAGCCCACATTGCTGCATCTGAGAGAAGCCAGCTGTGGCCTCACAACCCCACCATGTTATAGTCTACTCTTCTTGGTCAACATTTTTTTTCTCGTTTCTAAGTTGTTACATATTCTGCATGACACGCAATGTCCTCCTCACGGTCCATCAACAGTCCCGCGATCAAAGCCTCGCCATTGGACGATGTGTATGCTCGTGGTGAGTGAGCTGTACTGCAGGCACACTGAAAGCCACCGGAGCTTCTGCAGCCACAGCCTCTATAGCCATGGGCCTCGGCGGAAGATCCTGTAAAGCTTCTTCCACGAGAGCCACCACATCGCCGGCGCATCCAAACGATAGCGACCACCCAGATCCTCCTTGACCATACGTGTGAACAATCCGACTAGGTACTGATCCCGCATTCCCTGTGGCTGGTGACTCACGGGGCCTGAGCTCTCGCTCAACTCGCACGTTTCGTTGGCGGAAGGGTCTCAGGCCTTGAGCGAGCGGATATTCCGGATCCAGGCGTGCCTTCTTGAGATCCGGCAGGAAGGCCTCGCAGCGAGCGCGCATGCGTTTGACGATGGGCGACTCGACCGTCAAAGAAAGCTGATGCTCGTTTGGCTCCGTGAAGCCTCCAATCAGCAGGATGCTGTCATTCCGAGGGACTATGAAGACGATCTCATTCGAGTTATGAAATGCATCGGCAGTGGTCGTCAAGGCGTGGTCTAGCTTAGGGAAATCGGAGCCGTCGTTGATGACTCGGAGAAGACCGCCACGGATGGGGTAGCATGAAGGATCACCTGCGAGCTCCGTCCCGGCAAGACCGGTGGCATTGATGATAACATTAGCTTTCTACTTGGCATTGGCACGCAAGCTGGGCTCTTGGTCGAACAAGTCTCCGACGATGGTTTCGGTAACGAGCTTGGCGCCCTTCTGTTCGACAAGTACGGTCAACCACTCCATAGATCGGTCGGTGTCGATCACTGGCGCAAGATGTTCGTATGCATCGATAGCTCCGTAGCTCTCATTCACGTTCCGCTCCTTGATGATCCTGGCGTCGTGCCGGAAGCCTCTGACACCACTAGCCATCAACTCCAGCATCTTAGACATCTGTTTCATGTCTTCTTCAATGACCTGTGGGAAGAAGAAGTCGGCGCCTTTTATGCGTACCCCAGAAAGCTCAGACAATTCTTTGGAAGCGGCCAGTGCGTCCCAGATATGGTAGGCCACCATGCACCACATTTTGGAGTGTTGCAAGGAAATAGCGTCGGTGTGTTGGCCGCAGACCGCCGGAGGAAACTCCCAAAGCGCGCCAGCTATCTGAGATGTCAAGCGTTGCTGCTTGCCCCAAGAAGCCCATTCTTTGGCAACTATGGTGACTCGATAGCCTTGATCGAGCAGGACCCAGGCAGTGACGAGACCTGTGACTCCACCCCCGATGACGAGAATGCTTGGTGAGGAAGGTCCAGCGGCTTTCAGAGGTACGGGGAAAGGCGTGAGGTCTCTCCAGAATAGAAGACTGCTGTTTGAAGAATCCGACATTCTGAAAGCTTGAGATAGAAGTTTTATTCACTTGTGGTCTGTAGGACTTCGCACAGAGATCCTCGGGGCACGAGGCCATCTTATATACAGCCGATGAGTCTGCTATTGAAGCTTCAATCCGGTGAGGTTCACAACTCGAAGTGCTGGCCTCCAATGGAGTTGCTGTTCTAGATTCTACTCAGCAGTCATTTCTCCCACGTAAGACCGCTTAGGGCACTCTAAGCCTGCCCAGCCTCCTTCTTGCTCCCTGGTCGCACGAATTATCGCCATTGTTGCAGCTTAACGTGAGAGGAGGAGGCCGCAGCACGGTCTACTCAATGTCGAGTGACCTCGACAATTTTCGGGCTCGTATTCGTCATTCATGCCTCCACTCGGGACCGAATCGGAGCCTTCGTCCAATTTACGCTGACGGCGGAACGGCTCGTGATGTTAAGATGTGGAGACTGAACTTGTGGAACATTGAACGTGTGGAAGATTGAACGAGTGGAAGCTTGAGCGTGATTCTTCTTAGGTAACATATCTGCCGCTCATGCATCACAATCAGCCTGCTGGTGGGTCTCTCGGGGAACATCTAGTATGACTTGCGTCCCATCAAGCCCATCGGTCGTATGGTGGTGGTGATGGTGGTGGTTGCAGCGGTGGAGGTATCTATAACTGTATTTGTATCTAGCAGGTTGCATCTCATCGTACAAGAATCTCATTATTACTACACTTTTCTGCTAACAATAATACGACAAACAAAACCCAGAGGACTGCAAGAGGTCATTGACAATCGTATAATCCAGTGTCAGCATATATACCTACCGTACCCATACCAGTATGCTGTGCCCTTTGTGCCGTCGGAGGCCCCCAGAAAGCTCGAGAGCACGGTCAGCAAAATTGGTCATCTATAGTGCTCCTCTGCGGTCATGTTCTTGGCCATGTTCTTGGCCATTGGATTTTCCTTTTCTTCTTGATGGTCGAGTCTATGGACACCGCTTATTACTCACCGCATCTAGGGCAATCGCACCTCCTCCAATGCTGGTCTAGGTACCTAGACAATCCCCATGCCGGTCAAACCATCCTTCGCCTTTCCCTCCGTTTTGCTCCTGGACTTTCATGGCCCAGTGAAGCCCGGTACTATTGTTTTTGGAGAGAGAGACGAGTATAGTCAAAAACAATTGACTGCGTTCCGCCTTTACTGTCTATCACCGTGGATTGCAGACACATGCTTCTATAGCCTATTCTCCCTCCGGCTGGCCCCCCTCTCCGACGGGGGTCTTCAAGCTTGGACCCAGGTCTTGATGGGACACCTAGTACTGATCAACAGCTGGGGCTAACTCACCTCATTTGGGAACTTTCAGTCATACTACACCACCACTCTAGGCGCCACGCCCTCCACCATATTGTGGATCGGATCAGTGCAGATTTTCCTGGTATGTTTGATCGGCATGTTTTTTGGCAGGGCTCTCGACGCCGGCTACTATCACGCGGTCCTGGTTGCCGGCTCCTTGCTTCAGGGCCTTGCAGTCTTCATGACTTTCGCTTCGACTCAGTACTGGCAGCTTTTTCTTGGCTCAAGGCATCTGCAAGGGGCTGGGAGATGGGCTGCTTTGCTGCCCGACCATCTCCTCGGTGGCGGACGGATTTCTCGAGAAATTGCATGGTCGCCATGGCGTGCGCTGCCTCGGGAGGTGCGACAGGCGGCATGATGTTCCCGGTGGTTGCACAGCAGCTCCTCTCCAAGATCGGCTTCGCTTGGACGGTGAGGATCATGGCTTTCGTCATCTGTTTCAACTCTGTGGTGGTGCTTTCTATCGCTCATGTTCGTCTTCCACCGCGGCGGACTGGGCCTTTGGTGGAGTGGAATGCTTTCAAGGAATTACCGTACTCTCTGTTCTGTGTGGGCATGTTCCTCAACTTATGGGCAGTTTATTTTGCATACTTTTATGTGAGTCCTTTACCGAATACAGGCCATTTCTGTCGGATTCCGACAGAGCACTCAGATCAGCACCTTCGGCAAAGTCATTATTAAAGTGTCATCTTCGACCTCTCTGACCATCCTTCTCGTCATGAATGTCGTCGGATTGCCAGGTCGTTTTATCTGTGGCCTCACAGCCGACCGGCTGCTCGGTCCAATCAACACCCTCACGCCAGTAGCGTTGATATGCGGTGTGCTCCTCTACTGCTGGGCCGCGGTAGACTCGCTCGGCAGCCTTTTCACCTTTTGTGTCTTATGGCTTCTTTGCCGCGGGAATCCAAAGCCTGTTTCCTGCGGCATGCGCGAGCCTGACCTCCGATCTGACCAAGATGGGAGTGTGGACAGGCATGTGCTTTTCCGTCATATCTATCGCGCGTTTGACTGGCCCACCTCTGGTGGGTGCTTTGATTCAAAAGAACGATGGTGGTTCTTTGTTCGCACAAGCTTTTGGTGGATCTGCATTCATAGGGGGCTCGCTCATCTTGGCGGCTGCGAAAATTGCGAAGAATGGTCTGAAGCTGCGAGTTCGCATGTAGCCGGTGTGGACAGGTGCATTTGAGGCGTCCAACCACCCAATGTGATACTGTTACATCTCCAGGGATTACCGATAGCAAGCCGCCGACAAACATTGCGTTCCCCAACAGACCAAACCCGCCCAGCCCCAAGCACCTTTGCGCCCACAAGTCAAGGCCCATCATCCCAAGCAACACCCCTTCCCTGGTCTGACGGTGAAACTTGAGAACCTCCAACCCTAAGGACTATCACAACGTATGTGACTAGCTGGATTGCGTGGCCTGGAACAAACAGAAAAACTGAGAGAAACCATCTGAACTGCAGGTACAATCTCTGATGTATTCTCCAGGCCAGTCCTCTCGGCCGGTGAGTGAGAGTAGAAAACATATGAACATTGTAGAAAGGGTAGGGAGATCGAACGCGGGCATGTGATGGACATGTAAGTACTGTGACACCTGCTTGTCTGTGGCAGAACAAACATTCTCACCCTCTTCTGCGAGAACCTGCCAGCGATCATCTCAGACTGAAGGAGGGAGACGATCACGGAGGTTCAGCCATTGATGAGATGGGCCAATCAACGTTGAATGCAGGTTGTCACCACCTACTTCTTGTATCCCGGAATCTCCAATTGGGCGGTCGGTCCCATCGCGAAGCCGTGCCGGCTTGGTGCTGCTTGAAGAAACAGAGTTTCATACATCGAGCTCTGCTAAGATCATATGTTTGTGACGCTTATGAACACGTGCCTCGACCTTCCCCTTTAACGTAACTTTAGCTACATGCGCAACGTCGAAAACTCACAGAGACTTACTTTGTAAGTTGAGCGGCATGGCCTGTTTAGGAATACCCACCCGAAGGAGGCTCAGACGGTTCAGCTGCCGGCTGTGGTTTCACAGCGGTGAGAGCCGCACAACCCGTCTGGTCTCCAAGTGTTCCAGGTGGGGTACGTACTCTCATTGATACCCTGAACGGAGCCGCTTCTCAGCATGGAGGCGAATGGGGCTGACTCCGACATGGGGTGAGTGTTTCGGTGTTTCGGTGTTTCGAGAGCGGTGTTGTTACCTAGGGAAAGCCCGCAAGGTCTTGGGCACACTATATCTGTCCAGGTAGAAACGACCGAAGGCTGAAAGTACTGTATGGTATCTGCCATGCTTCCTTGAGTGCTATCTAATACAATGCCTCAAAACAAGCTGCTCCGTCCCGTTCCGTTTAATACGACACTCCTCCAAAACTGTGCAATGCTTGGTAGAGTAGGAGAGTGAAAGAAGAGAATCCATCATACAAAGCCCGTGCCACGACTAATCCAGCCCATACTCCGTTCCCGCCTGCCTAAGCCCTACCGAATAACCGTGCCAAATCCCTTCCCCGTAACGTCCTAATACACCATCACCTCCTTCTGTTCCCGAGCTTCTTCCTATCCGCTTTATACGCCAACACTATTGAAGTAAGGAGATTCGTACTGATCGTAGAGGCGAGTCGCAGAGATGAAGAGATCGGGCAACGAAACCCAGCCACTAACCTGTCCACAGCTTGCTACCATCCGCTTGACACGCCGACACCAGTAGAATGAGGAGGTTCGTACTGAGTAGGCAAGCGAGCGGAAGAGATGAAGATATCAAGCAACGAAACCGACCGCCCGAACACCATCCTGAACACCTCGGTGAACAACCATATCGCTCCTGGGTGGATCCAGGGTATGTGTCTCCGAGGTTTTTCTGTATCCCAAGTCCACTCCTTCGTCCGGATGCACGACGACGCTAGCCCGGATCGACGCGGTCCTGACCCTGGAACTCAACGGCAGCTGATACTTCAACACTCCCCTGACGATGAGCTCGAACGGGTACTTGATGACCTGCTCCCACCTCTCCGTACCACCTTCCTCGGTCTCGTTGCCGGGTTTCGAAAGTCGGAGCTCCCCCACCGAGGACTGCGAGTGATGTCGCAAAGGAGATGCTTCGAAGATCAGAGGCGAGTCGAACTCGAAGATGCGGCCTAGGAGCATGATCTGTGCATCTCCTTCTGGGTCCTCGATGGGATCGTTGCCCTCGTCGACGCCGGAGGGCCCGGCACCTGGCGCTACTGACTCGTGTGATGTTGTGTCAGCAATGTGCAAGTCACAGGCGGTGTTCTGCTGAACGCTGCTGGGGCCGGGAGAATACCTGAGTAGCGCCTCCTTCGGTCCACCACCTGGTGTTCCCTCCACCGCGCGTTCGTCCCGACGTGCTTGCTCTTGGCGAAGATGTTGACGTCCAGGTCGCCAACCTGCACGGTTATCAGCTTTAGTCGACGGTGTGGACACCAACACGATGCTCGAATCACTAACCTGGATCGTCATCCAGTTGGTGTTGACCGCGTGGACGTGGAGATCCAGCATGATCTCCGGTTCCGAAGCCAGGACGTTCCGGATGTCTCTGACGTAGACATCCCGGAGTGGGTTGCTGAAACCCACAAGCCCTCCAGCAACTGCCGAGAGCAGGCAAATTGCAAACACGGTGAGCGCGATCCAGCCGGCAACACGCGCCCACCACGCACGTGTTGCCGGCTGGGCCACGCTCACCGCGTACGGCCGCCGGCCGCCCCGGCTTCGGAACCGCACCGAGGTGAGGAGCGGAGTCCGCTCGTCATCCGCCCCGTCGTCATCCCGGGCAGCGAGCGGGAAAGGGGACTCGCTGCCCAGAAGCGAGGGGCGGACACCTCCACGTCCACGTCCGTATCGCCCGATGTGGCGACGTGAGTCCGCCGGGTTGGACTCGTACATGAATGACTCGGCCTCGTCCGTAGACTCGGCCTCGTCGACCGCGCTCGCAACCTTTGCTTCAAAGATGTCGGCCTTTGAAGATACTGACTCCCACGAACGGACTGTCAGCAATGATGGTGGTGGTCGAAGGGGGCAAGGAGGGATGGGTAAAGACTCCAGGTCTTCGTCAGTAATAAAAAGAGAAGAAACGCGTGCAGCAGGGGGAGTAGTTCTTGTGGCAAATAAATAGCTATGAGTAGATGATAACCCACATGTACCCGAAATAAATGACGGTGTCTTCCGTACACCCTTCTTCTTCTCCTTCTTTGGCCTTATAGTCTCTGCGCTTGGTTTTAGTCGTAGGCTATTGCCGTTTTCGGTCCTCCCTGATAGACCCCGCTCACCGGCTCCTCCTCCGACGGTGACTTGTGGAATGGAGCTAACAGTCTCGGTTTCGACCGTCATGTTCCGGACTGATCCTTCACTTCCGGCTTTGCTTCGGGGCGACTTGAGATGCGTGAAAGACGTCTTAGGAAGAACTGTGATTGTTTGGACGGATTCTCTCGTGTTTGCTGGTTGTCGACCGCGCTTGCCGTTAGTCTTTGTGTTTCCGCTCTTCTTGCCGCCACTTTCGCTACCACTTTGAGTATTAGTACGTGTGGATTTAGTAAACGCGTCCTCCACGGGGTTATCGGTAGCTTGTTCTGGTGCAGTGTCGTTAGGTTTCGTCATCTCTGATGGTTTCTTCAAGGTCCCAAACGCCGGTGTTGCGGGAAGACTGCTTTCGTGTACGGTTTCCAGCGTAGATCCGGTGCCACTAACCCCTCGTCCGGGAGTCCGCATACCGGAACGTGGTGTTGTATCATCGCTATCGACGTCGGTTGTACTTGCTGAAGCATCGTTGATGGTGGCGGATGATGGCGAGGCGCGTTCAATAAGAACCTTAGGCGTTTTAGCTCCTTGGTTGGACTTGCGTGGTGAGAAGACGGATGATTTCTTGGAAGCGGCTGCGGGTGGTGGCGACTTCAGTCTCGGAGACGTAGGCCAACGCGGCGAGTTGCCTCCTGGTGCTCCTCTGCTATGCTTCTTAGCTCTCGGAGGATCGGCGGATGCTTCTGTTGTCGTAGGTATCGGGATCTGAGATTTACCCAAGGCGGATAGAGCTCGTTGCACGGCGGCAGCTGAAGGAAACGATGGTATGTTAGACGACGACCCACTTGGAGTTCTGGTCGGGCTATGATCTTGGCTGTTTTGACGCGAAGGCATGCCAGTTGCGGTCGACGAGGTTTCTGTCTTCAATGACTTGGGTACAGGAGACGCGTCAGGTGAAAACATGGGGGAATCGATAGCGAAAGTAGACATCGATGACGAGAATTGAGAGGAAGTCATCGACCTGTTCGTAACAGACTGGCCCGAAGACGAGGGTTGTGTGAATGCGTCAGTCATGTTTGGTTCTTGGCTTTCTGGTTGACTGTGACGAATTGAGAGAATTGATCCTTTGGAAAAAGACGATATATGAACTCCGACGCTTCACGATGCGAGACTTGCAGACAGTGAAAAGAAGAAGAAGAAGAGGGGAGACAGGAGAAATGTACTGTTTATATATTGACCATAACACGCCAGAGCTGGCTCAACTCGTTCTGCACAGGAAGGAACAACCCAACCATCCCCTTGACACTACCGTATGTATACAGGTGCGAAGCAGAAGTCAGGAAAGCTCCAACAACAGTGATTTTTGACAAACTGCTGAAGTTCCCAGATTTTCCAGATTAGAAACAAAGAGAGAGTCGCATGCTTCCCTACCTTATTGTGTCACACATCGAACGTTGAAGTCAGTTAGTTAGGAGACTGACTTCATCTCTTACGAGCCTGTTGTGGCACCAGATTAGGTAAGCAGCTCGGCATGTGGCTAGTGCCTTCTCCATCAGTGCATACGCCTCCATATTAGGAATTCCTTCTTCCAAATACTTTTTATCGTGCGACGTCTTAAGCTATAATTACCCGCGGCATCATAGTAAACGGTGCTAGGACCGTGTTTTACTAACTCTATGATGCTCTGTCATGGACCACAACTCCCATGGCCGGCGAGCGTAGAGTGGACACACTCAGATCGTCGATACCTAAGTGGACGATAGAGTCAAGGTGACTCGGGAAGGGGGCGCTGCGTTGTTGGGCGGGAAGCGGTTGGGCAGCATCCTTTGGTGGTGTATTTGCCCAGGGGTCGTATATTTACCTGGGGGTCGCTAGGTTGCAACGACGGAAACCAAAAAGTCATGCGGAGATCTTCATAGATAAATCGAGGAAGGAATGAGAGTTACGGATGTACATAAATACTACTTATATGTGAATGTTACTCATTGTCATCGCCAAGGTGACTTTATCTCCAAAAGCACAGTACCTATTCGCAGACCTGTATCCCCCGATCGCGTATATACTACCGCTTATTTCCCCTGACAAAGACGTTGCTAGGCATCCTCGACGGATCTCAGAAACTCCACTTAAGTCCTGGCCTTATACTGCGCCCACCGCTTGCGGTGGTCCCGTTCAATCTCCCACGTCGCCCTCGGTCCTGGATGGACCAAGGGCGTTCTCTCCTCGTCGAAGATCCTATCTCCCTCTTCGCCGTCCAGCTTGATGTGCTGCGGACAAGCGCTGCTCCGGGGGTCGCCCTGGGACTCGTAGTGCGTCTGATGTTCTCCGTTGAGGAGGACGTAACGCAGGAATCTGACCCCGCGGCAGAAGGGGCGTGGCTTGCTCAGCTGGTGTCGGAAGCGGAGGAGATCTAGCGGATCTTTGCCCGGGCAAGAGAGGAAGGTGATCTTCCGGAGACGTGGATGCACGGAGACGAAGAGGTCGTTGAAGGCAAGCAAGAGACCCTAAAGTGATGCTGCTTAGCGGCCATACATGTCTTCTCGGCTTGATGAAGGGGAGTAAGAGGCAGGACTTACTAGGTCTCTGTACTTCAAAGCCAATCCAATCCGTTCGAGATTGGGAAGGGCATTGCTGAGGTACTCCAGGTCTCGACGACCGATGTTGTACATGTCCGCCGGGATATGGAGAGTTCGGAGCTTCGGGAGGTTTCTCAAGGCAGCCTCAGTCAGTTGTCTCAGGTCCTGATGCTGAGCCTCCACCGAGTCGATGATTCCCGTCTGATACCACAGACTCATACCCTCTCCTAGGCTCTGGACGCCGAGCAATTGTCGATCCGGGAGTGGCTTTGAGAAGGTCAGGGTCTCAAGGTCTTCCTGGCTACCGAGAAAGTCAACCAGCTGTGGGGTGAGGAGATCGTAGTCGATGTCGCTCAACCTTCGAAGGCTGACGGGGCCCTTCAGGTCAGCCCAGAGCTCTGCATGGGCTTTGCAGTTTGGCAGTCGGAGATCCTTGATGTGTTCTTTGCTGAACATATCTTGGAAAGCATCCGACGGAATACCGAAATGGTGAAGCTCAAGAAGTTCAAGCTGAAACACCGTGTCCCAATGCAAAGGATTGGTTGGATCCCTGTAGTGAAGAGGAAGTCTCATCCTACCGCCGCCGTCTTCGATAGGAGTCGGGAAGAGTGCCCTAAAGTACTTGTCCATCTCTTCTGGCTCCGGCTGAATGAAGTCATCCGTGTCCCAACTGTAAGGGCGGCTATGGGCAGTCAACTCGATCACCAGTGAGCGCAGACTTGAAGCGCGGGCTGCGAGCCCGTCGGCGAGCTGCGGAAAAGCTTCGACGAACTCATCCAAGATGGGCAGGCTGAGAATTGTGAGAGATGCCAGATTCTTCAGTCTCTTCAATTCCACTGCGAGCAATGCGCAATCCTCTGGATATCTGACTGGGACGGTGAGCGAGCTCAAGGAGTATGGGAGCTTCGTAAGCTGGGTCATATCCGCAAGTCGCCAATCAACATCGGCCCTGTATTCTTGCAGGCCGACAAGATCGCTGACCTTGCCCAGCTGCAGTCTCCACGGGTCCGGAGGCTGAACATCCTGATCCCAGAGCTGACCCCAAGCGGTGGAGGGGTAACTTCCTGAGAACCGAAAGAGAGACGTGTACCTGCTTCGCTTCTTTTCTTGGCAGCTGAGGTATTTGGCACGTCCCACAAGCCGGTCGTCGAGCCAGCACCTAGCCATTGCTTCTGCAGCATCCCGAGACTCCCTTTCCAAGGGGCTTTCTCCAAGGGAGGGAGTCATACCACGGCGTCTTGATTTGACAGGGTCGTCGCTGAAATATAGATGTATTGTTTGGTAAGCTTTCTTCATAAGCACTCCGTAATGGGCCTTGGAAGTGCAGGCTAGATTGACCAGATCACGGGTTTCGGTGATCTGTGTTTGTGAGCAAGTGTCGAATTCAGCTTGTAGGGCGTGATTATATGAGAGGATTTCTGGAATGGGTGATGCGGATGTGAAGTGGCAATACTAGCCACAGGACGTGAAAAAGACAACACTCGGTGGATGGAAGGGTTAGAACGGTGGATGCGCTTACCTGATCTGCAATGAGGAGAGAGAACCATACTGTGCTCGACATGCTCGACAGCGAAGCCTTTCGGTCCCTCGAAAACCACGTCCCTTGCTTCCATACAACTGATGCCCGTTGGGTTGATTGGGTCGTCGACGTTTCATCGTCTGGCGACTCGATATATGAAGTGGGCATGTCTCTTCCCATTGCCTTCCCATCAGTTCCTGTCATGGCCGACTTCGATGAGGTTACCTTAGTGTGGGAGTTATATCTAACAAAAAATCTCTGAGAGGAAGCAGTGAAAGGCGTGATGTATATCTCGTGTGACAAAATTGTATGACATGTTAAGTTATAGATGGGTTTATATCAACAGCAGAACAACAAACGGTAACAGTGAATAGTGAAGTCTCACTCCACGACGGTTGCCTGGAGGCTGTCGCAGAAGTCGCCCTCTGGCTGCGAGACTCGACTGTTATAACTTGTAGAAGGAAGCTCGATATGTGGGATATCATTTGCTATATACCTTAAGTCTGCGACATGAATATAATGCGATTATGATAGCAACTGACCATTGCGGAAAGGACCAGCCCTCCTGGTCAGCCCGCAATGCCAAATAATAATGATAAAATAGCAAATATAAATCTGCAATCGATGAGCAGAGTTTGCAACAAAAAATGCCGGGCTGTTTGAACTCTGCACCGGCTTGCCACAATGGGTTGAAACAATTCTGGCTCTGCATCATGCTCGTCTTAAGTTGTGCAAAGACAGGAATCGACAAAGAGCGGAACACCGATCCAAGTCGTAGTTAAAGCCTTCCCCCAACATTCTAAAAAGACAAGAATGAGACGGAGGTGGATGAGGGCTGGGGAAAGCTGTCAAGCAAGCCATTGGACTGAGCCGCCCTGAGCACCAGCCCGGCCGAGCCAGAAATCGAGACTGTCACGATTCAAGGACTGAAGGGTATTTTGCGAACGGATCATGCTACTAATAGCGACTGGTGATAGCAACTGATGCAATTTGTTGTCCAATCGAACAGCGGAAGATCTGGCTGGATCTGGGCCTCTGGGGATCGTTGTAATCGAGCCTGAGTGTACCTTAGGTACGGGAGATATTTTCAGCGCCTAAGGGATGAGCACACAGCCATCGTGGTGAGTTACCCAGCGAAGTCTCAGATTTCCTTTCGAGACCGGCCCACATAAGAGTATGCATATATATCTTGCAATAACTAGTACCAACGGTTGACGCAGTTTCGAGAAGTGGCATAATTATAAGGGAGTTGAGGTTAAAGTTGGGAGCATGATGCCCGCTTAGTCATATTCCAATGAGGTACCTTCATACAAATAAGGTATCAGCCGCTAGTCCAGCTAACACATTTCCCTGTTACTCAGGCAACCCCCCCTGTCGGGTCACCTCACTGTCACTTATTTTGTGACATCAAAACAGCTAGAATTATTGAAATATTCACATCACTAGACTAATTACATGAAAACTGAATAATTCATAATCATTTTCTTTTAAATTAACTTTACAAATTTAACTTTATTTCTTAATGCATGATATCTAGCTGATTTAATAGTCAATTTCTTTACTTTATTCTTTTCTTTCTGCATCATAATTCTATTTTTATTAACTGTAAGAACTTAAGCATTTTCAACAGTCTTTTATGACTACTTCTTCTGTCACTGCTGCTGTTTCTTAAGAAGTTTTTAATTAATTTATTATAAGACTGCTCTATTCATCACAGCTGTTAAGACTATGTTCTTTAGATTTAAAATATATAAATGTAATGATGAAGTCATATTAGCAAGAATCTCATTTACAAACTGATTGATTTAGATTGCTGTATGAGATGTAATGATGATGTTGATTTGAACATCATTAAAATTTATAAAAGATATAAAGAAAGAAGTTGTTGACTGAGAAAGATTTAAAGTAATAACAGAAGAATTATACAGAATAAGTTTAGCAGCTCATTATGCATTAAGAATATTTTTAATTGTAATAGCTGTTGATTTAATCTTTTAATAATAATGCAGAAAGTTTATCTTATTAATGTTGATAATATCATAATGAAAATATTTATACATCAGTTTCTTATAGATCTTAATCAATGAGCTGAAGACTTCAACATTCAGTGACTGTAATAAATGAGTTAAATAAGAAAAAAGACATAAAGTAATGATGCTGTGATCATAGCTGTCAGAATTATTATCTAATTACAGCTTATCTTGTTGTTATCATCTTTATCTATTAGGTAAATAGTTTACTTAGTCATTTAGTCACATAAACTCAGTCATGTGTCTTAACAAGTTGCTTAGTTACTATTTAAGTAGCTATTGTAGCTCTTACATTCACTTATCTTTCTATCATCATAGATTTATCATTAGAATTATAGCTTTTAGTCATTAGACTAAGAAGATCATAACAATATAATAGTATCAACTTAAAGACTCAGCATTAAATCTTTATATTTAATAATTTCTTTATTCTTTGCTTCTATCTCACTTTCACCTCACCTCAATATCTTGCTGCCTTTCTCAGCCCTATTAAAACATTAATAATACATTGATTTATCTATTTATCTAACTGTCTTTTTACTACTCTATCTCTTTACTCTACATTCACTCAAGTCATTGTAGTTTAACAAGCTAAACACTACTATCTTATTCTACTTTCATATCAGTACAAAGCTATGTCTTCAGCTTATTTATCTAATTCTTTCATTCAAAATGAGTCTCTCAATCTAAAAGACATAAAAGAAAGTCTTTTAACTGTATAAGTCTCATTATCTTTCTCTTCTGAAGTTAAACAGTCATCTAGTGAATTTGCTCATCTAAATGTCTTAAAATGACAGACTTATATGATAAACAAGTTAATGAATAATATACAAGAAATTCTAATTACTTTGCTTCATCATTCTGAATTAAGATTACAGTCATAACAATTTATTAGTTCTTTAAAATTATTTGATTAATCTCATTAAGCTGAGAAGTCAACAACAATTAATTTATTATATTTACATCTTTCAGCTCTTACATCTATCTTAGCAAGAAGATCTGCTTTCAAGCTTAATATAAGACAATCTGCTTTTGAGCTGAGACAGAATAATGATTATAATAGTGACTATGATATAAAAGAAATGAGTGATAAGTGTATCAGTAATAGAAAGAAAGAAGAGCTTAAACATAACTATTATTAAGAATTCTTGCTGTCTCTCATCACTACACTGTTACTAATCTTTCAATCAGAGAACATTGACTATTTTGATTTACATCTTAATGATATATATAAAAAGAATAATTTTGTTCAGCTAAAAAAGAATGTATACTACTATGATGTGCATCTCTTTCTGAGTTAAGCAAAGGCTGTCATCATGATTAAGAACACACATCTTATTTATATTAGTCTTTACATTTGTCTTTATAACTTCACTTAACAGTAATATGTTGCTGAACTGTCAGATCTACAACAAAACAGTTTATATGAAGATCTCAGCATTAAAAACTAAGTACAAATTCTAATGACTTAATTTAAGCAGTCAGAGCAAGTCATCTTAAATGTCTTACTTGCTTTATAATTTATTCTTAACAACTTACAAAATGATCACATTAGTCTTACAGCTTACATGCAAGCAATGATTTAAAACAGAAGAAACACTGACTTACTTATATTAAATTAGTTATCATTAATCTAAAACAAGCTTGACTCTAAACTTCAGTGTAATGTTCTGTAGCTTAAATATGACATGATGATGACTAGCTTTATTGAACAGCTAAAGAAACACAAAGACATGTGAAAATGTCTGTTCAGTCAGTCTTCATACTGATATGAATGATAAGACTATGAATTGCAACCTTAAAGTTAATCATTATTATACAATTTTGCTAATAACAATCAACAGCCTTGTCACTTCAACTACTTGTTAAATAATGCCTCTGAAAACATTGTGAATCAAGGCTATGAAATGAATAATTAAGGCTATGAAACAAATAATTGAGACTATAGAATGCAATAACTGAATTATATGTCATTATATGATTTTATTAGTAATAATTGACAGCTTTGTTGCCCTGAGTATTTGAATAATTGACAAAACAAATCACAATTTAAATGTTAAAATGAAGTCTTACTGTCATCTTACTCTGTCTATTTCATTGAAATGAATGAGTTATACAGAGCATATAAGTCAAATAATACATTGTTTATCAATAACAACATTAAAAACAAGTCTTTACATCATGTTAACATCTCTGAATCTTCACATCACACTGATGTCTTCTTTAACAACTCTGCACAGCCTACTTAATATGATGATTCACTTTATTCATGTCATTCATGTGAAATGCCTTTAGAAACAAGCAAAAATCTTTGAAATCACACTTTTAATTGATATGAAGTTGACACTCATTTCAGTATCACTAAGATGACTACTCAGCAAGTTAATTACATTGAGCATGCTCTTCAGAATGTTGTTGTCATCTCATAATCATCAGTTCATAAATACACTGCTGTCAAAGTAACTTTATTTTGATGTGATGTCAAGCAGAAAATGACTATTTGTCTAGATACTGAAAGCACAACTATGTTTATTGATTAAAGTCTAGTGAATAAGACTAAAATCAAACAAACACTCTTTATAACAGTGAAAGGCTTTTTCAGAAAGCAGATACTTGATTAATTGATGAAATTATCACTTTACATAGTCACATCAACATCATCAATAAGACTAGATATCATAGTCTATTTAGTGAATAATCTCTGCATCAAAGTTCTATTAAGAATGAATATCTTGACAAGAGAAGAGATTAACATTGATTTAAAACAAAATAAGCTTACTATAGACTATTAAGAGACTGATTTAGTCTTTAAAACATCTTAAAATCTTACTGACATGCATATCATTATGTAACCTACTATACATGAAATTCTTCATCAACAAAGACTCAATTATGCCACTCTTTTAAGTCAATTTCAAGTCAAAACATCATCACAACAAGGCAAATTGTCAGCTTTGACAGCCTTAAGTATCTTATCATTCATCTTATTATGTAAAGATACTACATCAAATCACTACACAAACATTATATTACATCTTACTGTTGCTGACCTATATAACTGTTTTCATTATGACACAAAGACTTCACAAAACTTCATATCTATATAGAAGAAGCTCATTACATCTTTTTCTTACAGCACAAAGTCTTATCTAATGATTCACAACTTATGCAAGCATTTCACTCACACTATTATCTCATTAACATCTCATCATTAAATCAATTTCAAGATACCTCACTATCACATTGTCATTAAGTCATTCAGTCATAACATCTCAATGCTGCCTCATAAACTTAGCACTATTGCCATGATTTTAAGTCTATAGAGCACAGACTATTTAAACAAAGACATAGTGATAAGAACATTGCAGTTTCTTTTGTTTATAATACTTGTCAGAATTATCATCTGATCACAGCTTACCTTGTTGCTATCACCTTTACCTATTAGACAAATAGTCTACTTAATCATTTAGTTACATGAACTCAATCATGTGCCTTAGTGAGTTGCTTAGCTACTATTTAAGTAGTCATTATAGCCTTTACATTCACTTATCTTTCTATCATCATAGATTTATCATTAGAGTTATAGCTTTTAGTCATTAGGTCAAGAAGACTGTAACAACAGCAGTACTAAATAAAGTTGTTAAATATATAACTTTCATAATTATTCAATATTAAGAGTTGATGAGTTTTTCTAGTTTGTGTTTTAATGTATAAATCAAAGATCTTTAGTCATTAAAGCTTTAATTCATTAATAATTTAATCATTTTCACTGACTGATAGAACAGTCTTATCATTCTTAATAGAATTTAATTAAATTTGCTGTATGTTCTTGTTCTTGAAGATGAAGTAGAAAGAAAGAACATTATTATTGAAATATACATATTTAATAAGAAACACTCAGTTCTAATTATTAATTTAAATATTGAAAGCTTATCTTTCTGTGTATTATATTAAGACTTTAAAGCTGTCAACAATGCTTATAGTGAATTTCTTTTTATTTATGTTGTATATATCTGACTTCAAGATATCATGCTGAATTTAAGTGAAGTTGTATAGATTAAATCATTTCTAAATGAATTTAATATTTTCAGTGTTTTTTCAATTCTGATTAAAATTGCAACTATATTGAGTCTTAAATTCTGAATGTTAATACAGAAAACTTAAATATCAATTGTATTTTAGAAGTTTTTAATCATTCTTAATCTTTATAAGTTATTTAATCATGAATTTCAGCTAAGCAATTTATGAAGATCACTCTCAGACTGTTATAATATCAATTTACTGAATCAAAGCATTCTTCTTGTGCACTGACAGTCACTGTTAAGTAATGTAAAAGATTTTTGCTGATTGTCTTTCTTTTCATTGAGCTTATAGAATAGATTGAGATAGATTATAGATTTAAGTGATTTTGTAAAGAAAGACTGATGAATTACTATTTAAATCAGCTAAGACTAAGAAATATTAAGTGTCAATGTCAGAAATTGACTTAGTCAGTTTATCTGAAGTCATTGTGGATGTGTGATGACAGCAAGATGAGTGGCAGTGTTTGCTGTGACAAGGTGGCCTGAATAGGTGAGTGGCTTGGGTAACAGGGAAATTCATTATGGTCCGAGGCTTGGCATCATGCTCTTCATGACAGTCTCCACACCTAACATCAACCTGGGCGGAAACTATCCAAGCGCCCCAACTCCAACCTGCAATGCCGAAAAGTTGTCGATTGCTGTGAATCGCTGAAAATGGCAAGGACTTACTCTTCGCCAAAGATATCTTCGGGTCGGACGAATCTCTTCACGGCCTCCTCACTCATCTCTTCACCAGAGCCCACGCCCTGCCATCTCCGAGCCCTTCGATGTCCATCCAGTGAGTGCCTGATTACGCAAGGGTCATTTGGGCCTCCTTGGCAGACCTTCTTTCTTCCCAGGTTCTTGAAGCGAGGTCCCAATGGCCCAGTAACATAGTGATACTGGCCGGCGAATCGATACTGTCTGCTATCGCTGAGGGGATAGTATTTATCTCCCCACCGCCCACGGAAGTAGAACCATTCCGTCGGTGCGTGAGGCGTTACATTTGAGGAACGGAGCGTATCGTTGAGATAGTCGTACGTGTAGGCGTGGGAATTCAGAAGCGGATCCCAGAGTGGACCACGGTCGGTCTCGTCGTGCAGTAGACCCAAGGGCAGCACGTAAGGGTGCCGACCGGGGGTGGCGTACATGGCATGTGTGCCGGTAGCGGAGTAGATGACCGGCTAAAGCAGTAGGATCAGTACGCAGATCAAGGGACAGAGCAGAGATCGCTCGAGTCTTACACGTTTACCAATCTTCTCCACAGCCTCATAAGTGTAAGCTTCTCCGAACGAGTGCTCACTGAGGAATACGGCCTTGGGCTGGCCATGATGAAATCGCACCATCGAGTGTTCCCAGTCTCCGACATGATTGCCAAAGCGCACGTTGAGCACCGCATTACCGCGATTGTAGCTGTAGAAATAGAACCAAAAAGCGTCGACTACTCCGTGCCCTTTGTCCACGACCACGAGAACAGCGGGTGCATCACTTCGTCCACCCTTGGCTGGCTTGTTCAGGTGACTTGTGATTGCCCTAGATTGTATCTGCTCCGGATTCGGGCGTTCTCCGCCCTGTTCCTGAAAGCTACCAAGGCCGATGTCGGACCAGTCTGCGCCTGCATCCTCGACGTCTTCAGGTGGGAGATCATCGGTTTGCCCATTCCACTTGGTCCAGGGAACATCCTCCTCCCCGTTCATGTGCGATGCAGGAGGTGTTCTTGGGATATTCTTCTCCCCTCCGAGCCAGTCTGGTCTGTCCTCCACGTTGTCATCACTAGTCAAATACACAAACCTTCCCCGGTTCCATTGATTCAGTTCGTTCAAATTCGTAAGATTCGGGTGCTCTGATCGCGCTTGTACGGGAGTGTAATTGAGATGTGGTGTTGTATGAATCAAATGCTCTGCTAGATCGCCTGGCCAATACTGTTCTCCAGAGAAGAGATGTACTAGCGGCGCATAGTCAAAGACATAACCAGGGATTTCACGCAACACGCGCTCGTCGTCGGACCAATCTTCCGGCCTACTCCTGCCTTTTGTCCAGGCTGACCGCCATGACTCGTCCTGTTGTAGTGGGTCTTGCGCCTTCCGTTGCGTATGTCCGCCGATGTGCACTTGACTTCGGAGGTGGCTAGCACCGCAGATACTGAACCACTGACAAGTCTTGCGATCCATCCATGAGTTTGAAGTAGCGATCCATTGCGCATCCTCATGGCCTGCTAGACCGGAGTGATGATAAAGTTCGTTCAGGGTAATATAGCCCAGTAAGGACGAGATGGCAGCAATGAAAGCTTTCTTTTTGACCGCCATTTCCTCTTGAGCGACAGATAATTATGAAGACCAACTCGGCCCACCGATGGGAGGTTTCGAATACAGAGGAGCGCCATCTTGGGATAGTTCTGTTTTTGTTGGCTGTTGTTGTTGGTGTAGGTGGTTGTTCCATGATATCTGGCCTGTTGGTTGTTGCGGCTCAGCCCCGTTATCTAGTATCTTAATGTTGGGCTGATATTCGTGTGAGGCTTTGACAGCATCTGAAACTGCAGACACAGGCTCAAAAATAGAAGCAGCTGAAGTAGCTCTCGACGAGTAGTGCTTAGAAGATAGCAGTGGTACCTGACCGCGATAGGGTATAACGGCCAGCGCCTTATGAAACGTCAGGCCCACGAGTAAGGCATTTGAGATCCAGCATCTTCCTACGATCATCGAATTCGGTTACCTCTATAAAATACAGAATCGATTATTAGTGTATGCTGTCTTCTGAGAGTCTCTTTTCTCTTCTGGTGAAGTTGTTGTTATGTAGTACAGTAAGCATCTGACACTACACGTGTGAATCGGTCTGTAGAAAGTTGTTCCTATTCATTTACGCTATGTAGAGTATATATAGAAAATGATGACTAAGACATAAATAGAGGCAATTAATAAGAGATGAGTAAGCAACAATATCACATTCTTCTCTACTGCACAGTCACAACAGTTCACTGATGTGAGTACAGAGATTTACTTGACATTCTGTAAAAATTTTGTCTGCAGTTTGCATTCACATTGTTTTACTTCACTTCACATCACTATGATCATTCAGTGCAGATAATAACAACTTAAATTGAAAGAAGTCTGCTTTTAATTGTGTTCACAAAATTACTAATCATTCTCATTTTAAAAAAAGCTCACAAAACTCTTTTCTTAATATGTCATCATCTTAATTTTAATTCAAAAACTAACAATACATAGAGCTAATTAAGTGTTCTGTTTCTAATATTATCATTTTTTAATTTATGAGAATCTTTTTCTTAAGTCTCTTATGTAAATTATATAAATCTATATTTCTTTTACAGATCATTATCAAATTACTGTTAATCATTATTGAAGTTAAGACTTTTTAATCTTTCTTTTTAGCTTTATTATTTATTTGCTTTAACTTCAACTCATTATGTCATTGTTGTAAGTCTTTACTGAGTTGTTTTTAATCATTCAATTTTTTCTTAATATTATGTAATGTCAGAACTTCTGCTTTCTCTTAATTATATTTTTCTTTTATCATAAATGTTGAAATTAAGTCATCAACATCTCTTTAACTTTTAATAATCTTCTGTAATGCATTCATTACATCACTTACTTCAGTCAAGATCAGTTCAGAAGAAACAATACTTTAATGTGTTTTTAAAATGTTCTGTAATGAAAATATAAATGAATTTATTCATTCATAACATTTTTATATCTTATAAATTATCTTTTAAAAAAGATCTTCTTTCTTTTCTATTAAAAGCTTATATAGTTCTTTCTTTTGTCTGTAATCTCATTCAATTCAAGATATAATTAAAAGTTCTTTATAAAAAGACAATGATGACTCTTTCTATTTAAGAATCTCATCAATTTCAGAACTCAATTACTGCACAAATAGTTTAGCTTGTTTTAGATTGTTTTGCAGCTCTGAATTAGCTTAAAATTCATTGACATTAAAGATATATGCTTTTATAAATTAATTATTATAAATTAAATTTTGTAAAACACATCTTATGAACATTTCTAATGTATAAGTTTCTAATGAATGAGTTTTCAATATCTTATAAGATTCAAATTATTTAACTTTAAACTTTTAAAACTCTTCATTTTGTATAAACATTCAGTCTTCTTGCTTTATAGTGCTTAATTACACTGTTTCATTACAAATTGTTTTTAATTCAATAGTCTTTTATATAAGAATTTCATTAACAATTACTTAAATCATTTATATCTACTCAATTTGTTTTAACTAATCTTCAAAGTCAGTTTCTCTCAGCAATTAAGAGTTGTTTAAATCACTTAATAATTATAAGTTTATCTTATACAGTAGATAGAATGAGCTCTGTTTAATTGTATTATAAACTTGAATTTAAGTCATAAAAAGTGCTTGCAGTAAGTATTCATTTCATAATTAAGTTAATTTACTCATAAAATATTTTGTAAGCATAAAATTCAACATTTTATTTAGATTTTTTATCTTTTCATTTATACAGAAATAATAGAAAGTTATTATTTTATGTTGAGTTCTGAGCTTTTTCAAATAATAAATCATGACATAACTGAGAAAGTTTGTACTGTTATTGAATAATAATTCTTTTGATAAATCATAATTTATAAAGATTTCATCATACAGAAAATCTATCATTGTTGTTTCTGTTGCATTCAAAACAGCTTTAGTCACAGATCAGTCTGTAACATAATTAATTGCTGTTATAATTCAGCAGTTCTCTCAAAGCATTTAAGATAATATATTTATTATGTTAATTCTTTATCTTTTAAACAGTAATAAGTTTTTGCAAATTAAATATAAATGTTCTTTGATCTCTTGATGTTTTCAAAGTCATTGAGTAACTTAACAGTTAAAACAATGCTTTATAAACAATTTCATATTCTGCAATAATTCATGTCATTAAGCTTGAAATTAAATGACTTTTAGCAGTCTCAACACTTCTAGATGCTCATATTTAATATATATATGTTTTAAAAAGTCTGCACAATACTAAAACTGTAGAAATAATACTTTGCTGTTGTTTCACTTTCAAATCAAATATGAGTTGTTCAATTTCAAATTGTAATGCAGTCAAAATTAATTCATTACATCATTTTTGTACACATACTTGCAAAACAATGACTTTTCAGATTCTATATCATCTTTCAGATACAATATCATTGCTTTTTCTTATTTTACATTGTCTAGTCTCTGCAGAGCACTTAAGAATACTTTATTTATTGAATTTTTTTCTATAAAATTAAATCAACAATTAATTAAATCTAATACAACAGTCTGAGCTTCAGATCAATATTGAATGTTAAGATTATACTGTTGAAATTTATTAATTCATTAAGCTAGCTATTTAAACAGATATAATGTTGTAAACTTATAAGTCTCTTATCTATAAGAGACTGATGAGTAAGGTATGTAACAATGTAAAGATTTATATGTAAAGACTGTCTATATAGTACTTTGCTTATCAATTGTTGCATAAGAGATTCAGCTATAATTCAGTATGAATGCATAATAATATTATAACAATTATCTCTTCTTCTATGTGCTGATTCTTCAGTACATTGACATATCACTGACATTATAGATACACTGTAATTCTGTAAAATTAAATCAGCAAGATATAAGCAATAATTTACTTAACATTCTTACATATTTTACTTGTTGTCTATCTTAGCTAGACTGATGATCTTGTGTAATACTTTAAGTTTGTTACATTCAGATAGATGATGATTCAGCTTTGTTTAACAGTAAATAATATGTAAAATATAAACACAATCAACTTTTCTTTATTCTTAAATTAGTTAAATTAGTGATCTCTTTGTTTAATCATAATATATAAAAAACTCTTTCTCACATATAATTTGCATTCATTTCATCTTCAACATCTTAATATATTAAAGTCATAGCAACTTCATGTCTTTGAATGACACTTCTCTCTTGTAACACTTTGTAAATGACACAATAGCAAAAGTGTAACAACAATAACATCATAATCATTAAGAAAAATAAGAAAGATGTTCTTTCTGCTGCATCTTTCATTAAGAATTCAGCAAGATTGTTAGTAATTTCTGTACATATAGTATTTAAGACATCAATACATTTTAATAATGTTGCAGTCTAAGAGATGCACTTATACAAGTATAAAGAAATGCAACAAAAAATCTTTAAGTTCTTATTGCTTTCATTATTAAATGCTGTTCATCAATACAGTCTTAAATATTAATAAATTAATAAACTTGTCAGAGTCAGTTCTAAAGATCAAGTCTGTAAGAGTTAAGTCAGTTAAGAATGTAATAGATATTGTAAGTAACACTGTTGATATACTTGCTCTGCTGAAATGAAATGCAGAAACAGAATGCAACAAAAAAGAATACTGAGTATAAGAAACATGAATGTCTTAAGATGAATTTGTTGACAAAATACTTATATAATAATGATGAGATGCACAATCTGAATAGTGTGATTGTGCAGAAAAGACAGCAGCAGAGATTCTGCTGTTGTATATAAATATAGTTATATTTATTCAATCTTTTTAATAATAAAGTGTTATCTTTTTACACTCTATCTTCACTTTCTTAAGCTGCAGATAAGTCATTGTTGACAGATTTAATTAAAAATGCTTGCTTAATGACTGTTACTGCATCATTAACATCACAGAACACTATTCTCAGAGCATAATTAGTTTATAAAAAATCTGCTGCTCAGAAAAGTGTTAAATCTAAGATTATAATCAATGAATATCTCTCTACTCTATATCATATGCAATATTTCTTTTTTGCAGTAACATCATTGCACACATTGCATCTCAATTTTATTTTTGTCTCAGTTCTCAAGAATGTCATCACTTCATAATATTATATTCTCAGCAATTTCTTTATTCTCTTATTCATTCACACTGACATCATCTCAATGTCACATCATAATCATTACATCAACAACAAGTTAAATTCTCTCTATTGTCTTTACTGTTCAAAGCATATCAGTGACAACATCAGTCAATGTAACATTGTTGAGAATTAAAATTGTAATTATTGCAAAACACTTCAAAAGTTGTGCAACTCAGTTTAACAGAAAGTCTCTTATTATCTTATAATATGTTAATGATAACAGATCTTTATGTTCTTTAACTGTTAAATTAATAATTTGTATACACTTATTAATTATGTTGTCATTATGACAGTTAATGATGTTCATCAATCTCAGCTTCAGCATCACCTTGATTATATATAGATATCATTTATTAAGCATGTCATCATTTATATCATTCATGTTGCAGAGCATCACAGCAGTCATTATAAGTTTATAGAAATTCACAATTTGTTGTTGCTCATAATTTAAGAGCAGTAGACAGTCACTGCAGTGCAGACATTTATGTTAAACATCTTTTACTTTATAATTTATTTTCTTAATTTTCTTACACTTTGCTGTCATCATCATGTTGCTTACTTCACTTTAAGTGCAGACTTCTTTCTCTTCAATTAAATGACAACATCTTAAAAAGCTTTCACAACTTAATGCTGCAGCTCAGTCACTTTAACAATAATTACAACATTAATGAACAGTCACTGTTCTTATCTTCTGCTCTTGATAGCAATGCAGATATAAAGATAATGAAGTGATTTGATAGCATTTTGCTGATATATTGATTGTGTTTTAACTTTACTTCTTTTAAATAATACTATATAAAATATTTTTAATAAAAGTTTTTAATCTTTTAAATCTCATTTACACTTACACTTCTTCTCTGTTCTTGCATCATATTCTTATTGCAACACTTTCACATTTCTCATGTTCTTTACTCAAAATCACTCATTATATTCTGTTAAATACTCTATTTACTTAACTTCATATTGTAACTGTTTTTTTCTTTATTTCTTATTTAAGATCTCTTCAATTTTATATTCTTTCTCATCATTTATGAGATTCAGAAAGAGCAGTTCTAACAAAGAATTATTGTTTAGACAGCATTTATAAAACTTTAAATATGAGACATAAAATACATTATGAATTCTGTAGTGAGCAGGCAGAGTCAGTTAATATAATTATTTATTAATAAAATTAATAATTTAAAAAGATTCAATGAATTTATACAACAGTTTCTTGCTTAATCTGTGTTACTTTAAGTTCTTAATGAACAATAGCATTAAATCATCAACATTGTAGCTTTTTTGAACATAATTTTTGTCAAAATACTTAATTTGCACTTTTACAGTGACTTATCATTACTTTATCATCATAACACAAATTTTCTTCATTTACTACACTCAGTCTTTCACTGCTAACATCTTTTCTTTATAGACATTGTTCTCAACATGTTGAGCAATTCTTAAATGATAACTCATTAATGTCTTAAATGATGTTCAATTAATTGTTACATATTTTTTATTTGTATACATAAACTCTGTCATTAACAGAAAAAATATTTAGTCATCTTGTTCTTCACAACAGTAACAATACAGATAATGTTTTAGAATTTAATTCTGTCTTTTAATTTAATCATTAATTTGTAAATAAAAGACAGTGCTTAATCTTCACTTCATTTAAAGTTAATAACAGAATTCAAATCAATATGCACTTATAAAGATTGATTCTCAGTCTAAAACAATATCTCTGAGTTCTTCATAGCAATATATAATCTGTTCAATATATATGTCAGCTAACTTGATTGCAGTGAGTTTTTTAGTGACAGAGATATATTAAGTTATCTTTATAAGACAATTCACAATTATCAGTATAAAGTCATAAACATTAGCTTCTCATCTGCTAGACAATAAGTCAGTGATTATGTTCATTGTTATTTTCTTTTATAATTGAGTAGATAATGACAACAACTGTAATTCATCATATAAGTAATGTCTTAATACTTAAATTCTTAAACATATAGTACACAAAGCAACATATTCTCAAACATTATTCATTATATTAACTCAATAATACTTTCTGAACAGCAAATTAATTATTCTATCTACTTCATAATGTTTTGTTAAAACATCATCATGATGCAGCTTTATAAGCTCATTCTTAACAGCTTTGTCAGATAATATGTATATCTTGCTTTTGTGATAAAGTAATTTAATGAAATTAAACATTTATAAATTATCACTGATGTCTTGACAGCTACAGTTACTCTGTAATTTCAAATCTTATTATATCTTTACTATTAAAACATCAGTGTTCTGCAAGAGATGAACAAGTTTAAAAAAGAATGATTACTTTTTATTATGTACTGTTTTGCTGTCAGTCACTTTCTGAATCAATACATATAAAATAAACTGTTTGCAATCAATAGTTTCAGCAATAAAGTTAAGCAGCTTTTCTATTATGTTGCATATAGATAAACTAGACATATAATCATCATTCTTTAGTTCATTCTCAAATAAAGACTTTTTAAATCTCTTATTGACTTGTTCTTAACAGTTATGATCTTCAGTCTAAGTACTTAATCAATATTCTTTTAATAAAACAGTCAGCATAATTTGCAGATCTAAGCTTTAAGTGTTGATTTAATTAATTAAAGCAGTAATGCTTAATTCTAATTCTTAAGATAATGTGATCAGCTTTCATTACAATGTTAACAGCAATCTATTTATGTTTTTCTTAACTTTGTAGTCAGAGCACCTCAACAACACATTAGCAAGATTTGTTTTCTTTAATCAATGTGTGATTATGAAATCATAAGCAGCTAATCTTATAACTCAGCATGCTTGTCTTTTATTTAATGATTTCACATTCATAAATTCTTGTAGATTATTGTGATTCATAAGTATCTTAATGAGATAATGACTATTTTTAAGATAGTGTTGTCAGTATTTAAACATCTTTACAATTGTCAACAATTCTTAATCATGAGTTTCATAGCATATTTTAGTCAGATTTAACTTTCTTAATTAAAAGACAACAGAATGTCATTAAGCATCTGTTTAAAGCTGTAAGTAAATATTCATCAGCTTAATTATTAAGATATCAGTTTCAATCTAAGCTTTTAGCTCTGAGTTAAAGTGTGTCAAAATAAATATTAATATAAATGTGTTGCAAAGCTTGCAAAACACTTACACTGTCATTTATAATTACTTAAAGACATCTATCTTCTTGTCATTCTTGCTGCCTTTTAACAGATCAGTTAAAGAAGCAATGATCTTAGAATATTTCTGTATAAAGCAATGATAAAAGTTCATAAACTTTAAAAATATTTGTATCTCACAGTAACTTCTAAATACTAATCATTTCTTTATGATTTCAATCTGTCATTGATTCATCAAAACATCAGTAATAAAGATGATAAACTTAAGAAATTCTATCTATGTAATATAAAAAGTACATTTCTTTAGATTTGCATACAGTTTAAACTGTTGAAATTACTTCAGAATTTGTTTTACATGACTTTGATGTTCTTTTAAAAAACTGAAATAGATCAAAATATTATTTAAATATATTATACAAAAGACATTAACTAACTCAGTCAATGTCTGATTGATATAGACTTGAAAGATTGTTGAGACATTAATCAGTTTAAATGATATAATTATGTACTTAAAATAATTATAATATATGCAAAATGCAGTCTTTTACTCATCATCTTTCTTAATTTTAATGCAGTAATAAGCATTCTTAAGATTTAGTTTAATAAACATCTTAACTTCACTTAAACAATTAAGTGTCTCACTAATCAGCAACAGAAAGTGACAATTCTTAACAGTAATTTTTTTAAGATCTCTGTAATCAATACATAAACATAAATTCTTTTCATTTTTTAAAATAAACAAAATTGATACTTCTGCAGAGCTAACAAAATGTTGTATTTATTTCTTTATTAAAACATTATCTAAATATTCTTTAAGCATTTGTAACTCTGTTTCTGACAGATTGTAAAGTGAATCATAGAATGATTCATGTTTCTTTATCTTTATGACATAATTATAATTTTAATAAGATAATAACTTATCAACATTCTCTTTAAAGAACACATTCACATATCTGTTGTATTGTTAAGATAGTGTTGACATATTATCAACAATATGTATAACAGTTGTTGATGAGTCTAACTCAGACATCATCAACAATGTATAAATAGTAAGTTGATTTTAAATGTTGTTGATAAACATCTTAGATTCATTAATAATCAAAGATAATTATTTTATTTTATAATGTTATGTATGCAAGTCACAATCAATATAAATGCATTATCATTTCAGATCTAAAAGATCAAAGATGAATTCAGATTCATTTTTATCTAAAATATAGAACAATTACTTTTCAATTTGTTTTTGTTTTTAACTGTTGATGAGTTTATACTTCATTAAATATGTGCTATAGCAGTAAACATGTTGTTCTTTTAGAAGCTCTGATCTTAAGAGTTTCACATTAACTTATGTTAATTAATAAGTAACAGTATATCACTAAAACATCACATTAATCTTTGCTGCAGTGTTCAACAGTACACTAATAAAGACTTAACTAAATTTAATTTAGACTTAATCTTTCTTTATAATGCTAAATTTCTTTATAATCTTTAATTTAATTTTCATTACTAAAGCACAGTCAACAAAGCTCTATCTTTTTTTGTCTTAACTGCATTAATCTTAATGTAATTAAGATTTTTCAGAGAACTTCTGCAGTTCTTTACAAAATGACTCAGTCTCTCACAATTATAGCAGTCATTCTTTTTAACATTAATTTCAAAACAGAGCTTGTCTGCATTGTTATGATAACTTAATTTTGTAATTTTAGAATTGAGACAATTATTCTGCTGTGACTTTGCTGCTTAAATAAAAGAATGTAAACAGTGTTCATAAATTTTCTTAATGATGTGACTTTAAATTATATAATTATTTACAGATTTGTTAAAAGATAGCACCACACTAATAGCACAGCTATCATGAGTTATATATTTAACACTTTTTCTAACCTGCAATCAGCTCATGACCAGCCTGCAGATGTAAAGAGTGTACACAGACAGCAGTTTAAACTTATAATCTTTGAGCTTACTCTCTCACCATGAACTTGAACCATCAGCAGAGATGATCTAGGCACTATTTTATACAAGTTATCACTGCACTAACCTGAGCTCATAACCTGTTAAAAGGTGGCACCACACTAATAGCACAGCTATTGTGAGTTATATATCTAACAAGATTGCTGATTAATCTCTAATTTAGCAATTAGAGCTATTAGACTTTTTCTTGTCTTTAAGAAATCTTAATAGTTGATTAAAGCTGCTTAAATCTTCAGTCAGAGTTTCATAAAAAAAATAACTTATTCTTTATTTCTTTATATAATTTAAGAGCTGATTTTTCAGCATGCTGAAATATGTCATAAAAGCTTAAACTGATTAAATAAACTTTTGCATAACTTTTAAATATTTCTGTATTGTGCTAAGTCTGTAATTCACTAAGTTTTCAACAAGATTGAGCAGAAACTCTAAAAAGAAGATTTATGACTTATTATTTAGAAATTTGTTCTTATTGATGTAATAAAATTATACATCTCAAGATTCTTCTGCTAAGAACTACATAACAAAGAGAATTTTATTATGATTACTGAAGAAGTTTTTAAAGATTAAATGAAATGCTGTTACAGCACTGCATATAAACTTAATATGTTTATAAATGAACTTCTTATTATATGTGAACAAGTTCTTCAGTCATTGAGTTCATTTTGCTGAAAGTATATACAAGACTTTAGATGTATGTTGCTTCATTAAATTTAAAGAGTTAATAAAAATATTGAAAGAAAGTAGATACTCATGCTATACTATGCCATCTAGTGAAACTTCTAAACTGTGTTGTCTATGGGCACATCTTGATTAAGAGAGTTACAGAAGAAGTAAAAAGAACATTGACTGCAGTTAATGTAAATAGAGTCTTCACTCAGTCTCTGACACTAGTTCTATCTCACTTCATAGAAGTAGCTAAAACATCACTTCTCAACACTCTCACTCAGTAAGGCTGCATCTATTGACTCTCACTGACAGCAAACATCAAATAACTAAACACATCATTAAGAGTTCAACAAATCATTTAAAAGTTTAACTAATCATTAACAGTGAATCTCATGAGTTTAATGATCTGCTTAAAGATCTGTCTAGACAGAAACTTAATAAGCTCATCAGCAATTATCTTTTAACTGAGCACAAAGTCTATCTGAATCTGATTGCACTTATGCAGATCACAGATGTTGTGATAGAAGACATCAATGTACTTTAATTACTTATGTATATGTGCATTCTTGATCAAGATCAAGACAGCTTAATTATCTTCTCTGAGCTGAATGAATGAAGATACTTGATGAGCTTCATTCTTTTAAATGTTTATGTAGTGTGAGTTAACTTCAAAATATTTGCTTATGCTCATGTCTCTTAACATCTGTTCAAGTCAGATCTCAGTCTTTGTGCATATTGACATAATCATATATTTGATCTCAGTGATTAAGATGATGATGAACTTCTGCTTTTAACTTGCTCACAACACTGATTCATCTTTAAGCATGTAGATGTACTTTAGAATTGATTTTTAATTCTGCTTATTCAAAGCATAGTTGAAATCAGAGTATTCAAGCATTGCTTAACTCTTATTAGAGCTGTACATGATGCTGAGATTGATGATTAATCTTATGTATTGCAGTAATTTCTTAAGTGCATATTCATGATGCTTCACAGAATTGCTGAGATATTGACTTAGTCAATTTAATGTGAAGATAATGTCTAATCAAGTATGAATTGCCATATACATTAAGCTTTTAATTGTCTGTTGATACTGTCTTTAATCTATTCTTTGATCAGTTAAATCAGCAAGATAAAGAACATCATATTTATTAAGTGAAATGCTGATGACTCTGTGTTTGTCAGATTGCATATGAAGATTCTTTAGTATCTTGTTCACATAATGAATCTGATTCAGGCATAGAGTTCTTATTTTGTGATTGTATATGACTTAAATGTCAAGAATTTTCTGTATCTTTCTCAAGTTCTTGACTTTGAACATGTTTGCAAGAGCTTGCTTGAATTAAAGAATGTATAACAGATTTGCTGAAGTCATGACAATATTGTTCACATAAAGAAACAGCATAATTCTTTTAATGCTGTAAAGAAGAAGACAGAGATCAGTCTTGCTTTAATGAAAACTTAATTTAAGCAGTTTGATGACACATTGGTCATGTCAGTTCTGTGCAGCTTGCTTAAGATCATAAAGGCTGTGCAGTATGTGCAGAACACAATTAGATGCAACATTGACTTCAGAAAAAGATGTTATATAGATTGTTTTCTTCAGAAAGAATTCTGTGAAGATATTATTGACATTTACTTGATGACACTCTAGATTCTTAAGTGCAATGATAGTCAGAAAGACTTACAGAGTGTTAAACTTAACAGTGAGAGCAAAGATGTTCTTATAGTCAACACTGTATGTCTGTGAAAAGTCTCTTGTCACAAGTCTTGTCTTAAGCTTATTTAAGAATTCATTGATGTTCAGCTTAAGTTTAAAGACTCATTTGCTGATTACAATGTTAATTCTTCTTGATGACACAGTCTCTTCTTATATTTCATTTACTATCAAGACTGTCAGCTCTGTATGAATGATGTTCTTTTACATTTCTTCTCAGATTGAGTCTCTCACTGCTTCAGCATAGATGACAGACATCAGAATGTCAGATCTAATCATAGAGTCTTCTTTGTCTGCAGAGAACACTGCAAGTGTCAGCATAATTCTTAATATTTTAATTAAGAACTCATTTACATCTTAATTGTCATTGTTGTTGTCTCTCTTTCATTTTGAGATCTTAATGCACAGAAAGATTCTGACTTCTTTAAATGTCATTATTTTAACTTAATTAATGTTGATCTTCTCATTTAACAACTCATCTAGATTAACTACAGTCAACTTAATCTCATGTTGTTTATCTTAAGACTTGTCAGCCTTAACTGTGATCAAGTTAGACTGCATCTTACTGTTTTAAGTCATAGATGTCTGATCTGAAGCTGTGATCTTCATAATGATTGACTTCTTTTATAAACATTTAATGAATTTTCTGTTCAGAAGAACATTTAATGTCTACTGTTGCAGTTTAAGATCAATAATGTCTTTCTTCTTGCTTTCAGCAAACTTCACAGCATGATTCTTGATGATGTGCTTGAGATCTGAAGCTTAAAGCTGATACTGCTTTGTGATTTTCTCAACATAATTCATAAAGACTCTCACTTGTTCTTAATTCATGAACTTGTCACATCTGTCTTTAGATAATGACTTGAGATCAATGTAGCTGTAGTATTTGCATTCTTATATATAAATGTAATTGATGAATGACTTCACATCAATGAAAGCTTTCTCAGAAGTTGTCTGCTTGTTGTTAATTAAGAAATTAGTTGCTGTTTAATTGTAAAGATAAACATCTGTCTATGCTGTCTGCATTCAGAACTTTATTGACAGTTATTTCTCTTTAATTATGATGTGCACTGAGTTCTCAGTGATTCAGATGGCTCTTTCAGCAACATCATTCTGAATTGACATGTAGAGCACTGTGTATTGCAGTGTAATGTTAAGAGACTTGCATCAGTCATTTAAAGTGAACTTTAACTTCATTTCATTGTCACTTTGTACAGCAAGAATCTTTGCATCAATCTGAAGTTCAGTCTTCAATCATCATTCTTGTAGTGTCTGTGAGATCTCATCACATCACTTCAACAATATCATTTACATCTTCTAAAAGTGATTATCTACTATCTTCAGAAAGTACTGATATTCATTAAATGACAAGAATAATGAGCTGTATATGTCAATGAAGACAAGAATAAGAATGTTAGTCTTTCTTTTGCTTACAGTGTGGTCTCACTTGTTGATGAACTTGATTAGGGCACAAATCTCACACATGTTCTCATTGTTTTCAACAATGAGAATTGACTTTTCAAGAATTGTCATCTTGTAAAGATCATGCAACTTCACAGAATCAAGATAAGCAAATTATTAGTGTTAAAGTCTGTAAGCCTTGACCTTTTCATTCAATGATGCAGTGTCAATGTCTGAGAAGTTGATCATAAGATTATGCTTATGAATCTAAACATATAAGCTTGTGTCTGAAGCAGCAGCAGAGAAGATGATCTCTGAATGTAATGTATGCACTGCAGATATCAAAGCAAATTCATTAAGACTCTTTATAATGTACTTAACTATATAGACTTTATCTTGCTCTGATACTTCTATTATAGTCTTGCTGTGCTTATCATACATCTAAAGACAATGTTGATCAAAGCTTTTATGCAGTTTCATTTTGCACATTCACTTTTCTGACAGAAGATTGATCTCAAGTTCAGGCACATAGAGTGTTGAACTCAGTCTTACAGAATTTTCTGACTTGACTTGCATAATGACTACTTCACAATAATGAGAGTATAAATGTCTTCTTTTAATTCTAATTTGTTGACATCTCATTTGTATAAGGAAGTTACTGAAGAGTTAAAGTTAATTGATTATGTATGAGAAGAATTCAGAGTCTGCAACTCATTTAGATTTAAGCATCTTACTGATAGTCTTCTTAAACAGAACAGTAATTTCATTGTTAACTTTTTCTTTCTCTTTAAATTCAGAGAAGAAATCATCATCATTACTGTCATTAACTTCTGCATCAAAGACTCTGTATCTCTTTTCTTTTTCTTTATAAACTGACTTCTGATACAACTTAACTGCAGTCAATCTGTACAGCTTAATTACAGTTAATCTGCTTATCTTTTTTTGAGCATTTTGCTTAACATCAGAAAGAAATTCACAATCTTTAATGAAGTAAGAGTTGTTACAAAGAAAGCACTTAATAAAGCAATAAGAAAAATGATTACTGTCTGAGCTGAATGATCTGCAATAGTGTTGCTTAATATTAGCTATGTAGTAATTTGATAAACTGCAGTTCTAATTCATTAAATGTTGATCTTCTTTCTGTTTATCTGTTCACAAAACAATGACAGTCTCATCAGTCTTAAGCTGTGTCTCTTTTTTCTGAAGCTTTTATAAATCTCTCTCAATGTCTGAATTGTTCTGAGCATTAATGACATTGCAGATCACAACATACTCAACTGATAGTGCTTAAAGCAGTGTCTGAAATCATCATTCTGATTTAAACAATCTAATTATGTCAGACTGAGTTGCAGCAATCTTTCTGTCAAGTTTGCTCAGATAAATTTATGCTTCTTTAATGAATACATTCTCTGACATTCTGTATTCAACAAACTTCATCAAATATTGTCTTTCAGTCATCTACAGCTTCTTCTTGTACTTAAACTTTAGCACATTTCAAACATTCTTTGCACTGATTTTGTTCATCAAATATTCTTAATTATCTGTGTTTATGTAGATAATAAGTCAATATAAAGTCTTTGCATCAGTTTTCTGACTTTTAAAGCTGAGACTGCTGAGAGAAAATGAGTCTGAGAATTTACTGATCAGTATATTGACTGCTAAGACTTCAACAACATTTTATAGATCTTCTTTCATCAGCTATCTTCTCATAAGAGTAAATCATTGATTGCAGTTCTTGTGAGTGAGAATTAAGATGAGTCATCACTTTATAAAGAAGTTGTTGAAGTTTATGATGATGATAGTTAGCATGTAGTATAAGAAGTGAATAAAGTAAAATAACAATGTATATATTGAAGATAATATAAGTAAAACAAATAAAAAGCTTTTGTATCTCTTGTTTTGTGAGATAATAATGCTTATTCATCTCAATAACTCATATTAAGCTGTCAAAGAACAGTGCTTTCTGAGTAACTGTAAATGCTAATTTTTGTTGAGATTAATTCTTTATGAATCTTTTAAGTTAAACATACTCAGCTATCACAGAACAGTGCTTTCTGAGTAACTGTGAGTGCTGATTTTTGCTGAGATCAATTCTTCATGAATCTTCTGAGTCAAACATACTCAGCTACTGCAGAACAGTGCTTTTTGAGTAACTATAAATGTTAATTTTTGCTGAGATCAATTCTCTGTGAATCTTCTGAGTTAAACATGCTCAGCTGTTGCAAAATGCTGATTCTGCTAAAGTCAAATTTATCATGAATCTCAATAGTCAGTGATACTGCTAAAGCTAAATTGACTGTGAATCTCAATAGTCAGCATACACAGCTGCTGTCAGTGTGCTGATTCTGTTAAAGCTGAATTTATCACAAATCTTAATAGTCAGTGATACTGCTAGAGCTGAATTGACTATAAATCTTAAAAGTTGACATACTCAGCTGCTGTCACACTAGAAGTATGCACTTTCTCTAAGAAGCTTCTTGCTAATCTGAGCTCATAATTTATTGAAAGAAAGTAGATATTCATGCTATACTATGCTGTCTAGTGAAATCTCTAAACTGTGTTGTCTATGGGCACATCTTGATCAAGAGAGTTACAGAAAAAGTAAAAAGAACATTGACTGTAGTTAATGTGAGCAGAGTCTTCACTTAGCTTTTGACACTAGTTCTATCTCACTTCATAGAAGCAGCTAGAACATCACTTCTCAACAAAAAATATAAAAAGATTCTATATACAGTTCTTTTTTAAATGAGACTTAAGAATCTTCATTTCTCAGAAGTTTATCAATCTCATTATACATGTTAAATACTTGCAGTTCACAATTAATTTTCATAGATCATCATCTTTTCTCATTATTGATCTATTTAATTTCAGTTAGACAGATCTATTCATTTAAATATTAATTCTTTTCTTTTACAATTTAAATAGCAGTCTGAATCTCTGCAGATTCTTATTCTTCAGAAATTATTTAAGTCTCAATACAGTCAGAAAATAACTCTGTCTCATTTTGCTGACTTCTAGTCTGCATATTACAATGTAACAGATTGTCATTCTTTAAAAAGAAAGAGTTGTTAAAATTGTAAATTTATGAATTTCTTATCTATAAGAGACTAATGAGTAAGATATGTAACAATGTGAGACACTACATTATAACAGCTATTTAATGAAGTTTCAATGTTAAAATCTTGTATTGATGAAGATTAACAATTAAGAAACTCAAAAGATTTATATGTAAAGACTGTCTATATAGTACTTTGCTTATTAATCATTGCATAAGGAGTTTGACTATGATTTGATATGAGTGCATAATGATATTATGACAGATGTATTCTTTAAATATTGTAGATCTTCATAATTCATAATAATAATTATAGTATAATCATTTTCAATATAGTACTGTCAAGTTCAAAGTGCATACTTAATGATTAATAGCTTCTTTTTATAAACAGAATAATTAAGCTCTGCATCTTGTAACTTTTAATCATCATAAATAATTAAATAAAGTTTTTCATTCATTTCATTCTGCATCAAAACACAGCTAATTGCTTATTCAGAAGTGTTCATTTTGATAGTAAATGATTTGTATACAGTTACTTAAATAAGTATTAATTTAAATATAAGTGCATTCTTAAGCTGTTGAAAGACACTGTTACATAATGTATTTTAAACAATGAATTAATTCTTCTTCATACATAACTTAACATTGTTCTTCTTAAGTAAATTTAATAGCAATGCTGCAATCTGTGCAAATTCTTGTACAAATCATCAGTAATACAAAGTCAATTTAAGAAACTTGTTAGATATATAACTCACAATAGCTGTGCTACTAGTGTGGTGTCATCTTTTAACAAAACTGCTGTATATAATGTGCTGTCTTCAGAGCAGATTAATTCTTAATGACTGATATTTTAATAAAGATTAATTGTAGTGTGTCTTGTCTCACAATATGTTCACAAAACTTAAGAGTTTTTATCTCAACAGTGCACTTACTAAATTTAACATATAGCTTATGTTTCTTTAAGATATTAAAAACAGTTCATAAGTGTTTCTGATGATTTAAAATTGAGTTTGAAAAGATCAGTATGTTGTTAAGATATATTAGATAGAATTTGTCAAGTAAGTTTCATAATATAGAGTTCATCATTAACTGAAATGTCATTAAGACATCATATAGCTTAAAGAACATAGCTGTGAACTTATATTTGCTGTAATGAGTGTTGAAGACAGTCTTTTTTATATTGTTTTTAATTATACAAACTTGATAATAGCTCAAAGTAAGATTAAGCTTGATTAAATATCAAACTTTGTCAATTTAATCTAGACATTTCTGAATTTGAGAAAGTGAATATTTATTTTTAACAATAACATTATTTAACACTCTGTAATCAATACATATTCATCATGTACTCTTCTTCTTTTTAACAAACAGAATCAAGAAGCTTCATAAACTTATAGACTTATAAATTAAATCTTTATTTAATAACTTTATTATCTATTTAATCTGTTTGTTTAGCTGTAGCTGTGACAGAGAATAAGTATTTATGTTGACAGACTTAATGTTGTTAATGTTAATGCTATGTTTAAATATTTATTTAGATGATAATTTGTCTGATAAAGTTGACTAAAATATGAATTGAAACTCTTTAATAATAAATTGTAATCATTCATTTATAATAATTAACAGTTCAGCTTCTAACTTCTTTAAGTTCTATTAAATCACTAATAAGTGCTCAACAGTTCTGCACTTTTAAAATATCTTTATAGTTATGCACTCTTCAATCACATTTAATGTCAATCTGTTTACAGCTTGTTGTCACTTTTTCAGAAATAAATAATGATGTTTTTATTGTTAATTCTGAATTATCATATAGTTTATAGCTTAATCAATCTAAAAATTAGTGACTTTCAGTTAAATTAATCTCAGAATGAGATTATACTCTTAAAGATTTATAATTTATACTTTTAATTGTTGCTGAAAGCTATTTATCTTAAAATGAAAAATCAACTTTACAGTTAATTAAATGATCTGTCTATTCAGCAAGAATATCTTAAGCAATTTGATTTTATATTGATTATTAATCAATATTTAATTGATAACTATTAAGAAAATATATATTTAATTTGTATCTAAATCAATTAATACTTTCATGTTTATCTTGTTTAGTTCATCTTGAATGTGACTTACAAGAATATATGAATTTAAATTGAGAACATTGATTTAATTAAAGATTATACTTAATAATAAGAATTCTAAGTCATTTAGTGTGAATGCTTTACTCAAATCATTATTAAATTGAATAAAAGCTTCTGTTAACTTGTTTATAAACACTTCTATATCTGTGAATTACTTTAATTTTTCAAATTATTCAAATCAACTTCAATGATTTTCAGCTTCTTCTTATTTTTATTTTTTTTCTTATTTTTATTGTTACTCTTATTTTTATTCTTATCTTTATTCTTATCAATGTTCTTGTTGTCTCAGCAGTCTTTAACTATATGTAAGAACTTTTTACAATGAAAATATACTTTATTCTTTTTACATCAGATTCAATAAGCTTCTGTATTTAACTTATTTAATTTAGACATAATTGATCTTTTATGACTTTGAGATTAATCTCAAGAATTATTTAATGAATTATTATAATTCAAATTTAAGTCACTGAAAATGTTAAGATAACTTTCATTATGTATTTTTAAAAGATTTTATTTAATTTAATTAACTTATTAAACTAGCTCATCAAGAGTAATCACTTCAGTCTTTAAATACTTTTAAAATTTAAATTAAATCTTTTACTTTAAATTCTGAGTGAACTGTTATTTCTGTTTATATTTAATTGATATAAACTAAAAAAATTATATAATCTTTATAAACTCTGCTTCATATTGTCAAATCAATTTCATTTATTTCAGTGCCTCATAACAGTGATGTTGATGTTTTATTTCATTAATATTTTTAAAGATTAATAGAAATGCTAAAAAGAAGTTATTTATATTTTGAGATTTAACATTTAGCAGATCTTCTTTAGCTCAAAGTCAATCTTCTTTTTAAAGTTATTATATTTTAACAATATCTTTTAAATAACTGATTATAACAATAATCTTTGCTTTATCATTTAGAAGTTAATTTGTCAATATTTTATAAAATTGAAAATAAACTTTCATTTTAAGAACTTACATCTCTGCAATGTTTACTTTTTGACTACTTTTCTAAACAAACAGTATCTTCATTTTTAGAAAATTCTTAAACATCACTGCAAAGAAAAACACTATTACATTAAATATTTCTTAAGTCTCTGAAGCTGCATTAAATAAAGATGTGATCTCAGACATAAAGCTAAAAATTAATTAATTAACATAAATATTTCTTAATTAAGTCTGAAGAAATGCAATTTAACTTATTATTATTTTATAATTAATTTGAAAAATTGTTTCTGACATTTTTAACTGATCAATGATAGTAAGTTTGTTCATCATTATAGAAATAAAGTTAAGCTTTATATTGAGAGATTGTAAATAATTAAAGATATTAATTAATAAATTAATTCTGATTTAATTCAAATTGCTGTCAAATATGTTACAATATGAGAAAAATAGAACTTTTTTTTATATAATACAGCATAAAAATTCATTTTTTTATTTTATAGTCTCAACACTGAGATAGTGATGAGCACTGAAGAGAGAGTAAATACATAGTTTATATATTACTGTGTTAAATATATAACCCACAATAGCTATGCTATTAGTGTGGTGCCACCTTTTAACAGGTTATGAGCCCAGGTTAGTGCGTGATAACTTGCGTAAAATGGCGCCTAGGCCACCTCTGCCGGTGGTTCAAGTCCATGGTGAGGGAGTAAGTCCAAAAGGTCGCGAGTTCGAACCGCCGTCTGCGCGCACCCTTTACACCTGCGGGTCGGTTGCGGGCCGATCGCGGGTTAGGGGGAGTGTTAGATATATAACCCACGATAGCTATGCTATTAGTGTGGTGCCACCTTTTAACATACTGCATTAAAATTTTTATAATTAAAATATAAATTAAATCAGTTCAGATTAAAGTCTGAGCTTCAGAGTTGCTTAAAAGTGTGTTTTAAATCTCTGATGCTATTAGATGTGAATTAGTTTGTAGAAAGTTGTTTCTATTTGTTTACACTATGTAGAGTATATATAGGAAATGATGACTAAGACATAAATAGAGGTGCTTAGTAAGAGACGAGTAAGCAATGATATCACACATGCTAGGTCACCCACTTCGCTCGACATGCCCACTCTGCTCAGGCGCAACTCACCTTGGCCATGTCATACATCTATTCTCGTTCTTCTTAGTTGGCATTTATGTGTACCTAGCCAATATTGATGTTGCCAATTCCATACGGCAATGTCTCAGGGGGCAACTATTGGATGTCCGCACCGATATCAAGTTGTGTAACGTTGAGAGCTTGAACAGATATGCGCAGACAACAGTCATCCGAGAAACAGTCGTACCTCTGCATCTATTTAAGGACCGACTCAAAGATTCAGTTACTCCGTGCGTTTTTTTAGAACCCGTTACATCCACCACCAGCGTCCCCAAGTCTCACCTCCCCTGCAATGAGTCTCTTGCCTCAACACCCCGGGGTCCTCCCCCTTTGGCTTCTGTTTGTGCGTAGCCCACATTCACCCTCTCCTCATCCTGTTCCGCGTTTCTCTTCCTGCCGTTCTCCTTCTCGGACCTGCCCTCCCCTCAAACCCACCTAACCCCCCCCACAGGTCTCCCTCCTCTCCCTCTCAACAGCCCTCCGCTGCCAATTCCAGCCCTATCTGTTCCACCGCACTTACAACCTCGCGCCCCCTTCCTCTCCCGTCCGTCAGCCCACTCGTCCGCTCAGCAAGTCCGCAACCTCGCCCGACGGTGCGCCTGCCCTCGACGCTCTCGCCGCGAGGTTATTCGGGACGTGGACGCTGCTGGCTGCTGTGATACGGCTTTATGCCGCGTACGACTTCGATAATGGGCCGATCTGTACGTTCACCCCTCCCCGTGTTCCCTGGACGTCTGGGTAATTCTCTCAGACTCGCTCGCGATGCTTACTTTCGCCCTTGCCATCGCCCACTTTGGGGCCGAGTACGCCATCTGGCGGACTATGGGTTGGGGAGCAGCGATGGCAGTGGCGGTGGCGGTGCCGGCGGTGAGCTTGGGCTGGATGGGGTGGGCGTGGTGGGATGGAGTGTGAGTGGGCTTGGGGCAATCTACTTGTGTGGGGTGTGCGAGTTTTGTAGCCATGTATTGACGCACGATCGTGAGAATCGGATCAACAGGAGGGGGGGGAAATCATTTAACCAAACGGAGGGATGGTGTACACTTGACCGCATTGACTTTTTGACCCTCTTATGGATCGAATGAAGTTTTTATCCAGCACCGACACCGACCAGGAATGCCGTTACTAGATTTCAGCGCCAGTCTGCACACTAGGGTGAAGTGGATCCGTCATAGGGCGAACGCAAAAGTTCATATGACCAAGGACCGCGATATCTAACCACCCCCTCCAACCGTCTGTTCTACCTTATACTGTGAAAGCCTCCACTACGTACCGATTTGTCTTCTGCTCGCCCAGACTTCTCTCCTCCGAAACACTCGGCGCCCCACCGACATCACCTAACTCGGTAAACCCCCCCGCAGTAGGCAAATGCACACTGATACCATGAAATGAATCACCCGCCGGTCTTCTGCTCGACGATTGGTTCACTTTGGCAGATTTCCTGAGAAAGCGGCTTCTTAGAGACCTGAGCGACCAGCTACCGATGGAGCCCAGGGATCTCACTGGGTATTTCTTGACGAGAGGTGGAAGGGCGATGAGACAACCTGCAATGATGCCGACGTTGATTTCAATGGCACTGGCGCCTGTAAGCGAAGTTGGGACAGAGAGGGGAGAGGGTGGAGAACTTACGAGAAAACAGAGAGGAAGGCGCCCGTCCAGGTTGAATCTGCGCTGTGCGCATATCTGATGACGAACGCCAAGCGGATGAGACTGGCCACACAGGCACTTGTTTCATCCGATCAGTTTCCGATCACGACAAAGTCAAAGTGGAGTCATAACTTACAGAGCACCAGTTGCAAAAATGGCGCTGACTCCAATCTTTCTCCGTAACGGCATATGCAGGTTCAAAACCTTAGTGATAGGCAGTAGTAGCACCGCCAAATCCGTCAGCACGTTGAGCACGACCTGAGTTATGGTATTTTTCCAGAGGTCGGAGCAGAGGCTGGGATATGGTGGCGCATGGGTACATTGCATTTCTACTGCGAGGGCGACGCAAGTTTCTGCGACGTAGAAGAGGACTAGAAAGGTTATAGCTCCCCATATGATCCATTTCAATGTCCTGTTAACGGCGAAAATACGATGGTATAGTAGGATCATGGATAGCTTGATGAAAAGTACGGTTGGGTTATAGACAATATTGCCGGCGGTCAGGGTCTGGTTGAAAGCACTTAGATCAGTGTGGACTGGTTCAAAGGAAGTTTGTACTCACATGGATGAAGCTTGGAGTCAGATGGGACAGAGGAATATCCCACATGTGTTTTCCCAAGCCGTATTGTGTGTCTATCCCGTTGCCAGCTCATGTCGAATCAGTCAGTCCAGGAAGTTTTCAACACACCGTACATCTCCAATACCGAATGTACAATAGAACCCATCTAGAAAGAGCATGGTCAGAGTCAAACCCATACATCAATGACCATTGGGAAGATGCTTACCGCGCCGAGCACGATCCAAACTGTTTCAGATCAGAGGCATTTCTGAAGGTAGAAAGGGAGCTGCATACAGTCATCCCACCACAGCCCTCGACTGACAATAGCTTTCGCATAGATACGCATTGCCAGGAAGACGAACATAAGTATGAGGAAAATGGCATTGACGACTATGACTGTGGTCCCTATGTTATTGGGATTCTGGAAGTGCGGTATAACGCCTGGAGGCAGTTTCAGAGCTGGAATCTTCGACAGATCTGGAGTATGAGAGAATTCCATCATCACTTGTGCAGGGCGTGTGCAGGTTGTAGTAGTATGAAGCTTGAACAACAACTGGCAATGGTTCTGACAATGAAAAGAGGCTGCAGGCGGGAGATGATGCAGAGATAATCAAGTCAATAGACAAATCAATGTCATAATGAGAGCTTTCAAGATTGTCAGTTAATGAAAGCATCAACGGGTCCACCTTGCGCTTGAGATGTTGCACACCCATCTAGTTTTGACGTTATGCAACCCAACCTCCATCATCAACATCCTTGCTGATTGTGTGAGTCCACTACTGCATGGTTGTATTGCATTATGAATCCACATCTGCACACCAGAGGCACAAGGTCTAAGGCATGTGAAGTGATTGACTGACCTGATATGTTGAATCGCACATGCAGGAAATTGACCGTGCCACATGGGGGCGGTTGGCTTTTAGACGCACCAGATGCAGTGAGTTGGTGCAAGAGGGCTGCGTTAGATTACTGATCACACTGTTGGTAATATTTCAAGTACGTAAGAATTGTCTGGTAATGTTCGTGAGACTGGGGCATCAGGTTGATGAATCAGAACCAGACTATTGACTATAGCGAATGATGCCATTAGTGATGTTCATGCATCTCAAGGCATAAAACCATTACTGACCCCTTGAGGACATGATGACAAGAACAGTAGGGATAAAATTCAGCGAGCCCGAGAATCGCAGTATCAACAAGGCCTAGGCCAGTCTGGATGGATGGTTGGCATGCGATAGCAAGTTCAAGGCTAGAACAGTAGCGGTCGTCAAGCAAGATGCAGGAACTCAGTAGCAAAGGTACCGGAGGAGTAGATTTGACATCCTGCCAATGTGTGACGAACACAGGTTATGTTGAAGGGCTTGCTCAACCGAGGTTTGGTCTCTCAATTCCAATAAGCTCTCATTCAGCAGCATGTCGCACAAGCATTTATAGGAGCTCCGGCTCTAGCCTGAAGGTCAGTGAAGGTTCCTTATCCAAGCCAAAGGAAGCTAAATTATTCACAGGTAGATGGGTAAGGGGGACTCGTGAGATTGAGTCTGGGTGTTGAAGCATCGGCCCAGATAGACTTCTTGAGACACTAAGGATAGGCTTACTGTTTGTCTCGAGGCCTGGAGCACAGGTCGCATGCCTGCTTGCCTCTACCTTTTTCATCATTGCGCTTTCTTAGCTGGAGCCCTTCTTTCCTGAAACCACGCTACACTCTTCTCGATTCCTTCCTCCATGCTCACTTGCACACGATATCCCAACCTGCTCTTAGCTTTGTCGATACAGAACGTCCTATTCATGCAAGTGTGCTTGACCTTCCGCCTTGTAAGCTTGGGTTCCTTAGTACCCCAGAAGATGAGCCAGAAGATCCATTCTGCTAGCGTGGCCATGATCAACCCAACATTTTTAGGAATGACCCACACATTCTTGGGGTCACTTTGATCGCCAGCAGCGGTCCAAACCGCGCGTGCGAAGCCCCAAAAGTGGTAAGGTTCATCGTTCGTCACAAAGAATGCCTCGCCGTCAACACGCTTGTCGTCGGGAGTGTGTCTTTGCATCTTGTACAAGGCCTCCGCGGCCAGTATGTGTGCATACGCCACATTTCCAACATACGCAAGATCTACCCATGCTGTGTCCTCGCCAAGCTGGATGTTTGTCCTGCCCGTGAAGTAAAGATCCAATAGATTGGGGATCCATCCTGCATCACCCTCACCAAACATGCTAGTTGGACGGATCGCCGTGGTCAGCATAGCGCCGTACTTCCGATTGCTTGCAAGCACAAGTTGCTCTGCGACTCCTTTTGTGTGCGAATAGATCTCTGTTTGTTGCGGTGTCTGTAAGACCGGTAGGGTTTCTTCGGCGTCGACGAGATCATTGATACTGTCGTGAACGACGGAGGCGCTAGAGGTGTAGACGAATGCTTCCACACAGCCAAGCTCACCAGCACAATCGACCAAATTGCGCGTACCTGTAATGTTGACCTTCTCATAGAGAATCTTCCTCTCCGCAAAGTTGGGGATCTCGAAGACAGGATTGGGAGAAGCAGTATGGATTATTGTGCGAGGCTTGATCTGTCGAAGTATAGCCTTTACGGCAGACCTGGAAGTGATATCGCCATCGTAATAAGACACTCGAGCGACGCGATTACGTGTGGTGTCGAGGTCGAGGACGGAGATCTGACAAGGCTGAGACTCCACGAGGAGGGCGACGATGTGATGTCCTAGAAATCCACAACCACCAACCACAAGCACTGAGCCGAGCTCGGAGGGCATCTCGAGTTTCAAGGGGAGATGAACGGTCACAGAGAGACGAAGATTGAAAGGATGTTTGTGTCTAATCCTCCACTGCCAGAGAGCCTTCCTCGTTCCGAGGGTGATGCGAATGCTATCACAGGTGTCAGGGCAGCAAATCTACATCAATACAACTACCATCTTGTCAGTAAGTTGGTGACCGGTATCTATACAGTCATACCAGCTTTTCACCTCCACTGGGGGCTTTCCTATTCCGGACGCCTCCCGAGATATCGCAGGCATGACATGCATACTCCAATCTTGTGGGCAGCCGTCGGGCGCAGCAGTCGGCGGCAGCAGCCACGTACGTTGCAAATGCGTGGACACGCTATGAAGTAGACTCTGTTGCTATATGCGGTAGCTGTGCCCCAATCCTACGTGTATCCGAGCCTTGGAACAACGGTCCGCTCCACAAATGACATGCTTACTAGGCTGAAACTTTCACTCGCGCTTCTACCTGAGGATCTTCTCTTATTGACTTTTGAAGGCTGTTTCACTCAACTGTCTTGCATATAAGCCTATGCAATAATCTGAGGACGTCTCTCCATGTGCGGAAGCATGGCATGATGATTGAGAATCTTTCCGACCAAGATTTTGGACTTCATGTTGAGAACCGAGCCGAGTCAGGCTATAAGCATCTCCTTGTCTCTGTATTCTTCCTTGGTGTGCTGGAGTAGACACAACCTTGCAATTGCTGTTCACTTCCAGCATGTGCGATTCTGTCGTAGGTAGGTAATTTATTCCGCCCGGAGGCACTACGCCTAAAGGGCTCTAGCGCTATCATCCTGTCAAAACTATTGCTACGTCCATGTCCCACAAAAAGCCCTTACTGAAACGTCTTTTCCTTGCT